>Ga0193752_1000377_pt1 | contig 44538 bp, 41 predicted proteins | sample H1c1metaG_FD_144924 | JGI IMG/M metagenome (GOLD analysis project Ga0193752, IMG submission 144924) | Soil microbial communities from a riparian zone of the East river system, Colorado, United States - H1c1 | ecosystem: Environmental > Terrestrial > Soil > Riparian zone | place: USA: East River...
TCGCTGAAGGGCAGCAATTACACCACGTACACATTCTCCATCGACGGCGGATGGGTGCGTAACAACCTGAATATTTTATTCACTGAGCCGCATACGGAAACGCATTTGTACGGGTTGTATCTCACCGACAAGAACCGCGTGGTCGACAATCACACCGTTGTTGATCATACCGTTCCGAATTGCATGAGCAACGAATTGTACAAAGGCGTGATGGACGGAAAATCCACGGCTGTGTTCAACGGAAAAATATTTGTCCGCCGCGATGCCCAGAAAACAAACGCGTACCAGACGAACCGCAACATTCTCCTGAGCGCCGATGCAACGATCAATACCAAACCGCAGCTTGAAATTTATGCGGATGATGTGAAGTGTTCGCACGGAACATCCACCGGCCGTTTGGACACCGACGCGTTGTTTTACCTGCGCGCACGCGGAATCGGAGAACTGGCTGCACGCAAATTACTCGTTCGCGCTTTTGCCGACGACGTTGTGGAGAAAGTTCCGAACGATGCGGTAAAAGCATATCTCGATAACCGGTTGAATCATTTGATGGCTTAATCACCAATGAAAACAGAGATCAAAACGGTAAACAGTTACGACGTACAAAAATACCGTCGCGATTTTCCTGTTTTGAAACGTGAGGTGAACGGAAAGCCACTCGTGTATTTCGACAATGGCGCGACGACACAAAAGCCGAAAGCCGTTATTGATTCCATCGTTGATTATTATTCCGGGTACAATGCAAACATTCACCGCGGTGTTCACCGCCTGAGCCAGGAAGCGTCTGCGGCGTACGAAGAAGCACGAAAGAAAATCCAGCTTCATCTCGGAGCTTTATCCGACCAGGAAATTATTTTTACCCGCGGCACAACGGAGAGTGTAAATCTCGTTGCGCAATCATATTTACGCAACCGTTTAACTCCCGGCGACGAAATAGTGATTACCGAAATGGAACATCACTCCAACATTCTTCCCTGGCAATTGCTTTGCGAAGAACGTGGCGCCATACTTCGTGTGATTCCCATCACAGATTCCGGTGAGCTCGATTTGCAATCTGTGGAGCGTTATTTTTCACCGAAGACTAAATTTTTCGCATTCACCCACGTGTCTAATACGCTCGGTACAATCAATCCCGCGAAGCAATTGGTGTCGATGGCGCACGAACACAACATCCCGGTTTTCATTGATGGGGCGCAGGCAGTTCCGCACATGTCCGTGAACGTGACTGATCTCAATTGCGATTTTTATTGTTTCTCCGGGCACAAAGTATACGGCCCAACCGGTATTGGTGCCTTGTACGTGAAAGAAGATTTTCTTTCCGAAATGGGTCCGTACCAGGCCGGCGGCGGAACAATAAAAACCGTCTCTTTTGAAAAAACGGAATACGTAGATGGCCCGCTGAAGTTCGAAGCCGGAACACCGAACATCGAAGGCGCAATCGGCTTAGGCTTTGCACTCGATTACGTGAACGCTATTGGCGTGGACAACCTCGCCGATCACGAACACGAATTGCTGGTGTACGCAACGGACAAACTCAAAATCATTGACGGCGTTCGTTTCATCGGCACTGCAAAAGAAAAAGCCGGCGTCATTTCGTTTGTTGTCGGGAACATTCACCCGTTCGATATCGGGACCATTCTCGACCAGCAGGGAATAGCGGTACGTACGGGACATCACTGCACGCAACCGTTGATGAAATGCTACAACATTCCGGGAACCGTGCGCGTGTCATTTGCGCTGTACAACACAAAGGAAGAAATCGATGTATTCATCACTGCTTTGCAGAAAGCGGTTAAAATGCTCTCGTAACATGAAAAAGCTCGCTTTACTGTTGCTCGTTCTCACCGGTGTAAGTTCGTTTTCGTTCATCCAGGAAACGCTGCAGATCATTGTGCCCGGGAAAGGCATTGAAGGTTACGTGACGGTTGATCTCACCACGAAACGTGAAGTGATCGTGAAATTCGGCAATGGATTCACGGAAGTAAAAAATTACATCGGCGAAGGCAAAAACAAAAAATTGTATTCCACCAAACAGGTGTATAAAAAGCAGGGAATCTCTTTTTACTACAGGCCGTCAAGCGGAGATACAGTCTTCTGCGTACACATTGCTGCTCCGTATAAAGCGAAAACCGATAAGGGAATTGTCCCCGGAACGTCAACCATGCAGGAAGTATGGGACGCATACGGTGAGGCAGAGTGGTATACTACGGGCGAGACGATGTCCCTGGAGTACCCGGGCATTAGTTTTTATATTGACGGTAAAGGATGGTCATCAACGGAAGCGCTGGAGAAAAAAGTAAAAACGATTTCCGTAAAAGGTTTTGATCCGCAATGAGTATCGCTGAAATTGAAAATGAAATTGTTGAGGAGTTCGAAATGTTCGAGCAGTGGGACGACAAGTATCAATACATCATTGATCTTGGAAAATCGCTGGCGCCGATGAACGAAACATTGAAGACGGAAGATCGTTTGATCAAAGGTTGCCAGAGCCGTGTCTGGTTGTATACAGAAGCGAAAGATGGGAAAATACATTTTACTGCTGATAGTGATGCGATCATTACTAAAGGCCTGGTCGCGTTAATGGTGCGTGTGTTGTCTGATCATACAGCGAAAGAAATTATGGAAGCACCATTGGCTTTTATTGACAAAATAGGATTGAAGGATCATTTGTCGCCAACGCGTTCGAACGGACTTCTTTCCATGGTTAAACAGATGAAGCTGGATGCACTGGCGATGTCTGCAAAGAATTAAAACGGGTATGAACACGATTATAGTTTCAAAGGATGCCGCATTGGCGCAAAAAGTAATCGACGCAATTAAAACGTGTTTCGATCCGGAAATTCCTGTGGACATCTGGGAACTCGGATTGATCTACGAGATCAATATCAACGACGAAAACGAATTGCGCATCAGCATGACGCTGACTTCGCCGAATTGTCCTGCAGCGGAAAGCTTACCAGCCGATGTGGAGCAAAAAACACGTGACGTTCGCGGGATCAAATCCTGCAAGGTGGAAATTACGTTTGATCCACCATGGGACAAGGAGATGATGAGTGAGGTGGCGCAGCTGGAGCTGGGGTTTATGTGACGTAAACAGACCTTGTAAAAGGCTTGGGGTCATCGCGAGGAACGAAGCGATCTCATCCCGGCGCAGAAGAGGGGACTGCTTCGTTCCTCGCAGTGACGGAAGCCTTCTACAAGGTCTGACAAGAATACAATGGAAGAAATAACAAACAAAGTCGCCAACAGTGGTCTCATCACCATCGATCTCGGGGAAATGTACCCGGAGGGCGAACGCGTTTTGCTCGACATCAAAAACCAGCTTTTCCAGGAATTGATTTTGCGCGAAAAAGATTTCCGCGAGTTTATCAAAACAAACGACTGGTCGCAGTACAAAGACAAGTACGTTGCGCTCACGTGTTCAGCGGATGCAATCATTCCCGACTGGACATGGATGCTGCTTGCATCGGCACTCGAACCATTCGCGAAGAAAATTATTTTCGGCGATCTCGAAAAACTCGAAACCGTTTTATTCGAAGAAACACTTTCGAAGTTCAATGCCGAAGAATTCCGCGATGCGCGCGTAGTTGTAAAAGGTTGTGGCGATAAACCTGTTCCGAAAACAGCATACATCGAACTCGTGAGAAAATTGCAGCCACTCGCGAAGAGCATTATGTACGGTGAGCCGTGTTCTACGGTCCCGATTTACAAGAAGAGTAAGTCGTAAAAATTAACCACAGAGTTTATTGAGTGTTTTTCACTGAGGTTCACTGGGAACAAGTTCATTTTTCCCTCTGTGAAACACCTCTGTGCCCTCTGTGGTTAATTGGGCGCATAAAAAATGCTGTGGATGCGCGGGGCGATACAGTAAAAATATCAGCGGCTGCACTGGCACATCAAAATGAATCCAAATTAATTTGGCAGACACTGTTTGCCATTTTGAATAAACCAGGCATAAAAAATCCCGTCCCAGCTTTCACCGGAACGGGATATTCAACATCAATTATCTTTTACTTACTAATCATCACCTTCTGCGTCGCCGTGTTTTCACCCGAACGAACTTCCATCATGTAAACTCCATTACTCACACCAGTGAGTTCAACAGGGATCATTGTTCCTGCTGCAACATCAGTCGTGTTTGAAGTGTACACTGTTCTTCCGGCAAGGTCAGTGATCGTAATCACAACGTTCGTGGCAGGAGCTACAAACTGTACAGAGAATGTTCCGCTGTTCGGGTTCGGGTATACGTCAAACATTCCGTTGGAAACCGGTGTTTCGATTCCGGTGCACACGTCAACAAAAATGGAAATCGTGTCCGATGCGGAGCAACCGTTTGCATCTGTATAATCGTAGATCAACTGGTGCGTACCCAACCCAGCCATGCCAGGATCAAACATCGATCCCATCACGCCCGGACCAGCCCATGTTCCACCCGATGGTGTTCCTGTTAACGGAGAAGCGCCATCAGCAACACACACTGTTCCCGAAGGAGCAGAACCTGTTACCGTTGGAATGGTGTTGATCGTTACCGCGATCTCATCACTGGATGAACAACCGTTTGCGTCAGTCACAACTACAGAGTATGTTCCGCTTGATGATGCAACCAAAGTCTGGGTTGTTGTTCCCTCGTTCCACAGGTATATTGATCCCGCGTTCTGTGCATCCAGCGTAACTGTTCCGCCGCACTGCGTGATGTCTGAACCCAGCGCCACAGTTGGCACGGTGTTGATCGTAGCAACCATCGTATCAGTACCTGAACAACCGCTCACATCAGTCACGGTCACATAGTATGTTCCGCTTGCTGATACAACCAATGTCTGGTTCGTTGATGCATCACTCCACAAATAGGTAGCTCCCGGATTTTGTGCATCGAGTGTAATTGTTCCTCCGCACTGCGTAACGTTTGAACCGAGTGCAACTACCGGAGGCGCAGTGATCGTCAATGTAAATGAGGTCGGTGCGCTGCTTCCGCAGGAATTGTCGGCGGTTACGCTGATCACTGAAGTTCCTGTGCCGGGCTGAACAGTAATATTCGTTGTTCCCTGTCCGGAAAGAAGTGTTGATGGTGAGCCGACTGTCCACGTATAACCTGTTGCTCCGGCAACTGGTGGAATGCTATAGGTAAGCGTGCCTGATGATGCGCAGGCGTTGGCTGTTCCGGCAATCATCGTTGGAGAAGTAGGAGCGCTTCCTGATATGGTGTACGTAATGATCACCATACCATCGCCGGTGTTATTTCCTCCTGTGTTTACCTGGTTGGTGCCTACGTTGTATGAACCACCGCCACCGCCGGTATTGTTAATGTCTGCCGATCCGCCACCGGAATATCCACCGCCACCGCCACCGCAGTTGCACCAGCCATAACCTACTGATCCACCGCCGCCGCCTAATCCCCACGTGCCAGTCGTCCAGGTAGTGTTCGAACTGGTACCGTCCACACCTGTTGAACCGTTATTACCGGCAAGCCATCCATTTCCTCCGCGACTGATATTGGTTGGTGTATAAGCGTGATCGCCTCCATTGCCGCCACCTGTTCCGGCAGCTCCGGGATCTCCACCATTTCCGACAACACCATCATTGGTAGTCACAGCGTCCTGCCCGGGATAAAAGGGATCCTGGAAATCAACACCGGCTCCACCACCGGCAACGATCAATGGAGTGCTATTCAGGTTTACACCTGAACCGCCACCACCGCCGCTCGAAGACGGATCAGAACTTCCGCGTCCACCTACAATGATGGAAAGTACATCACCGGGGTTTACGGCAAAATCGCCAGTCATCGTAGCTCCTAATCCTCCCTGCGGCAATGGAGCTTGTACGGTTACTTCACCGCCCTGTGCACCGCGTGCTTCAATGTGAATCGTGGTTACACATGGCGGAACAGTAAATGTCTGAAGCGCTCCGGTATAATTGAACGTAACTGTGGTTTGTGCATAAGCGGTCATCCCCGCGATTGCACATGCGAATGACAATAGATTTCGTCTCATAGGATGCGTGTGTTTATTTAGAAAAAAAAGAAATTCTCTTTTTAACCTCCGCCGGAAATAATTACCGGATGAGATTCACATGACCGATGCGCGCGATATTATTCCCGAGATCATCTCTGCATGAAATCTTCCAGACATACGTATCGATCTGGGCAATGGCGGTTGCTCCTTTCGGAACACCATTCCATCCTTCTCCCCAGGTGTACGTTTCCCAGATGAGTTCGCCCCAGCGATTGAAAATCATGAAGTGATAGTTATCGGAACTGATACCTACACCCACAGGCAGGAAGTAATCATTAAGCCCGCTGCCGTTTGGTGTGAATGTGTTCGGAATATAAACGGTACCGGGTTCTTCGAATACTTCAATGCATACTACGGCAGTATCCAGGCAACCATCTACACTTGCTACCACGAGTTGGATGCAATAGGTTCCGGTATCGCTGTACAAGTGACATGGATTTTGTCCGTTCACTATTCCCGGATTATTCGGGTCGGCAAAATCGTATGCCCATGTTACTGCGTTGGTCGATTGATCAACGGCGCACACTGCAGGTTCCCAAAGGGAAACATGGTCTTCATCCACAGTGAAAGCAGCAGTCGGGTTCGGGAATGCCGTGATGTAGTTGGCATAAGTAACTGTATCGGTACATCCGTTCGTTCCAACAATCACAAGGGAAACGTCGTATGTTCCGGCAGTGTAACAATGGTTCGCCGAAGGGCCTTGCGTGTTATCACCGTAAATCCAGGTAACGGTTGCGGAGTTCGGAGTTTGATTCGTGAAGTTCACGCAAAGCAACTCACAACCTGTTTGCTGATCGACACTGAATACAGGAACAGGAAGAGGCAACACAGTAACGAGTACAGAGTCGAGACGCTGACAGTTGTTGTTGTCCGTTACGGTTACGGTGTACATGGTAGTTGTTGCCGGACAAACCGTGATGGCTGATGTTGTTGCTCCACCCGGCATCCACAAATAGGAATACGTCGGTGATCCTCCGTTAGCCATTACGTTGATGTTCGCACACGAGCCCACACAAACAGAAGCGGCAGGACTCGACTGCAGGTTCAGTGCAGTCGGTTCTGAAATCGTAATCGTATCGAGCGTTGTACAATTGTTGGTGTCTGATACAGTAACAATGTACGTGCCCGCACAAAGTCCGGTTGCAGTTTGTGAAGTCTGAATCGGCGCGGAGTTCCAACTGTACGTATACGGTCCGGCTCCTCCAGGTGTAGCCGTAACGCTTCCATTGCAATCTGCGAAACACATGATCTGTGCGAGTTGCGAAGCGACCACAGTAAACGGTGGCGGCGCAGTAAGTATGATTGTTTGTTGTGTCGAACAACTGTCTGCATCCCAAATGAACACGGTGTATGTTCCCGCGCCTAAACCGGTTGCTGTTTGTGTGGTCTGGTTGCCCGGCGTCCACAGATACGTGTATGGGGCATTACCTCCGGATGGATTTACAGTAGCTGATCCGTTATTGGAATTGCCGCAGGTTGGATTTGTTCCGCTGATTGTAGCGGTAACAGAAACAGGAGTTCCTCCAACCACTACAGTCTGCGTATCAATAACACCCGTGTTGAGATCGGTGATCACTACAGAGTACGTTCCCGGACAAAGACCAGTGGCCGTTGCATTGTTACCACCAATAGGTATCCAGTTGTATGTGAAGTTACCGCCAACACATGCTGCCTGTGGCGATACCGTTGCAGTACCGTTACATGGACAACCTGTAGATGGAGTGGAACTGAGCACCGTTGTTGGTGCGCATGCGCCCACAGGGAAAGTCATCGAAGATGCAAAGCCCTGTCCGCATGCGAGAACTTCTCCCGATGTGTTGCCGAGATGAACATCATACACCATACCGGTTGTTGCAACCGTGTTGAGGAGAACAAGGTTTGCATCGTACTGCTGCACGGAATTTCCTATGCCCACGTATACGTTTCCGCAGGCATCTGTTGCAATACCACCTACGGTGTAACGCGCCATGGCTGTAACGGTAACCTGCCCGAGAAGCGCGCCGGTTCCTTTATCCCATTTTTTTACAACAATTCCATCGTATGAAAAAAGGAAACATCCAACAGCGAGTCCATTGTACCCGGAGAAATCCGAATCGGTTGCGCTTGGATCAATTTCATTGAGGAAATATCCATCTTGTATGGACCAGATGTTCGCGTATGCCGAATTTAATTTCCAGATGAAATTATCGACCGGGTTCACCGAACCGGAACCGGCCCAGCTCATCGCGAAAATTTCTCCGTTGGTTCCGTCAATGCACATCGCGCGGAATTCTCCGGCAGTACTTGTTGGGTTCAACGTAGAAGGTGAGTAAGCGCCATTCGCCGGGTTGATCTGGAGAATCATCGGATTCAATCCGGTGCTCAGTTCCATACCTACTACATCCATCATACCGGTGATCGGGTTGAAACAAACACGATACGTTTCACGTCCGCCACCAATACCACTGCTCGTGTTGTAGTTCATTACACCTGCTGGTGAAAGCTGTACACACTGGTCGCCCCATGGGCCGTAAACCATGAACGGATTTCCTGCATTGTCAAGGGCAAAGTCGCCGTAATACCAGGAAGAAACCGTGTTCGTGTATGTCCAGAGGAGCACACCCACCGAAGTGAATTTCTTCAGCGTATACGGTGCAGATCCACCATAGATGTATATGTTTCCTGCAGCATCGGGCTTGATGTCGAATGCATCGTTCACTACAAATCCCGGGTTGATTGTCCACGGATCAATGACGAGTGTTTTGTTGTTGTCGTATTTCCCGACGTTGAACGAAAGCACATTTCCATTAGCCACAAAAGAAGAAGTAACCGGGATGCGGATGGTTCCATCCATGAACGAAACCGGCGCGTGGTCGGTAAATGTTCCGAGCACCGAAGAGATCAATGCATTTCCGGATGCGTCGAGCAGCAGCGAAGATTTATTGTTCCACTTCATCCGGATCTCCGCAGGATTTCCTCCCGGGCGAACCACGAACTGGTATTTCAATCCACCGCGTGAATCAAACATGTATACGAGGTCAATGTACGGGTAGAGGTTTTTGTACGTGATTTTTTTCCAACCGTGCGCAGTAATTGTTTTGGCAATTTCTTTGCGATCGGTGTAGGTATAATAATCTGCCGACGGGCCTTCGCCCTCGATCACTACATTGGAATTGCATCCTGCGAACGACATCCAGGCCTGTTCACTTTCGATTTCAGGAGTGGTCCCGGTTTTCTTTTTCTTTTCGTGCTTGACCTCTTTCTGGAATTCTTTCGGGTTCATGAGAAGTTTCGCCTTCTCGTGTTCCTCTTTTTCGCCTTCCGTTTTGGAGAAGTAAACTCCATCGGGGGTAAACGAAACGAGAATTTTCCCCAGTTGTACGCCATATCTGACGTCGTTTGGCGCACCAAAACTGTTGAGATAGGGGAATTGTCCTTTGTTTTCGACAAAGGATAAATCAGCGTAACCGGCTCCTATAGGGCGAATCGGTTTAACTGTAGAGCTACTGTTTTGACTGTAGAGTGAACCACAATACAAAAGCAGCAGCAACGAAATGCTTTTGATCCTGATCATAATTAATAAGTTGTTTGCCAGTAGAAAGATAGGCCAAAAAACGGGTGCCATACAAGCGAAATGATCACTTTCTTACGGGTTCATCGAAAAGGCTGAAATTCCGATTTTCCGGCCACTTTTTTCGTATGTTTCACCCTAATAATCAGCCGTTTTGCCGTTTTCAGGGGTCGGCTATTAACTAAAGGGTTTATTATGCAATCATTCAGATTGATCGGGCTTGCCCTGTTGCTGGCCCATTCAACGTCCGCGCAGCAGCCATTGGGGACTATTCGTGCGAAAAACGATGTACCGTATTATACGTCCGGAAGCCGGATTTTCTTCTGCGGCATTAAAGGCGGAAATTATTCCGTGTCGTGCGTGGATACCGACAGCAGCGTTGTACGCGAAACCGATTTTTCGCGGATCAAAGAAAAACAGGTTTACTCGTTTGTGGTGGCCGGCGTCAACTCCTTTTATAAGATCGATCAGTCTTCACCAATGAACACGGGTTTGTACAGCACGCTTACCGTGACCCGGTGGGATGGAAAAACAGAGCCGAAGGTTTTCACTGCGCCGGGCCCGTTGAACGGAAAGATTCGTTACGCCATAGCCAATGATGAAGATCTTTATTTCCTGGTCGATCGCGAGGTTACGGAATTTTCCGAAGGTCAGATTTATGCAGCGCGTCATGCCTTGCTGAGGTTCAATATTTCAACAGGCATACTGATGGAAATCCCTTACCTGCTTTCGGCTAAACGCGAAAACGCCGGCACAAGTTTCTGGGCCCCGCTGCGCATTGGAAAAGATTTCACCGAATGGTACAGAACGATGTCTGGAAAAATTTTCGACTACGAGATCGTGCGACTCGATGCATCAGGCCGCCTTCTTTTCAGCCGGATCGTACACGGCGTGAACTGGACACCGGATTTTGTTCCGGAGTTTTCGGATATCGCGTCGAATATTTTTCGTGAACAGACTTCACTGGCACTGCACGATTCCGCCACCAAGCAAACCATGTATTCGCTGCTCACCGTAGCGCCGCTTACTTACATGCCGCAAACAGATCAGTATTTTGCGCTCTCTCACTTTTCATCGCTGGAAGGAACGTATGCCCGCGGCATTCACGTGTTGTTGCTGAATACGGATCTTTCGACTGTACTGTCGTACAACCACAAGTTCCTGATCCAGGGCGGAAAATTGGCGCAGGACGTTGGGAGTTTCGCTACTGCCTCGGTCAACGCGGCGTTCAGTGCCGACAGCACGATCTATCTCCAGGTGGTGTATAAAAAACTCACGGGAAAAGTTGTGGCGAGAAAAAGCTACGCCGTCAGGAACGGAGAAATAACGGAGTTTACTGTGCCGTTTTCGCTGGTTGCTTCGGGCGGATATTTGTATCCCGGTTTTGATGCAGATCAGAAATTGCGTGCGGAAATAAAAGACGTGAAAGCAAAAGACCTGGACGAAGCGCGGTTTGTGTACACCGGGAAATGGATGGTATATTTTATTCCTTCGCGGAAGGAAGAGAATGTCTTTTTTATAAAGAACTAATCGGGCTACCAGGCGGGATTTTACCACGGCGGCACGGTGGGCACGGCGATTCGCTACGCTCATAAAAAAATTAACCACAGAGATTCACAGAGGTATTTTCACAGAGGTTCACTGAGCGGTGTTTTGATAAGCACTCAGTGAAACTCAGTGAAAACCACTCAGGTTTCTCTGTGGTAAAGAAATAAGCAACACACCCCGAAGCTTCTGGAGCGAAGCGATTCTTTGCGCGCTTTGCCTCCTAACCCAGTAATCTTTGCGATTTTTCTTTGCGGCCTTTGCGGCTATTGAGAAACACAATCGCGGAGCGATTCCGCCGCGGTAAAATAAATCGCCGCGGTAATCCCAACAAAAAAAGCCGCCCCGTGTTTGACCACAGAACGGCTTTGTAAATTATACGCGCATCTACTTTTCCGTGTAGAGCACTTTCAATGAAGAATTGTGCGATGGTGTATCCAGGCGAATAAAATAAACTCCTGCACTTAATCCCAATGCTTCGAAATCAACAGTGGTCACGTGTTCTCCCGCTGCAGCATTTCCATTTTCAAGATCGGCTACTTTTTCACCCAGTACATTGTAGATTGCCAATGTCATGTTGCCTTCTTCAGGCATAATCCAGGTGACCTGCGTGGTTTCATTGGTTGGATTCGGTGCGGCCTGCAGAAGACTTGCAGAGAAGTTGCCGTACTCTTCCATACCGGTAATGACTACGATCTGCGTATCGATGTATTGTCCGCAGCCATTCTCCATAATGCACGTTACGGTATACGTTCCACCGTATTGGTAGGTATGTGTTACAGGATTGGCGGTGAGGTTCGTATTGCCATCACCAAAATCCCACATCCATCCATCCACGTCAGAATTGTTGAAGCTGAATGTTACTGCATTCCCGGACTGCGAAACAATATTGAAGCCGGTTGTAATTGGCATCTGCTGCTGCGTGAGCGTAATCGGAACGGCAACCCAGTTGTTGTTTTCGTTTTGCTCAACGAAGTTGTTGTCCGGATCGGTGTAAGAAATGATGTAGTAATTTCCATTGCACACACCAGTAAGATCAATGTACATGTCCGGAAGGTTCTGGTCATAGATGTCCAGCATGCCGGTATAAATTCCCTGGTCGAGACCGCAACCGCTCACTACACCAAACGGAGCATTGGGAATATTCGCCATGGTAACCACGTTGCCCAGCGTGTCTACACACCATCCGTAATCGTTGGTGCAATCGCCGAGATTGATGAGGCAGAAACTCACTTTTGCGCCATCGGCAATAACCGGCCATTGGAGCGGATCAGCAAGGGATGTGTCTTCTTTCACCAATGTAAATTTCGACCAGCCGTTGATGTGTACGTGACCATGTGTCGGGTGATAGCTCATCGATCCCGGTGTAAGCGTATCAAATGAAGTGATCACGTTTCCGTTTTTCCGGTAGATGGTTTGTTTCAGGCTTTGTGTAGGAGGATTTCCATTCGGACAAACCAAGGTGCTGCACGCAACTGAAACGGTGTCGCACCAGCATGCATTTGAACCGTGAATTTCCATTGGGCCCCAGCCGATGTTTGGAGTGGCATTGCTCAGGCGGATCATGCCGGGAGTTTCTGTGTGGTCCGTGGCGATAATGTCTGCAGTAGCAGTCATGTCGGGAAGGAGAAGACAGTTGCTCGAACTGTCGGGGCAGAAACATCCTGCGCCGTTGTTGAGTGCGCACGGGCCGGTGAATGCAGGAGGATCAACCGGTGGATTGTTGCAGAACGTGAGGCTAACGTTGTTGAAATGCCCGGTGTCGGCAGGAGCTTCATCGCGGATGCAGAGAAACCAGGTACCGTTCGGATCACTGCCGTTGTTGAAGTTGTTGATGGAATATTCCGGCAGGTATGATCCGTTGAACGGACCATTTCCCAGTTGTACAGGCGTACTTGCCGACATGTTGAAGCAGGTGTTGGTGTAATTGGCGCTGCCACCGCCCTGGTTATTTGCAAGAAAAATTGAATCACCGGCCGGTGAGATCAGGATGAGGTCAAGATCGCCATTGTAGGTATGCGCCACGTTGAGACAGGCATTGCATAAGCCAAACGAAGAATCTGCAACCGTAGGAAGTCCACTTACCGCAATGGGTAAACAATGGTATTCATTGTCGCGAATGATCTGTTGTCCCACACTGGTGAACGTTTGTGCCGAAACAGAAACTGTGAGCGCAAGACCGGCTAAAAGAAAGTAGAGTTTTTTCATTTTCAGAATGACTCCTATGGAGGAGGATGAGTGAGGAACTAAGGTAGTAAAAAGCGGGGCTTTGCCCGTCGTGAGCTGTATCTTTTCGGGAAAAGGTGCATTAAGACGTCCAAAGCATGATTCCACATGAAAAAACTTCTGTTTTTTTCTTTTCTGCTGACGGCATTGCATTGTGCAGGGCAGCAAACCCAAGCGGAGAAAGTTGTTTGCGATACTGTTGAACACTATTTCTGCAATCACATCTGCCTGGATTCAACCGTGGTTTCTTTTCGTGTCACGATTATCACGGGTGGTGTGGCCTGGGAAAAGGTGTTCCAGGGCTGGTGCGGATTAGGATGGCCACCTGTTGAACCAGGATCGAAAATGTTTATCACAGACATAAAAAGTTCGCCGAAACCGGGTGTTACAGTGCGGTTGCCTTCACAGACTTATTATGTCAGATAATTCTCCTTCAAACATTTTTTTACCACGGCGACGCGGCGCGGAGCAAATGGCCGTGCCATTTGATGTTTTACTTGATGTCAAATGATATCACGAAGTGATAAACTCTGTACACTGCGCCGCGGGGGAAATAAAATAAGGTTCCAGAACGCCGTGCCGCCGTGGTAAAATAGGCAACTGCCACATGCAGAGTGAAAAAATAAAAACGTAAATTCCATCACCATAAAAACACATTATGCGTACAACAATTATTTTTCTCCTTGTTTTTTGTTCCGGCGCATTTGCACAAAACGTGCGGACGGATACCGTAAAACCGGGATATTACATTCCCCTTGACAGCAACGTAATTTCCTGCAAAGTTGCGATTACACCCAACGGAAAAAAAGTTGAGTTTATCAATACACAAGGAAACCGCCTGCCGGATTCTTTGGTCCGGAATATTGGTAAACTGGCCGTAGGTTCGGTTGTGGTTTACGGTGAGATTACCGTTTTGCGCAAAGGCATTTTGGAAAAAGCCGGAAGCGTGCGGTACGTGATTGGCAATCATAATTCCGTATCCGCATTGAAAGATCCTTCGATTCCGGATACATTGCCTGCAGCAGAAATCGCGGGACTGGTTCTTGATGTTCACGTATACCAGTTCGATGTTACGTATTCCACCGGCGGCGCGTATTACGTGTATACGCAGAACGGGAATGGAATTTCTCCGGAAGTCAAAGAGCGGATTGCTGCATTGCCTTCCGGAACACGCGTGTGGTTTGAATCCGTCAAAAGAAAAGAAGACGATGGAACGCTGACTCATGGATCGGCAAAAGTTTACGTGGTGAAATAAATAAAGTTCAACTGACCGGAACGGGAATTGTTGTACGCGACACCAGCAAAAGCGACAGCATCGTTTCGTACACCGTGGAATACCAGCGCGAGGGAAGCAATATCTGGGTGGTGGCGCACATGAATGGACCTTATCTCGTTACACCCAATGATGCGCCCCGTGGCAAACGGATTCTATTCACCGAGATTATTGCCGTGGATGCCAACGGAAGAAAATACCGCAGACCCGACCGGTATTACAACGGTGGAATCTGGGTAGATGTGCAACCACCGGTGAATTGATGTATTTTTATGTAAACAGATTCTCACTCATGAAAACGTTCCGCTCAGTTTTTCTCATCGCTTCGGCATGTACGCTGATTTAATTTTCCTGTAAAAAGGCAGGGTGGAAAAAGATTTCGCATTGAACAGCAATTAGTAATTGTTTCCGGGATTGGTTATTCCACTTCGGAACAAACGCACTACGGGAATGGCGTACCGGATTTTGAGTGTAAAATGATCCAGTTCACCAATGAAACTTTGCTTCTGCGAATAGAAGTTGTATCCTGCAAGAACCTGGAAGTGATACCAGGATGTACCCAGGAACGGACGAAATCCAAAAGTCCGGGTTCCTTCGTAGAAATTCTGATTGAAACCAAACCCAATAGACAACGGAGTATAAATTCCAATTTCGGCTTCAACAGTTTTCAGGCTGTTGGAAAGCGATTGCTTATACGTGAGGGTAAATCCCGTAATGGGGCCAAATGCATGATCGCCAGAAGTAAAATCTGCAATGTGAAAGATCAGGCCTGCTTCCCAGCAATGATTTTGAATGCCCTCGTAACCGATTAATACGCCCATGAAAGGAGGAACGCGTTTGCCGTAGTATGGATAATGAAACGGAATGGTATCTGAATCGAAATCGGTGAGCGTGTCCGCCACGGATTGATTTTCATCTGTAACCTGCGATGAAGCAACACAGGAAAATAGAAGCGCAGAAAACAGGAACAGTTTTTTCACTCAATACGCCCTCACCGTTTTTCCCTCCATGTAGTAAATGAACGCGCGGTTCACCACTTTGTTTCCGCCCCACGTTGGATAATTACCGGTAAAATACCAGTCGCCGAGATGGCCCGGAACCGCATTGTGCAATCCTTCGATCGATTGATACAAAATTTCCACTTCTGCTTTTGTTCCTGCAGGAGTGAGCAGTTGCGAGATCTTTTTCGAAATATCATCTGCTGTAAACGGCTGGTAAACTTCTTTCACCGCGTTTACAATTTTATCTGCCGGACGGCCTTCCTGTTCCTTCGCCTTGGCATATATTTCATCGAGCATGTCGTCCATGTTGTTTTCACGGATGAGTTCGATGGCTGCCTGGAACGCAATGAAATCGCCCATCTTGGCCATATCAATTCCGTAACAATCCGGGTAACGTATTTGCGGGGCAGAAGATACGATCACAATTTTCTTCGGGCCTAAACGATCGAGGATCTTGATGATGCTTTGCTTCAGTGTAGTTCCGCGCACAATGGAATCGTCGAGTACAACCAGGTGATCGGTTGGTTTCACTACGCCGTATGTTGTATCGTACACGTGTGCCACCATATCATCGCGCTTGTTGTCGTTCGTGATGAACGTGCGCAGCTTGGCATCTTTCAACGCAATTTTCTCCACGCGCGGCTGCATGTTCAGGATCTCGGAAAGTTCCGGGTCCGCAACATTTTCCATTGTGAGAATCTTGTGCCGCTTGATCGTGTTCAGGTAATGGTGCAATCCTTCTACCAGTCCATTGAACGCTATTTCAGCCGTATTCGGAATAAATGAAAACACCGAATTCGTCATGTCGTAATCAATGGCCTTCAGCACAGATGGCGTTAATTGCCGGCCAAGATTTTTTCTTTCCTGGTAAATATCTACGTCGTTGCCCCGCGAGAAATAGATCCGTTCGAATGAGCACGATTTTTTGGGTTTCGGAGTGCGGACCTGCTTCTCGTACACGTCGCCATTTTTGCGAATGATGAGTGCATGTCCCGGGGAAACCTCATGGATCTCTTCCGCTTTAACGTTGAACGCCGTCATGATCTGCGGACGTTCTGAAGTCACAACTACAACTTCATCGTTGCTGTACCAATGTGCAGGGCGGATTCCGTTCGGGTCGCGCAAAACAAATGCATCGCCATGACCAAACATTCCGGCCATGGAATAACCGCCGTCCCATTTCTTGGAAGCGTCTTTTAAAATTTTCTGGATGTCGATGTCCTGTGCGATGAGGTGCGTGATCTCTTCATTCGTGCGCCCCATGTCTTTGTAGCGGTGAAAAATATTTTCCACTTCACGATCGAGAAAGTGCCCGATCTTTTCCATCACCGTTACGGTGTCTGCTTTTTCTTTCGGGTGCTGTCCGAGCTCCACGAGATGGTGAAACAATTCATCCACGTTCGTGAGGTTGAAATTTCCGGCAACCACCAGGTTCCGCGTGATCCAGTTGTTCTGGCGAAGAAACGGGTGACAGTTTTCGATGCTGTTGCCGCCGTATGTTCCGTAACGCAGGTGACCGAGCAACAATTCTCCGCTGAATGCAACGTGTTTCTTGACCCAGTCTGCGTTTTGCAGTTTCTCCGGAGTCTTGTTGTGCACCGCGGCAAACTTATCGTTGATCTTCCCGAAAATTTCCTTGATCGCTGAAGGAGAAGTGGAGCGGTATCGGCTGATGTAACGCGTTCCGGGTGGCACATCGAATTTAATCGTTGCCACTCCAGCGCCATCCTGCCCGCGGTTGTGCTGTTTCTCCATGAGCAGATACAGCTTGTTCAGCCCGTACATGGGTGTGCCGTATTTGTCGATGTAATATTGGAGGGGTTTGCGAAGACGAATAAGTGCTATTCCGCACTCATGTTTGATTGCGTCGCTCATAACTGGTTCCCGCGACCATTTTTCTTCCAACCGGGCTAAAGCAGACGCCTTAACCAACAGTTCAACTATTATCCGTCGTGGGAGTACAAAGTTACGGAATTGCGGTCGGCCGCAGTGCGCTTTTGGTCGACAGACACGTTACTTCGTCGAAAAACGGCTCCTTTTTTTGTTGAAAAATGGCTCCAGGGGAAAGGTAGCGGGGATTGTGCCGGAATGAGATCGGACAATACCAGGACCGATACCACAGTTCTACTCCGGATTAAGTGAAAGCATCTGCGGAACAAGGCGAACGGTCGAATGTTCCGCGTTCGTGCCTGCACCTCCGCATAACTTTACTCCTGATCGAATTGGAATGAAGACTGTACTGCATTCATCTGTCCATGCGCTAATCATGTTGATGATTTTTTCATCGTGCGCGGGAAACCTGCGTGTCGAGAAACGTCATTATCGCGACGGCTTTTATTGGGGCGGCCGTGAACATCATCATTCGTCAACGGCCACAACGAACACCGTGAGCGGACAGTCTGTGGCTCCGGATCAGTCCGACGAACTCCGGCCAAACGACAGCGATCACGTTGCTGGTCGCATCGATTCAGCCAGCACCACCACAACGACTCCTCCGGAACTTGTACACGATACTGCAGTCAGTTCCGTAATTGAAGAGGAAAGCGTAGAGCAGCGCCCACGGTTTATCCCTGAACATACAGTGTCTGAACTTCCACCAGTCGAGGTGCCGGAAGAAGCGCGTCGATTAAATGTTCTGAGTTGGGTTGCAGTCGCACTACTGGTCCTCGGTGTAATTGCTTCCATCGTGGCTTTCATGCCGTTTGTTGCTGCAGGATTTGGCGTTCTGATCGCGGCTGCACCATTTCTTATACTTGGTGCACTGGGACTCGGCATCTGGATCATGGTTACAGCACGCCGCAGAAAGTTATCTGCCGTTAATGCAGCATCGAGTAACTATTACGACAAGTTGAGGAAAAGGTCGCGATTAGTTGTCGTGCTTGCTTCGGTTGTGATCGTGGTGTTTGCGCTGTTCCTGGCGCTGGTGATTGCCGCGCTTTCGACCTTCCAGTAAGCATATTTCTTTCCCGAAGTTTTCTGCTTTTTGGGAGTTCGCCTGCACGAAATTCCAATAAAAAAACACGGAGAACGACGTTTGGCCGCAGTTCCCCGTGCTGAATGATGCGTGTTTCGTTTACTGGATGTGATACCGGAGCAACCTGCGTTGGTAATAGCTCGCAGAATTCGAATAGAAGGTTGTTTGCACGATCTTTCCAATTCCGTTCGCAAATACCTCGTGCGTATAGCGCAATGCAGGAAGGTTGGGATTGGGAAAAATGGAATGCATGTGGCATTCATAGTCGATAGTCAGGAATGTGCCAGCCGGAACAGTAACACTGGAATCTTTGTGGCGCATGAAATACCATCCGTCACACATCCCGGGCCCGAAATCAAAGTACTTCAACGTATCCGTGAAATTGGTGTGCTCAATAAATTCTCCATTCACGTCCACAATATAGCCCGCAGAATCTCTGACCAATTCCAATGGGTATACCGGGAGAAAAAACTGGCTGCCGGAACCTTGAACAGTACGGATTTTCTTGTACGTATTTGCGCCGACAATGGTATCGCCTTCGACATATGCGCTATCCGTGCGGCCCACATCCGTAACAATGCCATTCGAATCGGTTTGTTCGTGTTGGTAGATCCAATACGAACCATCGGTTAACGGAAAGCTGTACGTTGTGGATTGTGGTGCAGGATCATTTGGAATTTCAGGATCATCTTCTTTCCTGCATGAAGTGAGAGCGAGTGAAACGGCCAGCAGCGTGAATACACTGTAGCTGACCAATCGTTTGGATGGTGGTGATGTGCGAAACATTTGTTTTCTGATTTGGTGAAGTAGAGGTGTACCAGTGGAAAAAATTCAATGTGGTTGCGTACGAGGTTCGTCTGGGCCGGTAAAAAAAACCGGCTCATTTTTATTTCTAAAATTTTTTGATGAGTCAATCACGGAGAACCAGTACATATTCTGATTCTCCGCGATAGAGCGATAATTATTTGTTACTGGATGTGATACCGGATCAACCGGCGCTGAATATAATCCGGTGAGGAATAAAAATACAGTATATCAACAATTTTCCCTACACCATCGGCAAATACCTGGTGCGTGTGGCGGAGAGTCGACCACGGATAATTGGGATCGGTTGCGTACAAATGCCCTTCATAATCAATGGTTGTAAATGTACCGGCCGGAACAGTTACGCTTGAATCGCGATGGCGCATGAAATACCAGGCGTTAATCATCCCGGAATAGTCATGATAGTTGAGTGTATCCGTAAAGTTGTAGAAATCGATGTAGGAGCCGAGCGGGCCAACCATATATCCTGCGGAGTCTCTGCAAATTGCAAGGCCTTGGGCCGGAAAAAATTGAGAACCCGAAGATGTGATTGTACGGATCTTCTTGTACGTAGTTGCACCGATAACTGTATCGCCTTCTACATACAGGCTGTCTATTGCGCCAGCCTGGACAACAACACCATCGGAATCGGTTCTTTCCTGCTGGTAAACCCAGTATGAACCATCCGTCATCGGAAAACTATATGCGTTTGTTACTACCGGTGGAGTGATTGGAATTTCGGGATCGTCTTCTTTTTTACATGAAGAGAATGCAAGTGAAATGGTCAGCAGGGCGAATGCGCTGTACGTGACCAATCGTTTGGGTGCAAGTGATGTGCGAAACATTTGTTTTCAGATTTGGTGAAGTACAAGTGTGTCCATGAAAAATGTTTAATGCTGTTGCGTATGATGTCCATCTGCACCGGTAACAGAAGTCCGGCGTTTTTTTATGCTGAAAAAATTTCATGAGTCAGTCACGGAGAACAAGGGTACGCACTGATTCTCCGCGATTGAAACAGGATTGTTCGTTACTGGATGTGGTAGCTGATCAACCGGCGCTGGATGTAGCCCGATTGTGAGAAGTAATATTTCACTTCCATCACTGTTCCGATCCCGTCTGCGAGGAACTGATGTATATAACGCGGGGAAGGGTATGGAGTGGAAATACTGGCGTAAACATGTCCTTCATAATCGATCGTAGTGAAAGTCCCGGCGGGAACAGTCACTAATGAATCGATGTGACGCATGAAGTACCAGCTGTTGTAAAATCCGGGTTCATCTTTATGCAGGAGTGTATCGGTATGGTTGGTATGCTCAATGAATTCGCCGTTGACATCTACAATAAAGCCAGCGGAATCTCTCAGGAGTTGTAGCGGCCACAGCGCGAGATATCCGGGGCCCGGCGCTCTGTACGTTCTGATCTTTTTGTACGTATTCGCACCAACGGTAGTATCGCCGTCAACATACACGCTGTCGGTTGTTCCAACCTGGGTAATATTCCCGGCGGAATCGGTTTGTTCATGCTGGTAGATCCAGTAAGAACCATCGGTCAATGGAAAACTGTACGCGGTTGCCGGTGCCGGAGGATTGTTTGGAATTTCGGGTTCGTCTTCTTTTTTACACGAAGTGAACGCGAGTGTTATGGCCAGGGCGACAAAAATACCGGAACTGACCAATCGTTTGGGTGCAAGTGATGTGCGAAACATTTGCTTTCAGATTTAGTGAAGTACAGGTGTGCCAGTGTGAAGTGTTTAAAGCCGGGAGAAAAACGTGAAGCGTCCGGGAATATTGTGAAGAATTGCAAAAAAGTTGCCGGAACAAGTAAATCAACCACAGAGGCACGGCGACACGGAGTTTATTTGTGATCGTCGTTAATCGCGCGGCACAGCGAACGGAGCAAATCGCTTCGCGATTTAACGACAACCAAATTCTGTTTGCAATACTGATATCACGCAGTGATATTTTCCAGTCGCTGTGCCGCGGGTAATGGCTATCAAATATTGGGCGGTGTGTCGCCGTGCCTCCGTGGTTATTTTAATTTCAATGTGATGAAGGATGCCTGCCGGCTATTTTTTACGCTTCTTCGCTGGTGATTTCGCCGCTTTTTGTTTTGCTGATTTTGTAGCGATGTGATTATACGCCGTCGACAATGCATCTTTAAACATCGTCTTCTTCACCTTTTTTAAATTGATGTACGTGGCGCCGTGTTTTCCCCAGGCATTCGGCACCGGGTAGATCACTGTTTTATCGTACGCAGAAAAAGCAGACTGGTCTACCAATGAAAGCATCACGCACACGAGATTGCTCTTTGTGTCCATGGTTGCGAAAATTTTCTTCTTCACGCGGAAAGATGTTTTTTCAAAATGCGGAAGTTCCACAGTTTCCGGCATTGATAACGCGAGTGTTCTGACTTCTTCGGGAGTGATCATCGGTGGTATGTTAGTTTGTTCGTCGCGAAGCGACGCTTTGCGTCCTTTGCCTCACAATCAAAATCTTTGCGTTTTTCTTTGCGCCCTTTTGCGGCTTTGCGTCTATGGTCGTAGCCAATTTACCATCTCCGGAAAACCTCCCGGTTCATTGGCATTGCGTGCCATTTTCATCCACACCAGCAGCGGCAATCCAATGTATTTTCTACTCTGAAAATTTTCGATGAGCCAGTCGCTTTCGTCTTTGTATCCGTCGGGATGAAAAACAACTTCGGGTGGTATGCCGGTTTTCTGAATGGCGGCCCAGGTCCACAGAAGTACACCAATCTCATATCCCGCTTTTCCCTTGTCTGCTTCTGCTACGTTTCCACTCAATACACTGCGTTCAGCAGGCTCCAGTAATGCAACATGACCGGCTTCGTGAAGAATATCTCCGGGATAGAGCAATTTGTTTTTGTCGTACACCACTTCTCCCATCACAATCGTGACACCGGGAAGAAATGATCCTTCGGGAACTTCACCTTCACGCAGAACGATTCCGATCTCTTCGAGAAAATCGTGAAAGGTTTCGATGAGCATTTCCCTGCGTGCTGTATCAACGGTCTCTGTCTGCATACACAAATGTAAGGCAGAACGGGGAATGAAATTCGGATGATGGCGGAGTTTCATTCAGCCGCGAATTACACGAATTACACTAATGATGCATTCACGCAATTCGTGTAATTCGCGGCGCAACTTCATCCGCCTTAACAAATTAGCGGGGTATTTCTTCCAGCGTACGATACACCGGTTTGCCTTGCGAAAGGATCAGGTCGCGTTCTTTATTCGCACCGGGACTTTCTGCAATCAGCAGCAAAGCATCGCAGGCGGAAATGACGGCGAGAGAAATATCCATCACAGCTTTGTAGCGATCAGTTACGTTTGCCTGCGCAAGCACGGGAATTGCGGCATTCATTCCGATTACAGGAACGTGTCCCATTTCAAGTACCCGTGCAGCAGCTTCGTTCATCGCATCGAGGTTGCGTTGACGTTGTTCGGGAGTGGGAGCGGAGTAGGGACCGGCGACGCCTATTATCATGGTAATGTGCTAATATGCTAATGGATTAATTTGCTAATGGGCTTACAGAGTAAGATGCTTCGAAGATAAATGATTTGCTGATTGCCGATGCGTCCTTCGTCAACCTCGGCTCCGCTCGGTCTGACAAGCAGTTTCTCTGAAGGAGTCCTTCGGACAACAGAAGAATTTTCTATGTATCACGAGTTTCCACGTCTCGTATCATGAATTTTGATCGAAGCTACTTGTCAGACCGAGCCCTTCGGCTTCGCTCCGGACAAGCTCGCCGAGGTGACAAGAGGAGTAAGCAGATCAATAATCAGCACATCAATACGCGGTGTAATCAGCCGGCTCCATGACGTGATTCTCCTCGTACTTCAGCTCGCCTATTGTTCTCCGGAATTTTAAATTCATCTTGCGGAAATATTTCCAGAAGGTGTTTTTGCCTGCTTTGAACGCGCGACGGTGAGCGAACCACACAACCAGGATCACGGTGTAGTAGAAATATTTGTAAAAGTGATACGCAAAGAATTTCGAGATCGGGTCTTTCGTGGAATAGATGATCGCTAAACGTTCCATCTGGAATTCGATGTGCGCTGCTTCATCGATGAGAATATCGGTTGAAATCTGTTTCAGCAGTGTGCATTCTGTCGCATCTTTCAGCGACTGGTAAAAGATCTGCGCGGTACTTTCAACCGTGATCACAGCAATGGTCCACAATTCCATGCTCGAATTCATGTAGCGTATTTTCCGGAACAGGGTATCGCCCCAGTCTTTCTGCACGCGACTTTCTCCAATGGAATCGATGTAGCGGCCCAGGTTATTGCCGTGCTTTTGTTCTTCCCTGATGAAAAGCTCAACGGCTTTCGGGTAATCGGCATCGTCGATTCTCCATGCATATTTTCGGGATGCCGCGAGGAGATGCGCACCGTCCGACGTTTCGCCGAGTTGCCACGCTTTCAGCGAATCAATAATTTCTTTTTTCTCTTCGGAAGTAATAGCAGGCGCCAGCGACCAGTCGACGCGTTGTACCTGTAAGTTACTGCGGAAATGATCGATCCAGTTTTGGGAAGTGCGCATGTGGTGGAGTTATGTTGTGTGGAACAAAAGTCCTCCAGCAGAGATTCATGCGCAAACGGGAAGTGTTACAAAATGTCAAGAGATGTTATGAGATGTGCAGATTATTCAATGTGCAAATGTGCAAATAGCGCCTGCGGCAGCAAGGAATTTATTTTGATGTCCCTTTCACTTCGTTCAAGGAACATGTGATCCTTCCGGGATCATAGTATTCTTAATGGAGTTTTCGACTTCGGAAAAGTCGCATGTCCCTTGAACGAAGTGAAAGACTTTTATAAAATTCCTTGCTGCCGCAGGCGACATCTGCACATCGATTAATCTGCACATCTGCAAATCAGTAACTCCACTTCTTCGTAAACGTATTGTAGAACCCAATCCCGATCTTCCAGGTGAACTTCGCTTTCTCGAGACTGTTGTCTGCTGTGGCGGCGAAAATACCTACTCGGAACAATTGCTGGCGGATGCGGAATATCCGTTCGAACCCGAAGAAGAATTCGGCGTGCCGGAAATTCGCATCCGGGATCATCAATATTCCACCACCGGCGGCCGAAGTAATTTTCAATTTGTTGAACAACGGAATCTTTGTTCCGAATGCTCCTTCGAAATGGTGAATGTAATTCAGGCGGAAAAAAGAATTCGCTGTATTCAACGTTGGGCCCAGCAACTGGAACGAACGCATCGGGTCAGAAAAGATGAACGAATCAGAACCGCGGAAATACTTGTACTCGAGCAAACGGAGATTGTGCTTGTTGAGGAAAGCGCCGTACAGCACATTCCAGCTGCTCGTACCGAAGCGACCGATTTTCATTTCGTCCGTTGAACCAAACTCAATATAATCGAAGTTCACTTCGCTGCCGAGTAATCCCGGGACACCTTTTCGGTAATACGCACGGATCTCCGGGTACTTAGAACCGACAATGATCTTGCGGTGCTTCTTGATGATGTATTTCTGCTTGAACCGGTATTTTAATTCGAGACGGAATTCTGTTTTTACGTAGCGTTCGAAATCCAGTGGAGTATTGAGCGAACCGAATACCTGCGACGACCAGGCTTCAAGCTGCATGTTATTGATCGGAAACTGGTCGCTGTACTCGAACGTCAATTCAGCGAACAACCCGTTGGTGATTTCCATCCGTTGCGCAATACTGAACTCACGGCATCGGACGTAATTACTCCGGCTGAAAACAGACTCCAGCGAAGCATACGTGTTGACCATGTCGTAGAAATCACCAAAGCGCACAAACGTTCGCACAAACTTCAGCGGGTAATACGTGAGGCCCACTCCGACTTTTCCACGGATGTCGCGATTCTTGAATCCGTAATCAATCTGTCCTTCGGTTTCCAGTTTGAAACCGTTTTTGTAATCGTGCGAGTAGCTGCCGCCCAACCGGTGGCGATATCCGCCCACGCCAAAAAAGATCATCTGGTTAATGAGCGGATCGATGAACCAGTCGTTACCGGTAAAACGGTTGCGGTGCGCCACACCATTCAGCAAAAAGCTCCACACATTGATGTGATTGTAGGAGGAGTCTGCCTTGTTGAGGTATTCTTCGCTGGCGTAATACGCTTCGAGACTGTCGACAGAGTGGATGTAGGAGATTTCCTTATCCTTCAGCTGGATCGTCCGGTTGTTCACCCAGTACGCACTGTCGCGGTCGAATGCAGCATCATCGTAATGGCGGATTTCGTCGTTGAACGTTTTTTTCGGGAATTGAATATTCACTTCGTAGTCGGAGTGATCGGCACGCGTGTTCCCAATGATGTTGTATTTCCCTTCGCGGATGGTGTAAATGAATTCGCGGCGAACGGGAAGAAAAATTCCGGCTTTCACTTCCGAATAATCCTGGATGATGAAAAATTCTTTGCAGTAGAGCAGCACACCGGGATTGATGGCGAGGTTCACCGACTTAATGGCCCACGTACTGTCTTCGATGAAAAGAAAACCGGAGAAGAGCGCATCTTCTTTGAACAATGGAATAACGCTGATCTTGTGATACGTTTTTCCATTTTCTTCGAATGAATTCAAAAACTCGAACCGGTAATTGAGAAAAGCGGTGGCCGCAGCAGGCGAGAGTAAAGGGCGCGTGGCCAATGCAGGTGCATCGATGTAATTTTTGTAGAAATTAAAATCCATGCTCTGCGCATTGTTCATGAGCATGTACGGATTTTCATCGTCCCATTGCATGGGAATGATTTCATGTTCGCCGTAACCTACCGTTCCGGAAATTTCTCCGCCGTCGTAACGGATGCGTGGCGCATAATCGTGGTACGCGAGAACGTTTTCCTTGAACCGGTTGGGCGAATCGAAATACGTAATGGAAATGCTCTCGATCAGGTTGAGCGGTTTATCAGCGAAAGCACGTTTGAGTTGCGCCGATTGTTTCTGCTGCTCTTTGATTCTAGCGGCCTTTTTTCTCCCGCGACGTTTCGTGGTATCAATTTTCGCCAGCGCAGAATCGAAGTTATCTTTCTCCGGTTCTTCTTTCGCGTACAATGAATCGCCACCCGGACGTTGAATTTTATATTTCTCCAGCGACGATTTCTGGTACGTTTTGCATTTGTAATTGTCGACGCGCTTCCAGTAATTGTCGCGGCGCGCAACCACCTTTTTCATGATCTCTTTGCCTTTGTCGCGATCGCCTTTCGCAACAATTTCCACTGCACCCAGTTCTTTCGAAGTGGTTTTCATCACCACATCAAGAATCACCGATTTGCCGGCCGGTATAACAACAACGTGTTCCTGCGTGGCGAGCCCAAGCTGCGAAAAAACGAGCGTGTGCGTTCCGGCTTTGAGTTCGAGAAAATAACTTCCATCGAGATTGGTGTTGATACCGTAGGAAGTATTTTTCTCCATGATCAGCACGTACGGTATTGGCTGACCGAGTGTATCGCGGACGGTTCCTTTGATTACACCGGCGAATGAATTGGCTCCGAAGGCAATGAGAATGGTAAGCGAAAGCAACACCCGTTTGAAGAAACTGGTATTCAAAAATTCAAGATTCAAAGATTGGTGTACGTGCCAATTTTTGAATCTTGAATTTTTGAATCTTTGAATGTATTGTGGCATTGATCGTAAGGCTGTGCAAAGGTACGGTTATTGGGTATGAGACGGAAAGAATGCCAATTGGTTACAGGGGAAATCTGTTAAAAGGAGGAGATGGTCTGTGAAAGGGTGGAAACCGTCTGCATAGAAGTCGATTTCGACCGCTCTATTGCTCGCTTACCGTTGTTTGGTCAAGTATGCGGAGAAAGATTCTATTGTTGTTTGCTTGTGTCGCTTCATATCCAGTAAATCCCCGTCACCGGTAATCAGGTGACTTGCTTTTCCATCCTTAGCGAGAGCAAGAAGAAAATTATCTTTCGGATCCCGGCAAACTTTGATGGTGCTCTTGACCTCAATAAACTCTGCGTATTTCCGAATAGCGACGAGGAGAACACGTAAATCGGAATCTGAAAAATATTTTTTCAATTTCGGCCGCTGACATACATCAATAAACTCTGCGAGTAGCTCGTCACTAAATAATAACACAACCTTTTTTTCAGAAAGTAGATCGTCAAGTGCGGAATAATCTTTTGTAATAAGGAAACTCACCCAAAGATTTGTATCGATTACGATTCTATCTTTTCTCCTTGGCATAGCGTTTCTTTCTGATCAAATCAACTTCTCGTGTAATAGCGGCGAGAGTCGGAGCGTTCTTTTTCGCTTTCGTTCGCAGTTTTTTGAGGATTCCAGAAAGACTGTCGTCCTCATTTTCAGAAATCGTGATCAGGTTCAAATCTGCAAGATCCTGGAGAAGCTTTCCGGCCTTAGGATTTAATATTTCGACGCGATAGGTCATATGCAAATATAACAAATCAACACCATTGAATGGATTGAAATGTGGAGGGGCCTTTCATGATTTTGCAAGAAAAACCTGCATTACCAGAATTCAGGCATGGCTGTCTTCATTTTTTTGCCTGAATATATTTCACCATGTATATCCAACTCCAACGTATTCAATTCCCTTTTGACTAAAAAACTTCTTGTAGATTTCTACTTCGTCCCGAATGGTATTCAGATTCCCTTTTATTTCTTGTTTGTCAAAGTGCCAGGTTTTCCCATTGTTGAGATTGGTCCATCGGATGGATTCTTCCGAATGTAAAACCTGGATTCCTTTGGTCCATCCGCTGCATTGAGGAACGCCGCAGTTGCATGAAAAGATGGCATATTCGCCATCCTGCTCTATACTCTTCAGAAATTCCGTCGCGTCAAGAATGTCGCCATCCGCACAAGGCTTTTCTCCGTTAAATCTAATCTCAAAATCTCCCTGCATCCATATATGGTTCGACTCCATTTGACAGGCAGTCACAACCAATTCTAGTGTAACGGTATCTAACTGGTAGGTCATTTTTTTGTTGTGGTGTCTTGTTTAATTTTTCTGCGAATGCATGGTGGCGTATGTGCAGTAGCGGATCGGACATGTTTACTTCCCGTTTAGCACCAGGTTTCCTAAATGCACAGATATTCGATGACCACTTCACGCGCTATTGCCACATACACGCTGTTACCTGCGACCTTTATTTTTCACCCGTTTGAAACTCAATTAAATATGGCAGGATCGGTATGTTGTCTGCTGTTCTAAAGTTATTCGTGATCCAAAATTGATACCTTTTTTGAGGTTCTAATTTTACTTGAATAGTCCACGCTGTTGAGTCTTTGGACCAAAAGCGATTGGTAACCTCAGGAAATGCGTCTTCACCTGATTCGCCATAATCAACACCTGTATTGTAACCGTTCAGCTTTTCAGAGAACTCAATGGTGATTTCCTGGGTACCCGCGAAAACATTCAGAGAACGATTTTCAAATTGCTTTATCCGTGTAACCCTGGGCCTTTCTTCCTGATCTTTTTGTCTTAAAACTTCTATGGGTTTTGAAAAGAACTCAGTTTGGTCAATAAAAACGTCAATCATTTCGGGGTCGCCGTAGTTTAACTCAATCAATTCTTTAATGGCTTTTTGTTTGTCGCTTGATTTTTCATAATGTCTTTCAGCAATCGCATATCCAACGTAATAACCCAAATCTCTTACTCCAAATTCGTTAGGTGAATTACTCCATAACCAATCAAATGTCCATTCGTAAAACATTTCACGTTCAAATTTATCCCTTACAGCAGGATTGCTTTTTCCGAATTCAATTGCAGGAGCATTGGATGGCACTCCCAATGCCTTGACAGAAACGAATTCAGCTATTCCCTCATACAAAACCGTATGTAGTAGATTATTCGGTATCGGACTCTGCTGTGTGTGAATATATTCATGAACATTCAGCAACACCAAGCCATCTATGGGATCAGAGTCAAAAAATGTTTTCAACCACTCTTTGGTTTCGCCTTCAAATTCTGAAATATCTGTGGAGCTGTCTGCCATAGCTAATTCACTGCCAATAAGAACTGAACTGTCTCGTGTCGTTCCGTTGGTTCGCATGGCTCCAATAGTGAAGTAGATTTTAGCGGGTCTTAATTGGGGATAAATACTCCTTAACTTCTCAATTCCCTCATTCAATTCGGCTGCCAGGTTTTTAGATTTGTAAGTATTCTTCCGTATGGAGTTCCAATACTTGGGATATTTATTTATGAGTTCCACATACTCCTGGGCAGTATAATTTTTTGCCTCCATTATTTTCTGCAAACCCAAAGTTCCTTTCTGTATATAAAGCGAATCAATCAATTTAATCTGCTTTAAGCTGTCGGGTTCTTGTATTGCCAAATCGTAAGCAGCCCAAAAATTATCGATGTCTGTTGTGACAACATTGCTTTGTTTTTCCTTTGCTGTTTGGCAGGAAAATGTAATCCCGATCAGAAGGAAGATTAAGATTCTATTCATTTGTTGTTGATTTTTCAGATTGCAGGTAACGTTTTTGCAGATTTGCGATGGAGGCTTTGCATAACGTTCGCTTATCTACTTAAACCCATCTTTCTCCATTCCCAACCACTCCAACGCCGCACCACTCAACACCTTCTCCTTCTTCTCCTCGCTCCAGTCCATCGATTTGATGAGCGCTCCCGGGACATTTTCTCCCAGCGGAAACGGGTAATCGCTGCCGAGTGCAACGCGATCAGGGCCGAACTGGTCGACCACAAAGTTGAGCATGTTCTTATCATGCACGAGCGAGTCGATCCAGAATTTGGAGATATAATTTTTCGGTGGAACGTTGTTGTTGATCGCGACCAGATCGGGACGACAATCGAAACCGTGTTGCACGCGTCCAACAGTGGATGGGAATGATCCGCCGCCGTGTGCAAACGCCACGCGAAGTTTTGGAAGGCGTTCAAATATTCCACCGAAGATCATCGAGCAAATGGCACGCGAAGTTTCTGCAGGCATTCCAACCAGCCACGGCAGCCAGTATTTCTGCATGTCTTGTTCGCCCATCATTTCCCAGGGATGAACAAAAACAGCGAGGTCCAGTTCTTCGCAGGCTTTGAAAATTTCGAAGAACTCCGGCTCGTCCAGGTTTTTCTGATTCACGTTCGTGCCGATCTGCACGCCCTTCAAACCAATTTCCTTACAACGTTTCAATTCCTGCACAGCGAGTTTTGCATCCTGCATCGGAATTGTTCCGAGACCAATGAAACGCTTTGGAAAGCGCTTGCAGATATCGGCGATGTGATCGTTCAGGAAAACAGAAACCTCGAGACAATCCTGCGGTTTTGCCCAGTAGCTGAACATCACCGGAACAGTTGAAAGCACCTGCACCTGTACATCCTGCGCATCGCTTTCTTTGATCCGCGTTTCTGCGCTCCAGCAATTGTCTTCGATCTCGCGAAAGAATTTTCCATCGTCGCGGATCATTCTTGCGCAACACGGTCGAATATGATCGAGCTGGATAAATCCGCCATAACCAAACTTCTCTTTCCAGTTGGGAATGTTCTCGGGTAAAATATGTGTGTGAATGTCTATCGTCAGCATTTATTTTCCCGAAACCTGTTTAGAAAGTTGCATGTACTCCTGGTATTTCGCCTGGTTGCCCAGGCTGGCGTATGTAATGGCGGTGGTCTGGTAGCCCTGTGCGTAATTCGGATCGTACTGCACCGACCTCAGCGAATATTCGAGTGATTTCTGGTAACATTCAACCGCTTTCTGGTTCAGCTCCGCGGCGTGGACCGTGTCTTTTTTGCCTTCGTTCACGTAATTAGCTCCGCGCGTTCCGTGTACGCTGGCGAGGTTGTTCAATGCATGTGCATAGCCGGGATTCAAACGGATGGCGCTTTCAAATTCAACCTGGGCTTCATCCAGTTGCCCGGTTACAAACAGCATGCGTCCGTAATTGTTGTGGTAAATGGCGCTGCGCGGTGCAAGCGTTGTGGCCAGTTTGTGGTAATAGCCAGAAGAATCAATCATCTTCTTTTCGAAGAACATTTGCCCCAACCGATCCATCGGATCCGTATACGCGGGATAAAGCGAAATGGATTTTCTGAATTCAAAAATCGCCGTATCGATTCTTCTTTCGCGCTCTTTGGTTCCTTCCGGAAATTTAGCCAGTGAATCCAGCTGCACCAGATGATTCGCATAATAATAATGCAGCTTGCAGCTGTTTGGCGACTTACCCAGGTCGGTTGAGTACAATGTTTCGTTGTCGCTCCATTCCGGGTTACGCTGGATGGTAATGAACGAGTAGGCGATAACAATAACGCCAGTTAAGATCAGACCATTCCGGTGCGCGCGAAAAAATTCACCGACTGAATCGATGGAAGTTTCTTCGGAACGGAAAATTTTCGCAATGAGATACGCTACGGCAAAACAGATTCCCAACGAAGGCGCATAGAGCAATCGTTCTGCGTAGTTGGTTCCCAGGAGAAAGACAATATTAGAAACGAGCGAGAACGTGATGAAGAAATAAAGTATACCGAATGAAACCGGGTGTTTGCTTTTGAATTTCATCACCGCGAATGCAAATGCGGCCAGGAAAATCACGAACGGTACGAGGAATTGCCAGTCACTGATATGATAAACCGGGATCTGTGAAACCGAAGCATCGGACACGAGTGAATAAGGAACGAATAATTTGAGGAGGTAAATTCCGGCGATGGCTATAGCCGTGATACGTTGCGTGAGAAATCCATCAATGCCGACGATGTAATTATCTACCACAGGCACGCCGGGAGATTCACCGGACAATACTGCAGCGCGGATCAGAAGAAAAAGAATGGTCACGCCACCCAGCATTGCGCCAACGTTGATGAACGTTTTTCTTGTGGCTTCCGTGAAAAAATAAAGCATCAGCGGAATAACGGCAACGAAAGTAATTGCAGATTCTTTGGAAAGACAACAGAGGAAGAAAGCGCCCGCGGCGAAAGCAAGATGTTTCGTTTGCGCAGAAATAGTGTACCGGTGAACGTAGATGGCTGTGAGAACGAAAAAGAGAAAGCACATGATGTCATCGCGTCCCTTGATATTGGCCACTACTTCGGTGTGAATGGGATGCGCCGCAAAGATCAATGCCGTAATAAACGGAACAATAATGTTGCCGCGCATATACAGTCTCAACATTTTAAACAGGAGGACAATGCTGAGCGCAAAACACACTAGGTTCATGAAATGACTGAGTCCTGCTCCACGTTCAGACAAACTCCACTCAATGGCAAACATTGCTTTTGACAAGGGGCGGTACAAAACGTTGTCGCCGCTTGTGGTTCCTGTCCGGTAAGCCGACTTAAAAATTTCGAAGACGGCTGATGTTCCGCGTTTGGTCTGTGTATTTTCCAGGATCACGCCGTAATCGTCGAGCGCGTACCAGTTAGCCAGCGAGTTTCCGTAGATGGCTATGACCAGTACGATCAGGATAATGTTCAGCCCACGGATGAACGAACGATTTTCGCGGCGGACAGGTGTTGTTTTTTTCTTCGCAGCAGTAACAGGAACTGGTGCAGCCTGTTGTTTCGCGCGTTGCAGTTCAGCTCTTTCTTTTCGCGTGAGTTTACCGGACATAGTGAACAGAAAAAATTATACAGGATTAGCAGGTGGTTCCATCACGTGACCGCATTTCTTGCAGGTACGGAGATCGACATTGCCATAATATTTTGCAAACACGGTTTGAAATTGCGTGGCAATATCGGTGAGAACAAAATATTCTTCGTAGAGTTTGTTGTTGCATTTTTCGCAGAACCACAGCAAGCCATCTTTCTCGCCTTCGCGACGCTTGCGTTCAATGACCAGTCCAATGGTATTGGGTCCGCGGCCGGGACTATGCGGCGTGTTTGGCGGAAGCAGGAAAATCTCTCCTTCGTTAATAGGAATGTTCACCGCTTTTCCATCTTCCTGGATCATCACATTGATTCCGCCTTCGAGCTGGTAATAAAATTCTTCGCTCTCGTTGTAGTGGTAATCTTTGCGCGAATTCGGTCCGCCCACAACCATAATGATGAACTCAGCATCCTTGTAAACAACCTTGTTGGAAACCGGTGGTTTGAGGAGATGACGGTTCTCGTCGATCCATTTTTTGAAGTTGAACGCGCGGGTGATCATGGGAATAGATTTGTCTAGCGAAGATAAGAATTTAGTCGATAGATGAGAGGCGATAGGCGATAGAACGTCGGTGTGTAAAGGTTTGTGTGGACTATCGTCTACCGCCTGTCGTCTATTTACTAATTTAGCGCCATGAACCTCGACCTCACAGGAAAGCATGCCCTCGTTTGCGGAAGTACGCAGGGAATCGGAAAAGCTGCTGCCATTGAACTTGCATTGCTCGGTGCTGATGTTACCCTTGTTGCCCGCAACGAAGAAAAACTGAAAGCAACCGTGGGCGAACTCGAACGCATGGGAACGCATGATTACATCGTCGCTGATTTTTCATCGCCGGCTGATGTTGAAAAAGCCATTGGTGCATACCTGCAAAAAGGAAAACCGGTGCACATCCTGGTGAACAATACAGGCGGCCCTCCGGGCGGTCCCATTGCAGATGCAAAAACAGAAGAGTTTCTTGCTGCATTTTCGTCGCACCTGGTGTGCAATCATATTCTCGCGCAAGCTGTTCTTCCGGGAATGAAAGCCGCTGGATACGGAAGGATCATCAATGTAATTTCCACGTCGGTGAAACAGCCTTTGAAAGGACTTGGAGTTTCGAATACGATCCGTGCAGCAGTGGGTAACTGGGCCAAAACACTTTCACTGGAAGTTGCTTCTTTTGGAATTACGGTGAACAATGTTTTGCCGGGAGCAACAGCTACCCAGCGTTTGTCGGGATTGCTCGATGCAAAGGCCGCGAAAACAGGCGCAAGCAAAAACGATCTCGAAAAAGAAATGATGCATGAAATTCCGGCGGGACGATTTGCTGCCCCGGAAGAAATTGCTGCAGCGATCGCTTTTCTTGCAACACCGGCTGCTGCATACATCAACGGTATCAACGTTCCGGTTGATGGTGGAAGAACCGGAAATCTGTGATCCTTGATTGTCTACCGGGTGAGAGTTGCCACTGATCGATTTATTAAACCCGGGGAGCCATTTGATTTAATTTTGCAACCACAATTTGTGTTACCAAACCAAAAAATTACTTCGCTAACCGACTGAGCATGGGATTGATCAAAGAATTCAAAGAGTTTGCGGTTAAAGGAAATGTCATGGACCTCGCGGTCGGTGTGATCATCGGTGCAGCGTTCACGGCCATTGTCAAGTCGCTGATCGACGATGTCATTACACCTCTCGTTCTGAACCCGCTCCTGGAAGCCGGGCACATGAAACACCTCAACGAACTGGTTGTACTCGGGACGGTGAAATACGGAAATTTTCTTGCTGCGATTATCAACTTCCTGGTGGTCGCCCTGGTGATGTTCCTCGTGATCAAAGGACTCAATAAAATGAAAGCGAAAGAAAAAGTTCCTGAACCTGATCCTGAACCAACGAAGGAAGAAGTATTGCTCACTGAAATCCGTGACCTGTTAAAAGAAAAAACGAAATGAAGAATCTCATACTGTTCCTGTGTCTCTTTCTCGCAACCGAAGTGATTGCACAGACTCCTGTTGACACCACGAAGAAAGCCCCTGCGGATACCGTGATCCCGAACTGGAAACGCGGCGGCGTTGTTGGGTTTAATTTCACCCAGGCTTCATTCACCAATTGGGCTGCAGGCGGAATCAATTCCATTTCCGGGCAATTCCTTTTTAACTGTTTCGTGAATTACAAAAAAGGATTGACCACGTGGGACAACAACCTCGATGTATCGTACGGATTGATGCAGCAGGGTACAGCGGCATCGTTGCGAAAAGCAGACGACAAAATTGATTACACGTCGAAGTACGGACAATACGCATTCAAAAAAGTCTGGTACTATTCCGTACTCGCCAATTTTAAAACGCAGTTTCAACCCGGTTACACGTACCAGGGTGATACTTCGAAAACACTGATCTCGGATTTCATGTCGCCCGGGTATCTTGTTGTTGCGGTCGGTCTGGATTACAAACCAACCGACAAGTTTTCAATTTTCACTGCGCCGTTCACCGCCAAATATACTTTTGTGACGAACCAGACGCTGGCTAACGCTGGTGCGTATGGCGTTGACAAAGCAATTGTGGATACAGCAGGCAATGTGCTTCTCCCGGGAAAAAATATCCGCCAGGAATTCGGTGGTTATTTCCGGATGCAGTATCGCGGAGAAATCATGAAGGGCGTAAACATGAATGCGAAACTGGAACTGTTCAGCAACTATCTCGATCGTCCGCAGAACATCGATGTGAACGCAGAGATTCTACTCACGCTGAAAGTGAACAAGTACATCGCGGTGAACCTGAACATACAAGCCATTTACGATAACGACGTAAACATTGCCGTTGACAACAACAAAGACGGAGTGATTGATGGTGAAGGCCCGAGGCTGCAGTTCAGGCAGGTGTTGGGGGTGGGGTTTGCTGCGAAATTTTAAATAATTCAAAAATTATTCGTGCAAACGGGACAATACTGCGCCGGATTAAAATCCAGAAGCAGTCTCTTTTGATAGTGGGTCAATTTAAAAATGTTTTGCCACTGCGGTCACTAGGACGAAAGTCGCTTAAACCATAGTATGCCCAAATGGCGGACACGGAGATCGTAGCGTTTTTCAACCACCAAGGACACCAGGTTCACCAAGCTCTTAAAGACAATTTCTTGGTGAACCTGGTGTCCTTGGTGGTAAAATTGGGTTTTGCTCTCCGCTTGGTGAATGTGTAAAAATTACAATTGAATCAATCAGCCAGGAAATTCAAAATTTTCTGAATTACCTGTACTCATCTGATAAACGAGGTGTAAAGTACTCCCACAATCATTGAATCATTCAATTTTGAATCTTTGAATGATTTTTATCTCGCGATCAATCTAAACCCTTTACCGTGAATATTCATAATCTCCACAGTAGGATCTTCTTTTAAGTACTTACGCAGTTTCGCGATGTACACATCCATGCTACGCGAGTTGAAGTAGCTATCGTCGCCCCAGATGGTGTTCAACGCGAGTGAGCGGTCGAGCACATCGTTTTTGTGGAGCGCAAGCAAACGCAGCAGGTCTGACTCTTTCGAAGTAAGCTTCTGCGATTTGGAACCGTGCTCGAGCATTTGTCGCTGGCTGTCGAAAGCATAATCGCCCACCGTAAAATTCACCTGGTCGGCATTGGCGATACTGCCTTTCGTGCGGCGCAAAATAGCTTTGATCCGCAGCAGGAGTTCTTCCATGCTGAACGGTTTGGTGATATAATCATCAGCGCCCGCGTTGAAACCTTCGATCGTATCTTCCTTCATTGATTTCGCAGTGAGGAATACAATCGGAATTTCTTTGTTGATCTCGCGGATCTCTTTGGCCAGCGTATAACCGTCTTTCACGGGCATCATCACGTCGAGCAGGCAGATGTCCCATGTTCCTTTACGGAACTTGTCGAATCCTTCTTTGCCATTCATGGCGAGTTCGGTAACGAACCCTTTTGCTTCGAGGTATTCCTGCAAAAGGCGTCCAAGATTAGGGTCATCTTCGGCGAGAAGAACTCTTGGTTTAATCTCTGTCATATTACGATTCTATAGTTGACAATTTATACGGCAATCTTACATAAAACCTGCTGCCTTTTCCAGGTTCACTTTCTACCCAAACGGAGCCGCCATGTTTTTCAATAATGGCTTTCACGTAACTCAATCCAAGGCCAAATCCTTTGACATCATGAATATTGCCTGTGGGCACGCGGTAAAGTTTTTCAAATATTTTTTTCTGGTTGTCGCGCGCGATCCCGATGCCGTTGTCCTGCACACAGATTTCAATCGCGTCCATGAAGTCGCAGGTGAAAATGCGGATGCTTGGGTTTTCCGGGGAATACTTGATGGCGTTATCGACCAGGTTGTAAATGACGTTCTGCACGTGTGTACGGTCTGCTTCGATGATCGTTTTCTGTGCACGAAGATCGGCGCTGATTTCTCCTTCGCGTTTATCGACGGCCAGTTGCACGTTCGCTACTACGTTCCGGATCATTTCATGAATATCCAGCGGCGTAGGCTTCAGTTTGAAATTGCCTTTATCGAGAATTGCAGTTTGCAGTACATTTTCAACCAGCACGCTGAGGCGTTTGTTTTCCTCCTTGATCATTCCCAGGTAACGGTCTGTGCGTTCGCGCGATTTTTCAATCGTGTCGTCGCCCAAAACTTCGCATGCGAGTGAAATTGTGGAGATCGGTGTTTTCAGCTCGTGCGTCATGTTGCTGATGAAATCGTTTTTGATCTCAGACAGTTTTTTCTGCCGGAATATGGTGGAGATCGAGTAGTAGAACAGCACGAGAATGAAAATAATGAAGAACACCGAGAGAATGAGCATGGTCCACATCGAACGGAATACGTACGCCCGTTCGTTTGGAAAATAAATCGCCAGCACTTTCGGTTGCGCGAAGAGATTGTCGCCGGTCAGCCGGACGCGATACTTGCTGTTCAGCAAACTATCGTGCAGTGCATTGTCGGTGGAGCGATCGGAATTAAAAACGGATATCGGTGAACTGAGAATGGTCCAGATGTAACGCGTGGAAATTCCGCGGCTCATCAATTCGCTTTTCAGCAGTGAATCGACCAGTGAAGTGTCGAGTGTATTCGTGAAATCGTCGTAGACATTGATCTTGATGATCTGGTCGAACAAACCGGCAACGTGCCCGTTGTTGTTGTACTTGCCCACTTCGCTTTTCGGGTATTGCAGGTAAGGCGCAGATACAGATGAGATGTTGCTCGGTGAAACTGTGGAATTCATTTCTGAATTCAGGTTCGCCCACGGATAAACGGACTGGCGCGAGGTGTGATGAACAATACCCGCTGAATCGTTCGTGAATTCTTCATACACGTGAACGTTTCCATTCGACGTTGCGTTATCCGGCAAAAAACTCTGGCGGTGGTAACTCAGCTGCTGCTGCAAACGGTCTGCAGCCATCTGGCGGTTGTAGCGACGGGCAACCTGCACGAGCGCTTCGCGTACGTCCTGGATAAAATGTTCGCGTTTTTCGTTTACGGCATTGTTGATCCAGTAATACTGAATGATGCAGAGCCCGATTAAGGCACCACCCGCAAGCACACTGATCAGTTTCGGCGAAACGATTTTCATCTCTACAAATTTACGCATGCGCCCGCCCGTGAGTTGGAGGGTTAACATACTTTAACTGGGAAAAAGATTCAAAATTCAATGATTGAAGGATTCAAACCATTCGCACCGTCCCTGGCGCGTTGGGGGGCGCGGATGGTTGAATCTTTGAATCTTTAATCATTGAATTTTTCACAGCCCAAACCGGATCCGCGATTGCGTCGAAAGGAAAACCCTCAACGGCGGTAACTCCACGTGTTTTCCATCGGGAGCGGTAGCATGAATATTTTCAAACATGAGCATGCCACCTGCTTTCTTCACGTCAATGGCATCCACGCGTTTCTTCATTTCCGGCGTCATCTGGTTTGTTTTCGATTGAAGTGTATCGAATCCTCCTGTCGGGTTCCGGAAATACATCGTGAACGAATCCACGCGAAAAACTTCATTGCCATATTTCGTTTTCGCCTTTAAACGTCCAAGCGCAATGATGGTGAACTGGTCGGCTACGGAATCGTTCGGAACATTGTCGAGGTAAACGGTTGGAAGTTCACGTCCGAACAGCTTGTATGTTTTGGAGAGTGCAACCTGCTCTTTTCCGTTCTTGAGTTTTTCGTACACCACGAGAACGGCTTCTCCGCCGGTTTCAGCACGAAGGATGTACATCGAATCGCGAAGTGTAGCAGTTCCGCCTTTCAGTTCCACGCGGCTCATTTTGTTTTTACTCGTGTACCTGATTTTTACCGCGTAATCTTCGCGCAGGTAAAACCACGAATCATTTGGAACAATGGAAACGGTGGTCGCCGCATTTTTTACTACAAACGTATCAGTCTGGGCCAGGAGAAAATTTCCTGTTACGCCCAGACCGAGTATGACCAATGTCAAAATGAATTTCTGCATATACATTAACTTCCGGAAACGGGCGGAGGAATATCAAGCTGTTTGCGTGCTTCTTCCGGCTTCGTTAGTTTATCGGTGCTGACCGTAAACTTAAAAGTAGCTTGTTTTTTGTCCGAACCCGCCATGTTTTTGAAATCATCCACAGAAATTGTGGCGAGTTTTCCATCGCGTGTTATGGCCCAGAGCATGTTTTCCATTTCGGGATTGTACTTGAACTGTTTCATGTCCGCCGCAGAATACGTGAAGATGGCGTTGCGTCCTTTTTCAACGAGATAAATCTGATTCGCATCAAGCGCTTTCCCGGTTGTACCATCAAGCAGCGTAGCGAACATCATCCATTCGTCAGGCAAAGCTTCCGGGCAATCGGAATTCCAGATGCCGAAATCGGCGATGATAAATTCGCGCATCACCATCGATTGTGTCGAAGCCTGGAGTCCTCCGGCAATGCGGCTCTGGCGGGCACGTTCCGCCAATGTATCGTTCACCCAGATCCGGTGACGTTCGGCATTCTGCACAACGGCTTCACGTGCATCGGCTTCTTTCTGCTCTTTGTCGCCACGTGATTTCAGCATCTGCTGGTATTCCGCATTGCGTTTCTCCCACGATTTTTTTGCAGCAGCAAAATCTTTTTCATCCACAACCGGTTGCGTAGTATACACCGCCTCCCGGGTTCCTGCAGTGAAAGTAACGCGGAGCACATCGCGGTTTTTTACGCGCTGAATGAGGACATCTTCCCACTGTACTTTTTTGTCGTCCTTGTTGTACGGTGTAACGGTTTCATCTACTTCAAAACGCACGCCTTTGTAAGCAACCAGTTCCGGGAATTCGGTGGGATCAAACGCAATTGCAAAAGACGGTTTGTTCTTGTCTGCAATTTTTGGTGGAACAGGAGCGGAACCGATTTCGTTTTTCGCGATGGTAGATACAGTGTCTTCGACCGGCGGACCAAACACAGTGGCTTTCTCGTCGTTGATGTACTTCCAGTTTTTCGCAACCGTGTCGAGATAGTACGTGTTGAACCGTTCTTCGTCGCTGTCGCTGATCATGGCCACGTGAATGGCGGAATCAGGATTTGTCTTCAGCGGTTTTCCATTTTGCCAGGCCGTAATTTCAATCATGCCTGCCGATTCAAAATGAAAACGCGCACTTGCAGAATCATACGTCATCGGAATTCCGGCCATGAAAATAGCAGCCGGATCGTGGTATTCCTTGTAACGCAATTCCACGTTGCCGCTTACTTTGTTTCCGGCACTGTCGAGGAATGCAAAGCCCGGTACGTTGATCATGCTGCCATTCTGGTTCATGAACATTCCGCCCTGCGTTGCGTCCACCACAAATCCGGTGTCGGCATCGCGTGCTCCGTCGAACAACGATTGAATGAACGCCGGATTGTTTTCTGCTAACGTGGAATCGTTGTTGTTCAGCAAAAGATATCCACCGCCCACAAGTACAATTCCGGTTACCGCAGCGACTACATAGAACTTCGTTGTTTTAAAGAACGAAGGTTGTTTCGCGCCGTATGCATCCATGAAGGAATTGAAGTCTTTGCCTTTGGCAATGTCTGATTCCGACAAGGGTTCGCGGTTTCTATTGATGTTATAGTTTTCCATGACTACACGAATGAAGTGTAAATTGTTTTCAGCTTATCGAGCAAACGGTATACGCGTGCCTTGGCTGCAGTTTCTGTTATTTCTAAAATGGCACACAAATCTTTGAACGGAATTTTATCGAAGAAGCGCATTTGCAGCAGCGACATTTCATCTTCCTGTAACTGTTGCACGGCTTTCATCAATCGCGCATCGGTTTCAGCGCTGTTCTCTTCGCCCATTTCTGCAAGCACGTCTGCTACCTGTTCATCGTCGATGTTTACAGCCTGGCGCACTTTGCTCCTGCGGTAAAAACGGTTCAACTCGTTGATGGCAATGCGGAAGAGCAATGCGGAATACGGAACGCCCGTTGATTTATACTTGCCGATATTTTCCAGCGCAGCAATAAAAACCTGCTGGGTAATGTCGTATGCATCGTCTTTCCGGTCGGTTCTCTGGTAAACAAACCCAAGAATACGTGCGTAATACCTTTCGTACAGTGGTGCAAAAGCCCGTGGATTTCGCTTGGCAGCTTCAATCTCGGCATCTTCAGCAGCAATGTCGGTCCGGGTGGCGTGATACCTGGTCTCCATTTTCATATATGTTCCTTTTGCGGTGAGGTACATGGTTTTTCTGCTCTTTCAGGAGCATAAAGCATGCGGGTGGCAAAAGTGACGGGAAGATGGGGAAAAAGTGGCAAACGCAGTGGCAGTTGCGGGGGATGCGTCTTCGATCGGGTAATTTGTATCTCTTTTGACACAGATTACGCAGATTAATACAGATTCTCACAAATCTAAATCTGGGTACTGTATCAGGAACGGAATTAAATTTTGCCGCGAATTACACGAATTACGCTAATGTACAATTGGCGTAATTCGTGTAATTCGCGGCAAAAAATAGTGCGGTGATTGATCAACGATCTTAATCCAAACTGAGAAAATTTATCCTGGTAAAGACCAGCTGCACTTTTCTACTGCGTGAGAATAAGTTTCTGCCGGTACGGCGCAGCACCGTTCACAATTGTTTCTGTAAAATACGTTCCGGCGGTAAGCGTGGAAGTATCCACGTGAAAAATCTGTTCCGCGTGGTCTGATGACTGCGCAGAAACAAGTTGTCCGAAGGCGTTGTAAATGTTTACGGTCACGGCATTGCCCGGAGAGTCGAGCAGAATATTCCACCCGTTTTCGCTGGTGGATGGATTCGGGTAGGATGTAGTGATCCGTTCAACGGAATTTTCTTCTTCACCAACGCTGGTGCCGGTACCGCAGATGCATACGGTGCCCTGTGCGTCAATCATCGTAAAGTCACAGGGAAATGCGCAAAGCGGAAGGAATGTCGTATCAGCCACGGTTGGGCCCGCGAGCTGAACGCAGCCCATCGGATTCATCTGGTACGTAAACGGTCCTGTGCCGCAACCGGAACCAAGCTGGCTGGCATCTACGGCCCAAACACCATTGCATCCGTTTGTTGGTGGGATGACATACCAGGTCGTAATTGTCGTTTGTGCTGAAAGTTTTGTGCAAAGCACGAGCAACAGCAGTGATGCGGAGAGTAGAATTTTTTTCATGTGGAGGATTTAGCCGGTGGAAAGATAGGGAAAAAAGCAGGCGGGTAAGGGAGTAGGCCTCACCGACTCCTTTACTCGCCTACTTAATGACTTGCCTACTCAAAAAAATAAGACCGCCTCTCCACGTTGGATGAGACGGTCTTCGCACACCAGTCACAGTAAGAACTACCGCGACACGATTATCCTTTTAGTGACTTTTCCCTCAGCGGTTCCCAGTTCTACAAAGTAGAGTCCCGGTTGCTGGTCACTTAAATCAATGCTGTTTGGAACAGGCTCTGCGTCTGTTGCCTTATGTTCTTCTACGGTTGAACCGAGTGTATTGTAAACGGTAAGTGAAAGCAACGTACTTGAATCGGCATTCACTTTAAAAACACCAGTGCTCGGATTTGGAAATACTTCCATCACACTGATCGATGCATTCTTTGTCAACGTGTTGCCAGGTTCTGCAGGCTGCGTGTTTTTCTTTACCGGGTCCATCATCACCACGTTGTCCGGAACAAACACCGGGCTCAGCTTAAATCCATCGAGCCATACACCGGAATTGGAGTTCGGGTTCAAGGCACGTACAGAAATATACTTCCCGTTTTCAGCAGCCGTAAAACGAATCACTGTTTCTTTCCATTCGTTCAGCAGGATGGATGATGAAGCAACCGTATAGAAAACCTGTCCGGATGTTGAATCATTGGTGCTGAGGCCCAGTTCGAGGTTAGAAGAAATAATCCGTCCGCGGGTCCAGAATGAAAGTGAATATTGATTGCCTTTCACTAAGGGTTGAGTAAGCTCAAGTGTTACCGCTTCAGAGCGTACGTCTTTTTCGATATTCGTTGCAAGCCCGATGAACCAGTTTCCTTCCTGGGCATCACCTTGTCCGCAATTTGTACTTGCGATATCCGGCCTGCGGAAACTTCCGAAAGCATGCGTGTTTTTTACGTTCGCGTTGAATACAGGAACCGATGCATTGATCATGCACATGTTTCCGTTTTTCTCAAAACTTCCGTTTAGAAAATCCTGCCCTTGTAAGGCTGCGGGGATGGGTACTGCCAATGCAAATACCGCAATACGCAAGAAGTGTAGCTGTTTCATAGTGTGCGAGAGATGAGTGAAACTTCTTGTGGTAGCTGTTACTGTTATAACTCCGTCCGGATTAAAAAGTTACATGTGCCGGAACGGGAAGTAATACGCAAGCGTTATGCCAGATTCCTTAAAAACGGGCAATTGGTTGAAATTCAGCGAAAAACAAAGATGAAGCGGTGATTATATAAGAACGTAAAAGTGTGTTAAATCGTATTTTATTAAGTAGGCAAGTAAAGGAGTAGGCAAGTAAAGGAGTAGGCAAGTAAAGGAGTAGGCAAGTAAGGGAACAGGCGAGGGAGTAATTCTTGCCTACTTTCCTTTGGAACCTCCGGATCACATTTGTTTTTGTTGAGTGCGTGCGGACTGGTATAGAAACGCCGAAATTTCGTCTTCCCAAGGCATCCTTTTAATAATATCTTCGCCTTCCGAATATCCATGGAGCTGCTACACTATTTTACCCGAAGTTATTTTTTAAAGTTTCGTTGGACAATGCCGGTGCTCGGTTTGCTCCATGTTTTTGCCGTTCACTCCCAGTTTCAACAGTACAGGAGTTACGATGTAAAGGATGGCCTTCCGAGTTCCGAGGTGTATTCCATGATGCAGGATGCTGCAGGTTATATGTGGTTTACTACCGACATGGGGGCGAGTCGTTTCGATGGTTACCAATTCAAAAATTACAGCACAGAAAACGGCATGCCCGACAATACTGTTTTTGGGTGCCACGAAGATCACGCCGGCCGTATCTGGTTCACTTCATTCTCCGGAAAGCTTTGTTACTATTTCCAGGAACGGATTTACACTTTGCCGTGCAATGATAAACTGGAAAAGATATTAAAGGGAAAGATCACTTCCTCGATCTATGTTGATGCCGGAGATACGATCTGGATTGGCACCAACTATAATTTTGCTATCCGTATTTCGCCGGGATGGACTGATGCG
>Ga0193752_1000378_pt1 | contig 44526 bp, 36 predicted proteins | sample H1c1metaG_FD_144924 | JGI IMG/M metagenome (GOLD analysis project Ga0193752, IMG submission 144924) | Soil microbial communities from a riparian zone of the East river system, Colorado, United States - H1c1 | ecosystem: Environmental > Terrestrial > Soil > Riparian zone | place: USA: East River...
TGGCACGGCCCAACTTCTCATCGAGTTTCTTGCGCTCCGCCACGAGATCGAGCGGCGCCATCAGGGCTCCGGGTCGCTGTTCGAGCGGCTTTTGCCCCTTGAGCACCTTCTTCTGAATGCCCTCGGGCCAGCCGCCCTCGGGGCGGCCAAGATCGCCGCGCATCATCTGGACGACCGACTCGGGGAAAGCGACTTCGAACTCCGGGTCGATGACCTGTTCTTTGGAGATCCCCGACGAAACCATGAGGATCGCCATATCGCCGACGACTTTCGACGATGGCGTGACCTTGACGATGTTGCCGAACATCTGGTTCACGTCGGCATACGCCTGCGAAACCTCGGGCCAGCGCGAATCGTCGAGGCCGACGGAACGCGCCTGCTCCTTGAGATTGGTGTATTGCCCGCCCGGCATCGCGTGCACGTACACCTCGGACGCGCCCGCGCGCATGTCGCTCTCGAACGCGAGGTAGTTCTTGCGCACCTGCTCCCAGTACATCGAGATGGCGCGCACGGCGCCGTGGTCGATGGCGGGATCGCGTTCGCTGTAACGCAACGCTTCGATGATGGAGCCGAGATTCGGCTGCGAGGTGAAGCCGGACATGGCGTCGATCGCGCCGTCCACGGCGTCACACCCCGCGGCCACCGCCGCGAGCACGCTGGCCGCGGCGATACCGGACGTGTCGTGCGTGTGGAAGTGCACCGGTAGTTTGAGCTCCTCCTTGAGCGCCTTCACCAGCGTGTACGCCGCGTTCGGCTGGCACAGGCCCGCCATGTCCTTGATTCCAAGGATGTGGGTGCCGGCGGACTTCAGCTTGCGGCCCATCTCGAGGTAGTAGTCGAGGGTGTACTTGGTCTCGTTCGGTGACGAGAGATTGCCCGAATAACAGATGGCGGCTTCGCACACCTTGCCGGTTTCGAGCACCGCGTCGATGGCGACGCGCATGTTGTCGACCCAATTGAGCGAGTCGAACACTCGGAACACGTCGATGCCGGATGCCGCCGCCTGCTTCACGAATGCGCGCACGACGTTGTCCGGGTAGTTCGTGTAGCCCACGGCGTTCGAAGAACGCAGCAGCATCTGCAGGAGCAGGTTCGGCATGAGCGTGCGCAGTTGCTCGAGGCGCGTCCAGGGATCCTCTTTGAGGAACCGCATCGCGACGTCGAACGTGGCGCCGCCCCAGCACTCGACCGAGAACAGCTGCGGCAGCATGTGCGCGTAGTAAGGCGCGATGGCCGCCATGTCGGGCTGGCGCATGCGCGTCGCCAGCAACGACTGGTGCGCGTCGCGCATGGTCGTGTCCGTGATCAGCACCTGTTTCTGCGCCAGCATCCATTGCGCGAAACCAACCGCGCCGAGTTCGTCGAGCTTCTGCTTCGTGCCGGGCGGCGGCGCCTTCGAGACGTTCACTTTCGGCAAGCGCGCCAGCACCATGCTCTTGGGCTTCAGGCGCCCTTTCACTTCCGGGTTGCCGTTGACGATGGTCTCGCCGATGAAGGACAGGATGCGCGTGGCGCGGTCGCGCTTCTTTTCCCACTTGAAGAGCTCGGGCGTTTCGTCGATGAACTTGGTCGTGTACTCGGCGTGCGCGAATTTCGGGTGCGTGATCACCTGGTCGAGGAAACGCAGGTTCGTGGCCACGCCGCGGATGCGGAACTCCCACAACGCGCGATGCATGCGCGCGATCGCCTCGACCGGGTTCGGCGCCCACGCGGTCACCTTCACGAGCATGGAGTCGTACGAACGCGTCAGGATGGCGCCGGCATACGCGGTGCCCGCATCCAGGCGAATACCGAAACCGGCGGGCGAGCGATACGCGGTGATCTTGCCGTAGTCGGGCGAGAAGTTGTTCTCGGGATCTTCCGTCGTGACACGGCACTGCAACGCGTGCGAGGTCAGGTGGATGTCTTCCTGTTTGGGGACCCCGCTCGCCTCGTCGCCGATCTTCGCGCCGTCGGCGATGCGGATCTGCGCTTTCACCAGGTCGATGTTGGTCACGGCCTCGGTGACCGTGTGTTCGACCTGGATGCGCGGATTGACCTCGATGAAATAGAACTTGCCGGTCTCGGCGTCCTGCAGGAACTCCACCGTGCCGGCGTTGCGGTATTTGACCGCGCGGCCGATCTGCAGCGCGTAGCCGCACAGCTCGGCGCGCTGCGCGTCGGTCAGGAATGCCGCGGGGGCGCGCTCGACCACCTTCTGGTTGCGCCGCTGCACCGTGCAGTCGCGCTCGAACAGGTGCACGAGGTTGCCGTGCGTGTCGCCCAGGATCTGCACTTCGATGTGCCGCGCCTTGCGCACCAGCTTCTCTAGATAGACCTCGTCATTGCCGAAACCCGCCTTGGCTTCGCGCCGCGCCACCGGCAGCAGCTCGGTGAGTTGCGCATCGCTCTCGATGACACGCATGCCGCGCCCGCCGCCGCCCCAGCTCGCCTTGAGCATGACCGGATAACCGACCAGCGCCGCCTGCTGCTTCGAAGTCTCGATGTCGGCCGGCAGCGGCGGCGTCGCCGGCATTACCGGCACACCCGCCGAAGTAGCCAGGTTGCGCGCCGCGACCTTGTTGCCGAGCGTACGCATGATGTCGGGCGTGGGCCCGATGAAGATGATGCCCTCGCGATTGCAGGCTTCGACGAATTCGGGGTTCTCGGACAGGAATCCGTAACCGGGATGGATCGCATCCACCTTGGCCTCGACCGCGATGCGCAGGATGTCTTCGATGTCGAGGTAGGCGTCGACCGGAGCCTTGCCGCGGCCGACCAGGTACGCCTCGTCCGCCTTGGTCCGGTGCAGCGAAAAACGGTCCTCCTGGGAGTAGATGCCGACGTGGCGGATGCCGAGTTCGCTGGCCGCGCGCATGACTCGAATCGCGATTTCACCGCGATTGGCGACGAGCAGGCTACGGATGCGAGTCAGCATGGATGGCTTCTTCTAATATGTTCCCCGGGACGCGGAATCTTATAGGGGACTGTCGCCAAAGGGGACTGTCCCCTCTACGTTCGCCGAGCCGGTTTCCACGTGCGCTCGCCAGCTTTCGGTGCTGATACCGCCCGCATGCACTCGGCTTGTGCGACTTTCGGAGGATCGATGTTCGCAATCGCAATTCACGGTGGCGCCGGGGTGTTGTCGCGCGGCGATCTGCCCACGGAGCAGGAACGCGAGTACCTGGCTGGCCTCGAGACCGCGCTGGACGCGGGGTACGAGCTGCTCGAGCGCGGTAGCTCGAGTCTCGACGCCGCGATCGCGGCGGTCTGTGTCCTGGAAGACAATCCGCTGTTCAACGCGGGACGCGGCGCGGTCCTCAATCGCGACGGCGTGGCCGAACTGGATGCCTCCGTCATGGATGGCAGGACGCAGGAAGCGGGCGCGGTCACCGGCCTCAAACACGTGAAGAACCCGATCGAGCTGGCGCGGCGGGTGATGGACGCATCTGCGCACGTCATGCTGGTCGGCGAAGGCGCGGAGGAATTCGCGCGGCTGCAGGGCATCGAACTGGTTTCCAACGAGTACTTCCGCACGCCGGTGCGGCAGCAGCAATTGCAGCGGCTGTTGCACGGCGTGGTGACGCGTGAGAATGAGCTCGCCGCATTCGGCACCGTCGGTGCGGTGGCCCTGGACAGTCACGGCAATCTGGCCGCCGCCACTTCGACCGGCGGCATGACCGGCAAACGCTGGGGCCGCGTCGGCGATTCACCCGTGATCGGCGCGGGAACGTACGCGAACAACGCGAGCTGCGCGGTCTCCGCCACTGGGCACGGCGAATACTTCATCCGCAGCGTGGTCGCGCACGATATCTGCGCGCAGGTGGAATACCTGAGGGCGCCACTGCGGACCGCGGTCGACAACGTGCTCGCGAAGATGGCGAAACTCGGCGGCAATGGCGGCGTGATTGCGATCGACGCGCGCGGCGAGATCGTGCTCGAGTTCAACAGCGAGGGAATGTTCCGCGGTCAGCGCAGCTCCGCGGGCAAGCGCGAAGTGTCCATCTATCGTTGACGTCCCGCGGGGACGGCGCCGCTGGAACTGACGCGGTTCCTGGACTAACTACCCGCCGCTTCGCGCAACGGCGCGTCGCGCAGCGGCAGCACGGTGGTCGCCGCCGGATCGGCGCGGTTGGCGCCGTGTTCGACGGCCACGAAACGGTCGCGGCCCTGGTGTTTGGCCGCGTACAGCGCCTGGTCCGCCAACGCCACTGCGGCGTCGTGCGTGGCTACGCGATAGGCATCCACGGACACGACGCCCACGCTGACGGTGACGTACGGCTGCGTGACGGAGTCGGCGTGCGGTATACGCAGCTCGCGCACCGCGGTGAGCAGTCCGCGCGCGATGCTTTCGCCGTAGGACTTGTCGGCGCCATACAGCACGGCCACCAGCTCTTCCCCGCCATAACGCGCGACGAAATCGAGCGGGCGGCGGCGCGCGGCATCGCGCAACGCGCTCGAGACGCGCCGCAGGCAATCATCGCCGGCGATGTGGCCGTAACGGTCGTTGTAGGCCTTGAAGCAATCGAGGTCGATCATGATGACGGCGACCGTCTGCCGGTCACGCTGCGCCTGCTGCCAGACGCGGCGGATCTGGTCTTCGAAGGCGGCGCGATTCAGCAGCGCGGTGAGACCGTCGTGCGTCGCGACTTCGGTGAGCTGCCGGTGTTCGAGGAAGGCAGTCCGATTCGCGTGTTCCAGCGCGTAGGCACCCGCGCACCCGACCAGGTTGGCGGTGAACAGCGTGAACATCAGGTAGGTCGCGGTCGCGGTCGGCATGGTGCCCGCGAGGAAGGCGATGACGAGCGCCGTGAACACGATCATGTTGGCGCGGACGGCCGCGCGCAGCCCCAGGCCGATCATGAAATAGAAGAAGAACGACGCCAGCAGCAGCCGCCCGCCGACCAGCGGCACCTCGTTCGCCGGAGAGAACGCGGACATGATCACCGTACCGATGCCGAACAACGGCGCGATGATGGTGATGCCGAGCTCGTACCAGCGATCGTAGAAACGCTTGGTGGTGCACACGAGCATGAGGATGACCGCGGGCACGTGCATGCCGAAGCGGACGAGATTGGTGATGCGCGAGTGCTCGGAGGAGAGCACGAAGTGATCGAGGACCGCGAAACCTACGACCGTGCAGGCCGAAACGATGATCGCGATGCGATTCCAGCCGTGCAGTCGCGTGCGATGCCCGGTCTGGTATTCACCTTCGAGCGGTTCGGGAAAACGCAGGAAACGAAATCCCGTCGCGAGCAGACGCGCTGCGTCTGAAGTACCCGGCGACGAAACTTTCGTGGGCGACATACGGCCTGACCCTGTGGATCTTCCTGATCGGGGAGTGCTTTGTATGTGTTCGGCGGCTGTCGTGCAACTGCCGCGAGGCGCGCGCTATTGGCGCGGCGCTGAATCCAGCGGGCGCGGACGGGAATGCGCCTTCACGCGAGTGCGCCAGACTTCGTACGGGCTCCACGGCTGCTTGCGCACCGGAGCTGACGTCTCGCGCGGAGCGGCCGGCGAAATGCCATCTTCGTTCGCTGCTTTGGAAGTACCCAAGTCGAGCAGATCCTGCTCGCTCTGATTCTTGGTTTTCATATCTGTCCCTGAAGCTGTGGACCTTTCGGTCTTCTGGCGGGGATTCTAGTACGCCGATTGTTAAAGAATAGGCTTCGAGAACAAGATTTCACAGATATGTCAAGACTAAGACCTGCGTCACAGTTTTATCCGGCTGAGTACTCGGCCAGATACTGAGCGAATGACATCCGGTCCGAGGCCTCGATGTGAGCTTGCGCCCTTAGGGATTCATCAGCTTCGGCCCTGAATTCCGCCTGGCGATCCACATTGGGCGCATGCAGCGCCAGGAAATATTCCTTGTGGAGCCGGGACATGCGCAGGGCGAGGTCGAAGAACGACTCGCCGGTGTTTTCGAGTTCGGCGAGCATCCGCGCGGACGGGGTCAGCGCGACATTCTCGATTTTCGCCGCCTGCACCGCGAGCGCCGCCGAATACGGCTTGGCGGGATCGCCCCGATCGAAAATCTCGGCGATGCCCTGCATCGAGTCGATCAATTCGCGCGCCCAGGATTGCATCGAAGTGGGGCGACCTTCACGAGACAGCGTGAGCCCGGGCTCCCGTCCGCGGCGCGCGACCGTCACATGGTTCGTATCGAGCGTCTCCTGCTCGGAAACGTCGATCGGCGGCGAATCCTTCATGAGGCACAGGGTGAGGAACACCTCGAGGAAACGCAGTTTGTTCTGGTTCACCCCGACCGGGTCGAACGCGCTGACGTCGAGCGCGCGCACCTCGACGTATTCGACCCCGGCGCGCAGCAGCGCCTTGGTCGGACGCTCGCCCGAACGCGCCACGCGTTTGGGACGGATGAAGCTGTAGTACTCGTTTTCGATCTGCAGGATGTTGGCGTTGAGCTGCTTGTATTCGCCTCCCACCTGCACGCCTATCTTCTCGTACGGCGCATGCGGCGTGCTGATGGCCCGCGACAGGTCGCGCACGTATTCGTCGAGGCTGTTCACCGACACCGCGAGGCCAGCCTGGTTGCGGTTGCGGTAGCCGAGATCGCTCATGCGCAGCGACGTGGCGTACGGCTCGTACGAGGTGTCCTTCGACAGGCGCGGCAAGGTCACGTTGCGCCCGCGCAGGAAGGAATTGCACACCACCGGCGACACGCCGAATAGATAGAGCACGATCCAGCCGTGGCGGCGGTAGTTGCGCAACAGGTGGAAATAACGCTCGGAGATGAACCCCTGCCCGCGCTCGCGCGATTGCACGATGTCCGCCCACGCGTCCCACATCTTCTCGGGGAACGAGTAGTTGTAATGCACGCCGGAAATGGCCTGCATGATGCGGCCGTAGCGCACGCCGAGGCCTTCCCGGTACACCGACTTCATGCGGCCGATGTTCGACTTGCCGAACTGCGCGATCGGAATGCTGGCGTCGCCGTCGAGGATCGACGGCATGGAGGTCGCCCACAGCAGTTCGTCGCCGAGATGCTGGTAGACGAACTGGTGCAGGTCGAGCAGGTACTGCAGCAGCTCCCAGCTGGTGCGGAAGGTCGGCGTGACCAGCTCGATCAGCGCCTCGGAGTAGTCGGTGGTGATGTGTTCGTTGGTGAGCGCGCTGCCGAGCGCCGCCGGATGCGGGGTCTGCGCGATGCGTCCGTCCGGGGTCACACGCAGCGATTCCTTCTCGAGACCCTTGCGCCCGCCCTGAATGACCTGCGGCTCGCCGCTGTTGATGAGCGCGGCGAGCGTTTGTTCGAAGGGTCGGTCGATGGCGGCTCTCATGAAGGGGCGGCATCTTGCCGGTACCTTGTGAGGTTCCGCAATCAGTCTATGGAGAGAGGGTCCCTGGAAAGTGGGTCAATGGGCAGAGGCGTCGGCTTTGGCGCTGCGGGCCTGTTCGGCCTCACAACGTTTGCGCAGATCGACGAGCATCTGGGGCATTTCGCGTTTGAAGGTCGAGCGCGCCAGCCAGTTCGGGATGAAGCCCGGCGGGTCGATATAGGCGCGGTAGCGGAGCAAGGTGCGCTGCCCGGTTTCGTACGGCTCGAGCTCCCAGATGCCCTCGTTGGCCTTGAAATCGCCACTGACCTGTTTGAACGTGATGCTGCGGTCGGCGACCAGGTTGGCTCGAAACACGTACTTGACGCGCGGGGTATACCAGCCGAAGTCGACTTCGTGTTCGATCAGCATCCAGCTGCCATCGGCCGCCTGATTGCGCAGCCGGCAGACCCGCAGATGCGGCACGTACTGCAGGGCGTCGGCGCAGCGGGTCATCATCTGGAAAACCACCGCCGGGGCGGCCTCGATGGCGATGGCCGCGCGGACGGTGCCACGGCGTTGTCCGGCATCGAGGCTGGCGCGGATGACGATCTGGCGCGCGGCGATCCGCTGGGTTTCGGCGGCGGTGAGCTCGAAATCGGCACCCCACGCGCCCGCACTCAGGGCGAGCGCCAGAATCGGGCCCGCCGCAATCCATCGCTTCGCCGTACCCATGAAGAGTGAGTGCCGCCTGCCGCTGGAAAAGTTCGTTATGTCGCGGCCATCGTAACAGCGTGAGGTTCGTTCATTGTCCGTTAAGGGAAATGAGCATATTTTCGGACCATGAAACGCAGCGCGCTCATCATCGTTCTTGGCCTGCTGGCCGCTTCCCCGGCATTCGCGTTTCGCTGCGGCACGAAGATCGTGTCCGAGGGCGACACCCGCGGTGAGGTCGCGGCGAAGTGCGGCGAACCCGATGACGTCGTCACGCAACGCAGCGTGTTTCGCCGGCCAGCCATCTGGAGCGGCGGCCGACCCTACTACATCGGGGAAGACTTCATCGAGATTCCGGTCGAGGCCTGGCTTTACAACCTCGGGCCTAACAAGCTCATGCAGCGGGTGCGCTTCGAGGGCGGGGTGGTGGTGGAGATCGAGACGCTGGGATACGGGTACAACAAGTAGCTGGGATCAAAAGGGGACATGCCTGTTTTTCAGGCGTGGTTTTCTTGCGGCGATTTGGGAGCCTTCGCTCGCGCTCAAGGGAGCGCGCCCTTCGGGTTCCGGAAAACGAGGCTACGAAAATCTGCATTTTCAGAATTGGGGCGCCGAGGGGCAACAGTGGCTTTTCGCTTGACGCCTCGTTTTCCGCGCGCTCCATTCGCGCGATCAAAGGCTCCCAAATCGCCGCAAGAAAACCACGCCTGAAAAACAGGCATGTCCTCTTTTGATTCCGGCGCGTTCGACTGGCGCGGACTTGCTACTTCACCGCGCGCGGTTGGCCTTTCGAGGCTATCCAGCGATCGATTTTCGCGCTCAGCACGCCCATCGGCACCGCGCCGTCGCGCAGGACCTGGCTGTGGAATTCGCGCACGTCGAAAGCATCGCCTAACTGCTGCTGCGCCCGGGCGCGCAGCGCGCTGATGTGCAGCTGGCCCAGCTTGTAGCCGAGCGCCTGGCCGGGCCACACGATGTAGCGTTCCACTTCGGCGGTGACGTCGCTCTCGGTGAGCGTGGAGTTGTCGAGCATGTACTTGATGGCTCGTTCCCGGGTCCAGCCCTTCGCGTGCAGGCCGGTGTCGACCACGAGCCGCATCGCGCGCAGCATTTCGTCGGACAGGCGCCCGTACCATTGATAGGGATTGGTGAAGACGCCGAGCTCCTTGCCGAGCGATTCGGCGTACAGCGCCCACCCTTCCGAATACGACACGTAGCCGTTGAAGCGGCGGAAACGCGGCAGGCCGGTCAATTCCTGCTGGATGGAAATCTGGAAATGATGGCCCGGCGAGGCTTCGTGCAACGACAGGGTCTCGATGCCGAAGCGCGGCTGCGCCTTGAGGTTGAACGTGTTGATGTAGAAGATGCCGGGCCGCTTCCCGTCGGCCGAGGGCGCCTGGTACGAGCCGCCGGCGGCAGATGCCGCGCGAAACGCCTCGACCGGCCGGATCTGATAGTCCGCCTTCGGAAAATCCGCGAACAGCTTCGGCAGCAGCCCGTCGACGCGGCGTTTGACTTCCTGATAGGCCCCTAACAACTCCGACTCGCTGCGGAAGTAGAACTGCGGGTCTTCCTCGAGGTGCCTGAAAAATGCATCGAGGTCGCCCTTGAAGCCCACCTGTTCCTTGACCGCCAGCATCTCGCCGCGGATACGCGCCACCTCGGCGAGCCCGAGCGCGTGGATCTGCTCCGGCGCCATGTCCATCGTGGTCGCCTTGCGGATGCGCCAGCGGTACCAGTCGGCGCCATCGGGCAGATCGGCCCAGCCCACCGTGGTGCGCGCCGCGGGTAGATAGTCGCGCTCGATGAAATCGGCGAGCCGCGTGTACGCCGGCAGGATCTCCGCGCCAAGCGCCCGGGAATATTCCGCGACGATGCGGCTGCGGTCGCCGGCGGAGATCGCCTTCGGCATGTCGGCGAGCGGTTGCCAGAAGACGCTGTCCTCCACCTTCGCGGTCACGAGCTCGACTAGCTGCGGCACGACCTTCGCCATCGCCGGGCGCGGCAACGTGACGCGGCGCGAGACGCCGGTGCGCATCATCGCGATCGCGCCGTCGACCCAGCGCGGAAACTGCCGCAGGCGCGCGAGGAAGCGGTCGTAGTCACGCGCGTCGTTGAAAGGCTGCGGCCCGCTGCCGGAGCCGTACACCGCCAGGTCGATCGGCAGGGAATTCATCTGGTTGAGCGGCAGCAGTTCGCCGGGAAATATCTGACCTTCGAGCGCGAGCTCGCGTTCGCTGACGAAGATTTCCCAGGTGATGCGCCCGCTCGGCGACAACCTGGCCGCGTTGATGAGCCGCGCGCGATCGAGGTATGCGCGGTCGGCGGCCAGCACGCGTTCGCGAAAGCCCGGCGCCGTGTTCTCGTCGAGCCGGTCGTCGAAGCGCGAGTCGCCGATCGAGGTCGCGTCCATCGGTGACAACTCGAGCGCGAGATCGAAGTATTCCTCGACCAGCGCGTCGAGCGCGGCGTCGGGCGACGGGGACGGTGGCGCGCCGGCGCAGGCGCCGAGCAGTGTCGCTGCTAACAAGGCGGGGTACTTCCTCATGGCGGCGGATGGTAGCAGGCGAATCCTGCGTGACAGTCCGTCAAACCCCGGCATTCGCGCCGAAATGCGCCTTCGGCTCGACGAGGCGCGAACCCCTGCGCATGGACGCCGCGCGGTTCTTCGCGGCGCGCCCGCAGCGTGGCATCCTAGCCGCCGCCTTTCCGCGGGAGTCGCACCATGCTGGTCGGATCAAACGTTCGCCGTGTCGCCATCGTCGGCGGCATGCGTATCCCCTTCGCGCGCGGCCACGGCGCCTACTCGCGGGTCGGCAACCAGGACATGTACACCGCCGTGCTGCAGGCCCTGGTGGCGAAATTCCGGATCGCGGGCGAACGACTCGGCGACGTAACCGGCGGCGCGGTCCTCAAACATTCGAAGGACTTCAACCTGGTGCGCGAGTGCGTGTTGTCGTCGGGGCTCGATCCGGCCACCCCGGGACTCGACCTGCAGCGCGCCTGCGGGACGGGGCTCGACGCCACCATTTCGGTGGCGATGAAGATCGCCCTCGGGCAGATGGATGCCGGCATCGCGGGCGGCTTCGACACGGTCAGCGATCCTCCGATCGTGTACTCGCGCGAGTATCAGCAATTGCTGCTGCGCGCGTTTCGCGGGCGCAGCGCGTGGCAGAAGATCAGGCCGTTCCTGGGTCTGCGGCCGCGCCACTTCAAACCGGTGATGCCGGGTGTGCTCGAACCGCGCACCGGCCTTTCGATGGGCGAACACTGCGAACAGATGGCGAAGACCTGGAAGATCTCGCGCGCCGAACAGGACGAACTGGCGAATCTTTCGCACCTCAATGCCGGCAAGGCGTGGGCGCGCGGCTTTTTCAGCGACCTGGTGATCGGCGAATACCAGGGTCTCAAGGTCGACAACAACGTGCGCGCGGACAGCACGCTCGAGAAGTTAGCCACGCTCAAGCCGGCTTTCGACCGGCGCAGCGGCCAGGGCACGCTGACCGCGGGCAACTCCACGCCGCTCACCGACGGCGCCTCGGCGGTGTTGTTGGCCAGCGAGGAATGGGCACGCGCGCGCAATCTGCCGGTGCTCGCGTATTTCAGCTACAGCAAGCAGTGGGCGGTGGACTACGTGAGCGGCAAGGAAGGCCTGCTGATGGCGCCGGCCTATGCCGTGCCCGCGATGCTCAAGGACGCCGGGCTCACGCTCCAGGATTTCGATTTCTACGAGATCCACGAGGCGTTCGCCGCGCAGGTGTTGTGCACGCTCAAGGCGTGGGAATCGCCCGATTACTGCAGGGATCGCCTGGGACTCGACCGGCCACTCGGCAGCATCGATCGCTCGAAGCTCAACGTGAATGGCTCGAGCGTGGCCATCGGACATCCGTTCGCCGCCACCGGCACGCGCATCGTCGCGTCGCTCGCCAAGCAGCTGGCCGAGTCGCCCACCGCCAAACGCGGCCTGATTTCCGTGTGCACCGCGGGCGGCATGGGCGTGGTGGCGATCCTGGAGAAGGCTTGAGGGAAGGCCACCCCTTCCAATTGGTTTCAGATGAAACTAAATTGACCTCCCGCACGCGCGAGGTGGTTCATGAAGCGCTACGTCCAGTACCCCCGGGTTGAAGGCCAGGCCTCGCGGCAGGCGCACGCCGACCTGCCCGCGGGCACCTACGAACGCGAGATCAGCAAGGAAGGCTTTTTCGGCCCGGCGGCGCAGCTCTACCACCGCCATCCACCCACCGCCTGGACGAACTTCGAAGGCCCGCTGCGTCCGCACGCGTTCGACTGCACGAAGCTCGCGGGCGACAACCCCTCCCCGTGGGCCGCGCCGGATCTGCTGCACAACGCCTCCGTGCGCGTGCGTTTCTGGCGCTGCGAACAGAGCATGCCGGCGCTGGCGCGCAACGCCGACGGCGACGAGTTGCTGTTCGTACACGCCGGGCGCGGTGAATTCTTCTGCGATTACGGACACCTGTCGTTCGAGGCCGGCGACTATCTGCTGATCCCGCGAGGCACGATGTGGCGCATCGAATGCGCGGAAGCCGTGCGCGCGCTCATGATCGAGGCCACCAACAACTCCTTCCGCCTGCCCGACAAGGGGCTGGTCGGCCCGCACGCGATCTTCGACGCGGCGATGCTCGACACGCCGCGCATCGACGAAGCGTTCAAGGAGAGCCAGGGCGAACAGGAATGGCGTGTACACGTGAAGCGCCGCAACGCGATCTCCACCGTCACCTACCCCTTCAACCCGCTCGACGCGGTGGGCTGGCACGGCGACCTGTGCGTGGCGCGCATCAACGTGCGCGACCTGCGGCCGCTCATGAGTCATCGATATCACCTGCCGCCGTCGGCGCATACGACTTTCGTCGCCGACCGGTTCGTCGTGTGTACGTTCGTGCCGCGCCCATTCGAGTCGGACCCGGGCGCGATGAAGGTGCCGTTCTTCCACAACAACGACGACTACGACGAGGTCATCTTCTATCACGCGGGCAATTTCTTCAGCCGCGACAACATCCACCCCGGCATGATCACCATGCATCCGGGCGGCTTCACGCACGGCCCGCATCCGAAGGCGCTGAAGAACGTCTTCAACCAAGCGAAGGCCGCGACCGACGAATACGCGGTGATGATCGACACGCGCGACGCGCTGGAGATCGCCCCCGCCGCCGCGCAGATCGAGTGGCCGGAATACGTCGACAGCTGGAAATCCGCCACATGAAGCTCGCCTCCCTGCGCGGCGGCGGCCGTGACGGCCGCCTGGTGGTAGTTAGCCGCGACCTGAGCCGCTGCCTGCCGGTGCCCGGCATCGCGCCCACGCTGCAGGCGGCGCTCGACGACTGGGAAGCGCTCGCCCCGCGGCTCGAGGCGCGCGCCGCGGTACTCGAGGCGCAGCCGGAAAACGCCGACGTCATGCCGTTCGATCCCGCGTCATGCGCGGCGCCGCTGCCGCGCGCCTTTCACTGGGTGGACGGCAGCGCGTACGTGAACCACGTGGAGCTGGTCCGAAAGGCGCGCGGCGCCGAAATGCCGGCCTCGTTCTGGACCGAGCCGCTGGTCTACCAGGGCGGCTCGGACGACTTGTTAGGCGCGCGACGCCGCCTTGGGCATCGATCTCGAAGCGGAAGTCGCGGTCATCACCGACGACGTCGCCATGGGTACGGACGTCACCGCGGCGGCCTCGCACATCAAGCTGCTCGCGCTCGTCAACGACTGGTCGTTGCGCAACCTGATTCCCGGCGAGCTCGCCAAGGGCTTCGGCTTCTATCAATCCAAACCGGCGACCGCGTTTTCACCGGTGGCGGTCACGCCGGACGAACTGGGAGCGGCCTGGCGGGACAGTAAAATCCACCTGCCGCTCTGGAGCCGCATCAATGGCCAGGATTTCGGCCATCCCGACGCCGGTGTCGACATGACCTTCAGTTTCGCGCAGCTCATCGCCCACGTGACCAAGACCCGCCGCCTCGTCGCCGGGAGCATCGTGGGTTCGGGCACGGTTTCCAACTACGACCGCAGCCTGGGCGCGAGTTGTCTCGCCGAGAAACGCATGCTCGAACAGCTCGAGCACGGTGCGCCGCGTACGCCGTTCCTCAAGTTCGGCGACCGGGTGTCCATCGAGATGATCGACGCCGGCGGGCACAACATCTTCGGCACGCTCGACAACCGCGTGATGCAGTCGAATACCCAGGCCGAATAGCTAGACAATGGCGACTTCGACCAGCGCCGGCTTCAATACCCGCAGCAAGTCCCGCGGGGACATCCCCACCAGGAAGCCGCGTGCGCCGCCGTTGATGTAGATGCGCGGCAGGTCGCCGATGGATTTTTCGCAGTAGACAGGCAGCGCGCGTTTCAACCCGAAGGGCGAGGTGCCACCAACCTGGTAACCCGAGTGCCGATCGGCCACCTCGGGGGCGCAGGGCGCGACGCTCTTGTGTTTGAGCTGCCGCGCCAGGTTCTTCGCCGAAACTTCGCGATCGCCGTGCATGAGGATACACAGCGGCTGCTTCGTTTCGTCCTCGAAGATCAGCGTCTTCACGACCACGTGTTCGTCGACGCCCAGATGTTGGGCGGAAGCGGCGGTGCCGCCGCGCGCCTCCCACACGTACAGATGCGGCGTGAATTCCACCTCGTGCTGGCGCAGTACACGGATCGCCATCGTGACCGGGTAGTCAGTCGCCATGCGTCATTGGGAACAGGCGGGGCCGCCGCGATCGAAGATGATCCGCCATTCGCCGTCGGGCTCGCGCCGCCAGATGGACGTATAGGTGGCGATGCGCTTTCCATCGGGCGCGAGCACAGGTCCGGTGCTCAATGCGAGCTTGCCGCCCTCCTGGACTTCGACGATCTCCGGCGCCCACGAAAACGGCGGAGTCGCCGCATCGAAGTATTGCTGCCAGCGTGTCAGCACCTGCGCCGGCCCACGCAGCGTCGTGTCGGCGAGCCAGACGACGTCCGGCGCGATCATGCGCGTGAAGGCCTTCACATCGCGGTCGGCCAGCGTCTTCGCGAACGCTATTTCGGTGGCGCGCACCTGTGCGGTGAGCCGGGCCAGATCTTCTGCGGCGTTCGCGCCCGCGGCGGCCAGCAACAGCACCGGCATCATCACGAGTGTCGACAGGGTTTTCATGGGCGCCTCCTTACAGCGCGAATGATACCTTCGGGGTAGATGCCGGCCCCACGGCTCGCCGTACAATGCGCACCTCTCATCAATGGAACCGCGCTCAATGGGCGAATTCACGACCCTGATGGCCCGCGACGGTCATGAATTCAACGCCTGGCTGGTGGCGCCCAAGGGGCCGGCGCGCGGCGCGGTGGTGATCTGCCAGGAAATCTTCGGCGTGAACCGCCACATCCGTGGTGTCGCGGACGGTTTCGCCGCCGCGGGGTACGTCACCATCGCACCTTGTTTGTACGATCGTGTCCGCCGCGGCATCGAGCTCGGCTATTCCGAGAAGGAAGTCCAGGAAGGCCGCGGCTACCGGCTGCAGATTCCGAAGGAGAAAACGCTGCTCGATCTCGCGGCTTCGGTCAACGTCGTCAGACATGCCGGGCGCGTCGCCGTCGTGGGTTATTGCTGGGGCGGCACACTCGCCTATCTCGCGGCCTGCGAGCTGCCGATCGCCTGCGCGGTGTCGTACTACGGCGGCCAGATCAGGGAGCACCTGGCGAAATCGCCGCGCCGCCCGGTCCTCTACCATTTCGGCGAGCGGGACCCATATATCCCGGCTTCCGACATAGAGAAGATCCGCGCCGCGGACCCGACCGGCGAATTTCACCTCTATCCGGCCGACCATGGATTCAACTGCGAGGAACGCGGCAGCTACGACGCCGCGAGCGCAAACGCAGCGCTGACGCGCACGCACGCATTCCTGACCGCGCAAATGGAGAAAAAGTGATCAAGCTCAAAGACCCGGCCCTGTGGAAGGAGCGCGGCTTCATCGCCGGCGAGTGGGCACCAGCCGCCTCCGGCCTCACTACCGAGATCCGCAACCCCGCCAACGACGAATCGCTCGGCACCGTGCCCAACATGGGCGCCGCCGAAGCGCGCCGCGCCATCGACGCCGCGCACGCCGCGATGCCAGCCTGGGCGAAAAAGACCGCCGCAGAACGCGCGCGTCTCATGCGCACCTGGTTCGACCTGATGATGGCCAATGTCGACGACCTCGCGATCATCATGACCGCCGAGCAGGGCAAGCCGCTGGCGGAATCGAAAGGCGAGATCGCATACGCGGCATCGTTCATCGAGTGGTTCGCCGAGGAAGGCAAACGCATCTACGGAGACATCATCCCGGGCCACCAACCCGACAAACGCATCATGGTGCTGCGCCAGCCCGTCGGGGTCGTCACCGCGATCACGCCGTGGAATTTTCCCGCCGCGATGATCACGCGCAAGGCGGCGCCCGCGCTCGCCGCCGGATGCCCGATCGTCATCAAGCCCGCACCGCAGACGCCGTTTTCCGCGCTGGCGATGGCCGAGCTCGCACGCCGCGCGGGTATTCCCGCGGGCGTGTTCAACGTCGTGACCGGCGACGCCGTCGCCATCGGCGGCGAGTTCACCGGCAACGACAAGGTGCGCAAGCTGTCGTTCACGGGCTCCACCGCGGTGGGCAAGCTACTCATGGCGCAGTGCGCGGGCACCGTGAAGAAGGTCGCGCTCGAACTCGGCGGCAACGCGCCGTTCCTGGTGCTGGAAGACGCCGACCTCGATGCCGCGGTGACCGGCGCCATCCAGAGCAAGTACCGCAACACCGGGCAGACCTGCGTATGCGCCAACCGCTTCATCGTGCACTCGAAGGTCTACGACGCGTTCACGCAGAAGCTCATCGCGGCCGTGCAGAAGCTGCGCGTGGGCGACGGGTTGAAAGGCGAAACCGACCAGGGCCCGCTGATCGACGCCAAGGCGCTGGCCAAGGTCGAGGCGCACATCGCGGATGCTTTGGCCTTGGGCGCGACGGTTGCGACCGGCGGTCACCGGCACGCGCTCGGCGGCACGTTTTACGAGCCCACCGTGCTCACCAACGTCAACAGCAAGATGATTCTCGCGAAGGAAGAAACCTTCGGCCCGGTCGCCCCGTTGTTCCGCGTCGAGTCCGACGAGGAGGCCATCCGGCTCGCCAACGACACCGAGTTCGGCCTGGCGGCCTACGTCTATACGCGAGATCTCGCTCGCTCCTGGCGGGTCACCGAGGCGCTCGAATATGGCATCGTCGGCTTGAACACGGGCCTCATTTCCACCGAAGTCGCGCCGTTCGGCGGCATCAAGGAAAGCGGCACCGGACGCGAAGGGTCGAAATACGGAATCCTGGAATTCACCGAGCTCAAGTACATCTGCGTCGGCGGCATCTGACCGGGCGCGCGCGTGAGCGTGCGCGCGCGCCGTCTCATCCCGCTGCTGGCGGCCTGCAGCGCGATCGGCTCGGTCGGCAACTACCTGTTCCTGCCGGCACTGCCGCAGATCGGTGAGTTCTACGGCGTCGATGCCGGCGCCACGCAGCTCACGCTCACCACCTATCTAGTCGCGTTCGCGGTGGGCGTGCTCGTATCGGGGCCGCTCGCGGACCGGTTCGGCCGCCGTCCGATCCTCATCGGCGGAGTCGCCTTGTCCGGCGTCGCGGCGCTGTTGTGTTATTTCGCGCCGACGATGGGCTGGTTCGTGCTGGCGCGCATCGCACAGGGTGCGGCCGGCGGGGCCGGCATCACGGTCTCGCGCGCCAGCGTCGGCGATCTGTTTCACGAACGCGAGCTCGCGCGCATGTACGCCATCCTCACCATGGCGCTGGTGCTCGGCACCGCGCTCGCGCCTTACGCGGGCGGCCTGATCGCGCGCTACACGGGCTGGCGCACCGGCTTCCTGATGCTCGCGGCCGCCGCCGCTTTCATCGCGTCGGCCTGCTTCGCATGGCTGCCGGAAACCCGCGCCGCCAACGCGCAATCGCACAGTTTCGCCGTGTTGTGGCGCGAGTCGCGCGCCGTCATCGCGCGGCCCGCGTTCACCGGCTACGTGCTCGAGGCCGCATTGATCTACGCCCTGTTCTTCGTGTTCGTGTCCATCGCGCCGCACGTCATGGTGAAGGTGCTGCACATGCCGACCGACCGGTTTGGCCTCTACTACCTGTTCCTCGCCGTCGGCTTCTTCTTCGGCAACCTGCTCGTGTCGCGCGGATCCTCACGCGTCGCGGCGCAGATGAACGCCGGCCTCGCGCTCCAGTTCATCGGCGCGTCGGTGGCGCTGGCACTGGTCTTGCTGGGCTTCACGCATCCGCTGTTCGTGTTCGCGCCGATGATGGTGTTTTCCTTTGGCCAGGGGCTCACGTTGCCCCACGTCATTGCGCACGGAATCCGCCTGGCGCCGAATTACACCGGCGTCGCTTCGAGTATTTTCGGCTTCTCGCAGCTCGCATTGTCCGCGGTCGCGATTCAGGCGATGGGATATGCGCCCGCCGCGAGCTGGCAGCCGGCCTTGTGGTTCTGTGTCGTCGGCGCGGCGCTCACCGGCGCGGGCGTCGTAGGACTCAACGCGATGGAAAATTTCGCGAATTCGCGCATAGGCAAGGCCGGACCGCCCGCGTAGACTTCCGCGCCAGTGCTAGGAAAGTTCCACGAACTCAGCGTCGAGACGCCGGACATCGCGGAGTCGGTCGCCTTCTACGAACGGCTCGGCTTCACGCATTGCGGCACCACCGACACGTGGCAGCATCCGTACGGCGTCATGACCGACGGCAAGTTGTTCCTGGGATTGCACCAGTTCAAGTTCCCCTCGCCGACACTCACGTATGTCCACGCGAACGTGGCGGCACATGCGCACACCATCGAGAAACACGGCATCGACCTCGCATGGAAGCGTGTCGGCGACGATGCTTTCAACGAGCTCGGATTTTTCGACCCTTCAGGCCAGGCGGTGCGCGTGCAGGAAGCCGCGACGCATTTCCCGGCCGAACGCGAGCGCGGGGAAAGCTCGCTGTGCGGCGACTTCGCGGAGATCAGTTTGCCGGCCGGCGAATTCCAGCCGATGCGCGAATTCTGGGAGCCGCTCGGCTTCGTCGCGCTCGACGAAAGTGAAACGCCGTACCTGCGCATGTCGATGACCAGCGATCACGTCGATCTCGCCGTGCACCGCCCGCGCACACTCGACGTGCCCATGCTGGTGTTCGCCGCGCCCGACATGGGCGAGCGCATCGAACGCCTGCGCGCGCTCGGCTGCGAGATGTCGAGTGAGCTGCCGCGCGGCCTCGACCCGCGCCACAGCGCGCTGCTCGAAGCGCCCGAGGGCACGAATCTGCTGCTGATCAACGCGGTCGATTAGTCGACGCGGCGGACGAGCCGCAAGCCGAACACGAAGATCACGAAGTTGACGCCGGCCAGCAGAAAAAACGGCCCGCCTCTCGAAACCGTGTCGTACAGCCAGCCGCCGATCCCGTTCGTGAACAGGATCGCGGCCGATGCGCAGATCCCCGCCAGTCCGAACACCGCGCCGCGCACGTCGCGCGGCGCTTCCTGGCCGAGCAGCGTCTGGCCGCAGATGATGGCGGCGATCTGCCCCACCCCTAACAAGATGGCGACGGCCACGACCAGCGTCCCCTGCGTCGGGTCGTCTACGAACCCGCACAGCAGGTAGGCGAGCGCGGCCAGCGCCATCGCGGCCACGCCGATGCGCATGCGATCGACGCGATCGAGCAGGAAACCGACGACGAGCGCGGTGACGAGCCCGGCCGCCATGGCCGCGACGAACGGCACGCGCGCGCGGCTGGCCGCCTCGGCCATGCTGGCGCCGCGCTCGAGCCAGGCCTGCTGCAGACGCAGCATCAGGAAGGTCCCGAGCACCACGCGGTCGCCGAACGATCCGAACTGCAGCAGGCACGCCAGCAGGATGCGCCGATTGGCGCGCGCGGCCGCCAGACCCTCGCGCACGATGCGCAGGATCGAAAGCGTGGGCGCGCGTTCGCTCGGAGTGCCGTGCTTCAGGCCCGCGAACACGACGACGGCCGACACGGCGCTCAACGCCGCCGCGAACCACAACGTGATTCTGCCGGCGCGGATCTCGTCGAGGCCGGCCGCCACCAGCCATTTCGGTGTACTGCCCAGGATCGCGACCAGCGCGAGCGCGCCCAGACCCTGGGCCACGCCGGCGAGACCTACGAGCCGGCCGCGCGATTCCTCGCGTGCCGTGTCGGCGAGCACCGTGCCTAACATGGTACCCACCGCGGCGACGCCCACCGAGAAGAACAGCGCGCAGCCGGCGAGCTGCGGCACGTCGCGCGCCAGCGGGTAGAGCATGAAGCCCATCGCCAGCCACACGAGTCCGCCCGAGTAGACCGCGCGCCGTCCGATCTTGTCGGCCAGTGCCCCGAACGGCGCGACCAGGCACAGCGCCAGCAGTTCGTTGGCGAAATTGAGCGCCGCGACCGTCCGTCCCTGCAGTGCGACCGGCAGATGCAGGTTGACGTTCATGAGATACGTCTGGAAAAAGCTGACGAATGCCAGCAGGCCGATCGTGATGAAGGCGGCATATAGATAGGAGTAGAGCTGCCGCGCCCGGTAGCCCGGGGCGAGCGGCAAGCGTTCAGCACGGGGCGTCTCGGGATTGCTGGCGGGTTCCACCTGTGAATGATGCCATCCGCTGCCGCGCGCGCCGAGGCGAGAGCCCGGCGCGGCATTCCGCCCATGCGCGCGCCGCTGAAAGTGGCGATAATCCGCCCATAGACCGCATTAGCGGCACCCGCATTTCACGGAGTTTTCCCCATGATTCGATCTGTCTACGCGGCGCTCGCCGCCTTGATGGTGTTGTTTTGCGCGCCGGCCGGCGCCGATGAGGGCATGTGGACCTTTCACGGTTTTCCGTTCGCCAAGGCGAACGCGGCGCTCAAGACCCACATCGACCAGGCCTGGCTCGATCGGGTGCGCACCGCCACGGTCCGGCTGGCGAACTGCACCGGTTCGTTCATTTCCGGCGAGGGACTGATCCTCACGAATCATCACTGTGTCGAATCGTGCCTGGCCGACCTCTCTTCGAAGGAAAAGAGCCTGGTGGAAGAAGGCTTTCTCGCGAAGACCCATGACGAGGAACAGAAATGCCAGACGCAGATCGCCGACATTCTGACCGCCACCGAGGACATCACCGCCAGGGTGAATGCCGCGACGGCCGGCAAGTCGGAGATGGCGGCGAATGACATCCGCAAAGCCACGCTGACGCAGCTCGAAAGCGATTGCGAAGCGGCGGGCAAGCTCAAGTGCGAGACGGTCACGTTGTACGACGGCGGGCAGTACTGGATGTACAAGTACCAGCGCTACATCGACCTGCGCATCGTGTTCGCGCCCGAAGCCGCGATCGCCTCGTTCGGCGGCGACCCGGACAATTTCCAGTTCCCGCGCTGGAACCTCGACATGGGCGTCCTGCGCGCCTACGAGGACGGCAAACCCGCCGCTACGCCTAACTACATGAAATTCAACTTCGCCGGTCCCGCCGCCGGAGAGGCGGTATTCGTGTCCGGCCATCCCGGCTCCACGGACCGCCTGCTCACCGTCGCGCAGCTCAAGGAGCAGCGCGCCGTCGATATACCCCAGTGGTTGCTGCGCAACGCGGAATACCGCGGCCGGCTGATCCAGTTCTCAACGCAGAGCCCGACCAACGAGCGAATCGCGGCCGACCTGCTCAACGGCGTCGAAAACTTCATCAAGGTGCGCCGCAAGCAGCTCGACGCGCTCAACGAGGATGCGTTGTTCGCGGCCAAGAGCGCCGAGCAGCAGGCGCTGCAGAAGAAGATCGCCGCGGACCCCGCGCTCAAGAAGGAAATCGGCGATCCGTGGAAGGACATCGAAACCGGGTTGGCCACGGAACGGACGCTGGCGCAGCCGCTTGCGTACATCGAACAGGGCGCCGGGTTTCCGGGGCGTCTCGCGACCTTCGCGCGCACGCTGGTGCGCGGCGCCGCCGAACGCGACAAGCCCAACGGCGAGCGCCTGCGTGAATACACGGATGGCGACCTGCCGCGTATCGAGCAGCAACTTGCCGCCTCGTTGCCCGTCTACCCGGAGATCGAAATCCTGCGGCTGAGCATGGGACTCGAACGCATGCGTGAATGGCTGGGCCCCGACCACGAAGTGGTCCGCCACCGCCAGCTGCTGTCGAAGGAATCGCCCGCCGGCCTCGCCAAGCGGCTCGTCGGAGAAACAAAGCTGGCCGATCCGGCCGTGCGCCTGGCGTTGTGGAAAGGGGGCTCGAAGGCGATCGCGGAATCGACCGACCCGTTCATCGTGATGGCCCGCAGCATCGAGCCTGCGCGCCGCGCGATTCGTAAAGCCTACGACGACGGCGTCGAAGCGCCGATCCGCTCCGCCACCGAACGCCTGGCGAAGGCGCGATTCTCCGCGTTGGGCACCAGCGTTTATCCCGACGCCACGTTCACGCTGCGCCTCAACTGGGGCACCGTTCAGGGCTGGACCGAAAACGGCAAGCCGGTGCCGCCCTTCACCCGCCTGGCCCGTGCGTTCGAGCGCGCGACCGGCGCGGATCCGTTCCGCATTCCGGACAGCTGGTTGCGCGTGAAGGACAAGCTCGACATGAACACGCCGTTCAACCTGAGCACCAACAGCGACATCGTCGGCGGCAACTCCGGCAGCGCGCTGATCAATGCAAAAGGCGAGATCGTGGGCCTGCTGTTCGACGGCAACATTCACTCGATCTCGGGCGCGTACTGGTTCGACACCGAGAAGAACCGCGCCGTCGCCGTGCATCCGGCGATCATCAAGGAGGCGCTGTCGAAGGTTTACGGCGCGGATGCGTTGCTGGCGGAACTCAATCGCTAGTTAGTCAGGAGACTGGCTCCATGGGGACTGGCTCCAGTTTGCGTCCGCAAATTGGTGCCTGTCCCCATTCCCTGGTCCCCATCCACCTACTCCCTCGCCCTGACCTCGAACCGCACCCGCATCTCGTCAACCACCAGCAGCGCGCCCATCGCCGCGCTGAAGGGTTTCAACCCGAGCTCCGACTGCGTGAGCGGAAACTCGCCGCTCGCGGTGACGACCCCATCCTTGCGATCCACCTTCATCGGCACACGCACGGGATGCACCTGGTCCTTGAGCGTGATCTCGACGTCCACGTCGAAGTTCTCGCCGGCCGCCACCACCCCGGTGGCGCGCAGCCGCACGGCCGGATAGTTGGCGCCATCGAGCAACGCCTCCGACAGCAGGTTCTTGCGGGTCCCGTCGCGTGCGCTCTGCGGAACGCCGGGCGGAAAATCCGCGCCCGCCATTTCACGCATCGCCGGCTCGTCGATGGTGAGTTCGTTGACCGGAAATTCGACGTCGAAACGGCTCTGTCCGAGATCGTCGGTGACGTACACGCTCCCCGACAGGTGATGCGACGCGATCACGTGGTTGTGCCCCAGGCGCGCCATCGCGCCGCCGCGATACACCAGGATTTGCAGCAGCGAGTCCTCCGCCACGATCTTGTATTCACGCGCGCCAGCGGGAATGCCTGCGGATTCGGCAACCGGTTGCGCGGGTGGTGGGGGCTGCGCCACCGGGGGACTTGTCTGACACGCCGCGAGGCCCAATAACACGACACTCGCAAGAACAAGCCGGGAACCCGATCCCGCGGAAATCGTACTCATGCCGTGTGCCCTCTCTCTTCCGTGGCTTTGACCCGACCCCTTTGCAGCGGCTAGCTTACCCGGCATGACTTTCCGCAACACCACACGTTCCTGGGGCGCGCTGTCGAAAGCACTGCATTGGCTCATCGTCCTGCTGATCATCAACCAGTGGATCATCGCCGAACGCGCGGAAGCGCTGACCGGTTTCGCGAAACTCAAGGTGCTGGGTTATCACAAGTCCTTCGGCATGACGATCCTGATGCTGGCGATCATCCGGCTGGTCTGGCGCTGGATGAACCCCGTTCCCGATCTGCACGCCGAAACAAAACCCTGGGAACGCATGCTCGCGAAGATTTCGCACGTGCTGCTGTACGGACTGATCTTCGCGATGCCGATCACCGGCTGGCTGATGTCGTCGGCGAAGACTTATTCCGTCAGCTGGTTCAACCTGTTCGCGTTCCCGAACCTGGTCGGCAAGAACGACGGCGTCTATCAACTCACGCACGACCTGCATCACCTGCTGTTCGCGGCGCTGGTGGTGGTCGCGGCGCTGCACATCGCGGGCGCGCTCAAACATCATTTCATCGACAGGAACGACGTACTGAAGCGCATGTTGCCCTTCGGCGGCGTCAAGTGAGACCCATGACCAACTACTTTGCAGCATTGGCCGCGGTGGCCGCGGTGGCCGCGCTCGGCGCAGCCGCCTGCTCCGCCGCGGAAAGCCCCGCGGCCGTGAAGCCCGTCGCGGCTCCGGCGGCCAAGCCCGCGGCAGCGGCCGTGACGCATTACGTGCAGGCGCCGTCCGGCAGCAAGCTGGCCTTCTCCTTCGTGCAGGCCGGCGCCGAGAACCAGGGCGAGTTCAGGCAATTCGCCACCGTGCTCGACTACGACGAGAAGAATCTCGCCGCGAGTTCGTTGCAGGTCATCGTGCAGACCGGCTCGTTCGACACGCAGGACAAGGACCGCAACGACACGCTCGCCGGCCCCGAGCTGCTCGACCCGAAACAGTTTCCCACCGCCCGGTTCATCGCGACCTCGCTCAGCCGGGGGGCCAAGGGAATCGAGGCCGTCGGCAAACTCATGCTGCACGGCGTGACGAAGGGTCTCAGGGTGCCGCTCACCATCAAGACCACCGCGGTCGGCATGGAAATCTCGGGAGAAGCCACGATCAGGCGCCTCGACTACGGCGTGGGCCAGGGCGACTGGAAAACCACCGAATGGGTGGGCGACGAAGTAAAGCTGCAGTACAAGGTTGCGCTGACGAAGGTGGTCCGGTAGTCGGCCGTGGCCGGGTCCGGGTCCATGAGGCGTGTGTGGATCGCGGCATCCCTCGCCGTAGCGCTGCTGTCGTTCTACCCGGCGTGGGTGAACATCACCAGCTGGTGGTTGCCGGGGATCGCGTTCACGTTCTTCCTCATCTTCGCGTTCGAGCCGTGGCTGCTCACCTGGGAGCTGCGCAAGCGCGGCGAAGACCTGCAGATCAGCGATGACGGCGTGCTGCGCAGGCTGGCGCGCGGCGACAGCGAATACGTCCGCTGGACCGAGTTGCGCGAGGTGTCCATCGTGATGACGCAGGGCGTGAATCTGTCGGAGGAATATTTCTTCGTGCTCGCGGGTGCCGGCACGGCCGGAGTGCTGATCGGCCAGGCGCTGGCCACCAAACACGACCTGCTCTCGCACCTGAGCAAACTACCGGGCTTCGACCACCGCAACATCGCGAGGGCGATGGCGTCGCCGGTGAACCAGCGTTTCACGTTGTGGAGAGCCGCGCCGCTCGAGGGCGAAGCGCGCGCGATCTCGCAGTTGACACTGCAGTAGACGCGAAGCTGCGGCCCGATCGGGGCGCTAGAACTTGCTGCCGTCCCGGCGCGTGAACGCGCCGTTGCGATACTTGAGGTCGACGTCCGAGTAGTCCGCACCGTCCGCCGGGTCGCGGTTGCTGACCTCGAGATAGACGGCCGGTGTGTTGCCGCGGTTGATGAGCTGGTGCCCGTCGGTGGTGCCGAGCGGAAATCCGCAGCACATGCCGGCTTCGAGTACCTGCTCGCCCGCATCGGTACGCAATACCACTTCGCCACTCAGCACGAAGACGAATTCCTCTTCGTGCGAATGCCAATGGCGCATCGAGGATTCCTTGCCGGGCGGCAAAGTCGTGTGATTGATGCCGATCTTCGTGAGGCCGAGCGCCTTGCCGAGCGCGCGTTTCTCGCGCGGTACGACCCGCGAGCGATACGGTTCGGGATAACCGGAACCGGTGCGGGGCTCGAGCGACAGCGGAGCGAGCGCGGGTAATTTCAAATTCACGGGTGCACTCATTTGAATTGACCCTCGCAGGAACGCAGGTAGTGTAGCGGCATGCCGCAAATGTTTGACGATGTGGGCGAGATAGTCGAGGAAGCCTTGCGTCGAGTCGGCAAGCGGGTGTGTCTTGCATTGCCGCTCGGCATCGGCAAGCCCAACCTCATCGCCAACGAGTTCTTCCGCCGGGCGCGCGGCGATGCCACCCTCGAGCTGACCATCGTCACCGCGCTCAGCCTGCGCAAGCCCACCGGCGGCAGCGATCTCGAGAAGCGCTTCATCGAGCCGCTGGCGGCACGCGTGTTCGGCAACTACCCCGAGCTCGACTACCTCGCCGCCGTGCGCAAGGGCACGGTGCCGCCGAACATCCGTGTCATCGAGTTCTTTCTCGAGCCGGGATCTCTGCTCGGCGCGGCCCACGCCCAGTCGAACTACCTCTCCGCCAACTACACCCACGTCGCGCGCGAGCTGTTGCACCGGGGCGTGAACGTGATCGCGCACGTGGTCGCCAGGCGCAGCGTGGGCGGCGCGGTGGAGATCAGCCTGGGCAGCAACCCCGACGTGACGATCGACCTCATGCCCGAGCTCGCGAAACTGCGCGCCGCCGGGCAGCCCGTCGTGGTGCTGGGCCAGGTGCATCGCGAGATGCCGTTCATGCTGGGCGCGGCCAACGTGGGCGCGGATGCCTTCGACCTGTTGCTCGATCACTCGCGTTACGACTATGACCTGTTCGCGCCGCCGAATCCTTCGTTGTCGACCGTCGATCACGCCATCGGCCTGCACGCGAGCGCGCTGGTGCGCGATGCCGGCACCTTGCAGATCGGCATAGGAGAACTCGGCGATTCCATCGTCTATTCGCTGCTGCTGCGGCACCAGCAGAACGAAGCGTGGCGGCGCGCCCTGCACGACGCAGGCAGCGAGCGCGCGGCGGCGTTGATCGACACCTGCGGCGGCCGCGCCGCCTTCTCCGTGGGCTTGTTCGGCGCCACCGAGATGTTCGTCGACCAGATGCTCGACCTGTACCGCGCCGGCATCCTGCGGCGCCGCGTCTACGACTATCTACCGCTGCAGCGGGCGCTGGCGGCGAACGGCTCGAGCCCGCGGGTGGACGAGGCGCTGCTCGAAGGGCTGCTGGCGGCGGGAGCGGGACCGCGGCTCGAAGCCGCCGACGTCGACGCGCTCCGGCAGGCCGGCGTCCTGCGCGGCGATACGCGCTTCGACCGTGGCGCCATCGTCTCGCCCGACGGGGTGCGGATCGATGCGGATCTGTCGAGCGCGAAGACACGCACCGCGCTGGCGCGCGCAGCGCTGGGGCTCGAGTTGCAGGGCGGCACCGTCATGCACGCGGGTTTCCTGCTGGGGCCGCGCGCGTTTTATTCGGCGCTGCGCGACCTGCCGGAATCGGAACGGCGCCTGTTCGACATGCGCGGCGTGGGCTACATCAACCAGTTGTACGGCGCCGACGCGGAACTGCGGATCGCACAGCGCTGCCACTCGCGTTTCGTCAATACGGCGATGATGCTCACGACGCTCGGCGCCGCCATCTCCGACGGCCTCGACGACGGCCGCGTGGTTTCCGGCGTGGGCGGCCAATACAATTTCGTCGCCATGGCGCACGCCTTGCCGGGCGCCCGCTCGGTGTTGTGCGTCCGGTCGACGCGCCGCAAGGATGGCAAGGTCAGCTCCAACATCGTCACGTCGTATGGCCACACGACGATTCCGCGCCATCTGCGCGACCTCGCGATCACCGAATACGGCATCGCCGACCTGCGCGGCCGCACCGATGGCGAATGTGTCGCGGCCATGCTGAACATCGCCGACTCGCGTTTTCAGGACGACCTGCTGGCGGCCGCCAAACGCGCGAACAAGATCGATGCGGGATACCGGGTTCCGGATCAATACCGTCAGAACCTGCCCGCCCGTCTCGAAGAATCCTTCGCGGCGCAACGCGCGGCCGGATTGTTTTCGGAGTATCCCTTCGGCACCGATCTCACGAGCGAAGAGGTCGATCTCGCCCGCGCCCTGCGCTGGCTCAAGGAAAACACCGCCGGAACAACGGCGCGCCTCGGCACCATCGCGCAGGCATTGTTCACGCCGACGCGCGCGGAAGATCGCGGTCATCTCGAGCGGTTGAAGCTCGGCCTGCCCGGGAATCTCTCCGAGCGCCTGACGGCAAAGCTGGTGCGGCTCGCGCTCGCGCGCACGCGTACGACCGCTACTTCGCGAACAGTCGCGCCGGGTCCTTGAAGGTTTTGAATTCGAGCGCGTTGCCGGAGGGGTCGTACAGGAACATGGTCGCCTGCTCGCCTACCTGACCGGCGAAGCGGATGCCGGGTTCGATTTCGAAGCGCGTGTCGAGGCTGCGCAGACGTTCGGCGAGGCGATGCCAGGCATCCCACTCCAGGACTACGCCGAAATGCGGGACGGGAACATCGTGCCCGTCGACTTCGTTGTGGTGAACGTGCTTTTTCTTGCCGGGCTCGAGGTGCGCGACGACCTGGTGGCCAAAAAAATCGAAGTCCACCCACTCAGGACTGCTGCGCCCTTCAGGACAGCCGAATAACTCGCCGTAGAAACCGCGCGCGGCGGTCAGGTCATGGACCGGAATGGCGAGGTGAAACGGTTGCGGCATCAACTCTCAAACGTATTCGGCGGCGACCTGCAGCAACAAGAACGCGATGCAAAGTGCCTTCGTGCATTTCTCGACCATGGTAGTACTCCCTTATCTATGCCGGGCCCACCACTCGTCGCGCGTTCGCACGGCAAGGTCGGGGTGATCCGAAAAGAAACCTGTAATTCCCGCGTCGAGCAGCGCCTGGATCTCCGTCTGAAGATCGCCCGGCGCGGCTGCGTCGCCCGCTGATCTTAGATCAACTGGGAGGAATTCGTTCTCCGCGCGCAGCGTCCAGACGTGAATTCCCAACGCTTTGGCGCGGGCACGCCTCGCCAGACCGCTATCTACGGCATTTCGGCCCGAAAATTGGACGACCATCCCTTTGTGCGGCCCGATCGCATCCGCGTACGTGGCGATTTCCGCGAGGCCTGTGTCCGACATCAGATCGAGGTACGTGCGTTTATCCCCGGCCAGTGTGAAATCAAAGGGTTGGCCGGTGGGTGCGACCAGCTGCACCAGGCATAGATCCGTGCGGCGGCGCAGCGATTTGAGATTTGCGACCTCGAAGGACTGCAGGCAGATCGGGTCCGACCGTTTGCCGTAGCCATGTCGCTCGAGTGCTTCGAGCATGCCCTCGTCGAAGTGCAGTCCGAGCTTCGCGAAGTAGCTCGGGTGCTTGGTTTCCGGATAGATCCCGATGCGGGGCGGCGGCGGCTTGCCCGCTTCGCGCGCGAGCTGGGCGCGCTGCGCATCGGCGCCGGCCACCAGCTCGAGCACTTCCTCGAAGGTGGGGATTTCGAACACGCCGTCGTAACGCGTGTTGGCGCGCCGCAGCTCCGGCAACCGCTCGCGCGCACGCAAGGTCTTCAACTCCGCGAGCGTGAAATCCTCGGTGAACCAGCCGGTGACTTCCTCGCCATCGATGGACCGGGTGGCCTTGCGCGCGGCGAACTCAGGGTGCGCCGCGACATCGGTCGTACCGCTGATTTCGTTTTCATGGCGCGCGAGCAGCGCCCCGTCCTTCGAGATGACGAGGTCGGGTTCCACGTAGTCCGCACCCTGTTGAATCGCGATGAAATAGCCCGCGAGTGTGTGCTCGGGCACATACCCGCTGGCGCCGCGATGCGCTATGACAAATGGGCGCGGATCCGCCGCCAGCGAGCTCGCCGTCATGAGAACTGCGCCCACGAATCCGGACATGACGTAACGCCAGAATGCGGCGCGATGCACCGGTCGCTTCTCTTGCAACGAATTCTCTTTAACGGGGGTAATGCGCCCATGAAAACCACTGTCCGCCACTGGCTCAAGCTTACGGTGCGCAATGCGGCTTGTCTTTCGCTCGGCCTCGCACTGGCCGGATGCGCCACCGACCGGCGTCCGGTCGTGGTCGGCCAGCCGTTGACCTTGCCCGCGCTCAACGACTACTGCGCCATTGCGCAGAAGGAAATCGCGACCGCGCGCGTACCCGCCCGCAACGTACTGATGACCGACTACCAGGCCTTCTCGCGCGCCTCGCCGCAGGTAAAGCCGCTCGAGACGCTCCAGTTCGTCGGCTATTCCGATCAGCAGCGCACCAAGCCGCGCATGATCTCCTGCAAGCTGCACAGCGCCGAACGCATTCGCGCCGAATACGGCGCCACCGCGGCGGGCGAATCCACCACCTGCGCGCGGCTCAACCGCCGCACGCTCGACGCCGTGATGCTGACGCTCACCGACCGGCAGAAGAAGAAGATGCCGTTCAAGGGCACGATCGCGGTGCTGCTCGATGCGGATGAGCAGTCCGCGAACGAGGCCCAGTGGCTCGAATCGTTCACCATGGTGCAGACGGACGCCGGCGGCACGCTGCGTATCCGCGCCAAGAGCCTGCGCGGCAACGGCGCCAACCTGCGCGTGGCTTCGAAGACCGGCAACAATGGCCGCCAGTACTGCCACCTGATCGCGCCCGACTATCTCAAGCGCATCCTGACCGGCGAAGTGCAGCTGCCCAAAGCCGAGTTTCCGGAATCCGGCCAGACCGCCAGCCGGTAGCTGCCTCCGGCTAGTTAGTCGCGCAGCGAGAACAGCTGCTCGACTTTGACTCCCAGCGTGAGCCTGAGCGCGAGCGTGGCCGACGGCGTGAACACACCTTTTTTCACCGTCTTGACGGTCTTGCGCGATACCCCGACGCGCTCCGCGAGTTCACCCTGCGTAAGATTGTGCCGCGCGCGCAGGTCCTTCAGCCGGTTGTCGAGCTCAATCCCGGGCACTGGTAAGCTCCGGCGCGTGACCCCCGCCGCTCCTTATTCGCGAACCGAGGAATTCGCTCACGCGCTGACCGCGGGTCTCGGCATCGTCGCGTGCGCAATCGCGATTCCCTGGCTGGCATGGGCGGCCGCGGGCGACCCGTTGCGCCTGGCGGGCGCCATGGTCTTCGGCGTCACCGCGTTAGCGATGTTCGCCACCTCGGTGATCTATCACTGGGAACGCTCGCCCGAGCGCAAGTTGTACCTGCGCAAGCTCGATCATTCCGCGATCTATCTACTGATCGCCGGCACCTACACGCCGTTCACTCTGGTGGCCATGGAAGGCGCGTGGGGATGGTCGCTGTTCGGCGTGGTCTGGACGCTGGCGGTGCTCGGCATCGTCGCGAAAACCACCGTGGGATTCCGTTACCCGCGACTGTCGACGATCCTCTATCTCGGGATGGGCTGGCTCATCGTGGTCGCCATCAAACCGCTGCGCGAGAACCTGTCTGCCGCGGAGTTCGCGTGGATCGCGGCCGGCGGCCTGCTGTACACCGGCGGCGTACCTTTCTACATCTGGAAGTCACGCCGCTACACACACGCGGTGTGGCATCTGTTCGTGCTCGGCGGCGTCGCCTGCCATTTCGCGGCGGTGTTGAGCCTGGTCAGCGGAAAAGACTGAGGGCCGGGCCGGCGCGGACGTATTCGAACGCGCGGCCTACTTCTTGCGGCGCGCTTTCACCGGCTTCTTCTTCGCTGACTTGCGCGCGGGCCTCGCGGCGATCTGCGCGCGCTTTTTCGGCCTCGGCTTGGCCTTCTTCGCGGCGGCTTTTCTCGTCCCGACCTTTTTCCTGGCCGCAGGCGGCTTCTTCCTTGCCGCCGATTTGCGCTTCGCCGCGGCCTTCGTTGCGGCCGGCTTGCGTTTCGAGGATTCCTCACCGCGCAGTTGCTCGACGATCGCCGGATTCTCGAGCGTCGAAAGATCCTGGGTGATGTCCTCGTTGCGCGCGATGGCGCGCAACAGGCGCCGCATGATCTTGCCCGAACGCGTCTTCGGCAGGTTGTCGGCGAATCGGATGTCGTCGGGCCGCGCGATGGCGCCTAACTGCTCGGACACCCAGTCGCGCAGCGTCTTCGTGAACGCCTCGACGTTCGCGCCGGTGGGCCGGTCGCCGCGCAGTACCACGAACGCGAAGACGGACTCACCCTTGATGTCGTGCGCTTTGCCGACCACCGCGGCCTCGGCGACCTTCGGATGGGCCACCAGCGCCGACTCGATTTCCATCGTGCCGAGCCGGTGCCCCGCGACGTTCAACACGTCGTCGATGCGGCCCATGATCCAGAAGTAGCCGTCCTTGTCGCGGTGCGCCGAATCGCCCGCCACGTAGTAGCGGTTCTGAAACGTCTCCCAGTAGGTCGTGAGGTAACGCTCGTTGTCGCCCCAGATCGTGCGCAGCATCGACGGCCAGGGTTTGCGGATCACGAGGTAACCGCCCGCATCGGCGCCCTGGACTTCATCGCCGCGCGCATCGACGATCGTGGCGTCGATGCCGGGCAGCGGCTGCGTGCAGGAGCCGGGCTTGGTGGCGGTGTTGCCCGGCAGCGGCGAAATCATGATGCCGCCGGTCTCGGTCTGCCACCAGGTATCGACGATCGGGCACACGCCGCGGCCGATGTGCTCGTGGTACCACATCCAGGCTTCGGGATTGATCGGCTCGCCGACCGACCCTAACAACCGCAGGCGGGTCAGGTCGTAACGCGCGGGAATGTCGTCGCCGAGTTTCATCAACGCGCGAATCGCGGTAGGCGCGGTGTAGAAGATCGTGACGCCGAGCGATTCGATGATCTGCCAGAAGCGGCCAGGGTGCGGAAAAGTCGGCGCGCCCTCATAAATGACCACCGTGGCGCCGGCGGCCAGCGGGCCATAGGCCACGTAGCTGTGCCCGGTCACCCAGCCGATGTCGGCCGTGCACCAGAAGATGTCCTCTTCGTTGATGTCGAACACCCACCTGGTGGTGAGTTTCGCGCCAAGTAGATAGCCGGCGCTGCAATGCTGGATGCCCTTCGGCTTGCCGGTGGACCCGGAGGTGTACAGCAGGAACAGCGGATGCTCTGCATCGACCCAGACGGGCTCGCACACGGGCGTCTGGCCTTCGACCAGGTCGTGCCACCACAGGTCGCGCCCCGGGTACATCGTGATGTCCTGGCAGGTGCGCTTGAGCACGATCACGTTGCGAATGGTCGGGCAGCCGCCCGCGAGCGCCTTGTCGGCGGCTTCCTTCAATTCGATGACCTTGCCACCGCGCCAGCCGCCGTCCGCCGTCACCAGCGCCACGGCGCCGGCGTCTTCGATGCGGTCCTTGAGCGACAGCGCCGAAAAACCGCCGAAGACCACCGAATGAACCGCGCCGATGCGCGCGCAGGCGTGCATGGCGACGATGGCTTCCGGGGTCATCGGCATGTAGATGACCACGCGATCGCCCGACTTCACTCCCAACGCGAGCAGCGCGTTGGCGAAGCGGCAGACGTCCGCGTGCAACTCGCGGTACGACACGTGGCGCACGTCGCCCGGCTCGCCGACGAACGTGACGGCGGTCTTGTGGCCACGCTCCTCGAGGTGCACGTCGAGGCAGTTGTGAGAGACGTTGAGCTCGCCGTCGGTGAACCAGCGGTAGTTGGGAGCGTTCGAGCTGTCCAGCGTCACCGTAAACGGCTTGTGCCAGCGCAGTTCGCCGCGCGCCTGGCGGGCCCAGAACCCCTCGTGATCTTTGGCCGCCTCGGTCCGCAACCTGGCCACGTCGGCGGGCTTGAGGCGGGATTTGGCGGTGAATTCGGCGGACGGGGCGAAGCTTCGTTCTTCAATGAGAACGGATTTGATGTTTTGGTCGCTCACTGGTGGAGGATACCGTATGAATTGCGCGGTCCTGTAAACCGAAACGCCCGCCGGGCAGTCTCAATGACACTAGCCTCGCAATCCGGGAGAAAACGCATGCGTTCCAGATACTGGTTGATTCTGCTTGCCGCTGGCCCCGCGACTGCCTTCGCCTGGGGCGATTGTGAGTTCCGTGCCGATCGCGGCGGCGGCGTCGATGCCACGGGCGTGGAAAAGGTCGTCATCCGCGCCGGCGCTGGCGACATGAAGGTCGTGGGCCGCGGCAACGCCGTCCGCGTCGAGGCCCGCGGCGTCGCCTGCGCCGCCAAGCAGGAGTTGCTCGATCGCACCCGGATTTCCGTGCGCCGCGAGGGCAACGTGGTTTATGTCGAGACCGAGTTGCCGCAGAACGATGACAACTGGAAGTGGCTGGGCAACGAATACGCCTACATCGACATCGGCATCGCGTTGCCATCGAACCTGCCGGTCGAGGCGGTCGATTCGAGTGGCGATGCCGTGTTCGAGGATCTCAAGGCGCTGCAGGTGCAGGACAGCTCCGGTGATCTGGAGATCAGCCGGGTGGCCGAGCTCGCGGATGTGAGCGACAGCTCAGGAGACCTGGATATCGACTCCGCCGGCAGCGTGCGGGTGCGCGACAGCTCCGGGGACGTCGAGATCGACGATGTCCGCGGCGATGTGACCGTGGTGCAGGACAGCTCGGGCGATATCCACGTCGAAAAGGTCGCCGGCAACGTCAAGGTCGAGCAGGACAGCTCGGGCGACATCCGGGTGGAAGACGTCAAAGGCAGCTTCGTCGTCGACTCGGACAGCTCGGGCAGCATCTATGCCATGAACATCACCGGCGATTTCACGGTGAGCGACGACAGCTCCGGCGACATCGAGCATGAATCGATCGGCGGCAAGGTGACGATTCCGTCCGACAAGCGCGACGACGACGATACGGACGTGGAGAAGTAGTCAGGCCGCGGCGGACATCGGCAGCAGCGCGAGGCGCTCGGCCTGCTTGCGCAGCAGCGGACCGAAGTTGTGACGGTCGAAGAATGAGGTGAGCGCGGCCACGTCGGGTGCGCGGCGGGAGAGCTCGTGGCGTTCGACCGTCATCGGCATGTCGCAGGCGATCTCGGTCAGGCGGCGCGCCAGGAACGCAGCCTCGCGATGCTCGGTGAGCTTCGCGGCGAGCTTGCTGGCGCCGCGCACCTTGATGTCGGCGACGCGGTCGAGGTTGTCGTAGAGCTCCTCGAGCGAAACGAATTCCTTCATCAAGGCCGCGGCGGTCACGGAGCCGACGCCGGGCACGCCCTTGATGTTGTCGACGCTGTCGCCCATCAGCGCGAGGAAGTCCGCGAAGCGCTCCGGCGCGACGCCGAAGCGGTCTTCGATCTGGTGATAGCGATAACTCGCGTTGTCGGTGTAATCCCAGTACACGTCGTTCTCGCGGATGAGCTGCGCGAAATCCTTGTCGCGCGTCACGAGTGTCGCCGGCAGTCCCTCGCGCCGGCAGCGCGTCGCGAGCGTTCCGACGATGTCGTCGGCTTCGTACTCGGCATGGCTGAAGGCGGGAATGCCCGCATGGCGGCAGAATTCCTGGCAGCGCTCGAATTGCAGCTTGAGGTCGGCGGGCGGCGGATCGCGATTCGCCTTGTACGCCGGGAAGATCCGGTTGCGAAACGAGGTGGAAAGGCTCTCGTCGAAGGCCACGGCCATGTAACGCGGCTGCGCGCGTTCGATCAGGTCACCGAGGAACCGGGCGAAGCCGAAGGTTGCGTGCGCGGGGTTGCCATCGCAGTCGGTCATTTCCGGCGGCATGGAGTAATAAGCGCGGAATACGTAAACCGACGCGTCGATGAGATAAATCACGCGCGGAGCTTACCTTGAGGTCTGGCCCCTTTTGCTAGGAAATGGGGCCTGACCCCATTTACGCGACTCTGCCGAATCCGCCGGCGGCGGTGCCGGTGTCCGCTGTGGGCTGTTGGCGCCGTTCGGCGCGTTGCAGGGCGGCGTCGAACATGGTGGCGAACAACTCCGCGGTGTCATGCAGGCTTTGCGTCGCGAGGCCCAGATCGCGCGGCTTGCGCACGATCTGCCGGCAGCAATTGACCACCTGGGCGTCACGTCCCACTTCGACCAGCGAGCCTTCGGCCAGCGCATGCAGCGCCTTTTCCGGAACGCCACCGCGCCGGCACGACTCGCCCCACAACGGATACAGCAGGCGCGGCATCCGTTCGAAGAACCACAGGTAACCCACCAGTCCCACCGTCGCGCGTTCCACCAGCTGGTAGTGGGCATAGGCGGCGAGCGCGATGGTTTGCGGGAGTGGTGTAAGCGACACGCTGTCGAGGGCGTTGAGGCCCAGCGACCGCAGGTCGTCGAGAAAGGAACGTCCTTGTTCAAAGGCCAGCGCGGGGACCGATAAAAGGTCTTGCCACGCGGACCAGTCCTCTGGGGGCACCACGTCGGCTGCGACTTCGCGCAGACGTGAGTGCACATTGATCACATGGTTGAGCTCGAGCAGCAGCTGCCGATGGGTGCTGGCGCCGAGCTGGCCGCCGCGAAAACGCTCCAGGATCTTCGACAGTGACGAGGTCCGCGTCAGCATGTCGAACTCGAGGGTAAAAACGTCGGCGCTGTTCATCCGGAGCTAGGTTTTCCGTGGGCCATTTGGGGGGTCTCATATGTAGTGTCACGACTTCAGGGTTTCTCTCACCTCCCGCTGACATAACCACAAACTATTTTCAATCAAGGAGTTACTACAAACCCTGCCTACTTTTTCTATCCGCGATTGCGGCCGCCCGCAGGTGCCTGTAAACATTGACCCCACACGAACGATGACTCGCGCCAACGAAGCGCAAAGGCCGGGCTTGGCTCCGATGAACACAACGCCCCTGCGGCTTCGACTCCTCCAGAGTTTTTTCACTGCCTGGGTGCTTTGCCTTTCCGGATGCACGGGCGGGTTCGATACGGAGCCGCTGGTCGAGTACTCGACCGAACTCAATATCGAAGGCACCAAGCCCCAGTCGGTCACCCGGCAGTTGCGGGCGGGCGTCTATCTGCTCGAGATCCGGGAACGGGACATCGACCTGCGCATCAAGGTGGACTCCGGGACGCTGCATACGGAACTCGCGGACGCCTATCTGCGCCACGGGCTGCATCGACTGGTAGTTAGATTGCAGCAGCCGGCCATGGTGCGCCTGACGCTGTCGAGCGTCGATCAGCGCAGCTGGCGCGGCGCGGCCGCCGTGCGCGTGCTGCGCTGGCCGACGGTCGCGGCCGACGCCCCGCCCGACGAACGGCTGCTCGGTTTCGAGGCGCTCGGCCAGAGTAATGAGCTGGTCGCCCGGGACGACACCAAGTCGTGGCACGCGGCCATCGCGCCGTTGCGCGAAGCGGCGGTGCATTTCCGCGCGGCCAACGACCTGCAGTCGCTGGCCGAGGCGGAGTACCAGCGCGGCTGGATCGAGTTCAACCTGCTGTTCGATTTTGACGCGGGCCGCCGCACCGCCGCGGATGCGCTGGCTCATTTCAGGGCCGTGGACGATGCGGTCGGCGCGCAGCGCGCCTCGATGCTGCTCGGCCTGCATGAATTCAACATCGCGAGCCAGATGAGTCCCGACGTGCCGCGCGCCGAACAGCGCGCCCTGCTGGACGGCGCCGCCGGCCGCATGCAGGCCGCCGAGCGGTACTTCGAGGCGCACGACCTGCAGAGCGACGCGTTCCAGGCCATCACCTTCGGCTGCATCCGTGAAAGCATGCTCGGCCGCACCGATTTGAATGCCGCGGTCTACGACCGGCTCCGGGCCCGCGCGCATGCCCGCAATGACAGGTTCTACGAAGCCGGGGCCATGCATAACCTGGCCTACATCGCGCAGCACAAGGGTGACGTCGTGACGGCGGCCGCGATGTACAACGAGCTGTTGCCCCTGATCGAGCGCGACCGCAACCCGGACATGTACGCGACGATCCTCAGCAACCTCGGCTACGCGCTGATCGCGCTCGGCGAGTTCGATCGCGCGCTCATCCTGCATGCCGAAGCACTCGATCTGTTCTCCGCGCGCGGCGACGAGAGTCAGACCGCGCGCGAACTCGTCGCGCTCGCCGCGATCCAGTTCCGCTCCGGAAACGTCGAGCGCGCGCTGGCCAACATCGAAAGCGCGTTGCCTTTGTACGAACGCTCTCTCGACCAGGCCGGTCACGTCTCGGCGCTGCGTCTCGCGGGCAACGCGGCGGCGGAACTCGGTCAACACGACCTGGCGCTCGAATACCTGCGCAACGCGGAAAACCGCGACCGGAACGGCGTCACCATCGATCGCACCCGGGTGCTGATCGCGGGTGAATTGCGCAGCGTCGGCGACTTGCGCGGAGCCGATCAGATGCTGGCGCAGCTCATGCACACCAGTGACGAGTCGACCCGCGCCGATGCGATCGCCGAGCGCGCGCGGTTGCGCCAGCGGCAACATCGCAACCGCGAGGCGCTCGAGGACCTGCGCGCGGCGGACGCTATCTATCAGCGCCTCAAGCTCGACTTCGGTCGCATCGACTCGAGCTCCGCGCTGGCACTGGCGTTGCTCGAGGCGGGCGACGGCAAGGGCGCCGCGCTTGCGGCCGATACGGCGGTCGCCATCGAAACGCAGATCAGGGTCAAAGCGGCCAACCCGGAAATGCGGGCCCGTTTTCTCTCCGCCAGTTACGCGCCGTACGAAGCCCGTATCGAAGTGGATCTGTCGGGCAAGGGCCCGAAAGATCCGGACGCGATCTGGAAGGCCTTTCGCACCGCCGAAGCGATCCGCGCCCGTTCGCTCGCCGACCGCCTCGCGCACGTCCACGCCGGCGACGTCCCGCACGACGAACAGATCGATCGGCTGCGCGAGCAGATGACCGCATTGCAGGTGGACCTGGAGCGCAGTACCCGCAGGCAGAACTTGAGCGAGGACGCGCTGCTCGAACTGCGCCGCCGAATCGATGAAACACGCACGCGTCTCGAGGCTCGCAGCCTGAGCCACGTGGCCCAGTCCAATTCCAGCCTGGCGATCCCGGAATCGCGCGCCGCGGTGCAGGCGGCGTTGCCGCCCGACACCGCCGTCCTGGCCTATTTCGTCGGCGACGTCCGCTCGCATGGCTGGCTGCTCACACGCAGCGAGCTGCGCCACGTCACGCTGCCGGGCCGCCGGGCCCTCCAAAGTCTCGTCAGCGACTTCGTGCAGCGCCAGCGGTTACGCCTCAGGACGCCGGCGGACGAAGCCTTCTCGCCATTGTTGGGGAACCTGCTCAACGGCGTCAGCGCAAAGAGGCTGCTGATCCTCCCGGACGGACCGCTCAACGGCCTGCCGTTCGCCGCCTTGCCGATGCCGCACGGTCAACCCCGCGAGTTGCTCATCGACCGGTTCGTACTCACCGCCGCGCCGTCACTGGCGCTGGCGATGCGCCCGAAGGTGGCACGCGCGCCGCAGCAGGCACGCGTGGCCGTGATCTCCGATCCGGTCTACACCCCGGACGACCGCCGCCTGTTGATCGCGGCGCGTGATCAGGTCACATTTCGCGGCGAATCGACCACCGCCGGGTTCGCTCGCCTGCCGTATTCGGCCATCGAGGGTCGCGCAGTGGCGCGCGCATTCGAAGGCGCCGAAGTCATCGAGCTCACCGGGTTCAACGCCACCGTCCGGCGTGTGATCGAACTGCCATCGCAGGATCTCGACGTGTTGCATTTCGCCACGCACGCCGTGGCGCGCAAGGATGCGCCGGAGCAGTCGGCGCTGTTCCTCACCGAATTCGCCGCCGACGGCACCCCGCTCGCCGCCGATCGCCTGACCGCGGACGACATCGCGCGTAGTGGATTGCGTGCCGACGTCGTCGTGCTGAGCGGCTGCGCCACCGGCGATGGCCGCGAGCTGCGCGGCGAAGGCGTGCTCGGTCTGACATACGGGTTTCTCGCGAACGGCTCGCACACCGTGATCGGCTCGTTATGGCCGGTCGAAGACGCGCTGACCGCGCGTTTCATGGAAGAGTTCTATGCCGCGTACCGGGTGTCCGGCCGCGCGGCCGACGCCTTGCGCGTGGCGCAACTGCGCACGCGCGGCACGGCGGCATCCGCCGTGTGGTCGAGTTTCGTGGTGCGGGCGAGCGAATTCCCCTGAACCGCGCAGCGCATCGCGCTCCGCTCACTAACTACCGTGGCAATCGATCCCCTGGCGCTGGAGCGCGCGCCATGCCGTCAGCCCGCGCGCACGTGCAAACACGCGAGCCATTCGTATTAAGTGTCACGACCTTGCGATTTCTCTCACCAGAACGCGTCACGACGAGAAATATTTTTCACGCGGACTTACTACAAACCCTGCCTACAATTTCCGGCTGCAAATGCGGCAGAATGCATGTGCCTGTAAACATTAGCCCCCGCCGCGTGGGATTGGCTGCAAATGTCCGTGCGCGATCGCGTCGCTATCTATTCGGAATATTTTTCGCGATCCCGCGTGCTGCAGATCGCTTGCGTCGCCTGCGTGCTGTTGCTTGCCGCGTGCTCCAACGGAACCCGCAACGACCCGGTCGCTGAATACTCGGCCAATTTCGACCTCGACGCCGACAAACAACTCTCGGTGTCCCGCCAGCTCGACGCCGGCGCCTACCTGATCGAAGTGCGCGAGCTCGAGATCGACCTGCGCGTCGTCATCGATGCCGGCAAGACCCACTCGGAGCTCGAAGACCAGGCTCCCCGGCACGGCTCGAACTTCCAGGTAGTTAGGCTGGACGCGCCGGCAGAAGTCCGCCTGCAGGTGCGCAGCGTCGACCACAAGACCAAGCGCGGTCACGCGGTGGTGAGCATCGCGCGCTGGCGGCGCTCCGCAGGCGGGCCGCCCTCCGAACTCGAATCGGGCTTCACGGCGCTCGGCCGCGCGGGCGAGTTGTCGGCGGTCAACAGCGCCGCGTCGCTGACGGCCGCAGCGGACAAACTGCACGAGGCGCTCAAGCATTTCGACGCCGCGGGCGATGCCGCGGCGCGCGCGAGCGCGGCGTACGCGCTCGCGAACGTGCAGTACGGCCGGGATGACTGGGCCGCCAGCGTCCGCGCGACTGAGCTGGCCGCAGACGCATACCGGTCTGCGGATGATGCGGCGGGCGTGGAAAACGCGGCCGCGTTGCGCGGCGCCGCCGAACTCGAGCTGGCTTCCGGAATGAAGGCCGGAACCCAGCGGGCGGAACAGCAGGCCATGTACGTCGCGGCCGATCGGCGCCTGAAACAGGCGGCCGAGTTCTTCAGCGGCCATTCGTTGCCGGTACGCGCCGCCTACGCAACGAACATGCGCGCCATCTGCGCCCTGAACATCGGCGACTACGATTCGGCCGACAAACTGTTTTCGCGGTCCGTGGAAATGTCGCGCGCGAACCAGGACGTGATGGAAGAAGTGCGCACTCTCACCAATCTCGCCTACGTCCACTATCGGCGCGGATTCGTCGCGCAATCTGCGCGCGAGTACCAATCGCTGCTCCCCAAGATAGACAAGACGGTGCAGATCTACCAATACGCGACGTTGCTGGGCAATTACGGCATCACGCTGATTGCGCTCGGCGATTTCGATCGCGCGCTCGAACTGCATACCGAAGCCCTCGACCTGTACACCAAGGCGGGCGATCTCGATGAACGCGCGATCGAACTAGCGGCGCTTGGCGGTCTGTACTTCCGCATGGGCGACACGGAGCGCGCGCTGGAAACCTTGCGTGCCGCGATCGTGGCGCAGGAAAAGGTCTCGAACGCCGGCGTGCTCGCGAGCACCCTCCGGCTCGCGGGTAACGCATCGTCGACCCTGGGCCGCCACGCCCAGTCCCTCGAATACCTGCGCAAGTCCACCCAGATCGACGCCAATCCGCATAGCGTGGCCCGCACCCGCGTGCTCATCGCCGGCGAGCTGCGCGAACTCGGCAAGGTGAAGGAAGCGGAGCAGGAGCTCGAGGGCCCGCTCGCGTCGCCGATCGCGCTCGTGCACGCCAATTCGCTCGAAGAGCGCGCGCGCCTGCGGACCTTGCGGAAGGATTTTCGCGGGGCCATCGACGATCTGCGGACTGCGGACCGTCAATACGCCGCTCTCGGCGTCGAATTCAACCGCATCGATACGAACACCGCGCTTGCGCGGCTGCTGCTCGACACCCACAACATCGGCGGCGCCGCGGCTGCGGCCGACGAGGCGGTGTCCATCGTCAGCCGCATCCGCGCGAAGTCCGCGAATCCCGAATGGCGCGCCCGTTTCCTGTCCGCACGCTACTCGCCGTTCGAGGTGCGGATCGCCGTTGATTTCGCCAGCGCCGCGGGCGACGTCGAAGGCGCCTCGTGGCGCGCCTTTCGAACCGCCGAAGACGTGCGCGCCCGCTCGCTCAACGATGAACTCGCATTCGAATCCCGCGGCGGCCTGCGCCCCGTCGATCCAACTGAGGACGCGTTGCTGGCGCGGCTCACGTCGCAGCAATTGCGGCTCGAGTCGCGGGTGCAACGTCAGGACACCGACGAGGCGGGCATGCTGGAGGTGCGGCGCTCGATCGAAGAGACGCGCGCGCTGATCGACCGAAACCGGCTTGCGAAAGGCGGGGTGACCGCCGGAAACAATCCGCTGTCGGGCTCGTTGCAAGAGGTACAGAAGAAGTTGCCGCCGGGCACCGCCGTGCTGGCTTACTTCGTGGGTGACGACAGCACTCACGCCTGGCTGCTGTCGAAGCGTGGCCTTCGGCATGCGACGCTGGCGGGCCGCGAAGAGCTGCAGAAAGCGATAGACGACGCCATCGCCGAGCTGCGCACAGGGGCTCCGCACGACCAGGCGGAACGCCGGCTTTCGGAGATGTTGTTAGGCTCGTTGCTCGAAGATACCGACGAAGAGCGCATGCTCGTGATACCGGATGGCCCGCTGAACGCCGTTCCGTTCGCCGCGTTGCCGATGATCGGCTCGAACGACCAGCCGCTGATTCAGCGCTTCGTGCTGAGTTATGCGCCGTCGCTGGCTCTCGCATTGCAGGCCACCCACCAGAACCGCAAGCGGCCGACCCAGGTCGCCGTCGTCTCCGATCCGGTTTATGCGCCTGACGATCGCCGGCTGCAGCTTGCGAACAGCACGAATGGTGGAAATTTCCGCGGCGCCGCGCCGCCTTCGGCCAACCAACTGACTCGCCTGCCCTACTCGGCGCTCGAAGCGGCCGCGGTCGCGAAGGCCTTCGGGAGCGCGGACACGATTCAGCTGGCGGGATTCGATGCGACCACGGAACGCGTGAGGCAGTTGTCGTCGCGCGAACTCGCGGTACTGCACTTTGCGACGCATGCGCGCGCGCGTCGCGACTCGCCCGAACAGTCCGCGCTTTATCTGAGCGAATACAACACCGATGGAAAGCTGCTGCCCGAAGCCATGCTGACCGCGGGAGACATCACGCGCGCCGGGTTGCGGGCGGACGTCGTGGTGTTGTCGGGATGCGCGACCGGTGACGGCGGCGAATTGCGCGGCGAAGGTGTTCTGGGACTCACCTATGGATTTCTCGCCAACGGTTCGCATTCCGTCGTCGCCTCACTCTGGCCCATCGAGGACGCGTCAACCGCCCGTTTCATGAGCGAGTTTTATCGCGCATATCGCGTGTCCGGACGAGCCGCCGAGGCTCTACGAATCGCTCAGCTGCGTTCACGCGCGAGCGCATCGCCTGCCGTCTGGTCGAGTTTTGTAGTGCGGGCCAATCAGTTTCCCTGAGGCCTGCGGTTTCTTTTTCCATCCAAACGGCTGCAATTGAGGAGAGGTGTTGCTCATGTACAGGAATCTAACTATTTACGGCAGAAGGCTCGGCGTTTCGGTCGTGGTCGCGGTGCTCGCGTTCGGCGCGGCGCCATCATTGGCGGGAGACGCGACGGCGGATTCGTTCCTCGCCGGCTGGCTCGGCCACGAATTCACGATCCAGACGTCCACCATCAACGATCACATCCCGGTCGGTGGCAAGCTGACCTTCGTGTTCGACTCCGATGACAACGTCGTCCGCGTCTGCACGCGCACCGTCGCCGGCCAGAAAGGCGCGTGGCGCATGGATTTCGCGGTGCCCTGCAACGTCACGTTGACGTTTACGCGCGGCACGCGTTATTGCACGCTCGAAGACGTAAAGGCGGGCAACGCCGAGGTGCTCTCGAGCTGCCATCGCATGCGCAGCCGCGACATTGCGATGCGCCCGTCGAAGGTGAAAGGTTCGGTCGAACTCAACGACATGATCGCGTTCCTCGTGGAGGGTGGAAACGGCAAACACGTCATTTCGATCCTCGTCGATTCTCCGGCGCGCGTTACCGAGAATGGATCGGTTGTCGGCGGGGACTGAACTTGCGCTCGCCGACGCGGCGAATCATCGCGCTGCTGAGTCCGCTCGTCGCGGCAGCCTGCGGTGCGTCACTTGCGTTGGCGAGTTCTCCCCACCTTTGTACGAATGACGAGCGTTGGGACGCGGGTGGGCAACGTGCGCCGCCCGCGGTCTCGACTTACCTGGATTCTCTCGGCGACGCGCCTTTCGATCTGCGCGCCGCCTGTGCCCTGTGGGCCGGCAGCTTCTCGAAGCGTCACCTTTCCGCCGCGAAGAGCCCGTTGAAATCCGCGCCCATGGCCGCGCGGCTGATCATCTTTCCGGCCGAAAACACCAACCTTCGCCAACTCGTCGACTGGCTCAAACAGACAGGACTCGTGCGCGGCATCGAGCGCTCGCGCAACTTCGTCGTCGCCGAGTTCTCGCGCCGCATGCCGACGCGGGAGTTGCGGCGGATGCTGGATGCGCCGCAGATCGAATATGCGGAGCCCGATTGCGACGGACCGGATTTTCTGACGACGTCGATGGAGCTCGAGGCGCAGGACTTGTCTATTCGAAATTGCTGGCAACGCACCGCGCGCGCCACCTACCCGAACGATCCGTGCATGGATGAGCTCTGGGGTCATACCAAGATAGGTTGGGATTCCGG
>Ga0193752_1000379_pt1 | contig 44430 bp, 27 predicted proteins | sample H1c1metaG_FD_144924 | JGI IMG/M metagenome (GOLD analysis project Ga0193752, IMG submission 144924) | Soil microbial communities from a riparian zone of the East river system, Colorado, United States - H1c1 | ecosystem: Environmental > Terrestrial > Soil > Riparian zone | place: USA: East River...
CAAGGTTATTTATAAAAAAGCAATAAGTCCAAACGAACATTGTTCTGTTAGATTTTTATAGCAGGGCAAGGCGAGTTTATCTTTCAGGCATTTTCAAAGTAAGCTTCTTTTCTTTACGCAACATTTTTGCTGCCTCACCGGTTAACCACAAATAATGGTCGGAAGGTTTTCCATCCATAGTAATAAATGAAGTTGCCTTACTAACCGGTGGAACATCCGTGGCTTTAAAAATCGCGGTAGCTTCATTTACTTCATCAAACATGGCAACATATAACATGGAAGCACCCGCATTCAATGCCGTGGAAATTTGCTGCCAGTAGAACCGGCCGCCCTGACGTGGAATTGATCCAACTGGTTTTACATCATCGGGAAATTCATATCTGCTCAGATTGTGCCAGCTGAATCCCGGACTTACGCAGGGCACATAATCAATATTATTCTGACGGCACCATTTCTGGTCTTCTAGCAGGTTATCGCGAAACCGGTCCATATCGTTATGTAGCAATGGAGAATATCTTTGAACATTCCATGGAAGAACGATATCAGTTAATCTGATGATGTCATGAAGATATGGATCGCTGATACAATCTGCATTGAGTGTACGCCAGAATGCCGGAACTCCCAGCATGATCGAACAACCACCATAAACAGGATCATTTTTAAGAAAATCGATTAACCTTTCGAGTCCGATATTCCTGATATTGTATGGACGGTCAGGAAATCCGATCCCCCAGATAGTAATCAGGGGTTTGCCGTTGTGATGTATATAGGTCTTAACGCCTTTCTGGTTAGTGACCTTTAAACTATCCACAAGGTATTTCCAGTCTTCAATGAGCACAGAACAATCTTCGCCGGAACCTTTCAGTCCCGACAGATCATACATGATACCAATTGCGCGATTGTTTTCTGAGGCCGCGGTAAAAGCGTTCTTCAAAATCGTCGCCGACTCCTGGTCGCGGCGTTTTGCATTTCCAAAGAAACGTTGCATAAATACTCCGTCTACGCCGTAGTCTTTCATCCACTTGAAATGAAGATCAACGGTACTTTTATCCAGTGAGCTGAAAAATCTTGCATTTTTCCCATCGGGAAGTTTCCAGGGAGTTTCGTAGGTTTTGCTGTATTCAGTTACATCCGGCCACATATCGATGCCAGATCTTTGTTCGTTGCCATAGGCGAAGTTTTTGGATTGTGAACCGTCGCCCTGCGCCCGGAACCAACCCTGGTATCCTGCCATTACAAGTCCTTTGTAAGATGGATAAGCTGTTTCTTTGCTGTGTTTGGAAGGGAAGAGGAGAGATAAGAATAGGAATAGATGAGTCATTTATAAAATTTTAATTAATGCAGGCATGCGAAGTGGGCGAATCCCCTCCTGCGAAGGAGGGGAAGGCGTCGAAGACGACAGGGGTGGTTGTTCTTTGGTCTTCGAAGGGAATTAGTATACGGTTACCAAAGAACAACCACCCCATGCCTCCGGCATTTCCCCTCCTTCGCAGGAGGGGAGTGTTAGCGCACTGGCTTCGCCGCGCTATATTCTTGCTGGCCATGAAACCACTGGGCGGCCTTACCGGTTAGCCATAGATAATAATCAGAGCTCAGATCATTTTCGATACCGATGAATTTTTTTGTTCCGTGTAAAGGCAGATCTTTTTCAAGTGCACATTTATAGATTGCGGTTCCTTCATCTATCTCATCAAACATGGCAACATACAACGATTGAGCACCAGATAGTTTCGCTCCCGCGATCTGCTTCCATAAAAAGTCGCCTTTTAACCGGGGAATCGAATTATATGATGCTTCATCATTTTTCAGATTACCCCAGCTGAAACCTGGGAATACCAGCGGTACATAATCCAGCTTGTTTGTTTTTGCCCATTGAATATCTCCGGCTAATTCTACTCCGGCAACATTCGTGTAGCTGTCATTGTTATACCGGCCAACGGCCCAGGGCATTATGATATCTGCTTTTTTAATAAGGGGATGCAGTAATGACGAATTCTCTGTATCCTTGCTAAGCGTCCTCCAGTAGTAGGGCACACCCAACATCAGTGAGATCTTTTTTTCCGGTCCTTTCAATTTTGTAACAAGGTTATCTACGTCGGCAATAGAATATTTTCTGTTGTCATTGAAACCAATACCCCATATTGACAAAAGCGGTTTTCCGTTATGCCTTACATAGGTTGGATGCTGCTTGTTATCAAACAATGAAAACAACTGTTGCAATTCCTTCCAGTCCTGTTCAACATATGCTACATCAGCTGAAGTACAACCGCTCAGATCATACATAATACATATTGCGCGATCATATTTCTTTGCAGCCTTGAGTGCATTAGCGAGAACCTTATTAAAATGTCTTTTACCTTTTTGATTTGATTCCTTTACTTCCACAACAAATCGTTGCATAAAAACGCCATCAATACCATAATCCTTCATCCATTTAAAATGAAGGTCTACTGTTTCTTCATCGTAAGGACTGTACAAATGAGCACCTGAACCGTCGGCGTTTTTAAATGGTGAGAGGTACTTTTTAGTGTATTCGGTTATATCAGGCCAGAAGTCAACACCGGAGCAACCCGGACCAAACCCGCCACAGGATTGATTCTGATAGTGGTACCAACCTCTTTGTGATTCATCACCCTCGGCTGCAAACCAGCCCTGGTAACCAGCCATAACCAGGTTATTATATGATTTGTATAAACATCCGGTTTCGTCATATACCGCTTCCGGGATAACGGGTTCTTCCGGTGCGGATTTTTTTGTGCATGCGATACAGATGATAAGAACAGCTATTATGGATTTCATATTTTGTTTTTATGATTGCCCTTCCGCCGCGGCGGAGCGGTGAGCGGAGCGAACGGGCTTTGGCCTCCGAAGCTTTAGCGTAGGAGGGTGGTTGTTCTTTGGTTTTACCAGATTATCAGAATTTGGTTACCAAAAAACAACCACCCCTGCCGTCTTCGACGTCTTCCCCTCCTTCGCAGGAGGGGAGTTTTATAAATCAATTTTCACTGCGGGTGCATAATTTAATTTGGCTTCGCCAACACTAATTAAAGCACCAATCCGGAAATAATATGATGTGCCTGTTTTTAAGGTTGTATTGTTCGAAGGAAGATCAATTTCAACAGTGTAGTTTGTTGATGGATTTGTAACAGCATTTAATTGTTGTTCTGCCGCAACCAATCTCATTGGCTCACCGACTCTTGAATCGGAATGCGCATACAATCCTATTTTCTGGACAGCATTTGCTACTTGTTGTTCCAGGTGAAAAGTTGCCACAATCTTTGTTCCGACCTTTTCAACTTTCGGAGTCAACACCCGTATATAAGGTGTCACGGTAAAATCATGAAGTATATTTCCGTTAATATCCAGATCCTGTGGATCTACAGCAATGAAGTTCCCACGAACAGGACGAACAGTATACGTGTTCGCGAAAAGCAAACTGTTCTCGTAGGTGCCATCATTTTTCACTATTAAATATTGAGGTGACACCGGATCATATCCATGTTCAATCATTTCAATCTGGGTTCCACGTATGATATCCTGTTGAACCGCTTCACCTGTTTTTGAATCAATGAATTTCCCCGCTAGTCCGGCTGTAGGACCATCATAGTTGTCCTTTTTGCAGGAACTCAATGCAACAACAGCTATTAAAAAAATCAGCGTTATCTTTTTCATACCAAAGTTTTATGCCATTTAGATTATTATTTCTTCTATTCACACGATCTGCATTACTACTTCCTCATATCTGGGGTCTAACAACAGTACTGCAGATTTTGATTACTAATACTGCGGATTCTGAACAAGCCCATTTGAACCAATTCCTGGAATGTACCGGTAATACGTTTTTGTTTCGAAAGTCTTCGGATTGGTATTCGGAACGTTAACCCGCACAAAAATGTATTTCTTTGCCGGTAATGCCCGCAGATCCTGTAGTGGTAATAAAGAATGCATCATTCGGTTATTAAACTGTGTATGGAATTCCCGTCTGCGGATCAGGTCCCAGAAACGTTTGTTTTCAAATGCAAGTTCTATTCTTCTTTCCCTTTGAACGTTTGCACTTGTAAGCGGGATGTCTACAGTGTGACCGGCACGCTTACGGATATCATTAACCGCTTTTCCCGCTGCAGTTACATCTCCACTGCCGCTTTCAACAACTGCTTCTGCATAATTCAATAAAATTTCGGCATATCTGAACTCAATAAAATCTGTTGTACCCTGATTCCATCCGGGTATAATAGGCGCGTTTTGATTCATAAATTTTCTGAATGAAAAGCCGGTGCGCGTATTATTACCACCATAAGTATCAAAACCTGAATACTGGGTGGTTGATGGCGCACCATAAGTATAAAAAGTTTCACTGCCAACGGTTATCTGATCCTTCGTACGGATTACTGCATTACCATCCGGCTTTACATATCCTGCCTGGATGATGATAGGTGTATTTTTCCAGCTGGTGCCGGGCAAAATTGCTGTACCCCAAAGTCGTGCATCCTTGTCTTTAAATATGTCGTTGGTGTTATCATATCTTATATAAGTCTTCGCTGCACTGAAGCCGTTATAGTCAGTTACGTTACCATCTGCAGTAGTTACAACCGGTGCGCTTGTTCCAGGCGTTAGATAACTTTCATAGGCATCAACAAGGTCAAGCGTGGGATTCATTCGACCTGGATGCGGCCAGCCATTCGCAAGCTGAGCAGGCTGATACCAGATATCATAATTGTGTCCCTGGTTTGTGCCCGGAAGCGTAAATCCTTTTATAAAAATTGCTTCGGATGATGCGGCATTCGGATCCTGGAAGATCATCCTGTAATTCTCGGCAGCTTCCGTTGGATTTGCAGGGGCCGGGCGGAATAATGAAAACTGGTTAGAAGTCATAATGGCCTGTGCAGCATCCATTGATAATTTGTAATAGGCGTTTGCAACAGACGCGTCGAGACCTACAAGTTTTTGTGAGACGGCATCACCGGAAAGTGGTGCAAGATTTCCAAACTTTGCAATGGAAGCTGCATGAAGAGCCGCTCTTGATTTAAGAGCATAAGCAGTCCATTTCGAAGCACGTCTTCCTTTGTCAGTACCGAGATTAGCAATGGCAAGATCACAGAGCTCAAACACATAATCCCAGGTTTCCTTTTCTGTGCTTCTTGGTACTTTAAGATCATCAGCGTTGCCTGCATAGATCTGTGAAGTTTTCATCAACGGTACCCCACCGTATCTTTTCGCCAGTGCGAAATAGGAAAAAGCTTTGATAAATGATGTTTCGCCCACCAGGGTTGCCTTTTCAGGCTCACTGATTTCCAGGGTGGGGATCACATCAATTAAAAGATTAACATCCCGTATCAGTTTATATCCCTGAGTCCACCATTGAAAGTCATCATTACCAACAAAGTCGCCAAACTCTGTATGCATCGCTTCATCTGTAGCCATTGCAGGTGCAAATCCTCCGTTATTTGGATCACCGCTATTCCAGTTAAAACCTTGTCTGAAATATGTAAAGTCTTCTATCGGCAACTGATAATAGAGGTTTGCCATGTAGATTTTTACACCCTGTGGATCACCAAAAATTGCGGATGCCTGCAATTTGTCGGTTGGTTCCAGATCAAGCACTCTTTTACAACTTCCGAGAAAGAATGCTGCAAAACAAATAAGCCATTTATATTTCTTCATATCCAGCTTTTTAAAAGTTAAGGTTAACACCGAAATTGAATGTCTTGGTGAGTGGATAATTAAACCCGGCGTTGAATAAACCTTCAAGCCTTTCCGGATCAAACGCTTTTACAAAAGGATCTGCAAATGTGATCAGATTGAATCCAGTTGCGTAGATGCGGATCTTCTTAATGCCGATCCCGCTGTACCATCTCGGGTTAAAAGTATATCCCAGCTCAGCACTTTTTAGTCTTACATAAGATGCATCTTTTCTCCACACGGAACTTTCTTTGTACATGCTGCCCACATCGCCATTGAATCTTGAAGCGGGCCATTTGCCAGGTATCCATTCACTTTTTGGATCCAATGGATCGGCTTTATGCCACCTGTCGTAAAAGTAAGCGGGAGTATTTCCCCTGAAGGCAAGCACTTCTGCATACACCTCACTGAATCTTACAGTATACATGGCAGCACCCTGGAATAATATACTTGCATCAAAGCCTTTGTAAGACGCATTCAGGGATAATCCGTAATTGATCTTTGGATTTTTACCACTCGGATTCTGATTATCATTTGTTCCGTTTGCTCCAAGAAACAATGGCAGCATATCCCGATCATCAATAACACCATCATGATTTACATCTTCGTATTTGAAATCGCCGGGCAGTTCACGAATGTTTGCCTGATCTCCATTCTGAATAGGATAATTAGCAATTTCATCTGAGTTCTGAAACTGGCCAAGATAAGTATATGACCAAACAACATCATTATACCTGTTGGCAGTTCCGTTTCTCCAGCGATCGTAGCTGTTTACAAAAGGACCTCTTTCAACATACAGGTTCTGAGTGCGGGCATAGTTGAAATTGGCTGAAACTCCGTATTGTAATTTTCCGATGCGGCTTCTGTGACCAATCGAGAAATCAAAACCCTGAGTACGATCACTGTTCAGATTCTCCTGAGGAAGAGAAGCACCAAAGGTATTTGGAAGAGAAAGATTGCGGTAAGCAAGTAAACCTTCCCTGTCACGACGGTAAATGTCAAACTCAATAGTCAGTTTATTTTGCCATAGACCAATATCAATACCGATATCTGATGTTTTTGCAATAACCCACGACAGATTCGGATTCACAATGCCTGGTGCGGATGCGCCGTTAGTCAGGCTGCCGTTATCAAATTCATATCTTCCACCGCTACCTAGTGTAAAGCCCTGTATCCACTGATATGGTATGGTACCATCAAAGGCACCCACCTCGCCATATGAGCCACGAAGTTTCAGATTTGTAACTATAGGTGCCAGGTTCTGCATAAATTTTTCTTCAGATATTCTCCAGCCCGCAGATACGATCGGAAAAAATCCCCAACGGCTTTCAGGAGGAAAAGAATAGGTTCCCATGTAACGGAATGCAAGTTCAAGCAGGTACTTGCCTTTATAATCATAGTTCACACGGCCAAGCACTGATTGTGAGGCAGACCGACCTTCTGTTCCGGAGTTGGTTTGATTGTTTTCACTGCCTGCGTTTATCTGGTCGATTGTATAGAATTCATACAAACGTCGAAGGCCGGCATCGCGGTTCCAATCCTGGCGTTGTTCATAAACAAAGGTTCCAGCAAGATTATGGGAACTGCCAATTTTGGTACTGTAATCAGCCTGTGCCTGAAAGGTGAGCCTGTTGCTGTTTCCATAGTTGTTGGAAATAGAGGATGTACCAACCCGCTGTGGAGATGCGATGTACTCATTGTTTACATACGAGTACAGCTTATACGGTTTGCCAACATCCTTGCCCTGGTAACTGTTCAGATCGTAAGCAGCAACGCCTTTAATGAACAGTCCTTTCACGAATGGTACGGCGTAGGTAAGTGCAACGGTGCTCTGCAAATTTCTATTAACCGTTTCACTATAACCGGTAAGATCTCTATCCGACAGAATCAATGGATTCTGGTTAGATGGTGTAACTACTGCCGGATATAAGGGATTGTCATTCGCATATGGTTTTTCTGTAGGAAGGGTAACACGTGTACCCTTAAATATATTAAAGAAATTATCACCGGGGGTTGTGCGGATATCATACCGTCCTCCGATAAAAATTTCAGCTTTAAGATTTTTTGCAAGTTCAGTAGTGATATTTGATCTTAGATTATACCGCTTGTAGTTCAGATCATTGCTTCTCAGCAGGCTGCCTTCATCTACATATGCAAAGCCGAAATAATACTGGGTTTTTTCATTGCCACCGGAAGCAGATAATGAATGTTGTTGTTGCACGGATCTTTTCTTCATAGCAACATCATACCAGTCAGTGCTTTCATATCCCGGGGCGCCATCAATATATTTTTGTATTTCGTCGTCAGTCACAAAAGGAGCACCAGTGCCGTATAAGGCAGCATCATTTCGCATTTGTATCCATTCTGCAGCATTTGCCATTCTTGGTACATCTGTTGGTGTTTGAAAACCAACCACACCGTTATAGTTAAAAGTTGCTCTTCCCTTGTTTCCTTTTTTTGTGGTTACTATCACAACACCGTTTGCCGAACCGAATCCATAAATGGCCGCAGATGCATCTTTAAGGAAGGAAATACTTTCAATATCATCCGGGTTCAAGCGTTGAAATTCTGATGATCCATCCCTGACGATACCATCGATAACATACAACGGTGATCCAAAACCACGGATGTTTATCATATTGTCGAATGTGCCAGGCTCGCCTCCCAACTGGCGGATCTGTAAGCCGGCCACTTTGCCCTGTAATTTTTGTGCGAGGCTTACATGCGTTGTATTTTGAATTTCGCGGTTTGAAATGTTGGTTACTGAACCGGTAAGGGTTTCTTTTCTCCGGGATCCATAACCTACAACGATTACACCAGTGAGCTCGCTATCTGCAGTGGTCATACTGGTGTTGATGACAGATCGGGCATTGATGAGCTCAGTAACAGGCGTTTTTCCAATAAAAGTAAACACCAGTTGCCGGGCGGAAGAAGGAAGTGTTATGCGGAAGTTTCCTTCATTGTCTGTAGTAGTTCCTGGGATATTGGAAGTACTATCGTCGACGGAAACCGTAACACCGGCTAGTGGAGAACCGGAGACATCGTCGATCACCCTGCCGGTGATGGTTCGCTGCTGTGCAGATACAAGCAGTGGAAAACTGCACAGTAAGAAAATAACGCAATGGATTAATTTCATATGTTTTGATTAATTGAAAGTGAATGATTGCAGTGAAATCAACAATGAGCGATAATTAAGGAGGCATAAACATTCGGTTGGGCATAGCAGTTAGCATTTTATGTGGTTAATGATTGTGAAAGGTTTTATCGAAAACGCAATTACATTTTTATCAGTCAGCTGTGATTTTCTTCTCTTCAACACCCCATTTCTTATTTGGCTTTGGACCCATTTCAAGTTCGAGGTGTCCGCCATCCATCAGTTCCTTATGTGTAAACCATGGAGTGTTTAGAATTCTGCCATTCATTTTTGCACTCTGGATGTATTTGTTGATCACTGAAGCTTTATTTGCAGTGACCCTGAATTTTTTCCCGTTCGTAAGATCGATTGTCACTTTGCTGAAGAGCGGGCTTCCGATAGTGTACACCGGAATGCCGGGCGTTACCGGATAGAAGCCCATGGAAGAGAAGACCACAAAAGCACTCATACCACCGCCATCTTCATCGCCCGGAATTCCGAATTCGCTGTCCTTGAACCACACGTGCAGCAGGTCGCGGATGCGTTGCTGCGTTTTCCAGGGCGCATCGGTGAAATTGTACAGGTAGGGAATATGAAAGCTTGGCTCATTGCCCATTGAGAATTGACCCACCAGCCCGGTTGCATCGGGAAAGGTTTTCCAGAATTCATGTTTGGATCTGCCCAAACCCTCCTTAAAATGCTGATCAAGGCGATTTTCAAAGGTTTTTTTGTCGCCCATCAGTGATATTAATCCTGGCATGTCATGTTGAACAGACCATTGATATGTCCAGCCATTGTTTTCGTCATAATAATCCCGGCCGCCGGGTCCGCCATCAAATTTTGGGTCGATCTTAATCCATCCGCCTTTATCATCCCGGGGCATAAACATTTTCATGCTGCTGTCCCAAAGCGTTTTGAAATTTTTGCTCCTTTTATTAAAGGCGGCAAAATCATCCTGTTTATTCAGATCTTTTGCTAATTGGCCAACCGCCCAGTCATCATAGCTATGACCAAGTGTGACCGCTACTGCCTGTCTTTTTTCGAATCTGTCAACTATTGCCAGAGGCTCTTTCTCACCGGGCGCAAGAGCAGGAAAATATCCGTTCGTGAGATAATAATCATCCAGGGTAGTTTTTTCACCATTGCGCCATGGAATCATGGTGGCGCTGGTAGCGTTTTTTCTCATGCCCTCGAAGGCCTTATCAATATCAAAATGTTTAAGGCCTTTTCGATGGCAGTCAAGAAAAACAATTGAAGAATGGAACCCGTTCATACAGGCATGATCACCAAATAATACCGGAAAAGTGGGGAGCCATCCGCTTTTCCGGTACATCCGGACGTAAGATTGCAGCATATCTTCCTGTTGTGCCGGATTAAGAATTGTTCTCAGAGGATGATGGGCTAGATAAGTATCCCAGGACCAATCATCCACGTAGAAAGGGCGGCTGTCCCTATTGATCTTTTTATTATACCCGCTATAATACTGGCCATCTTCAGTGATGTTTACCATTCTTTCATAACAGCGGTAAAGAGAAGTGTAAAATGAGCGCTTCTGAGCTTCGGTTCCACCTTCCACCCGGATCTGCGTCATAACTGTTTCCCACAATTGCTTACCGGCAGCAGATACCTGGGCAAAAGATTTGCTCTCTACCTCTGCCGTGTAATTTTTCTTAGCCTGCTCAGCGCTGATAAAACTGATCGCGTACCTGAAGTCAACCTGGTTTGCTGAAGCCGGGAAAACAATAGAGGCCCGTTTGCCATTTACATTGGTTTTGCCGGAAACGCTAAACCTTCCATACATATATGCCGGGATGTCGTTATGATAGGTCTCAACTCCGGTGATCTCATCATCGCCAATAAAATTGTATGCAGATTTGCCACCATTATAAACGTCGAACAAAAGCGCTTTGGAATCGGATTCCGGAAAACTGAAATGAAGAAACCCCGCTTTTTTTCCTGGTGTAAATTCAACAGTTATATCATCATCGATCAGGTAAGTTGAATAATACCAGGGTCGGGTCAGCTCCAGGTCATGATCATAGCTCATCGGGCTTTTCCAGCTCTCATTATTTAGAGGCTTAATGGAGGGCTTAACTGAAAATACCTGTCCAAGACGATGCGATACAATAGTTAAGGGAAAACTGGTGATCTGTTGGTCCAGGTAATCTTTTCGTTGTGGCGTAAACCTGATAACCTGGTTCGGCAAATGGGTTAATGGCCGGGTTGGCTCAAGAAGCTGCCCGATATTGCCAATAGTTGGATCTATATAGTCCAGGTTCGTCCTGATTTCAGAAGCAGCTCCCGATCTGGAGATGGTCTGGGCAAAGATGGAAGTTGTGGCCCATCCAAGCATCATAAGCAGCGTTAGCTTTTTCATTGCAGGCAATCGATTAGTTCTTAGAACATGCAATAAAGCATTAGCAGGCTTAATAAAACAGCTAATAAGAGATTAACAGACTCATTAATTTTTAATTTCTTTCAGGAATTATTCATTTTTGAAGAAATCAGCATATACTTAATATCCGGTAACCGATTGTGATGCGGTCAATTATGGATAAAAATTATGGTCATTGTGTCTGATAGATATGACTGAATGTATTACGGGCAGAATGCCTAAACGTTATTATTGTAAGGGTTAAAACAGACTTCGGAATAAAAATTAATTCAGATTCAATTTAATTGCAATTAAATTAGCTATGGAATAGATGACTGCAATTTAGCATCTAGTCTTCAAGAAAACGATTGCTTATGTCTATTGAACCGCGGATTAATGACATGTCCGATGATGATATTTTCGAAGAAACATGTCTTGATGAGAAGGCATTCCAAATATTGTTCAAAGAGTATTTCGCAATTCTTTGTACCTACTGCCAGCTAAAATATTCCTTCGATGCCGAACTTTCCAGGGAAGCCGTTCACTCGGGATTTATAAAGTTATGGGAGAGCCGAAATGCAATAATTCCTGGTAAATCCATAAAATCCTATTTGTATAAGATAATTAGCAATACCTGCATAGACATTATCCGCCAACGTAGCCTCAAAAAAAGGCAGGAAAAACATATAAGAGAAAATTTCGATGAAACGGATTTTTATGACCTGAATAACCTGGATACTAAGGCTCTGGAACAGGCAATTGATATTTCGGTCTCCGAACTGCCGGAAAAAATGAGAATTATATTCCGGATGAGCAGGTATGAAGGCTGGAAATACAGCCAGATAGCGGAACATCTCAATATTTCGGTAAATACCGTAGAAACACAAATGAGCAGGGCGCTGGCTAAATTGAGAGTCAAACTGTCGGAATTTTACCTGTTGGGTCCCCTCATTTTTCATTTCTTCAAAAATAATTTTTGATTGTTGTCCCGGTAACAGCTATTTCATTCGTATTATATAACGACACCGATGGAAGGAAAAGAAAAATTTAGAGACCTTATCACCTCATACTTACTGAACGAGCTGAATGATGAGCAACGTACCTATGTTGAAGAACGTATCGATACTGATCCGGAAAGTATGGAATTGTTCGGAGAGGTAAAACAAGCGATCAAACTGGTATGCCTTAAGAATAATATTTCTACTATCAATATTGATAAAGAACTGAGGGCTTTTGAAGAAGCGAGATTACAGAGAGAACATCCTGAAAACTTTTTTACCCAGGCCGAAAGTTATGGCAATGAGGTAATAAATGAACTCGGCTTAAAACGAAGAGCTCGTGTGATAAGGACCATTTCGATCGTTGCGATAGCCGCCTCGTTGCTATTTGCCTTATCATGGGGATTGAGCTTTATGATTGGAAGAGAAAGTGCCCAGAACAAATTTTCAGAGACAGCTAAAACTTCCGGTTCAAACAAAAAGGCAATTACCAGGGTTCTCGTAAACAATTCGGTTAATACTGAAAAGCATATTCTGCCAGATGGGACAGAAGTTAGCCTGGCAGGAAACAGCGAATTAACTTTTCAGGAGCCTTTCGACGATAGTGTAAGAAATCTCCGGTTAAAGGGAAGTGCCAACTTTAAAGTGGCAAAAGATAAAAACAGGCCATTTACCGTTTTTAGTAACGGGATCTCCACAACCGCTCTGGGTACCATTTTTACAGTAACGGCATTTGAGCATTCAAGTAAGATCATCGTAACATTATTTGAAGGGGAAATAGTAGTTAAAGGAGTCGGGGATCTGAAATACAGGATAAAAAAGCCTTATTACATGATCCCGGGTCAGAAGTTTGTATTTGATAAAAAACAAACCAACGCCGAAGCATATGTCATTAATACTTCAATGCCCGACAGCTTAAATAAAGAAGATGTGAAAAAGATATCGAAAGGCAGTATAGCAATGGACAATCCTTCGATGCCGAAGCTGGCCGGGTCATGGTTTATGTTTAATAACCAATCGCTGACCCAGGTTTTTGAACATCTTGAAAAAATCTACAAGAAAGACATCATTTATGACAAAAATGATATTTCGAAAATCTATTTCATAGGAGCTTTTAATGGAAAAGATTCATTGGAACATATTTTGAAACAGATCGCATTACTCAATAAACTAACGATCAAGAAAGAAAATAATAAATTCTTCATTACGAAATAAATTTCTCACTATCCGCGCATCGTCTCCATGCAATAGTTATTCTTTAGTCACGCGTTGAAGTTTTAGCATAGCAGTAATATATGCCTTGTCATGATCATCATAACCTCTGAAAGGGTCATGATAGATCATGTATTTATGCGGGCAATCGGATAATTAAAACAATATTTATTTTTTGTGTAGCGGTAAAGACTTCTTCGATCGTATTATACATAGTTTAAAGAGCACCTGAATTATTTGCTAAATTAAAAAACGAAAGCCTCATGTAAATAAAAACAGAACTTCCCGCATTTACCTTCTTCCATGATTAGGTTTAACGATTGTATTTGTATCAATTTCCAATGAGAGATTATTAGATATTGATTTAAATATTTTTTCCACAATACAAAAATTGCTGCATATGAGATTTAAGTTATTCAAGTCAGGGGTCAGCATCGCCCTTGTTTTCCTGATCTTCATGTTAACATATTCTGACACACAGGCGCAGGGAATAAACGCCCTGGTCAGGGGTATGGTTCAGAATACTAATAGTGAACCTATTGCCGATATATCAGTGAGTGTCAGAAACGCGAAAACAAATTTTACAGCCGGAGCTACCACTGATAGCGCAGGCAATTTTTCTTTTTCTTCAATAGCTTCAGGCGGCCCATATACTTTTACTTTTTCGGGTATAGGTTACGAAACCCAAACCTTATCTGGTTACAATATCAAAGAAGACATAACTCTTTCCTTAATTGTTCAAATGAAGGGAACTGCTTCTTCTTTAGAACAGGTCGTCGTTATTGGATATGGTACTGCAAAGAAAGAAACTTTGACAGGTTCTATTTCTTCTGTTAAAGGAGCTGATGTTATGAAATCTCCTGCAACCAACGTCAGCAATAGTTTAGGTGGCAGGCTTCCCGGTGTAGTTGCCCTTGCGCCAAGCGGGGAACCGGGCAATGATGGTTCGATAATAAGAATCCGCGGCGTTAATTCATTGGGCGATAATAATCCTTTAGTTGTCGTTGACGGCGTACCTGGCCGTTCATTAGACCGGATAGATCCGAGCACCATCAGCAGTGTCACCGTGCTAAAAGACGCATCAGCCGCCATTTACGGAGCACGGGCTGCAAATGGAGTAATTCTGATCACTACCAAGAGAGGAACTTTGGGAGTACCAACCGTTACGGCAAATTTTAATCAGGGTTATGCAAGGCCTACGAGGCTTCCAAAAATGGCAAATGCTGCAGAATATGCAACATTGTTAAACGAAATCAAAATTTATGCTGGCCTTGCACCGGTATTTTCAGCAGAAGAAATTCAAAAGTTCACAGACGGATCTGATCCGTGGAGATATCCAAACACTGACTGGTTTAAGGAATCACTTAAACCCTGGTCCAGCCAGAACTATGGTAATGTATCCGTTTCGGGCGGTACTGAAGCGATTAAATATTTCCTGTCGTTCGGTATAAACTCACAAGATGGTTATTTTAAGAATAGCGCTCATAAATATGATCAGTTTAATCTGCGTAGCAATCTCGATGCAAAAATCAATAAATACATAAGTCTTGGACTTGATATTGCGGGAAGAATAGAAGACAGAAATTATCCCACACGTCCAAACAATGATCTTTTTGGTGCAGTTATAATGGGTAAGCCAAACATGGTTGCCTACTGGCCCAATGGCTTAATAGGGCCTGCCATTTCGGATGGTGATAATGCGGCTATCATTGGTACTGATGCAACCGGATATGACAGAAGCAAAAGATATGTCGTAAACACAAACGCCAAATTAAACATAATTATACCATGGGTAACAGGATTGTCTTTTAATAGTAACGTCGCATATGATAAAGATTTTTATTTCCAAAAGCGTTTTGAAAAGCCATGGTATCTGAATCTATGGGACGGGCAATCACTAGGAGCCGACGGTCTTCCAGTACTGGTAAGTACAAAAAAAGGGTATAATGATCCCCGGCTGAACGAAAGCATGGAGGACAATCATACCCTTCTTATCAATGCTATGTTTAATTACGAAAAAAAACTCTTTTCCGATCATGCGCTTAAAGTGCTGGTTGGTACGGAAACCATTTCGGGAACCGGCGACCGGTTCAGTGCATTCCGCAGAGGTTTTATTTCTACGACACTTGATCAGTTAAATGCGGGTTCGGCCCTTGAACGTAATAATACCGGGTCGGCATTGACAAATTCCCGCCGGAATTATTTTGGTCGTATCAACTATAATATTGCAGGTAAATATCTGGCAGAGTTTGTATGGAGATATGACGGCTCTTACATATTTCCCAAAAATAAACGGTATGGATTTTTCCCGGGACTTTCGCTCGGATATATCATATCTAAAGAGGAGTTCTGGCAGAAAAATTTATCCTTTATCAATTCATTTAAAATTCGTGCTTCTTCAGGGAGGACAGGCAACGACAGGATAAATGAATTTCAATATTTGTCAACTTATGGATTCGGAGCCCAGCCCTTTATTACAGATCAAAATGTGGAAAATCTGACGTTATATGAAACAAGGATACCAAATCCTGAAGTAACCTGGGAAGTTGCCAAGCAGTCGAATATTGGTTTTGATGCTGAATTGGCCAATGGAAAAATTTTTATCACTGGCGACTTTTTTAATTACAAACGTTCTCAGATATTATGGTGGAGAAATGCTTCAGTTCCCCAAACAACAGGCTTAACACTTCCACGCGAAAACATCGGCGAGATTACCAACAGGGGATTTGATTTTAATATTGGATATAATGGTTCTGCTGGTGACTTTGGGTATCAGGTATCAGTGAATGGCGGATATCAGAAAAATAAAATTACTTACTGGGATGAGTCGCCAGGCGCTCCAGAATATCAGAAATCCACTGGTCATCCGATTCCTACCGATCCTTTGAATGTAAATAATGATTTGTATTACGAAGCGATTGGAATATTTAAGGATCAGGCAGCCGTCGATAAAATCCCTCATTGGGATGGAGCACGTCCCGGAGATATCATTTTTGCGGATGTTAACCAGGACGGGATAATTAATGCGATGGACAAAGTGAGAAATGACAAGACCAATATGCCACGCTTTACAGGCGGATTTATCCTGAACTTACAATACAAAGGATTTGAACTTTCTGCCCTCGTACAAGGCGCAGCAGGAGCAGTTTTATATTCTCAAACAACATCGGGAGAGGTGGGAAATTATCTTAAGGATTTTTATGATAACCGGTGGACTCCTGAGAATACCGATGCTACTTATCCCAGAACTTTTAGCTGGAATCAGGAATACTGGAGAAGCCAGAGAAATACATTTTGGTTACACAAGACAGATTATATAAGACTTAAGAATTTAGAATTGGCGTACAAGATACCAGCTAGTTTCAGTACAAAATTCGGAATACAGGGTTTAAGGATTTACGTAAGCGGGTACAATCTGTTCACATACAGCCCGGATTTACAGGACCTGGATCCTGAACTGGGTGCCGGTACCGGACGAAGTTACCTCGTGCAAAAAATAGTAAATGCTGGTATTTCAGTCACATTTTAAACGTATAACAATGAAAAAATTAAAATACCTGGTTATAGCTGTGTTTGTATTAACGAACACAACTTCCTGCGATAAAGAATTTTTGGAAAAACAACCCTTAAGCGAATATTCTTCGGAGAGCTTATGGAAAGATGCCGGTCTTATTGAAGCATTTGTAAATGAAATATATAGTGGCATACACCTTGAATTTAGCCAGGTAACGTTTTCGTCACTTGTAGATGAATCTATGTACCGTCTTAATAATACTGATGTTAATAATAGCCTGATAACGCCCAGCTACTTGTCTTCCTTTACCAGTCCGGGTATGAAAAAAGTGAGTTGGCAGAGTTTATACCTCTATATAAGATCTTCTAATCTTTTATTGGAAAATATTGATGCAGCTCCTATTACGGATGAAGAGTTGAAAAATCAGTTAAAAGGCGAAGGGCTTTTTTTACGTGCTTATTTTTATTCAAAACTGGTATCGCTTTACGGCGGGGTTCCTCTTGTTACGAAGGCTTATTCTCTTAATGATGATTTTCTTGCTGAAAGAAATACCTATGAGGACTGTATCAAGTTTATAAGTGAAGAATGCGATAAAGCTGCGGCATTGTTACCTGTTGTCCAGGCTCGTAAAGGTCGTGCTACAAAGGGAGCGGCTTTATCTTTAAAATCCAGAGTACTTTTATATGCTGCAAGTGACCTGGCTAATAATACTTCGTGGGCCGGGAATTCACATCCGGAGCTGGTTGGCTACGTTGGCGGGAACAGACAGTCCCGTTGGGAAGCGGCAAAAGCCGCCGCTAAAGCAGTAATAGATCTTGGTGCGTATGAACTGTATAAGAAAGATCCTGCTGCAGGCGAAAATACCGCCCAAAATTACGAGGAAATGTTTCTGTCGTATGAAACTTCAGAAGACATTTTTGTAAAGTATTTTACACCCCTGACAACTATGGATGAGTATAATCCCGGCCTTTACGCCACTCCAAACGGATGGAATGGCTGGGGAGTTTACACACCGGTTGGTCAAATGGTAGATGCTTATGAAATGAAAGACGGAAGTAAATTTGATTGGAATGATCCAACTATAGCTGCAGCTCCCTATAATAACCGCGACCCACGTTTCTATGCATCTATCAACTACAACGGAGCAAAATGGAGAAAACGTTCGTCAGATGTGATTGCATCTGATCCTGTTGGCGTAATACAAACCGGTTTTTATGAAACATGGAATTCAAATACAAATTCAGTTCAGATAATCGGTGGATTGGATACACAAAGGGGTCCGCTGAAAGATTGGAATGGTACTTATACAGGTTACTACATGCGTAAATTTATCGATCCCACTGTAGACGCAGAGTTTACAAAACAAGATGTACCCTGGCGCCATTTTCGTTATGCTGAAATTTTATTGAATTATGCTGAAGCATGTATCGCGCTGGGAGAAGATGATGAAGCAAAGCTTTATATCAATATGATTCGAAAAAGAGCAGGAATGCCTGCTATTACAGAAACAGGCCAGGATCTTAATATACGTTACCGTAATGAACGTCGTATAGAACTGGCATTTGAAGGGCATCGCTTTTTTGACGTACGGCGTTGGATGATAGCATCTGCTGCATATGCTGATGCACAAAGTGTTTACATACTTTATGGAATCATGCCCGACAAAACCACTTCTCCAACTCCTACTTCTTATAGTGTTAAGACTGTTGAAAACAGGGAATGGAATCCAAAATTCTATCTCTTGCCAATTACCATTGAAGAAATTAACAGGAACAATAAACTGATACAAAATCCCCTGTATTAATCAGAGAGGACTGGTCATGTATTTATATCATCATTTTCACTTAGTGGCCTGAAGATGGGCTGCCATCTGATAAATTATTTTATTATGAAAGAGAAATTTTATCTCATAAGATGCTTTGGCATTGGGTTTTTATTTTATTTTCTGGGAATCTGTTTAACCAGCCGGGCTGCTTCTGAAAATCCGGAGTTATCGATCATAAGCGATAAGGCTGCAGGCACTTCGGTTACACATGGACTTACCAAACTGACTGAAGCGTTGAAGGCAAAGAAAATTGCATTTGAACTGGTTGCGTCGGTTAATGATGCTCGTGGCAAGATGATCATTGTAACAGGGTTAACATCCGGAAGCGGCGATGCTGCACAGATGTTAAAAGCTGGAAGCCGTGTCGTACCTGAGGTTCCGGAGGCATTGACAATCTGGAAAACCGCATCGCAAAAGACACCTGTTTGGGTAATCAGCGGGTATGATGATCGCGGTCTTATGTATGGTTTGCTGGATGTAGCTGCCCGCATAGGCTGGAGCAACAATCTGAAAGACCCTATGAGTGAGGTCAAAGAAATAACAGAGAAACCAGCTGTAGCAGAACGTGAAGTTTCAATGTATACTATGAACCGTGCATATTGGGAAAGCAGATTTTACAATGAAGATTATTGGGTACGATACCTGGATATGTTAGCAAAGGACCGGTTTAATTCGTTGATTGTAATATTTGGATATGAGAATGGCGGCTTCCTGGCACCGGCTTACCCGTACTTTTTTGACGTAGAAAACTATTCCGGCGTTCGAATGGTTGGCCTTACAGCAAAGGATCAGCAACGCAATCTGCAGGCTTTTAATCGCCTGATAAAGATGGCGCATGACAGGGGTATCAAATTTACTGTTGGTATATGGGACCATATTTATAGGGGCGGTGTACAGGGAGGAGGTATTCCAGGAGTAAAGGGTGCTCCCGAGCAGCCCGTTGAAGGTTTGGTATGGGGCGTTACCGGTGAAAATCTGATGTCTTATACAAAGGCCGCACTCGCAAAGTTTATAAAACTGGTCCCCGGGCTTGATGGGATTCAGTTTCGCATGCACGGAGAATCCGGCCTTGAAGAAGGGGAACAGGAAAAATTTTGGTTAGATGTTTTCCACCTGATCAAAGAAACTGCACCAAATCTGAACCTGGTCTTTCGGGCTAAAGGCATGCCTGAATCGATTATTCAAAATGCGCTGAAAGTCGGCGTAAAGTTCACAATTAATACCAAATACTGGATGGAACAAATGGGTATGCCATTTCATCCAACACATATCAATCGTGAAAACCAGTTTGATCGGCGCCATGGATATGCAGATATGTTACGGTATCCTCAGCAATACAAACTTCGATGGACACTTTGGAATGGAGGCACAACCAGGATACTTTTGTGGGGCAGTCCGGATTATGCACGCCGCTTTGCAGAAAGCAGTCATCTTTATGAAGGTGATGGTTTCGAAGTGAACGAACCACTTGCAACCAAAATGGAAGCTCAGCCACACAATCAAAAACCTTTTGATTTGTTGACGGCACCTTATCGTTATTATGATTACGAATTTGAACGATACTGGCATTTTTTTCAATCATTTGGCCGGATGGGATATAATCCGGAAACATCCCCCGAAATCTGGAAAAAAGAATTTGAGTTGCGGTTTGGCAAAAAGGCAGCACCGGTTATTGAAACAGCCCTTCACAAAGCCAGTTGGGTACTTCCCCGTATCATAGCTTCCGTATATCACTATAAAAGTAGCTTTCCCACAACCAGAGGTTGGGCAGAAAAACAGCGTCTTGATGATCTGCATGTGTATGCCGATGGAGAGGGCAGCGACATTCAACAATTCGCGAGTTTCGATGAAGAAGCTCAAATAATGATAGAGGGCGGTGAAACAGCAAAAATTCTACCCTCAACAAATAGCTTTTGGCTTGAACAAACTTCCCGTGATATCAATAAGTTAATTGCTGATGCAGAAAAAGTGATAGGAAGTAATAGAAACAAGGAATTTAAATCTACCATAACAGATCTTAAAATTTTATCAAACCTGGCGCTTTATCACTCCCGGAGAATTCCAGCAGCAATTAGTTATCGCTTGTTCGAACGTACCAAAGATGTATCAGCGCTTGACGATGCAATTGCCTATGAAGCCAAAGCAATTGTAGCCTGGCGTCAGTTAGTGGAGGCAGCTGGCGATATTTACACAAACGACATCATGATGGGTGTTCGCAAGATCAGAAGGACTGACAGCAAATATGAGTGGGACAAGGAACTCAGCGGACATTGGAAAGACGAACTTCTTTTATTGGAGAAAGGCCTAACAGATCTGCAACAGCAAAAAAATGACTTTAAAGATAGTGGCAATCAGAAAAAGTCGCCGCATTTTAAAGCTGCATCAAATGGCGATCACAGTAAACTCTTTCATTTTAGTCATCAACCTGTAACCAGTGCTGCGTTTGATAAACCTCTATCGGTCAGTGTAAAGGTTAGCGCATCCTCAGGCATCAAATGGGTGCGATTACGCTACCGTAGTGTAAACCAGGAAAAGGATTATCAAACACTGCAAATGGTTCCGTCAGGAGAAAAAGATTCATATAATGCAATTGTCCCCGCGGATCAGATAGACGCTAAATGGGACTTCATGTACTTCATTGAAGTTATGGATAAAAAAGGTAATGGCACTATCTATCCTGATTTAAACACCGCAACGCCTTACCAGATTGTAAAGTTAATCAGACAGTAACCCATTAAAATATAACATTTATAAAGCTCATGGATGAATTTAAATAAATTCGTCATTCACATCTAGCTTATGTACTTCAGAATTATCTTTTTCTTTCTATTATTTGTTCAATCGTGGTCAGCTTCAGCTCAACAAAAAATCGATACAGCGAAATGGTTATTGAAACCAGTTGAGAAATTTCTGAAGTTATCTGCAGATATTAATTTCGGTGAAGTAAGTGGTATCGCTCAAAATAGTAAGGGGCATACTTTTGTATTCAATCGGGGACCACATCCACTTATAGAATTTGATAATAAAGGGTTCTTTGTCCGTTATCTGGTAGAAGGGTTAATTAAAATTTCTCATGGCATCAGGATCGACTCTGAAGATAATATCTGGCTGACCGATGTAGGTTCACATTTGGTTTTAAAACTAAATCCGAACGGCAACATTATAATGGTACTAGGAAAGTCGAACATGCCCGGTGAATGGGATAATAATACCCAGACACTATTATTTAATAAACCTGCAGATGTTGGTTTTGGCAGCAACGGCAATATCTTTATTACAGATGGTTATGGCAATTCACGCGTAATAAAGCTTGACAAAAACGGAAAATTTCTAAAAGCCTGGGGAAGTAAGGGAAATGAAAAAGGCCAGTTTAATATTCCGCATGCCGTTGTAATCGATGCCAGTGGGCTGGTATACATAGCGGACCGCGAAAATAAACGGATTCAGATCTTTGACCAGGAGGGAAACCTGGTAAAGATTTGGACACATATTGGTAGCCCATATGGCTTGTATCTCTCACAAAAGCAGGAAATATTTTTAACGGACGGCGTCGCCAACAGAATTTTAAAGCTGGATTTAAACGGAAATATCATAGGAACATATGGCACGTCAGGGAAAGCAGCCGGACAATTTGGTATGCCTCATGGCATTATTGTTACACTAACCGGTGAAATTATAGTAGCTGAAATTTCGAACTGGCGTATTCAGAAATTTTCCGAAAAATAATCAAAAGTTAAAGAGCTGCTTCAAACAGGTGACTTTTTAGATCTGCATGTTAGAGGAACAATCATAAACATGTTGTACCTGCGTGGTATTAACGGACATTAAACAAACGGAGGAGCATACATGAACTGGAAACAATTACTTGACCCCTTTAACAATATTGCTTTATCGGCGCTGGTGGCAGTGGTACCCATACTATTTATATTCTGGGCATTGATCATTAAAAAGATGAAGGGGTATAAGGCAAGTTTGTTCGCCACCGCCATTGCAATACTCATTGCCATTTTTGTGTATGGTATGCCCGTCAGCCTGGCATTATTATCAACTGCAAACGGAGCATTGTATGGATTGTTTCCCATTTGCTGGATAGTTATTACGGCGGTTTTTTTGTTTAATATAACAATAGAAAGCGGACAATTTGAAGTCATTAAGCATTTTATGGCTTCCCTCACCTCCGACAGAAGATTACAGGCATTGTTGATTGCTTTTTCCTTCGGTTCGTTTTTGGAAGGCACGGCAGGTTTTGGTGCGCCGGTTGCCATTACAGCAGCCATGTTGGTTGGCTTGGGATTTAACCCCTTATATGCAGCCGGCATCTGCCTGATCGCCAACACTGCCCCTGTGGCTTTTGGAGCTATTGGGATTCCTATAACGGTCGCATCGCAGGTTACTTCAATTCCTGAAATGGCAATTTCTCAAATGGTAGGAAGAACTTTACCAATCCTATCCGTAATCCTCCCATTTTACCTTGTCATTTTAATGTCCGGTTTCAGAAAGTCGGTAGAAGTTTTGCCGGCGATCCTGGTGTCCGGCGGTTCTTTTGCCTTCATCCAATGGTTCTCTGCAAATTATATTGGTCCTGCGCTTCCGGATGTACTGGCTGGAATCGGATCGATTTTATCCCTGATTATTTTTCTAAAATACTGGAAACCTAAAAAAACATGGCGATTTCCGAATGAAGCGGTTCCAACAATTTCGGGTACGATAAGTTATACAAACGGACAAATACTCAGAGCATGGTCGCCATTTATGCTTCTGACAGTAATAATCATTGCCTGGGGCATTCAACCAATAAAAGATGTGCTGAATTCAGTCGGACAAATTCAGTTTGAATTTCCCGGTCTGCATAATATAATAATAGACAAAAGTGGAAACCCAATTCAGCACATATTTAAGTTTAATTATTTATCTGCTTCGGGAACTGCTATTTTACTTTCAGCAATCATTTCTATTCCACTGGTTGGCTTAAAGTTTGCGGATGCAGCCAGAATATTTCTAAAGACAATAAAGCAACTGAAATTCCCGATTATCACGGTTGCAACGGTTTTAGGCTTTGCTTATATAGTAAATGACTCCGGTATTGCCATCACTATGGCAGAAGCCCTGGCAAATACAGGCTTCTTATTTCCTTTCTTTGCTCCGATGCTTGGTTGGCTGGGAGTCTTCATAACCGGCTCAGATACTTCCGCGAACGCCTTATTCGGCAAACTGCAGGCTGCTACAGCCACATCTATCGGGGTTGATCCGGTAGTAACTGTTGCAGCAAATGTATCGGGGGGTGTTATTGGAAAGATGATCTCACCACAATCTATTGCAATTGCAGCGGCAGCCGGAAACCTTGTTGGAAAAGAATCGGAGCTATTTAGATTTACGGTGAAACATAGTTTCATCATGCTGCTGTTTATCTGTCTTGTTGTTCTCGGTCAGGCTTATGTTTTTCAATGGATAATTCCTGAATACCAGATCATCAACTCCAAAAATACCGTATCAACGCAAAACCTTTTTAAGGGATATATATATATGTTTGTACTGGCATTGGTAATAGCAGTAATTGCCGTTGCTGTAAGAAAGATGACAAAAAAAGCGCAAAGTGCTTGAAAAAATTGAGTCCATATAAAAAGGTAAATTTTAATATGTGGCAGATAATATAAAAATACCTGACTTATAATATGAGATACGGACCGTTAGAATAAAAACCTTTGCCAATAATAAAGTAAATTCACAGTGTGCAGGTGATGCCACACATAAATTGCCTGTAACTGTTAAATGGCGCCATATGACTGTTGGACTTTTTATACCATGTTATGTAAATCAATTCTATCCCGATGCGGGCAAAGCGACATTACAATTGTTGCAAAAATTGGGCGTTGACGTTAAATATCCACGTAAACAAACATGTTGCGGGCAGCCTATGGCAAATTCCGGTTTTGAACATCTTTCGCAGGGATGTAATGATCTTTTTATAGAAAACTTTGCAGCGTTTGACTATATAGTTGCTCCTTCGGCCAGTTGTGTTCTGCATATCAAGGATCATCTTCACTCACATGAAAATGAAGAACAGGCTTTAACGATCCGGAATAAAGTTTATGAATTGGTTGAGTTTTTAACAGATATCCTGAATGTAGAAAACCTTGATGCCACTTTTCCTTACAAGGTTAGCCTTCATCATAGTTGTCATGGACTGCGGGGATTACATTTGGCGCAAATGAGCGAGTTAAATTCACCTCCATATTCTAAGCCGCAGCGGTTATTGGATATGGTAAAGGGTTTACAACAGGTCACATTGGATCGTGCTGATGAATGTTGCGGATTTGGAGGAACGTTTTGTGTTGCCGAAGAAGCCGTTTCGGTAAAAATGGGAAAAGACAGGGTAAGAGATCACACAAAGAACGGCGCAGAATATATCACATCCTCAGATCTCTCGTGCCTGATGCACCTGGAAGGAATTCTTCAGCGGAGTAAGAGTGAAGTAAAAATCGTACATATCGCCGAAATTTTAAATTCCACATTATGAAGAATGGAAATATGAAGCAAGGCAATAAAAAAGACCATCCGGCATTGGCTGAAGCTTTCATTAAGGATGAAGAACGTGTTGACTGGCATGATGGTGCGTTATGGTATATCAGGGAAAAGCGCGACATAGCTTCCAGGCAAATACCTGAATGGGAATCACTTCGTGAAGCTGCGTCTGAAATCAAAAGCAATGTAATTTCAAACCTTCATAATTACCTGTTACAGTTTGAAAATAATCTTATTAAGAACGGTATTATAGTTCATTGGGCCGATAATGCGGAAGAACATAACGAGATAGTGTACTCGATCTTAAAGGCAAAGGAAATAAATCAGATGGTAAAGAGTAAGTCGATGCTTACGGAGGAATGCCAATTGAATGAATACCTTGCGGAACGCGGTATTGATGTAATAAATTCTGATCTTGGAGAATATATCCAGCAAATTGATAATGAGCCGCCAAGTCATATCGTATTACCATGCATCCATAAACGTAAAGAAGAAATCGGTGAACTTTTTCACGAACACCTCGGAACTGAAAAAGGATTATCTGACCCAACCTTATTAACGCGGGTTGCGCGCAAGCATTTGCGTAATATATTTTTAAGCCGTCGTGCGGCACTTACGGGCGTAAACTTTGCGGTTGCCGAAACAGGGGAATATGTTGTTTGCACCAACGAAGGCAATGCAGATATGGGCGCGCATTTATCGGAAGTACAAATTGCATCAATGGGTCTCGAAAAGCTAATCCCTCAAAAAAAACACCTGGGAGTCTTCCTGAGATTACTTGCCAGAAGCGCAACAGGCCAACCAATAACCATTTATTCAAGCCACTACAAAAAACCGCGCGAAGGACAGGAAATGCATTTGATCCTGGTGGATGCCGGAAGAACCCGACAGTTAGGTCGTGCTGATTTCAAAGACTCGTTAAAGTGTATAAAATGTGGTGCATGCATGAACACCTGCCCGGTCTATAGAAAAAGCGGAGGCCTTAGTTATCATAATACTATCTCGGGTCCAATTGGCGCCATACTTGCTCCAAACCTTGACATAAAAAAACACGCCGATCTTCCATATGCATCTACTCTTTGCGGGTCTTGCTCAAATGTTTGTCCTGTAAAAATTAATATTCATGAGCAATTGTATAAATGGCGCCAGGTAATTGTTAAAGAGGGTTATGCCGCAAATACAAAAGCAATGACCATGAAAGCGATGGCCTGGACTTTATCTTCACCCAATACTTTTACGAATGCAGGCAAAGCAGGCAGATGGTTTTTACATAACATCCCATTTGTGATAAACAACAAATTCAATTTATGGTACAAACAACGCGAGATGCCGGAAAGTCCAAAGGAATCATTTGCCGAGTGGTATGCTAAATCCGAAGCTGGCAAACCGGCTAAGACTTAACCCGCTAAACTCTTAGGAGGAGCAAAAATAACTTTATGAATACAAGGGAAAAAATTTTGCAGGCGGTTTTAAAAAATCAACCTCAAACAACACCGCTACCAGATATAAGCAACTTTAAAGGCGACCATACTGACGCCGTTCAAAAATATATCAACGTCTTTAATGCCATTGGTGGTGTTGCCTTATTGGTTGATGATATAGCCGAAGTTAAAGTGCTGATCAATAAAAATTTTGATGTTAACAAACGTACAGTCACCACGCTACCCGAATTGGGTGACGTAGCTGAATTGATATCAGGCACTGTTAATCCGCATACTTACGAAGACATTGAGCTGGCTATTTTACAGGCACAGCTGTTTGTAGCTGAAAATGGAGCGGTATGGCTAACAGATCAATTAATGGGGCAACGAATAATACCATATATATGCCAGCATCTTGCAGTAGTTGTTTCTGCCGCAAGCATTGTTCCAACGTTGCACGAAGCCTATGAAAAAATCGGTACTGACGATTATGGTTTTGGTGGCTTTATTGGCGGCCCGTCAAAAACTGCAGATATAGAACAGGCACTTGTGCTCGGCGCACACGGGCCACTAACGATGACAGTGTTTATTCTCAGATAAACGATGCCATCAGGAAAACAACGGTACCAGCAAATAAAACAGTAATAAATAATTATTTTTTATCAATAATAAACAGCCATAATAATCCATCATAAGGCGGGCATTCACTATAATAATTCATCTTTCATTATGACAAATAACATCACAATTAACGGCAATCTTGAACAGGTATACGCGGATATCTATACCCCGGAGGCACTTTTGGCACTTTCAGTCCTTTCGCATTTTAACAGAGATATAAAGGAGGCAATGACGGCAAGAATACAACGCAGAAAAGAACGCCAGGAGCAAAAGAAAAGGATAGCATTTTCTGATGGTGAAAATTTTATTCCACGCACTGCTATCAAAGTACAGGACGCCCGGGATGGCAGATTTGAAGGGGCAGTTATTCCTGCTGATCTTCAAAGACAATGGATCCAGGGAACCGGTCCTGCTGCCAAACCAAATGCGCCGCTGGAAAATAGTATACGGAATGTTGCTTATGCTTTGCTTTCAGGTGCTGACGGTTGGATGTTTGATGGCGAAGATGCGCTTGGACAGATAGCAACGATGTCGCTCGATAATCAGCGTAATCTGAAAATGGCTATCAGCAAAGACCCTGTATTTTTAAAAGTGGCAGAACAGGTGGCACATGAAATGAACAAGTGGAGTACAGGCTTCTTTAGCCGTAACATTATTTCAAACTGGAAACAACAACTCGACTTTACGACAAAAATTTTTCGTGCCCGCGGCCTTCATCTTGACGATCGTCATATTCTTGATGGACAAGGTGTAGCCATGGCAGCATCAATAGTCGATCTGACTTTATATGTTGTAAACAATTATAAAGCGTTACAAAAAGCAGGATCGTCAATAATACTCTATTTGCCAAAGATCCAAACAGCAGGTGAGGCCGCTCTTTGGAACGATATAATTACGGCACTTGAAGATCATCTTGAGCTGCCTGTTGGAACCATTAAGGTTTACGTACTGGTAGAACAGCTTGAAGCAACTTTCCAGCTAATGGAAATACGTGCTGCACTCGGAAAACATTTTGTGGGATATAACACTGGACGCTGGGATTATATCAATAGCGTTGCTGATGCGATGGCCTGGGACAAAGGGTTTATCAATCCGGATATTGAAGCCATCACGATGACTTATGGTTATATGCGCAATTATGAAAATCGCGTTAGGTGTGCAGTTAATACACCTGATGTCAATGGCAATTTTGCTTTATGGCAGGGCGGTATGGAGCCTAATATACCGGTTGGATCGGAGGAAGGCGTAAAGGCAAGTATGAAAAAGGCGATGACCGGTGCTGAACGCGAGCAAGCTGAAGGAGCAAGTGGAAAATGGGTTGCACATTGGAAGATGGTGAATATCGTAAGACCCGTATGGGAAAAAGTTGGCCAGCCAAACCAGACAGGCAGGGCATTTCCCCGGCTCACCTATTCACAACTGGATGCAGACGGACTCATACTTATTGAAACTGCGCCAACAACTATCCGTGGTGCACGTAACCTCCTGAGTGTTGCCATCCAATATGGAAATGCGTTTGGACAGGGAATGCAGGCAGCAGCACTAAAGGCAGCCGATTTTTTTGGAAATGACGATATCCTGTATCTGATGGAAGATATGGCAACAGGGGAAATAAGGCTAAGTATCTTATGGGAATGGGCGCATAAAGGCGCAGTACTAACAGAAGATGATCCGCAAACAGGAATTAAGAAGGGCGATCATTTTTCGATTGCATTGTTTGAGAAATTGCTTGAAGAGGAATATGAGAAGTTGCTAAAAGCCCGGAATAAAGATGTGTATGATGAATCGAAAACAACCACACTTCCTATATCGAGAGAGATTGTCGTCGCTTATATTCACAGCCGCGATAAACTCCCCTGGTTTATAGATCTGCTCAATCTTAACCTCAATAATAAAAGCCTGGAACTGGCAAAGGAAAGAATTGCCATGTACATTAATGCATTTAAGAAAGATGGCAGGCGTATCACGGAAAACCTGGAGTTTTAATACTCCCCTCCTGCGAAGGAGGGGAAGTGCCGAAGGCGCGGGGTGGTTGTTTTTTGGTAACTGCATACTAATAACCCGCGAAGTTCAAAGAACAACCACCCCCTCGCTACGCTCGTTCCCCTCCTTCGCAGGAAGGGGAGCTTAATCACTTAATAATCTCATTAAAAGTCTTCGGAAAATCTTCCTGGTAAATTTCTTTGTATTCCTTAGTAAAATTGAGATATGTGGTATTCGCGAGAGCGTGTCTTTTCAATATGATAAGACTCTTGCATTTATATTCCAGTGCCTGTTCGTTAAGTCGGTCGAAATGGAATATACAGTTGGCAATCTCAATGATAAATTCTGCCTCATGGTGTATATCAACTTTTTCGATGTAACGGATACAGAGGTCAATAATGGAATTTGAGATCGATGATTTTACATCATCAAGCCAGCTGTATTCGGTTTGCGACAGGAAGTTGCCTCGACGGACAATGATTAATAATTTCTCAATGTAAGTCCTGTCAATTGTGGCAGCCAAAAATTGCAAAGCTGTGAATTCGGCGAAGTCAATGTAAACTGAATTATCGGGGGATTGAAATTTCCATAAGCCGGATTCTTTTGTGATGACAGGAGAACCCAATTTTTCTACAACGGATTTCAACTTTGCGATATTCACCGACCGGTTATTTTTTGCATCCTTTTCAGATTTGTTATGCCAGAGCACTTCAGTCAGCGCTTCTGAAGAGATGCCCCTGGTTTCCCGAATGGAATTAATAAGTATCAGCAGAAAAAGTTCTTTTAACAGCGGAGTAAATAGCCTCGTGATATCGTTGCCCAGTGGGTCGGTTACATGAAAAGGGCCAAACAGAAATATCGCTGGCCCTTCTGCCGGTTCAGACTGGGAATAGAAGCTGCCCGGCAGGAATTCGGAATGCACCCCGCCATGGTGTGAGGGCGATTCATTAGGTACATGCTGGTTACCCGGCTCTGCAGGGAGCTTTACATCACGATGGACAAGTGCTATTCTTCTTTGTCGCCTTATTAAAAAACCCAGTGATAGCGCCAGGCCCAAAATTCCGGCTATAGCCAGCCCGGTCCAGATCTTGCCATTGTTCTCAGCCATTACAGTCTGTTCTGCCGAAATTTCGTCAGGCGGAAAATCAAGTGTATAGATCCTTACAACCGAGACACTGTCTTTGCCGGTGAAAAGGGTAACTGCAACCAGTTTTTTTGATGAAGGCGCATAAAACAGGTCGGCAAATGATTCGATATCGTGAAATTCGTAAGGAATAGTATCCCCTGATAATTGGTAACCACCGGAATCCAATGAACCTTTTAATAATTGAAGAGATGAATTGAACCGGTCGCGTGCATACACCAGCGAATAATAATTCCGGGTAGAAGAGTCAATCACCAGGCTGTTTCCAAAAGCAAAATGTTTTGCCGGCTCCTCAAGTTGTTGCAATTTCTTAAATGATCCTGACCGGACGCTGTAAGCCATAAGGTCATAACTGTGTTTGGGATTGATTTTCTGATCGCCAGTGCTACTACCATAACCGCCCAGTATATACGCAGTGTCTCTTGCTGCATTAGTTCCCAGTGCTGCAAGATAACGGGGCATGAAAAAATCCCCTTTTGCTTCAATCGTATCCCATTTTTTAGATAAAAAATGATACCGGTATATGCTGTTTTTATATTGAAGCTGACCATAACCTCCAACAACATATAAAGAGGAGTCCGGAGCAGATAAAAATTTATTGGCTTGCCAGAATTCAGTCAGTAGTCTGAGTGTAAAATTCAAATCCCATTTATTGGCGGCAGTATCATAAATGCCAACCTGTTTTTCATCTATGTAAAAATTGATCAGCTTGTGTGATGATCTGTCAAATACGGCCTGGTTACCCGGAGGCAATACGACGCGGCTTTGTGCGAGCCTGGAACCGGACATCAACATGTTTTTCATTGAGACCTGATACAGACTGTCGCGGGATATGATGTACAGGATTTCACTACTATCATCAAAAGCCACGCTTGCAGAACCTGCGGTAGAAAAAGCAGAGATCACCTGCCAGTGCTGATGTTTAGGTTTGATCCAGGTGGGGTTCTTAGCGATACCTTTTATGTTTGATACTGAATCGATGGCTTCGTTACCGTTCTTCTCAGACAGAGGAAAGCTATATTTGAGTTTCCCGCTTTCAGTGATCCTTATGTTCCTGATCTGCATTGGTGGAAGATCCAATGTTTGAGAGCCCTCACTATCATTGAGGCCGAACAGTATTTTCAGGCAAAGCCGGTTGTCCATTTTCAGCGGACTTTCAGACCTGATCTGGCCATTGACATATAAAGATGCCAGCTGTGTTTTGCGATCAAAACGTATCCTGATATTATTCCACTTGCTATGTAGGGTCACAGAGTCGAGTTCAAAAACATTCGATGTTTCACCAATAATGAAATTGAAGTTTAAAAGGCGCTGATTGTAGACAATATCGATGTTTTGCTTCTGGTTTGAAATCCGGCTGTTTGTTGCCTTTCCGCTGTTGGCAGCATTAACGTCATCGGCAATGATCCTTACAACATATCCAAAATACGTTTCAAGATTTGGCCTGAAAGTAAAATCAAAATTAATTTCAGTGGTGCCATCAAAGCAGAACGGCTCCTTCGGGGTGAGGTTTAATGCAGTCCTTTTTTCGGGCACCACTTCATGGCTTGAGAACTGCAGTCCATGTGTTTGGCAAATGCCCTCACACATATACAACATGGCCAATAACAGCAATCCCGGATACTTCAACATACAACCCATAATTAGAATATGCGCAAAATACTCAATTCTAATGTTCTAGGGTCGAAATAGCATTTTGATTAATCATTCAACCAGTAATTTACTTGCTATCCAACCTTCAAGGTCATTCAGACCGTGAACGGTTTCCAGCACTTCGACAAAGCTCCAGGTTCCTTCGCGTTTTAAAATACGAACCTTTGTATTTTTAGGAAGAAGTTGTTCGGTTAACGGAGCAAATTGGGTACCTGCTCCCGCACGAATATTAGCCGGAGCCACATTATGATGAACACTTGTCTGGTCATTTTTTCTACCTAATACTTTTGAACGAAAGCTGGATATGGGAAATGCAGGACCAGGGTCTGATTTACGTATCGGCGCAATATCCTCATGTCCCACCACATCTTTCAACTGATATGTTCTGACCAACGCTGTTGCAACTTCTGCAGCTGTCTGTATCTGAAACTCCGTATAAGCCTGCCAACCCGATTCTATTGTGTCGTTTTTGTGTCGGGCGATTACGACATCTGAATCCATAACCGGTTTTTTATCGATGGCGCAGATCCATGCTCCACCGGCTTGCACAAGCCTGCCACCGTTTACAAGTTCAATTCCGATAGAGAATTTATTAAGACCATTCAAGCCGTTCCATTGACTTTCACCTGCATGCCAGGTCATCACATTAAAAGGTGCAAATTGTGTGATGGTTCCATCCCTGTCAATGAGTAAATGAGCCGAAGCCTTCGCTTCTTTGTTAAGAAACCAGCTGATGGATCCTTTAGCCTGTGTGGCTGCAGTGTAATGCAACACAAGGTACTGAGGACTGATTTTTCCTCCCTTGTTTGGGGTGAGTCTGAAATCCACCTGCCTGTTATTATTGTCGAACAGGAGGTAATTGGTGATTTTCATAATACAAAGTTTAATAGTGCTTTTTGGCACTATGTACATTAATGCGATTTCCTTGCGAGAATAAAAACGGGAATATCAACACTTAATCCAATTGTATATCGCATAACACTTGCCTCATTCGTTTCATTCAACCCATTTTTAATACTTCGTAATTGCGGCGCATATTGCATTCCTGCCTTTAGTGCCAGTGGACTATTTTTAAAACCATAAATGAAGTAAGCGCCCGGCGAGAAGATCTGGGCAAGAACAATTTTTTTCGGAAGATCGGCGGTGTCATTATTCCACCGAAAACTTAAGGCAGCGCCAATATCTACCAGAGTCAAAAACAAACTAACAGATGAAGCATCTTTATTACCCCAGTTAAATGCTACACCGATCGGAGCAGTGATGCCAAAAGTTTTATCTGTGGTGTTATTACTTCCATTTCTTTCAAAACCGAAATATAACCCCGGATAGGCATTGATCGTAGTTGAAAATTTATTAACACGGGCTGATCTGTAAGAACTTACCGGAGACGCATACCTGTCCAGCACCACCTTGATATCCTTTGCTTCTTTTGCCATTACCATATCGCTGATGAACTTGGTCAAGCCGGTAAGTTCACGAACCAGTTTCGAAGTATCGCCACCCGGAAGCAGGCCGGTTATCAGCGCCAGTGCGTTAATGCTTACTTTCCCTGTGTTATTTTCCTGTATACCCTTGACCACTTCAATGGAATTGCCAATGATCTTTTTTAATCTATAGTATCCTGGTTGTTGCCTTATTGTAAGTTGGGCAGCATTGAAGCTGAAATCAAAAAGTGCGGCGATCTCATCGGCATTATTAAGAAATAACGCTAAAGCACTTTCCTTTTTCTCCGTTGCAGTCATTCCTTTAAATTCCCTGATACGTGTGTCGATATTATTTGCAACAATGAGTAGGTCATAAACCTGGTCAGTAATGTTAGCTCCTTCCAGTATTATGTCTTTTAAAGTTTTTCCGTCAAATGATTTTTCAAACAGCCCCTTATTTTTCTCATACAATAGTCCGAAGAATATGTACATAAAATCTTTATTGATGAGCTTAAGATCTTTTTTATTAACCCATCCCTGGTTGGCCGATGTATCCCTGAGGTTCATGGATAACATGTTCAGCACGGACAACGTATAGGCCGTTTTTGATGCAGGTTGTTTAGTGTAGCCGTAACGGGTATCCAGCTGAAACAAAATATCTGAGGGATGATGTCCTTTGGCAGAAAGATCTGCATAATGATAAGAAAGCATGAATGTGATGAAACCTTCACTGGTTTTCAACGAGTCATACTTCGGAAGCGTAAAGACCATGTCTTCAAAATTTTCGACAAGATTGTTAAGATCTTCTGCAAATGCAGATTTATATACAACGCCCATTGAAGGAATGTTATATATATCATTCGTAGTAAAAACATGGTAAGTTTTTGGCAGAAGATATTTCAGTTCCGGTGTTTTGACTAACACAGTCTTCAGCTTTTCCATATAGGCCAGCGTGAGTTCCGCACGAATGCGTTCTTTTAAAAAATCAGCAAAAGCCTGGACATAATTTGTAACGTCAATACCGCCTAATGAACCAAGCACGCCGGAAAGAATGTCGCCACCTCCGGATTCGGTTTTCGCAAAACCTGGTGGTGGTGGTGTGGTTTTAAAAATGACCGTGTCTCTGCATTTCAGACCTGAGACTAACTGGAAGAAAGGATTATTTGCTGCAGCTTTCCAGCTTAGCGTGTCGTTATTTTTATAAGCCTGGATAATTTCGAGTATCTCCCTTTTTGTGATGTCATTACAATTGGGATTATTTGCTGCATCATAGATAAAACCTGCATCCCAGAATGCAATCCCGGTGTATCTCGCTTTTTGTGCTGATACTTGAGTGGCTTTCAGTGGAGCAATAGATATGTTTTTTGATTTGATGGGCAAGCCGTTCGGATTATCGGGATACACCAGCCTGAATATTGCGGTCGGATTTTTGGCGAAAGTATCCCTGAAATTTAAAACCAGATTAGCGCCCATGATCTTAGACTTTGCATTGGTATTGCCGGTTTCGTCTTTAACCAGGAAGTTTTTCTGGTCTGCTTTAGAAACGCCGGTGATAGTTATTTTTCCTGAATTGTCTGTGAAGAGATCATTCCGGATTAGCAGATCATTGAACGAATATGTCTGCCCCTGTAACTGTGTAAAAAGCAGGGATGCGAAAAACAGGAAGATATATTTCATATCAGGCTATTTGGATGTTGAAGAAGTTGAGGATCCTCATTATTGGTATGGCATAACTGAATTGATCATCAGAACCAACATGAATGCCGATAATTTTGTTGCCGATAGTAACCACACTTCCTGAGTCACCGGGCAAACTGAACTTTTCGATCTGGATCAGTTGCTTCATCTCATGAACACGGCCCTCTACTTCAAAACGCTGCGTGGAATTAACTGATCTGATGGTATTACTTTTTCCCTTGCTGATGGCACCATATATAGTGACAGGCTTACCGACGAAGGAAGCATCATTGAAGACATCCAGGCCTCCATCAATCAAATTTCCATCAGGCAGTCGGTTAATACAAGAGGAGGGATCGCTTAAAAGAATGAGTGCTGTATCATGAAAAAAACTTAGCACACCTTCCTGAAGGGCACCGATAAATTCCAGATTGTCCGGATCTGAAAACTGCGAGGGCACCACCATCTGTCTTTCGCCGAGTTCCTGGGGAAAACGATAACTCAGTACTCCGGAACGTATCAGATTACTTGCTGCGACATGATAGTTGGTCAGGAAATAAAAGAATTCCCGGCCCCTTTCCTTCCGCCTGACCTTAACACCAACCGAGCCCCATACATCCAATACATTTATTCTTGAACACGTGTCGCCCGGTTGTGCATCAAACAACGCTATCTTAACAGGTATCACATCTGTGGGAATGCTGAATCCTTTGAAAAAAATATTAGACGGGATTTTTTCCGAACCGGTTACATCTTTTTTCTCCGCTACCTGGAAAACAAGGCTTGCGTCGAGTGTTTTTTTGCCATCGGTAAACTTTTCACCTATAAAAATCCCCGTTAGCCAGGTAATGTTTTTATATTTTGACCAGCAATATTCGATGGCTTCCGATAGGAAAGACATCAGATGGGTTTGGGAAAGCGAATTGATATCGGAGCCGGCAAAAGTGAAATCGACGTTTTCAATCCCACCGCTCCAATAATATTCTTTGTTTGCCGATTGATACCAAACGCTTTTGCCATCAAGTGATTTGCCAATAACAATATTGCTAACATCTATAACATCCGATTCATCGAGCAATCCGATTGGAGGCTCATCATTGGAGGGAGATGTCCTGATGTATAATGGATATGATAGGGTGAGCTCCATAATAGATTACCCTCTTATTTTTTTCCCTGAAGGGGTATTGACTGGTAACCTGCCCTGGAGCGGTGAATTCGCTGCGTTGCCAGCTGGCACACGGGTACCTGTAGTACGCAGGGAAGAAACTTTGTTTAACAGGTCGAACCAGAATGGTGCACCAAGTGAAATAGCTAATGCTGTAATTATCCATCCGGCCACTTTTAATGGAAAGCTGCGTTGATAATTTGCTGTGGATGGATTATTGGCTATTTCTTTTAATCCGAATATACTTTGTGATGCAGCGGCATCGGCTGTGAGTATGTGGAAAACTGAATCGTAATTTTTTGCAGCCTGCTGACTGATGGTACTATCGCCGGGGTTGATGATATTGCCATAATCATCTTTTTCACTGAGCGCCATTTGCACCATTTGCTCTCTTGCCTTTTTATCTTTAGAGAGAATTTTTGTTATCGCGATGGTATCAATATTAAATATGACAGCTAAAGCAAAACCGAATAATACCAGCATTGTTTGAGTCTGACGCTTATACCATCCCTGTGTTCTTTGCATTGTTTCATCAAACCATACTTCAAGACGTGTTCTGAATTCCAGTGTATCCTGCCTTGCGTCTGCAAAAAGATTTTTGAATTGCGAAAGCGTTTCACCGTTAATGTTGAGGGTATTGTTTTCAAGTGCGTCCTTAATAAGATCCGATTCGTGCTGCGAACTTCCATCGTAATGGGGACCACGAAGCAGCTGAACAATTGTGCTCGAAAAATTATGTGGCAGCAGGTAAGATGGCTTGCTGAATGATTTGTCTTCGCCAAGATATTTTATTGCCGGTTGATCATAGAATCTTTTAACCATGGTTTCATGATCTCTGAAAGGTCTGAAAAACCTGCGGATATTTTCAACCAGTTCACCGAAATAATTATAGAAAGTGGATCGCTGAAACCAGTTGCCAGAGGGCGATACATGATCTTCGAGCATTCTCCTGATGGCTTTCTGAAGCATCCGGGACCGAAGACAGAAACGATTGGCTATCAGTTCTTGTATGATGCTTGCGAGCAGGCTGTACAAAAGAAAGATAAAGATTAGGCCAAGGAAAACATCGACGACAACGTTCTCAAACATGATGAGAAGTTATGATAATTATTAATATCATTAACTCCCCTCCTGCGAAGGAGGGGAAATGCCGGAGGCATGGGGTGGTTGTTTTTGGTCTTACATCCTGTTTTAGAGTACGGATACCAAAGAACAACCACCCGCTCGCTACGCTCGCCGCCCTCCTTCGCAGGAAGGGCAGCTACAATATTTGTTAACTTTATGTTCATACTAATTATATAATGTCTTAACATTGCACTGATAGCTTCGCGCCTTTGAAACGCATAAATTAACTGTATGTCAAAAGGGCTACTCTTTGCACTGTTATTTTCGCTTGGATTTATCACATCTTTGTCACTACAAGCCCAAACCACTCAGGCCTCTATTTCAGGAAAAGTTACCGATAGTGAAAAAAAACCGCAGGGCGGTGCCACCGTTTCCGTGCGGAACGAGTCAACCGGTTTTAACACCAGGACCCTGACCAACGCGCAAGGTGAATTTACCTTCAAAGAGCTGCCATTGGGTGGACCATATACCGTTAACGTTAGTTATACAGGATTCGGAGAACAAAAACGCAGTGGATATCGCCTGAACCAGGGTGATGCCATCAGGGTTGAGGTTGAGATGCAGGTTGAAGCAAGTGATCTTGCGGTTGTGGAAGTTGTGGGATCCGGATTAAAAAATAAAATAGAAAACATCGGGGCGGCTACAGCTATTTCTGGAAAAGCAATGACGCAGCTGCCGGTAAACGGACGGAATTTTACTACACTCATGGATCTTTCGCCATTGAGCAGGGGCGGTTCTATTTCAGGTCAACTAGGCTCCTCCACGAATTACACTATTGATGGGATGAACGCTAAAAACCCAACCTCTGCCGGATCTACCACCAGCAGAAGTGGCGCTCCCTACTCCATTTCAATAGAAGCTGTTCGTGAATTCAAGGTAGTAACCAACCAGTACGATGTTACTTATGGAAGAAGCGGCGGCGGTACTGTAAGCGCTGTGACGAAATCGGGAACCAATCAATTAAGCGGAAGCGTTTTTGGATATGGAAGGGCAAACGAACTAGCCAGCAAATATGATATCCGGGGAAATACACGCAACAATGATTATTCAACTTACCAATATGGTTTTTCATTAGGTGGGCCGATCATAAAAGATAAACTGCATTTCTTCATCGCATGGGATCATCAGCAGGATAACCGTTCGCTTGTAATTGCTGATGTTCGATCACCAGCTGATGAAAACCGCTTCAATATCACAAAAACAACACTTGACAACTTTGTAAGTATCGCCCGCAGTAAATACGGCGTGTCAGATAAACCACAATACGGTTCTTTCGATAAAAAACGAGGGTCAGATGCGGCGTTCGTCCGGCTTGACTGGCAGATCGACAGCAAAAACTTATTAACGATCCGGGATAATTTTACAAACGATAAAAACAAACTCGGACTGGTAGACAATACCGCTATTAATCTGTACGAGTCCACTGGTGACGATTACAACAGGGACAATAGCTTTCTGGCAACTTTGCGTACATCAATCAACCCCAAACTAACTAATGAACTGAAACTGCAGCATCTTTATACCTATCAGTCGAGTGAACCAGGCGATGAGTTACCGGATGCGAATATTCCAAGGGCTGTCGTTGAAAACGTAACTTCAGTTATTGATGGTGTATCCAGGTCGACTACTGTCCAGATTGGTGGTCATCGTTTCGCGCAGGAAGATTTTGACAATAATGTTATACAGTTAGTTGATAATCTATATCTCAATACTAATAAGATCAAATATACTTTTGGTGTTGACGCAATGTATACCCGTTCACACTCAAGATATGGAAGTGAAGTGAATGGCCGCTTTCATTATAATGGTATGACTGCATTTCAAAACAACCAGCCTTACCGTTATTACCGCGAAGTACCTCTGGTTCCCGATCCCAGCGTAGTTGGCAAAATCTTTAATTTCGGTGTCTACGGCCAGTTGCAAACTAAACTCGCGACAGGGCTTAATCTTACTGCCGGGTTAAGGTTTGACTATGCCCATTATCCATCTTCACCATTAAATCAGAAAGTATTTAATGAACTTGGTGTGCGTACAGACAACAAGCTTAAATCTTTTGTTATTCAGCCCCGTTTTCAATTCACTTTGGATGTTAATGAACAGCACACCGATTATATCCGTTTGGGAGCGGGTATTTTTGCTTCGGACCTTAATAATTATATGACGATTAATAACCTCGTATTTGATGGTCTGCATTCCGCAACGGTAGACATCAGGTCGCCGAATATTCCACCTGTTGATTTTACGGCTTATCGTGCTAATCCTTCATCTGCGCCTACTTTACCCGCCTTTCAGTTACCTACGATCAACACAAATGGGTCCGATGCAAAAGTGCCGGTTGTATACAAAGCAAATATTTCATATAGCCATTATTTCACTGCAAAGTTGAAAGCTGGTATTTCCGGTTATGCAACACTTGGTCGTAATAATTATTTTTATGTTGATAAAAATATGGCCGCCCAGCCTTATTTCAGGTTGCAGGAAGAAGATAACCGCGGTGTGTATGTGCCGTTAAATACGATGCCTGCAAATGGTGCGGGCGACTGGTTGCAGGGCCGCGTAAGTAATACCCTGGGCCGTGTACTTGAGCTGAACAGCGATGGTAAGGTAAATCAGTTTGCTATAGTTGTTGATGGTACTTACCAATACTTCAGAGATGGTGAGGTGTCGGTTAGTTATACCTGGAGTGATTCAAGAGATAATAGTTCTTTTAATGGAAACGTAGCTAACACGGCCACACTGTCATTGCCCGTCACAGATGATCCAAGAGATTTAAGTAAAATGAGTTATTCCGATAACCAATTCCGGCATAAGGTGGTTGTTTACGGTACCTTGCCCACTTTTCTTGGTATAAGTGTTGGCATTAGGTATTCAGGTATTGGTGGTACCAGATATACATTATTATCCGGTGCCAACAGTAATGCGGATTTTGTGTCCGGTACTAACGACCTGGCATTTATCTTCGACAGGAATAAGTCGAATGTACCGCAGAGTGTAAAGGATGGGCTGACCGCCATTCTAAACAATCCCAATGCAAGCCAAAGTATCAAGGACTATATTAATAAATATTCCGGAAAAATTGCCGAACGTAATGGCGGTATCAATGATTTTTACGGCTTATTCGATTTAAGGATAAGCAAAAAATTCAAACTGTATAGAACGCACAACATAGAAGTATCCGGCGATATTTTTAACGTGGCCAACATGTTCAAAAAAACTTGGGGTGTAAATAAATCCCTGGGTTCTCAGGCCTTATATGGCATCGGTATACCCGCAACTTCAACAAGTCCGGCTCTTCCTGCATTTGATGTGGCCAACAGTCGATACAATTACAGGGTCAATACTGCCGGTGTTGCAAATCCTTCAGGCGATCCGTTTCAGGTGCAGATTGGGTTAAGATATAATTTCTAAAAAGCTCCCCTCCTGCGAAGGAGGGCAGTTCGCCGCCATTTCTTCACAAAGCCTGTCCCAGCTTTCCACGAAAAACGTCACTTTCCAACTTCATCTTGTGATAATAAACATAAGAAGTCACCAAAATAGCCAGGATAAACAACGGGAAAAATGCTTGTCCGGTTAATCCATCCACTGCCCAATGACTTATAAACGCACAAAGCATATCTATTCCAAGCCCGACGTAAGCCCATTCCTTATACCTGGAACTAACAAAAGGAAGAATAAGCGCCACACTTCCTGCTACTTTAAATACAGTAAGCATCACTCTGAAATAATCCGGATAGCCAAGGTGTCTTATTCCTTCTACAGCGACTTCTGTATGTGAGGTCAACGCCGGCATAACACCTTCAAATAAAAATATTATTGTGGTAGTTATCCAATAAATGATTTTTGTTGTTTTGGATGTTTTCATAATTTTTAATTTTATTTAAAGTAAAAGTAAAGTAGCTCCATCAATGCGGACGGGTAGGTTTCAGACAATGTAAGGGGGCGTTTACGACTAAGAAAAATGAAAGAAAGTTTATAAGCGGAATGAATATTTTCAGTAATTCATGGAGTAATAATGTTGCGCTGCGGACGAAGACGTCCGCGCTACAAGAGCGGACGAAGACGTCCGCGCTACATATTGCTAACGTATCAACAATATCTGTCCCTTCTTATCGACCTGACTTTCGCCATCCAGCTGATAAACGCAGGTCCAGACGTAATTCCCGGTTTCTGCCGGACGGCCTTTGTAAAAGCCATCCCACGATTTTAATGGATCTTTAGAGGTAAATACCATTTCGCCAAAACGATTGAATACTGCGATATAATATTTCACGATTTTTCCATGAACCGTAACTTTAAACGCATCATTTTTTCCATCAAAGTTTGGCGTAAATGCATTCGGTAGAAAGACTCCGGTAAGGCAATTTTTTTCTATAATCTTAATATTTTCGGTTGTCGCACAACCATTATGTGCCGTGACTGTAAGACTATAGCTACCAGGAGCATTGATTGTAGTTCGCGAAGAAGTAGCACCTGTTGACCATAAGTACGATTTATAATTACCGGCCGGAATAATTTCCATGTATCCATACCGGCATATTGAATCCAATGGCTTGATAAAGGAAGCCGGGGCCTGAAGTAAATTTTTAATGGCAATTGTATCTGAAGCCATACAATGGTTCTGATCAGTAGCCTTGACCCAGTAAATGCCTGGCGTCTTGATGCTCAGATTGCGCGCAACGCTGCCATCCTGCCATTGATAGGAACTGAAGTTTCCGGCATCAAGCTGTATTATCTGGTTTGAACAAATGTCTTTGTCATCTCCGAGCGACACAACAGGTTGCTGGAATTTACTTACTATGATAGTGTCACGTGCGTAACAACCATTAACATCCTGCGCCACAACTGTGTAATCGCCCGGATCATATCCAATTAATTCGCTATCAACCGAACCATCAGACCAGTTATAGGAGGTATAACCTGTCCCGGCATTCAGTGTGAAAAATGTTTCACTGCATACGGATGTATCAACACCAAGATTAATCGGTCTCGCATATAAAAGAGTGATGTTAACGGTGTCTTTTGCTGTACAACCATCGGGGCTCAATGCATTTACAATGATGGGCATGTCTGCTGATAACTTTAATGACACCAATGCATCCTGTCCATTTACAGATGCCGCCGGGGCCCAGGTATAATTTGAGAAAGCCGAATTTGCGGAAATACTGAATTGTTCATTCGCACAAACAGCCATCGTCGGTGCAGAAAGCAATTCGGGCCAGTCGGGTATTGTAACTACAATTTCATCAGAAGAGATATCACCACAGGTGTTAGATACGTATACCGCATAAGTGCCTGTTGATTTGGCAACGAAAGATGTGTTTGATGAGCCATCCTGCCAGATATATTGAACATAATCCGCGCCGGCTTTTAATACAAGAGAATCACCTTCGCAAAGCGTGGTATCATTGCCTAATGCCAGTGCGGCGGGCTCCCCATCGACCTGAACCCACAAAGTGTCATCGTATGAATTACAGTCGGTATTGATGGTTCCAACAACCCAGGTTTTTCCAGGCTGATGAAACTGGAATATCGCCTGGCCCGATGCTGCACTAACAAATCTTGTATGTGCGGGATCAAATGTCCAGATAGGTTCAAGTCCACAACCTGCGTTGGTGAAATATTGAATCGTTTTATCGACATTAAGCGCGCAAACCGGTCCGGGGCTTTGAATATCTATCTGGTCACAGACATCAACAGAAACTTTTCTAACCCTGCCGTTGTATGTATCAGTTACGAGGATATGGCCATGGTAATCGGAAGTCAAAGCCATCGGATACCAGAGACCGGCTGCTGTAGCGAGGCCTCCATCACCATCTGCCGAACGAATGCCGTTGCCTGCAATGGTGCTGATGATGCCTGCAGCATTTATCTTTCTTATAACTGAACCCTCGTACGACGTTATATAAAGATTGTTGCAATTATCCCGGGCAATACCGTACGGGCCTCCAAGCTGGGCATTTTCGGCAGGTCCGCCATCGCCGGTATTACCGTTAACCTGGGTCCCGGCAAATCTTGTAAGCACCCCTGCCGGGTCGATTTTGCGAATTGTAAATGTTTTAGGATCAGATATATAAATAGTTCCATCTGGCTGTACTGCAAGAAATCGCGGGCTTTTGAACTGGGCATCGGTTGCAGGACCATCATCCCCGCTATAACCCTGTATACCGTTGCCGGCTATGGTTGTGATAATGCCTGCAGCGGAAATTTTACGAACCACATAAGATTCCGGGTGAGAAACAAGCAAATTACCATCATAATCTACTATTAAATCAGCAAGTCTGAGATCGAGCTCTGCATCCAGCGCCTGTCCGCCATCACCGCTATAACCTTCTGTGCCATTACCTGCAATAGTAGTGATGATGCCATCCGGTGCTATTTTCCTGATAACAGCATTTCCCTGGTCGGCAACATAAATATTTCCTGAAAAATCAACCGCTACGGATACCGGCTTATTAAGTTTAGCCAGGGTTGCGGGGCCGCCATCACCGGAATAGCCCGCACCGGGACTGCCTGCTATGGTCGATATAATGCCGTTTGGGGTTATTTTCCTGATAGCATGATTGTTCATATCTGCTATATACACGTTGCCATCGATATCTACTGTAATGTCGATCGGGTAGTCCAACTGTGCCATTGTTGCGGGCATACCATCGCCTGCCCAGCCGGAATAGCCGGCCGTTCCTGCGTAATGATCAATGATCTGGGCGTCGGTCACATTAATGACTCCCATCATAAAAATCAAAAAAACAACGAAGATCCTGGTTAGGGGATAGGACATAATTTCCGGTAAATAATAGGTAATGGAAAATACTTAACGTATTAGCCGGATAATTATTGAATAGTGTAGATGAATATATTCACTAACATTTACCTTCAAACTTATAAGTCTAAATTATGAACAGCACCGGATCCGATAATACCGATAATCAAAATGCCATAGATAATAACAATGACAGCCGA
>Ga0193752_1000380_pt1 | contig 44370 bp, 33 predicted proteins | sample H1c1metaG_FD_144924 | JGI IMG/M metagenome (GOLD analysis project Ga0193752, IMG submission 144924) | Soil microbial communities from a riparian zone of the East river system, Colorado, United States - H1c1 | ecosystem: Environmental > Terrestrial > Soil > Riparian zone | place: USA: East River...
GGCGTGAAGCTTTGGCTACTGAACCATTAACATTATAACTTATCCTTGTGCTGTTCGGCTTACCGGATTTGGTAGTTACTATAACAACACCATTAGAACCCCTTGAGCCGTAAATAGCTGTTGAAGCAGCATCTTTCAAAACCTGCATGGATTCAATTGACGATGAATTGATATCATTTAGTTCATTTGGCCTTATAACGCCATCAACAATGTACAGGGGGCTTGCTCCATTCGGATTATTGATAGACGTACCACCCCTTAAAATTATTCGTGATGCGGCGCCTGGCTGGCCACCACCAACAGACTGCACCTGTAAACCAGTAATATTTCCCTGCAATGCGGCACTAACATTGGTATAGACCAGATTTTCCAACGCCCTCGTGTCCAGTTTCGCAACGGAAGTTGTTAATTTTTTCCTGGATTGTGAGCCGTAACCAACTACAATCACTTCATCAAGCTTTGAAATACTTTCCTCCAGTGTAATGTTGATCGAACTTCTTCCCTGGATAGCAACTTCGCGGGAAGAAAAGCCACTGGAACTAAAGATCAGTGTACCATTACTGTTTGTAACTGTTATTGAGTAGCTGCCATTTTCATCCGATATAACAGAGACAGCACTACCTTTTTCACTGACTGTTACACCCGGAACTTCCTTTCCTTTTGCATCACTTACTGTTCCGGTGATTTTCGTTTGCGCAACTACCTGGCCGAAGGAGAGCAGGAATAAAATGAAAAGGGCTAAGTATCGTTGTTGAAGGTGAGTTTTCATTAACAGGTTTAATGAACATGTACTAAAATGCCCCTTAGAAATTCGTTTCATAGCTGTCAATTTTGATTGTAAGAGTTTAAAGCAGTAGATAATTTTAATGAACAAATTTCTTCCCTGGCCGAAGAAAAATTTTCATACAGAGGAGGATTAATTTTTGTAAATTCTTCAATATCTAAAATACTTCTTAGATACGCTTTAAAATGATACTATCATCCTTCATTATTATACTATTTTTTGAAACGGGTAATCACGATAAATTATTCTGAACTTAACACTGATCTTAATTGATTTAATGGCAGGAATATTCTATTAGTTTCCGGTTACCATTTGATGTGTGCATCAATAAATTTAATGAGACTGTCAGCCATAATTTTTTGCTCGGCTATACGGGGATGACCGGCTGTTTCCTTATACTTAAAAAAAAGTGTATATATTTTACCATCATGGAGTTCGCTTACTGCCCGCTCTACAAGGCCCGGCCATTTCGATCCGGGCCTTGTTATACCCATACTTCCCAATGCACAAATAACAGAGGCTCCGGGATAATGCGTTCTTAATTTCAGAATAAATTTTTTGTACGCGTTTATTATAAACTCATCGGTTGGTACGGTGTTTCCAAATCTTCTTTTGAAATGCTCACTACCCGGGTTGCTGATAACAGCTTCATCATTTTGTAAAAGGTTTACGACAACTACATCCGGGATATATTTTGCAAAATTCCAGAAATCAGTGGAATCAAAAGGATTAAGTAAATCATAAACCTCCGGCATAATCAGCTTTCTGAAACCCGACATTAACCCGATTCCACTTACGGCAATACAGGAATACTGTGCCTGATAATGTCTGGCAGTGAGCGCTGCATAAGAGAGATAATTATTTTCAAAAATACCGGCACCGGAATCTCCTCCCGACGTATCTTCTATGGCGTGACCGCAGGTGATGGAGTTTCCGTAAAATTCAATTTTTCTTTTTTTTACTGCAGGTGGAGATAACATCTTACCATCATTCAGCTCAAACCCATACAACCTGGTATAGCCACGGTTATACTCTTCATTTATCTGGGTTCTTTTAAATAATTCAACAACATGTTCTCCCGGCGGTAAATTTTCAGCAAGCGAATACAGTTTTTTTATACTATCTATTTTTATTTTGCGAATACTCTCTCCATCAATTATAACATTGAAATAATTCTGACCATTATAATCCTGCAAAAGTGCTTTTATACCTGTTCCATTAAAACGTAGCCTGGCGGTCGCGCCCGACCAATATAATTCCGCAGCTGCATCCTTTTCTCCAATCCTGCCTTCATATTGAATACGCGGATCGTTAAAAATAATAAACCCATTGTTATTATTTCGGTAACCGGCATTCAGTTTCTTCGCTGTATGGCATGCAGCAATAGCAAAAACCGAAAAAATGATTAAAAAAGAATCTTGCAGTATTTTTTTTTTGAAAAACATGATGAGTAAACGAAGTTTATTAATATAACCATCAGCTGTTTAGTTCTCCAGAAAATGTCACCAATGAACTATTTTCCAAAACGATTAAAGTAGCTATTATTTTCGCTTGCTAACAATCACTTCTCTTACCTCAATAGCTTTTCTTATTTCCTTTTTTTTATTCTTATAATTAAAATCAGCATACACTATTAGAAACCTGTCTGGTCCGGTAGCAATTAAACCAGTATATCCACATGATACCTGGTCATTCTCATTTTTATATGGCAATAATTCAAACGGATCGCTCCAGTTTTTTCCTGCACCATCCGTTGAAAAACGTAACTGAACACCGGGTCTTCCGGATGCAAGAACTGTTATACCGTTTTCAAGTTGCAGTAGACGAGGCAATACTCCGGAAGGGGCCATAACTTCCGGCCGGCTCCAGGTTTTACCAATATCAGTTGAACGGCTCGAATACATAGGACCTTGACCAATTCCATCTGTAGTTCGCATGATAGCCAGAAAACTGCCGTCCGGCATTACTTCAAAAGCAGGTTCTGTGAAACCCATTCTTTTATTGCCTGCAGTATCCAATTGAAGATCGGGTATATATAAAATTCGGCCTTGTATCTTCCAGGAATGACCGTCGTCTTCAGACCGGTAGAAAAAAACACCGGAGCGTGGATCTACTTCTCCTTTCTCATCGATATAAAAGCCAGGATATATGCCAGCAATAGCGGAACGATCTTTTGCCAGATGCATATCCCCCCAAAACAAAACCGGAAACAGTCCTCTGAAACTATAACGTGCAGCCTGGGGATCGTACAGATCCGCTTTTTCTTCACCCCATATCTTACTATCTTTTTTTAAGCGCTTCAGATAAACACCTTTTCTTACTTCCGGAAGATCGTGAAGCTTATAAAATGTAGAACTCGTTTTTGCGTACGTATCCATTCCTTTGCCGATTGGTTCCGGAAGTTGCAAGTCTTCTACCTTTATAGCCTTTGGTGTAACGACGTTGATATAGTCACCATTATTCAATGCCAAACTTCCTCCGTCTTCATCTACGCGTTCAATCTGCCATGACTTACCTCCATCTTTGGAAACCGCAGAACCAAATTGATTGCTGCCATACGCTTCAATTGCATCGGCGGTCAAATTCCATTTTACAGCCAATGCTCCATCGGTTCTTCGCAAAATGGCAGGGAATTGAAAATATCCCCATTTCTCCGGTTTTGTTGCCACATCAACAACTATTGGTTCTTTTAAATAAATCAAAAGATTGTTTTTGTCTTTACCCTTGTATTCGAACCTGATTTCTCCATAAGCAGGTATCCCGGGAGCGGGTTTAGAATTACCCGCCCGGACTGTATGTCTTTCGTTAACTACCTGCGTGTTGTTATTCTTTTGTACACTCTTTGTTGAACTACATCCAGCCAGTAACACAGCTAATGCCATTGCAAATAAATTAGTTACCGGCTGCATTTGTTTGGTTAATTTGGTTATGATGATTTCCACGTACAACCAAATATAATTTTACTTTATTTCGGTCCACTATACTTTCCTTCCTAATCATTGTATTATTTTTTAACGCCGCGATCCTATAACGCCGTTGGTAATGCGGCCGCTGTTGCATCATTCTTGTTATCCGGAATGGTCCGGAACTGTTAAAAGATTGCCCGATCGGGTTACTTTTTTTCCGTCAGATAACTGAAATTTGTACTGTCACCAGATCAAAAAATGACTATAAAATCAGCAGCACAGATGAAAGCACTAATATTAAATGAATTCAATACCCCTTTTTTATTGCAGGAAATACCCGCACCCAATATTAAAAAATGGGAAGTACTGGTGAAGATAGTTGCCAGCGGCGTAAATCCCCTTGATCTCAAAATCAAAGCCGGGAAGGCAGCCCATGCCCAACCTAAACTGCCCAATGCGATATTAGGAATTGATATGTCGGGCATCGTTGCGGCTGTAGGCGGGGACGTTAAAGGCTTTACTATGGGAGACGAGGTATTCGGAATGGTAGGCGGCATCGCCGGTATACCGGGAACGCTGGCTGAATATGTTGCGGCTGATCCCGCGCTAATTGCATTAAAGCCGGCAAGCCTGAGTTTTAGAGAAGCTGCCGCATTGCCGCTAAACACCATAACAGCGTGGGAAGCACTGGTCGATCGCGCGGCAGTCAGAAAGGGCAACACGGTTCTTGTTCACGGCGGGGCCGGTGGCGTAGGCCACCTTGCGATCCAAATTGCAAGAGCAAGAGGCGCAAAGGTATTCGCTACAGTGAGGCCTGGCCAACAGGAGATCGTCCGCTCATTTGGCGCAACGCCCATAGATCATACCAGTTACACAGTCGAAAGCTATGTGAATGAATTTACCGATGACGAAGGGTTTGACGTAATTTTGGACACAGTTGGCGGACTTGTGCTGGATGCATCATTCAACGCCGTGAAGCGCTACACAGGCCGTGTAGTAAGTATTCTCGGATGGGGTACGCACAGCCTGGCTCCACTTTCGTTCCGTGGTGCCAGCTATTCAGGAGTGTTCACGCTTTACCCATTGATTTCCGGATCTGGAAGGCAGCATCACGGCCAGATCCTGGGCGATGTGGCACTACTGGTTACCACAGGCAGGATGCGACCGATGGTAGATGAACGGGAGTTCTCGCTTGAAACCATTGATAAAGCCTACCAATGCGTGGAAAACGGCACAGCTAACGGAAAGATCATTATATCAATAAATAACCCTGAATGATGACAACAATATCATCACAAGTATGTGACACAAAATTGGGTCACATACTTGTGATGATATGGAAATATTCTAAAAGTTAATTAAGCATCCGGTATTTCAGGCTCCACTAGCTTAGCTAACTTTTCCAGTGATTCCTGCCAACCTAAGTAACACATCTCGGCAGGTATAGCAGAGGGAATGCCTTCCTGTAAAATTTTTATTTCCGTACCTACAGAAGTTTTTTGTAACCAAACAGAAGTAGTCATTTCACCAGGCAGGTTGGGATCATCAAATTTGTCACTATATTTCAAAAACTCATTGGGTTTAATCTCCAGATATTTTCCACCGAATGAGTGACTATTACCAGTGGAAAAATTATGAAATGACATTTTATAGGTCCCTCCTACTTTCACATTCATTTCTTGCACCGTACAAATGAACCCGTACGGAGGTATCCAGGAGGCTATCGCATTCGACTCTGTAAATGCGCGAAATACTTTTTCAGGAGATGCTTTAAGAACTCTGTGTAAAGAAACTTTATTGTCTGACATACTATAAATGTTATTTCCTACTCGTTTGGCTTTTCGGTTCCACCCGTTTTTGTAATGGTATCTGCTCCACTGATCCTATTGATTCCTTTATTTATCAACAGCAACTTTACAAAGATGGTAGTAAATCATGGTTTTGACAGAGGCAGTATACGACAAACTCGCAGGCTGTTTACGACAGAAGCTATCGGGTATGGGCAATCGCTGCTGTCATTGAAAAGGCAGGTAATAGCATGTCAATGCCTTTCACCCGGGATCGCTTGTTGTTTCCCGATCAATAAGTGAACAGGTTTTTTATCAAAATCGTGTATGAACAGCCGCACTTCGATGAGCTTACCCACCTCACTAAACGCGAAATGCTCACAAAGCAGGATAGATTCGTTAACTTTTGCAACACCTGCTTTGATGATTGCAAATACACTGTTGTCATCTGCATATACGTTCAGCAACTCAAACTTCGAAAAATCATAAAACTCCCTCACTTTTGGATAAAACTGTTCATAGGCATTGTAACCTTTATAGGTTCCCCCGAAAGGTAAAGAAGATGGTTCATAAACGATCATAGAATCACTGATTCGATCGGGATAATCTGCTAATGTTCTTTTTGTACTTATCATTTCGTAAACGAAGTCTTTGTTGGACAAAGTTTTTTTCATAACCGAATTGTTTTTAGTGCACCAGCTAAACATTGGATAGTAGCACGAAACAGGTCGAACTATCTTACCTGGCTTATAGTTTGTTATTTTTATTCACCTCATTGTATTCTGAGTCAGTAACAGGTTGCAGCCATACTGCATTCTCTTCTCCGAGAAAATTGGTTATAGCAATATGTGCAAGGTGGCTACCTGCCGATGCTCCATGCCAATGCTCTGTATTTTCAGGAATGTTTATTACGCTCCCTTTTTTCAGCGTCTGTGCAGGCTTTCCTTTTTCCTGGTAAAACCCATAACCTTCTGTAACAATCAACACCTGCCCTTTTGGATGCGTGTGCCAATTAGTTCTTGCTTCCGGCTCAAATGTTACACTTCCAATCACAAAATCATTGTTTTTATCTTTGGTCAGCAAAGTTTTTAAAAAAGCATCTCCGGTAAAATAACCGTTCGTCAACTTTTCTCCCTTTGGAAATAGTGAGTTATTGTTTTCTTGTGCCATTTCTTCCTGATTTTTATTGTTTATGCAAGCTATTACAAAGAAAATATAACTAACCCACAGTACTATATAATTGTTGTTGAATTTCCTGCTTTATGAACATGTTCGTTTTAACTTTAGTCAACTATTAACTTAACACCTGATAATTATGAATAATAATGGAAATTACTATTCGTAAATATTCAGTTAAAATTTCATTTCGTAACTTAGGCTACCCAAAATTGTGAGCAATTAATGTCAAATAAAATAGATAATACGAGAGTTTACAAAATGTCTTTTGCAGGTGTTTATCCGCATTATATCCAAAAAGCAGAGAAGAAAGGTCGCACAAAAGCAGAAGTAGATGAAATTATATTTTGGCTTACAGGATATAACAAACAAACATTGCAACAACACATTGACAATAAAACAAATTTTGAAACTTTTTTTGCCGGGGCGCCGCAACTAAATCCGAATGTTTCAAAAATCACAGGTGTAATTTGTGGTTATCGTGTGGAGGAAATCGAAGACAAACTCATGCAGAAGATCCGTTACTTAGATAAATTGATTGACGAACTGGCAAAAGGCAAGGCAATGGAGAAGATTTTAAGATGACACAATAATTGGTACTGACGCAAATCACCTCTTATTCTGTCGTGATCATACCCATAATACCATTTACCGTCTGCAGATATTTGTGATAGAAAAAACACAATCACTTTTTAAAAACAATTTCTATGCGCAAATTAAAATTACAGGTACAAATGACGATTGATGGTTATGTAGCCGGGCCGGATGGCCAGTTGGACTGGATGTGGATAAACAACGGCGAAAAGGATGATTCAAGTTTCAGGAAGGTAATTGAGTTGGCAGACAGCTGCGATACCATTTTGCTGGGACGCAAGATGACCCCGGTATTTATCAGTCACTGGGAAAATGTGGTAGACAATCAGCCCGACAGCCCGGAACAACCTTTAGCGCAACTTATGGTAAATCTGCGTAAGATCGTCTTCAGCCGTACACAAACAGCTATCAACGGCAGAAACCTGGAAGTGGAAAACGGAGACATGGTTGCTGCAGTACAGGCGCTGAAAAAAGAACCGGGCAAGGATATTATAGTATATGGAGGCGCCAATTTTGTAAGTTCACTGATTAGCCATAACCTGGTAGATGAATATTATTTTTTCAGGAGCCCGGTTGCAATCGGCACGGGATTACCGATTTTTAAGGAGCAAAAAATCCTGAAATTGGATAGTTCAGTCTCCTACAAAAATGGCAAAGTACTCGATAAATACCTGCCGGTATAAGCTGCTTGTGCAATGGATCTCCTGATCCGTTGATTTTCAAAGCTGCTTGGTGTTAAGTTTAATTAAAACGTCACCTGGGAAACCTGTCTCACAATTAAAGATCAACGGATTGGAGATCCATTGCACAATGTCATGACCTTTATATCACCATCCTTTCCCTTATTTTTTTTTTAAGAATTGCATTGATAATGCGCCATCACTACCGCTGACTCCAATACCTTGCTTGACACCAGTTTTAGTTTTGTCAGTTTTTCTATCCCTTTGAATAACGGGATGCCTGTTCCCAGAAGAACCGGATTGATCAAAAGAATATATTCGTCAATTAAATTTTCCTGCATCAAAGAATGACAAGCACCCGGACTACCAAAGATTGCAATGTCTTTCCCCGGACCTTGTTTTAACTTTTTAATCTGTTGTGCCAGATCATTGCTGATCACTTTTGTCTTTGGTTTTTGTGTGCCTTCCATGGTTCTTGAAATGACAATCTTGGTCACAGAATTGTACCATTGCGAATGTTCGATATCATGTTTGGTAGCGTTTGGCTGATCAGCCGCAGTTGGCCAGTACCCTTCCATGATGTCATAAGTATTTCTCCCGTACAAAGCAGTGTCTGCACGGTCTGTAACTTTCGTGGCCTCGCCAAAAATTTCCTCCCTGACGTTTACCCAATCCATTTCACCATTTGGACCTGCAACAAAACCGTCCAGGGTGGTATGCATAAGCAATACTATCTTTTTCATTTTTTATATTTTTTTGTTGATGATTTATTAGCTGCAACATAACAGCAGTGATACAAAATTTTTTATTCATGATAAAATGTCATCGCTTCACGACAGTTTCCCCGGAATGTTAAATATGAAGTTATTGTTGTTTTCATCATTTCGCTTTCCGACGCTTTTGATTTCCCGTTGCACGATACAAATTTGGGTAACCGTTCAGAAAACCGGCGGGTAAATCCCGCCAATTAAGAGGTTGATTATGACACAGAGGATGGTTTATTTTGCATACATTCGTCATCTTACATAAAATCGTCGCATGCATGAAACACATATCCATCGTCGTCCCTGAAGGTCATACGAGCCTGGTCAATATCGAAGGGGCACATCAAATATTAACAGATGTCAACACGATGCTTCTTGAAAAAGGTAGGGCGCCGTTGTTTCATGTACAGCTGGTCGGAATATCTGCAATAGCCACTCAACGCAAGGGACTTTATACGATTGCTCCGGACGTGTTAATAGATGAAGTCAGAAAGACTGACTTAATTATCCTTCCCTCCCTGCACGGCGATCAACGTCAGGCGATTGAACTGAATAAAAAATTTCTTCCCTGGATTATACAACAGTATAATCAGGGCGCAGAAGTTGCGAGCTTGTGCCTGGGTGCCTTTTTTCTGGCTGCTACCGGACTGCTTAATGGAAAGCAGTGCGCCACGCACTGGAAGCTGGCGCATGACTTCAGAACCATGTTTCCCGAAGTAAAACTATCGGATGATAAAATTATTACCGAGGAGAATCGACTTTATACCAGCGGGGGTGCTTATTCATTTCTTAATCTGATCACCTACCTGATCGAAAAATACGCCGGTCATGATATTGCCGTCCTGGCCGCTAAAAGTTATGCGATCGATATTGATCGTAAGACTCAATCACCATTTATTATTTTCCAGGGACAAAAGAACCACAATGATGATCATATCCGGAATGTACAGGAATTCATTGAAGCAAATTATCACGAAAAACTTTCTGTCGATCTGCTCTCTGACAAAGCGAATATTGGCCGCAGAAGCTTTGAGCGGCGTTTCAAAAAGGCAACTGGAAATTCAGTTATCGAATACATTCAACGGGTAAAAATAGAAGCTGCCAAATGCGACCTTGAAACCAGCCGGAAAAATATTAACGAAGTTGTATATGATATAGGCTACACCGATTCAAAATCATTCCGTTCTGTTTTCAAAAAAGTAACAGGCCTTACTCCTGTTGAATATCGCAATAAGTACAACAGGCAAATCCTCTCCGTCGCTTAGCAACCATAACCTTATTCTGCACTGGGTTGAAAGGATTATTTCAGCTAAACACTTATAGAGAAATAAAATCCCGATAATTTAGACGCCATTAAGGTATCTATCTGAAAATAAAACAGGAAATATTTATATGGCTGAGAGTAATAAGGAAATATTAGTAAAGGCTAACGCCGCTATCTCAGAAGGCGACTACGAGGGTTTTCTATCCCATTGCACTGACAACACAGAATGGACATTTATAGGCGACAAGACCCTGCAAGGAAAAGAGGCTGTTCGACAGTGGATGGCAACCAATTACGTGGAGCCACCAAAGTTTATGGTAGAAAACCTGATTGCCGGTGAAGATTATGTAACAGCAATCGGCAAAATTAGTTTGAAAGACAAAGATGGAAAAACAGCACAATATTCATATTGCGATGTATGGCGATTTCAAAACGGCAAAATGGCCGGATTAAAAGCATTTGTAATTAAGAACGAGTAAAAGCAGCAATCCTCAACAACCATGATACCTGTTAATATCGTTTGATTATTAGCTAAAATTGGATTACATAAACACACTGATCCTTGATAATTTTATAGCCTGGTAAGCACTGCCACTAAAGGTGAATATAGGGCTTCCCCTTGTCCCTGTAAATAGTTGCTAAAAAATGTGATTTTTATAAACAGATAGGTTTTAAGGTTATTGATGAAAAGTATTGCGAATATGAAAATGTATAAAGTATGCTTGCGTATAGTCTTGTTTGTTGCTGTTTTAACTCAGGTTGTTAACAACACTCAGGCCCAGAGTGGCGACCAGATATTGGATGGCATCGGTGAAACGGGAATGATTGCACGCTACAGGTTCGACGGTGATGTCAAAGACTGGTCCCGGAATAATCTGCACGGCAAATTTCAGGGCGGCGAAGTCAAATTTGTCAATGACAACCGGTTTGGAAAGGTTTTGTCGCTATCCGGTGAAAGCAATGCTTTTATTACGATCCCGGGAGAAGCATTAACTGACATTGAATCGCTCAGTATATCAGGTTGGATCTTCCTGCGTTCAAAGCAACCCGGCCAACGATTTTTTGATTTCGGGAAAGATACCACCAAACATTTTTTTGCTGCCCCTGTCGGCACAACAGCCCGGGATGGTTACCAGGCCTTGATCACAGCTGGAAAAGATAATAAAAACGAAGCGGTTGCCCCGGCAATAGAACTGAATAAATGGGTTCACCTGGTGATAGTAATAAATGTTCCTTCAAAATCTTTGATTACTTATGTCGATAGCAAGCCTGTGGGCGAGGTTAAAGATATTTCACTGGAGTTAACCGATGTGTTCGGTCAGCAATCAGGAGATAAGCAGCTTTATATCGGAAAATCGCTATCGCCAGGCGATCCATCTCTCAATGCCCTGCTACATGATTTTCGTATTTACCGTGTTCCGTTGAGCAGCGGGCAGATTGCCGGAATTTATCGCAATGCCCGGAGAGGTTTTAATGAAGGTTCGGTAAATACAACGGCTAAACGTGAAGATACGCTGCAGCATTTTTCTCCAACTACGCCACAGCTTTACAATACTTATTTAGCGCAGGTATCCGATGTGAAAGTGGAAACAGAAGCAGGAAGTTTGCCACGATTACCAAGTTATATAGATGGAACTTATAAAGACGGAATGAAAGGTCCGAAAGTACGTGTGATCTGGCCCGCTGCTACTGATAATACCGCTGTTATGAAGCCCGGACATTTTACGGTTACGGGTCGTGTTGCTGGAACAGGTTTTCAACCAAAGGCGGTTGTCACTATAAAAGAGTCCAAAAAACCAACGGCACCGGGTTTAAAACTTGCGACCTTCGATTTGAAGCAGGTTTCTCTTAAAACTGATGCTCATGGCCATGAAAGCAAGTTTGTCGAAAATCGCGATAAGTTCATAACAACATTAGCTAAAACAGACCCTAACTCTTTTTTATATATGTTCAGGGATGCTTTTGGCCAGAAACAACCTGAAGGCGCAAAACCTTTGGGCACCTGGGATAGCAGGGATACTAAACTAAGGGGGCATGGCACAGGCCATTACCTTACGGCAATTGCACAAGCCTATGCGGGCACCGGATATGATAAGACTCTTCAGGCAAATTTCTCCGAAAAAATGGAGTATATGGTAAACACCCTGTACGATTTATCACAATTATCCGGAAAGGCTAAAGAAGCGGGTGGTGCGCATGTTTCCGATCCCGCTGTAGTACCCCCGGGTCCGGGAAAATCAGGTTATGATTCAGATCTTAGTGAAGCGGGCATCCGTACCGATTACTGGAATTGGGGAACAGGATTCATCAGCGCTTATCCACCGGATCAGTTTATCATGCTGGAAAAAGGCGCCAAGTATGGAGGACAAAAGACCCAGATCTGGGCACCCTATTACACCCTGCATAAAATCCTGGCTGGCCTGATGGATGTTTATGAAGTGAGCGGAAATAAAAAGGCGCTTGAAGTAGCAGGAGGCATGAGTGACTGGGTTTATGCGCGCCTTAGAAAGGTGCCAACGGACACACTTATAAAGATGTGGAACACATATATCGCCGGTGAGTTTGGAGGCATGAATGAAGCAATGGCACGACTGTACCGGATCACGGGTAAACCGGATTACCTGAAAACAGCACAACTGTTTGATAATATCAGGGTGTTTTTTGGCGATACAGCTCATTCGCATGGACTAGCCAAAAACGTTGATCTATTCCGTGGTTTGCATGCTAATCAACATATACCCCAGATTGTAGGTAGTATAGAAACATACCGTGCCACCAATAATCCCGAATATTATAAAATTGCCGATAACTTCTGGTACAAGGCAGTAAATGATTATTCGTACAGCATTGGGGGAATTGCAGGTGCACGTAATCCTGCCAATGCGGAATGTTTTATTGCGCAGCCGGGAACACTATATGAAAACGGCTTTTCTTCCGGCGGGCAAAACGAAACCTGCGGTACATACAATATGCTAAAGCTGACCAGTGACCTGTTTCTCTACGATCAGCGGGGAGAGTATATGGACTATTACGAGCGCGCGTTGTATAACCATATTCTGGCTTCTGTAGCCGAGAAAACCCCAGCCAATACCTACCATGTACCACTGAGACCAGGAGCTGTCAAACAATTTGGCAACCCTAATATGACAGGCTTTACGTGTTGCAATGGTACAGCCATAGAGAGTAGTACCAAGCTGCAAAATTCAATCTACTTTAAAAGTAATGATGATAAAGCGCTTTATGTAAATCTATACATACCCTCGACACTGGAATGGACTGAACGCAAAATATCTGTTGAGCAGACCACCAATTTTCCAAACGAAGACAATACCAGCCTGAAGATTAAGGGTAATGGAAAATTTGATGTCAATGTGCGTGTACCCGCCTGGGCAACGAAAGGATTCTTTGTGAAGATAAATGGCAAAGAACAGAAGTTCGCCGCTAAACCCGGCACATACCTGAAAATCAGCCGCAGCTGGAAGGATGGCGATATAATAGAATTGAAAATGCCTTTCCAGTTTCGTCTGGATCCGGTTATGGATCAGCAGAATATAGCCAGCCTGTTTTACGGTCCTATCCTGCTCGCAGCCCAGGAACCAGAGGCCAGAAAAGAATGGCGCAAAATAACCCTGGATGCTAACGATATAAGCAAGTCGATCAAAGGAGACCCAAAGCAGTTACAGTTCACAATTGATGAAGTGATTTTCAAACCATTTTATGAAACATACGGCCGTCACTCCGTTTACCTGGATGTTAAGCTGAAATAAAAGGCAACCATACTCACAGCTTCATCTCATTACTTTAGAACTATATAAGTGACGCGTATGTAGATGAATAAGACCAACAAGATCGTTCCAACAGAAATAATAACTGTGTCTAATCTTTCCTTATGAACATACCTGTTGTTTAAATCATATAATTTCAGTCCGAGAAAGCCTCCAACAGTATTTGTAATCAAATCTGTTATATCTGTCGCCCCAATGGCGAAGATGTATTGTATTACTTCAACATTAAGGCTAAATAATATTATAATGACAACTTTTGCTAAAATCCCAATGTTTTTAATATTTACATTCAAAAGCAGGCCCAAAGGAATAAAGAAAAGGCAATTCAATATTATCTCTCCGTAATTAATTCTTCCATTTGTTATTGAAGGAGCAGCAAATGGAATCAGGTTAAGACTTCTATGTTGATAATTTAGTACTGACGAAATGTTGAATTTTAATTTGAATAGCACCAGCCATATAAGTATCAATAAATATAAAGCAAGCAATCCCCTGGAAAATATTTTTCTCATAAAATCATCGCTTGTTGGCAGTAATAGTGTTTACAATATGTTCCTGGTTATCAAATCAATTTAATCACTTAAATGCAGGTTATGAGAAAAACATAGTCGGAATTTTTCTGAGCACCAAAATCTCAAATCATTCGGGAAGAGTAAAAATAAAGCATGAAAAGTTAAGCCGTGAGTCGAAAAGTTAGTACACCGTTTAAGATGTTCTTCTAAGTTCTGATACTAAAATGGTTTTCCAAAATCATCCAGGGGAAGCAACAGTGCTACAAGATGGTTAGTTGGTGCGTCTGTGGCGATATTTAGTCTGGTTCCAAGTATGACGGTTCCGCCATTTCTAAGGCTGGTGATTGAGACAGGCCCGCTGGTTGAACAACAACTGATTTTCCCGTCAGGGTATTTTAAATAATGATTAGGATTGGCCGTCCACTCTAAAGATCCGTCCATCCTGATCTTTGTTACAGCTATTTTATGATCAAGCCCGCCTTCAACCTGAAGAGCAAGCATGTTCCCATCATCTGAGGATGTCACCGCATATACTCCGTGAGCCACTGATTTCCGGTCTACAAATCCTCCGGCTGGCGAGAAAATAAAAATACCATTGCTATTATCATTTGTAACCGCATAGGTTCCATTAGCTAATTTTGATATCCACACCCGCGGACCTCTCGGGTTGAAGCCACCATACACGGCATTTCGCCAGATGACCTGTCCGGAAAAATCTAGTTTAACTATTATAACCGAATCGCACGCCTCACATGCACCAGGGCTCGTACCAGCTACAACTATACCATCCGTCTCGAACACCGCATTCTTAGTGTTGTTGACATTCTCCTTGCTTAGATATTTATCCCATTGAAAATTTCCGTTTGCATCAGTTTTGGTCAGGATTGTATGTTGGATGAAACCGGTTTGGGTTTCAACCATCTTATCCCCAACTCCTACGATTCCACCATCGGAAGAAACTCCTGCAAACCGATAGTTTCCGGCCGTTCTTTTATGTGCCCAGATAACCTTCCCATCGGAGCTAAGTTTAACTATCTGGGTTAACCCCGTATCTGACGCATTATAACCTGTCCCTATGTAATTCCCGTCATTTGTGGCAACCAACGAGCTAAGCCGGGCAGATAACAGATCTATTTTGCTTTTAACTTTAAATAAAGAATCAAGCGTATAAAGATGATATACTGCGAAATTGTCGGAAGCTGCAAGCAAAGTAAAATCTCCGGAGCTTAACTCTACAATAGAAATCGGATCGAGGTTAAGGCCGTTCGGAAAGACGACGTATTGTTCACCAAGCACCACCCTGAGCAGCTTTTGAACAGTATCCAAAACTTTGTTGTCTTTGTTTACAGTGAGCAAAACCTGATAGGTTCCCCTTTTAGCATACTTATGAACCGGATTTTTTTCGGTAGATGAACTGCCATCTCCAAAATCCCATTTGTAACTCATCGTCACTCCACTATCGGAACCGTTTCGAAAGTAAAAATTTGAGTCTATGTAAGTTGCCTGGCTCCCGATAAAAGATGCTCCATCATCACTTAAAACGTATATAGAGAAACCAGCAGCGGGCTGAGATCCGGGTAAAGTCTCAGTCTCGGTATTGTTGTCGGTCTTTGTACAACCTGTAATGATAAAACAGATCGTGGTGACAACGACTCCGACATTGGAAATTTTCGACATTTTTTGCATGAAGGGTACCTGAACAAAAAGGGTTCGGACTCAAAAGAAATATATTTATTTTACATTTCAAATCATAATGATATCTTTTAATGTGCATCGTTAATTTTGGGAATAGCAGACGGAAAGGAAATTATTGGAAGAAATAAAATTTTTCATTTATTACAACTTAGTCGTTAGCATACCTGCCCGCTCAAAAGTAATATTCACGGTGCGACTTCCCAGAGGACGTGTACGGTGTTTCACATTAGCAGGTATTGTAAATATCTGTCCGGGAGTTAATTCTACGGTTTTATCTTCCAGATCGACATACACTACCCCCTCTATAGTCAAAAAAGTTTCATCACTATTAGGATGTAAGTGCCAGTAAAAAGGTTCGGTCATAACACTCACTCGTATCACATGATCATTCACCAGAGAAAGTGGAACATTACTATAAGTTTGTGCATCCCTGGTTATACTATTAATATCAATTATAGTAAGTGGGGGTAGTGCTTTGAACGGCTGCATCTGGATTAGTTAAAAGATGGACTCTGGAGCATCATAGCAGTCCAAATATCAAATATATTTGCAAGAAAAAGTTATGCGTGGAAGAAAGTTTTTAAAAGATGTGGATCCGTTCGCATTTGAAACAATTCTTGGATTTGAAAAATATTAGGCTGCAAGCTCCTTAACTAAGACTCATGCGGAACTTATTAAGATCAGGGTTTCCCAAATAAACGGCTGTTCTTATTGTCTTGATAAACACATCAAAGATGCTCTTGGCTATGGCGAAGATCAGCGAAGAATATTTCTACTTTCTGTTTGGAGAGACACTCCTCTTTTTTCAGAAGAGGAACGGGTAATACTTGCATTGCTTGAAGAAATCACCCTAATTTCTCAGCATGGTGTTTCGGATGCAGTTTATGATGAGGCGTTGAGGGTATTGGGGCAAAAATATACAACAGAAGTTATGATGGCTGTCATTGCGATGAATGCCTGGAACCGGGTTGGAATTACTACAGGCCGCGAACCTCAATAGCCATGGACCCAGAATTATGAAACATGATTTTACGCGCAACGAAAGATTATCCTCCGTTAATCTGGCGAAGCATGCAAAACTCAATTATCGTTATACCATGGTTTTATAATATTCATTCAGATAATATTCATTCAGAAACCAGGCACTTGGATTTTACTGCGCGGTTACAATATCTTCTTGTGAAATATTTATTATAGATTGCAAAAAATAATCATGTAATTGCAGTAATTGCCAGCTTGCCAAACATATAAGGAGAAAGAACTGCTATTGCGTATAGCTAAAGGCGACGAAAGAGCCTTTACGCTCTTTTATGAACATTATTATAATGTACTACGGCCATTTATAGTCAGAAATGTGTCTACAGCCCAATCAGCAGACGAAATACTGCAATTGACGTTTCTCAGGGTATGGCTCAACAGGCATAAACTGGAAGAAATAGAAAATATCCGGGCCTGGATGATCAAAATAGCGAGTCGTGAGTACCTCAGCTATATACGTGATACCCTTTCCAGGCAACTTGAAAGCGATAGTTTTGAAGAAACGGCTGATAATATTTCTCTGCATCTGACTAATAAGGTAGAATACAGTTACGCTGTAAAGGAAATCAGGGGACTTGTGGCAGCGGCTGCTGAAAATCTTTCCCCGCAAAGAAAGCAGGTTTTTCACCTCAGCCGGAATGAAAATCTATCCATTCAGGAGATTGCCTGCAAATTGGAATTGGCTCCAAAGACCATCAAAAACACACTCACAGCCGCTTTGAACGAGATCCGGTGTTTCCTGCGGGCGCAGGGATATGATCTGACAATCCTCATCTGCTGCGCTATTATAAATTTTTCTTAAAAAATAATTGCATTCATTGGGACCCCCTGCTCTTTTTTGCTTCTTGTATCAGGAAGTAACATGGAAAAAGAACGATTGCGATATCTGCTTGATAAATACTCCGCAGGGCTGACTTCTTACGAAGAGCAGCTCGAGTTATTCGAATTTCTGACTAAAAATGAAGACCGGTCAGAATTATATGTTGCTAACTTCATACAGCAACATGCTCCTGATAATAAGATAGAAGCACTTGCTCTTAAACAATTTATCGACGAAATAATTTCTGTTGATAAAATTAATGAAAGAACTTCTGTTCGTCCTGCCCATCGTGTGCATTTCCTTCGCAAATGGGGCTGGGCAGCGGCTTCGGTACTACTGCTTTTAGTTGTTGGTGCTTATCTCCTGAACACTAATAAAAAAAATGTACAACCGACTGAGGTGGTGGCGAAAACCCTTGATATTGCTGCAGGCAAAAATGGCGCAATCCTTACTTTGGCTAACGGTAAACAGGTTGTGCTCGATAGCCTGGCAAATGGCGTTGTTGCCAATCAGAATGGAACTCAGGCAATTTTGAAAAACGGACTACTGACTTATGCTCATACAGGAATTTACACGGGTGAGATTGCCTACAATACCATGTCCACGCCAAAAGGTCGCCAGTTTCAAATGCGATTGCCCGATGGCACACAAGTCTGGTTAAATTCCGCGAGTTCCATCCGTTATCCCACCGTTTTTGCAGGAACGGAGCGAAAAGTGCAAATGACCGGCGAAGTTTATTTTGAAGTAGCGAAGAATGCAAAAATGCCATTCCATGTTAATGTCAATAATAAAGCGGAAATCAAAGTATTGGGAACACATTTTAACATTAATGGGTATGAAAATGAAAAATCATTAAACGCCACCCTGTTGGAAGGCAGCGTTCGCGCTGTTGCCCTGTCTGCTGACGGGCAACCTGAACAAACCCTGGTACTACAACCGGGGCAACAGGCACAAATACTTCCCGGCCCGCAAACACAGCAGGCAGATGCACTCCGCCTGGTAAATAATGCTGATATCGAAAAAATAATGGCGTGGAAAAACGGATTGTTCAGTTTTGACGATGCCAGCCTCGAAGACGTAATGCGGCAGTTGGAACGGTGGTATAATATTGACGTGGTTTATGAAAACGGTGTTCCGAAGGCCCAATACTATGGAAAGATTAACAAGCAAAATAGCTTGCAGGAATTACTACATATTCTGGAAAAAAATGAAGTGCGCTTCAGGTTGGAAAATGGTAACAGACTTATAGTATCGCAGTAAACGAGCCACAAAGAAAAAATTATTAAACGAAAATTTATCAAACAGATCTGTCCCAAAAACAAATCCGGAAGTGTTCTAAGCACTTCCGGCGAATAGTTCGGATTGATCTGAAAACGGTCTCGTCAACCACTTTTTTCCAACAACCAAAACCTGGGCAAATTATGCAAAAAACTGCCATCACCAAAACGTTATTAGTCATGAAGCTGACTATGTTATTACTCACTGCTATTATTTTAAATGTCCAGGCGAAAGGTGTAGCGCAAAATGTGACCCTTTCTGGTAAAGGAATCTCACTGAAGCAGGTCTTTTCAGCCATCGAACAACAAACAGGGTATGTAGTCTTTGTCAAAAAGGAATATCTGTCTAATGCTTCTCCTTTGTCTTTGACAGTGAAAGAAATGCCTTTAAAGGACCTGTTAGAAGTTGTACTAAAGGACAGGTTATTGGATTTTGAAATTAAGGATAATACTAAAACGATTGTTCTTTCGCGCAGAACATCTGCCAGTTTTGTGACTTCTGACCAACCACTCAAAGCCCTGGCGCCATTGGTGACTATCTCCGGCCAGATTTTAGACCCGGATAAGAAGCCGGTCTCCGGCGCGACAATCACCGTTACCGGCTCAGGTCTGGCAACCTCTGCCGACGCAAACGGGCGTTTCACGCTTTCCGGCGTTTCGGAAAACGCAGAAATTGTCGTCTCCTCCGTCAATTTTACACCGATAACCCTTCGCCTTGTCAATGGAACGCTGACTTTAAAAGATAAAGAACTCAAAGATCAGTTAGTAAGTAGTTCTTTACAGAATGTTATACTGATTCTAAGCACTAATGTATCCATCCTGGATGAAACTGTAGTGATTGGGTACGGTTCTAAATCAAGAAGAGAACTTACCGGGGCAGTTGCAAAAGTAACCAGAGAAGCATTTGAAAAAAGACCGCTTACCAATGCCCTGAACGCTTTACAGGGATCTCTGCCCGGAGTAACTGTAACCAGGGGAAGTGGCAGACCAGGTGGCGAAAATTATAGTTTGCAAATACGCGGTGCATCATCTATTAGCGGAGGTAGTCCGCTGGTTTTAATAGATGGTGTTCCGGGAGATCTGAGTTTGATGAACCCAAATGATATTGCAGAACTTACCGTATTGAAAGATGCTGCGGCGGCAATCTATGGAGCACGCGCTGCGGATGGGGTCGTTCTTGTAACCACAAAGAGAGGGGTGTCAGGTGCACCGGTTGTTACTTTATCCGGTAACTATGGAATAACAAAGCCACAATATTTAAAGAAAAGAACTAACACCCTACAGTTGGCCGAAATGTATGATGAGGGGATGAAAAATGTTGGTCAGCCAGGTGTAACTCCGGAAGTTTTTGCAAAAATAAGAGCAAATGCTGCTCCGGATCCTACCGGATGGTTGAAATATTTAGAAAATTTCCCGGGATTTTATCAGTCTCATGATTGGATTGATGATGTATATGGAACCGGTGAACAGCAAAATTACAGCGCAAGCATTTCAGGTGGGGGTGAATCGAACTCTTATCTTTTCTCAGCCGGATATCAAAGAAACGAAGGACCTTTTCGTTATGGAGAAAATCATTCGGACCGATATAATTTACGATTGAATAATGACTTCAAACTTTTTAAAATCATCAACCTTGAAACCAGAATAAGTTATGATGATCAACCAATAATTGAACCTACAGATTTAGCTAACATATTATATTTTGTAAATCAGGTGGGAAGTTATGTGCCCGTATATAATCCTTTAGGACAATTGTACAAGTACCAGGGAGGTTTTAGAAATGCCATACAATATCTTCAGGAAGCTGGTGTGCGTAATACTAATGATAACAGGTTAAATTCAAATATCAAAGCTGATGTTTCCATTACGAGGGATTTAAAATTATTTGCCCAGGTAGGCATAAACTATAGATTTACGGATGGAAAACTTACAAAACCCACATTTGCACAACATAACTGGGATGGAACCGACTTTGACATTGTAAATAATCCGAATAATGCAAACTTTACAGAATCAAAAACTATTTATAAGATAGCTACCGGGTATTTAGATTATAACAAAGTATTTGGCAACCATAAAGTTGGTTTGATGGTTGGAGCATCACACGAGTCGAACGATTTTCAGTCTCAGTCTATAACCGGATATAATTTTGCCAGTAATGAAATATTTACGTTGAACCTTGCGGACAGAACAAAAACAGAATATGCGAATTTCACGGGTAGTGCTAACGATTGGGCCCTGCAGTCATACTTTGGCAGGTTAAGTTATTCTTATGCCGGCAAGTATTTATTAGATTTTACCACAAGGATTGATGGTAGTTCTAAATTTGCACCTGATAAAAGATGGAGTGCTGTGTTCCCATCAGTTGCAGCATCATGGAGATTATCCGACGAGAACTTTATTAAATCTTCCGGGATTTTCACAAATCTTAAGCTACGTGCTTCATGGGGACAGTCAGGTAACCAGGAATTGAGTTTTGGTAATTACGATTATATTTCGCTTATTTCTATTACAGGAATCTATCCATTTGGTTCGCCTAACGTAGGTCTTCCAGGTGCAGTATCAAATATTGCCTCCCAAGATCGTACCTGGGAAACGATCGAAACAAAAAATATCGGAATTGATTTTGCAGTTCTAAAATCCAGGCTATCGGGAAGTTTTGATTATTACATCAAAAACAATAAGAACATGTTGGTAACTGCACAATTGCCTGCCACTTTGGGCGGAGCTGCACCAACACAAAATATTGGAAAATTAACCACTAAAGGGTGGGATCTGTCCATTGCATGGAGCGATAAAATCGGAGCATTCAGGTACAGTATTTCAGCAATGTTAAGCGATAGCAGAAACGAATTAACCGAATTAAAAGGAAGTGATACCTATAGTGAGGGTTTGGTTAATGCACGTAAAGGTTACTCATTGAGATCTTATTTTGGTTACCAGTATGATGGTATTATCCAAAATGCCGCACAGCTGGCCGAATATAAAAAATTTGGTAATATCCCTTCAACTATTTCTATCGGAGATGCGATGTACAGAGACCTTGATGGTGATGGCAAAATTACTGCCTTTGGTGATCCGGCAACTGGTAAAACAGGAGATATGATGTACCTGGGTAATTTGCTTCCACGATATACTTATTCGTCAAATATCAATTTGTCTTTTAAAAGATTTGATTTAGGTATATTTCTTCAGGGTGTCGGAAAACGACAAGGGGTTAGAACCGGAGAATGGGCCTATCCATTTGTGAATGTCTGGACACAACCATTACTGTATTTCTATGGCAAAACCTGGTCCCCCGATAATCCTGATGCAAAATTTCCAAGAACTATTCCCGGTTCAACCGGGTTTGACGGGCAACGCGACTGGAACAGCAGATTTTCTGAAAACCGCATGCTTAACCTTGCTTATTTAAGAATTAAGGTATTATCACTTTCCTATAATATTCCGAACACCTTAACAACTAAATTAAAAATGCAAAGTGTCAGAGTATATGTGAGTGGACAGGATCTATTCACTTTTTCAAAAGACACCTGGAACAAGTCGTTCGATCCGGAAGAAATATATGAACGCACAGATGATCAAACCTATCCTTTCAGCAGTGTGATTTCATTTGGATTAGACATTAAATTTTAAAACGCAGGCATTATGAAACTATATATAATAACGATAGCTCTTTCTGCCCTGCTTTCTGCCGGATGCAAGAAAGGACTGGATCTTGTTCCAAAAGATACCATCTCTGATGTTACATTTTGGAAAACAGCTGCTGATTATGAACTGGCGGCAAATAATTTATACAATTCATTGGAGGATTTTAGCCAGGGTGATAATGAGTCTGATATATCTTTCAACGTCGCCAACGCTGTTAGTAACGGCAGTTACCAGGCGCCTGAAACGGATTCTAACTGGATTAAACCATATACTTATATCCGTCGATGCAATCTCATTATAGAAAAATCAGTTACTTCGGATATAGCGAACGAAGTAAAGCAGTATGCTGCCGAAGCAAAGTTTTTCAGAGCTTATAATTATTGGAGGCTATACAGACTTTATGGTGGAGTTCCTTTAATTACAAAGTTATTGGATGTCAATAGCGAGGAGTTGTTTCAGGGCAGAGCTACAAATTATGAAACTGTTGATTATATTTTAAAAGATTTAACCGATGCTGTTGCTAATTTACCTGAACAAAAAAATTTAGCCGCAGGCGATAAAGGTAGAATAACCAAAGGTGCTGCAAATGCTCTTAAAGCGAGAGTAGCCCTTTATGCCGGTACCTGGGATAAATATCGTGGATTAGCCAATGCGAACAAATATCTGGATATCGCAATTGAGGCATCAACCACCGTAATGAATAACTCGCAATACAGCTTATACACAGGTAAAGCTAAACAAAGCTACCGGTACCAGTTTATTGATGAAGGAGATGACTCACCTGAAACGATATTAGATCGCCGTCATCAACGTGACATTGCCGGCGGAGTTTTTAACCGTGTAGTATCTGAAGGGGGTTATTTGCCAACAAAAAAACTGGCAGATATGTATTTGTGTTCAGACGGTTTACCTGTTACAAAATCTCCATTGTTCCTGGGATACAATACGACAACATCTGAATTTCAAAACCGTGATCCACGGATGACAATGAGTTTTGTAGTGCCGGGAACAGCTATCGTTCAAAGCTGGTATGTGAATCCTGTAGCAAGTTACCCGTTTTACCCGCAACGTAACCCGAATACGGGCTATACTACTTATAAATATCTATCGGAAGAGGCATTTGCCAATGCGATAAATAGTAACTGGAGTTCAGACTATCATATTATCAGATTTGCCGAAATTCTATTAACATATGCTGAAGCTATATTTGTAAAAAATGGAATGATCAGCGATGCCGATTTGAACAAATCAATCAATCTTATCCGTCAGAGAGTAGATATGCCATCATTAACCAATGCCTTTGTTACTGTTAATGCATTGACAATGGAGCAGGAAATAAGAAGAGAGAGAACCATTGAGCTGGCACTCGAAAACCTGAGATATGATGATCTGAGAAGATGGAAAACTGCTGAAACCGAATTACCTCAGGTAGTTCGGGGAGCGAAGATTGTTGGAACCCCCTGGGCCAATCCGATTATTGTAGAAGGTGCAGACAGAAATCCTTATGGTGGATCTGCCTGGCAAACTAAAACAGATGCCGGTGGCTTTATCATCGTAGAAGCTGCATCAGCAAGGGCATTTAATCCGAACAAACATTACCTGAGACCAATACCAACAAAAGAGGTTGCTATAAATTCTGCTTTAACACAAAATCCAAACTGGTAATCTTTCAAATAGCCGAATCTACTGCGCCTATATCAATTTGATATGGGCGTATTAGTTTAGCCGATGAAATTGATTGGATTCCATTATAATTCCTAATTAAACAGACTTATACTTTATGAGAAAGATTTTATTTATCAGCTTGTTATCTTTCTTCTGTATGGAAAGTTACGCGCAGAAGTATGTTTTAATTTCCCCCGACTCAAAATTATCTGCAGAAATTGAGATCAATCAGGCAATAACAATAAAAATGGCGAATGGAACAGAAACTATCCTGAACCTTTCAGGACTGGAAATGGTTACCAGTCAAAAAACTACCGGAGGATGGCAAGTAAAAAAAGCATCACGACGTACTGCTAATGAAGACCATAAGCCACTCATCAGAGTGAAGAGCCAATCTTATAAAAATTCCTATAACGAACTCGATTTGATTTTTAAATCCAATAAAGCCCTGACATTTAGACTTTTTAATGAAGGTTTGGCTTATCGTTTTTCTACTTCATCGAAAGATAGTTTAACGGTGTATAAAGAAAATCTGAACATTCAATTTCAAGAAAGTGATTCAGTTCGCTTTCAATCAGAAAAATCATTCAGCTCAGCGTACGAATCTCCTTACGAACATAAAAAGTTAAATGAAATCGAAGCGGGACAGCTTATCAATTTTCCAATCCTGATCGAAAAGCAAAATAAGACATTTGTAATGATTACCGAATCAGATTTGTATGATTATCCAGGTATGTGGGGAAAAGGAACGGGTAAATCTGAGTTTAACATTACTAATCCACCTTATCCCAGGACTTTAAAAAATAGAGGGAATCCATCTGGAGACGGGCAAGCTGGCCAGGTAGAAGACTATATAGCAAAAGTTGCAGGAACACGAACATTCCCCTGGCGTATTTTTGCCTTTACGGATAATGAAGAGGGTTTGATTGCCAATAATCTTGTTTATTTATTAGCTTCACCATCCGAAATGAAAGATGTTTCCTGGATCAAGCCTGGCGTAGTGATGTTCGACTGGTGGGCAAAAAACAATATTTATAGTGTTGATTTTAAAGCCGGGGTAAATACTGAAACTGCTAAGTATTTCATTGATTTTTGCGCTAAAAATAACTTCCGCTATTTTCTTTTCGATGATGGCTGGAGCCCAAGGGGTAATATACTTCACGAAGTTCCGGGTTTAAACATGGCCGAAGTTACAGCGTACGCAAAGAGTAAAGGCGTTGATGTAATGCTTTGGGTAATGTGGAGCACACTTCAAAAACAAATGCATGAAGCAATGGACCAGTTTGAAAAGTGGGGAATTAAAGGGATTAAAATGGACTTCATGAACCGTGACGATCAACAGATGGTTCAATTCTACGAACAAATGGTAAGTAAAGCTGCTGAAAAGAAAATGGTTGTCGACTTACATGGAGCCTATAAACCTTCCGGATTAAGTCGTAAATACCCTAATCTTCTCACACGGGAGGCCTTGCTGGAATTTGAACAAAGTGGAGTAGCCCAAACTGATAATACAGAGCATCACAATATTTTACCTTACATCAGAATGTTTACCGGTCCGATGGATTATATCCCGGCAACCATGCGCAATTCTACAAGGAGAGGTTTTAAACCGGTTGCTGATTACCCGATGGGACAAGGAACAAGAGCACATGCGATGGCACTCTTTGTAATTTTGAGTAGTCCTTTAACAATGTTGCCGGATTCACCTACGGAATACAACAAAGAAAAACCATGTCTCGATTTTCTATCTAAAATACCGGTAGAATGGGATGAAAGTAAATTGCTTACCGGAAAAATCAGTATGTATACAGTTCTGGCACGCAGAGCTGGTACAACATGGTTTGTTGGTGCTATTACCAACAAAGATGAAAGAACACTTGAAATTTCAACTGATTTTTTAGCTAAAGGTAAATATGATATCGAAATCATTGCAGATGGAGTCAATGCAAATACTGCTGCCAATGATTATAAATTAACAATTCATGAATTTAATGCAGGTGAAAAACTAACCATTGCAATGGCTAAGGGCGGAGGATGGTTAGCCAGGATTACTCCTAAAAAATAAATAAATCCGAAAAAATCCCCAAAGCGAAATTGCAATGGGGATCGGTAGTAAGTATTTGTCGTCGTTACTGGTATCCCGGATTCTGAATCATTTTAGCTCTATTGATTTCCACCTGGCTTTGTGGTATCGGAGCTACAAGATTGTTTTGAGTTATCGGCGCGACAAGATTAATTTCTGTTGCCTTACTATTGATTACTGTTATTGCCCGCCCGGTTCGTACAAGATCGAACCACCGGTGACCCTCAAAGGCAAATTCAACTCTTCTTTCCCGCTCTATCGCTAACCTGAATTCAGACTGACCCGGAATATCAGTAGCAGTTTTTTGCGGAAGCCTTGCCCTTCGTCTTATCATATTCAGATATCCCATCGCTTCACCACTACCGTTATAGGCTATCTCATTGAGACACTCGGCATACATCAGCAATACATCGGCATACCTGATAACAGGAATATTGTTTGCATTGTCGTTATTAAGTACGGGACTACTGCGGTATTTTCTTACATAGACATCCTGAATGGTTTGACCTGAACCATTCACGTAACTGGTTGCCAGTGAAAAATCCCGCCTGATATCTCCGGTTTCATACGCATTGATCAGATCCTGCGTGGGCCGGTTATTACCGCCGCCGCCGAAATTAATTACAGCATTACCCGAATTTTGCGGGGCAAATGCATTTGGCCACGGGTTGCCTTCTCCATTCATTCCTGCAGCAAACTGAATATCGAATACAGTTTCCTTACCGTTTTTCTTGCCAGCATCAAACACATCCGGATAAGGCACAGTATCGTAAACATGCAGATCAATGACTTCTTTTAGCCGGGCTGCCGCGACATCAAACTTTTTCTGAGTCAGCAGCACCTTGCCAAATAATGCCTTAGCTGCGCCCCTGGTAATTCTGCCAATGTCTGCTCCTGTGTATGACACCGGCAGGTCCGCGTCTGCCTCACTAAGATCTTTTTCAATCTGGCCATACACTTCAGTGACAGGATTACGGCCGTAATCATATGCCTCGCTCAGGCTCGAGGTGAGTGATTTTGTCAGCAAAGGAACATCCCCGAATTTTTTGATAGCTTCAGGTGTTATAAATCATTTTTAAAGGTGTGCCGGCTACTTTCTTAGCCTATGCTTTTTCAAATAACTCAGATTCCTCCAACCCCACTCCGATTTATGAGTTTCCGTAATAGTTGTTTAAATAATCATGATCCCCGCCAATAAAAAACAGGCACAGAGTACAAACAATACAGTATTAATTTCATCTATGGAGCCTGGTTTTGGTAGTGCTGAAGATAACACGTTAGCTGCAGAATGAACTATGCTATCAAATGTTATTTTACGCCAATTTGGTTTCCTGGAAAAAATTAGACATCAGACCCTTAAAAAATGTACATTGTTATGAATACCTCTGTCATAAACGAACCGTTTGCACCTAAATTTCTGTTATCATTCACATGTTCTGTTTACGCTGTTTTTTCATAATCAATTTTTTTATGGAACTGTGATTAATACTTACGATATTAATGATATTAATAATTTTATTTTAAATAAGTATTATGGGTCATCCTGCTACAATAAAAGACATAGCAAAGATTTTAAACATTTCTGTTTCCACAGTATCGAGGGCTTTAAGAAATACTTATGATGTAAATCAAGAGACAAAAGCCAAAGTTATGGAAGTTGTTCTTAAATTGAATTATAAGCCAAATTATAATGCCGTAGGCTTAGCAAAAGGACATAGTTATAATATTGGAATAATATTACCCCGGATAACAAACTACTATTTCTCAACTGTAATTACCGGCATTCAGGAAATAGCGTATGATAAAGGCTATAATATTGTTTTGTTTGTTACTAATGATTCACATGAAAGAGAACTGTCCATTACCCAAAACTTATCTACTGCCAATATAGATGGATTATTAGTATCCACATCTTCTAACAGTGATTCTTGCAGCCATTTTCAAAATATCATAGATGAAGGAACTCCAATTGTATTTTTTGACAGGGTTCCAAATAATATAAAAACATCAAAAGTGATGCAAGATGATTATTACGGGGCTTTTGCAGCTGTAGAACATCTGATTGAAAATGGCTACACGAAAATTGCTCATATAGCAGGCCAGCAGGGCCTAACCTTCACGAAAAAAAGATTGCAAGGATACATTGATGCACTTGAAAAGCATAATTTACCGGTTAGGGAAGAATGGATAATTTATTCAGGTTTTTCGCAGGAATGCGGCGAAAATGATACTTATCAATTATTAGGATGCGAACACAAACCGGATGCTATTTTTGCAGTAAATGATAGAAAAGCTATTGGATCAATGATTGCATTGAAAAACAGAAATATTACAATTGGAAAAGAGGTAGGGGTTGTTGGTTTTACTAACGATCCGGCTTCTACTATAATTTCACCATCTCTAACAACGATGGCTGAGCCGGCATTTGATATTGGAAGCAAAAGTTGTGAACTACTTTTTAAACATATAAAGAAGAAAAACTTTATTTATGAAGAAGTGATCATACCAGGTAGATTAATTATCAGGGAATCTACTACCCGATAACAGGTTCTAAAACACCGCTGCCCGGTAAAAAATCAAACCGGTAAATTTAACATCTGCCCCATACTGTAAAATACTACTCTGCGAAGTGTGAGTAACTACTCCTGTTCACTGGTATTAATTCTTCAAAATTAAATTTGAAGAAAGAAGTGCAGATGAATTTTTATCGAGATAATAAGTACAATTTGGATGCAACTGAAGCACACTTGCAGGGTACAAATTGCTTACAGGTTCTTCAAGGCAATCTTTCACTGCTTTAGCCTTTCGTGAATCAGGTACAGAACAAATAATATATTTTGATTTGCAAATCTGGCTGATGGACATACTTATTGCCTTTGTCGGTACATCAGATACTGATTCAAACCATCCCTCTTTAAACTGCTGGTTGCGACATTGTTCTTCCAATTCAACTATTATATAAGGCTCTTGTACAGCAAAATCGGCTGGTGGATCGTTGAAAGCAAGATGTCCATTTTCCCCTATTCCAACCAGAGCAACATCTATGGGATGCAATTCAATAAATCTTTTTAAACGGACGCACTCACTTACAGGATCATTTTCCCCATTCACTAAATAACTTGCTTTTAACGATGGTACTTTCTCGAGGAATCTTTCCTTCAGATATTTTCTAAAACTTGCATTCGAAGACTCCGGCAATCCAATATATTCGTCCAGGTGAAACATTACGACCTTGCTCCAGTCAATATCCTTTTCTGAAATTAATTGTTTTAACGTTTCAAATTGACTCGATCCCGTAGCCAGGATAATATTCGCCTGTCCATTTTGTTCTATAGTATTAATAATTAACCCGGCGGCGGCCCTGCCTGCTGATTTGCCCAATTCGATCGGATCCTTTGTTAGAATAACTTGCATTTAAAATAATTGATTGTTGAATAATAATTTCAGCCAGGTATAGCGACAGGAAATTTGGCAACCCTGAATTCAAAGGGAAGCTCGTATAATTTATGCTTATTTAAAAGCAATTGCTTGCATATATAACCGATAACGTTATCGAAAAAGGCAGCTTATTATTTAGCCTTCGATACCGGATCTGGCGCTCTTCATTTTATTACAACTTAGCTTTTTCCATTTTAGGAACCAGGAAATATATAATTACCCATGCAATTATAAAAGAGCTGCCGCATACAATAAATATGATATTATATCCGGCCACAATATTTCCGGCAGATTTATAAAGATCGAGAATAAAGCCAATAAAGATGGGAAACAAAACACTTCCAATTGCCCCGGCCATACCGCCCAACCCAACCACAGAGCTAATAGCTTTCTTTGGAAACATATCGGGAACAACAGCAAAAATATTAGCACTCCAGGCCTGATTTGCTGCTACAGAAAGGCTTATCAGGGCAACGACTACCCACATATCTGTAGTAAATCTTGTAGCAATAATTGGTATCACACATAAAGCCGAGACAAGCAGGGCAGTTTTTCTTGCTTTACTTACGGTCCATCCTTTTTTTATCAACCAGGATGAAAGATATCCACCGCCAATACTTCCGATCATGGTGCCAGCATACACTATAACAAGTGGTAAACTTGGCTTTTTCAAATCAAGACTAAAATAGGTTTCGAAATAAGATGGGAGCCAGAACAAAAAGAAAAACCATATAGGATCCGTAAAGAATTTGCCTGCAATAAAAGCCCATGTTTGCCTGAGCCTCAATAACTGGCCCCAACTTACATTGCCGGTACTTTCCTCCTTTTCATTTTCCTCGTCGCTATGGATATAGTCAAACTCTGTTTTGCTTAGCCGCGTCTGTTTGGATGGTATAAAATAAAAAACGCGCCAGACGATTAACCATGAAAAACCAAGTGAACCAGTTATAAAAAAAGCAGCCTGCCACCCATACACAGCCAGTAACCATGGAACCAATACAGGACCCACACATGCTCCAATATTAGAACCCGAATCTAATATACCTATTGCAAGAGCCCTTTCTTTTTTAGGAAACCATTCAGCGACTGTTTTAATTCCTGCCGGATAATTGCCTGACTCACCTAAACCTAGTATTGCACGAACGACCCCAAAACCCAATGTACTTCTAACAACACCGTGCAACATAGCAGCGATACTCCAAACAGTAACTGAAATTGTATACCCCAGTTTAGTGCCAATTCTATCAATCACCCGTCCATACAACAATTGCCCGATTGCATAACATGCAGTAAAGGCCATAACTACCCTGCTATAATCGGTCTCTGTCCAGTTAAATATCTTTTCTAATTCAGGCTTCAACAATCCAAAGATTTGCCTGTCTATGTAATTTATTGTTGTAGCCGCAAATAACAAAAAGGCAATAACCCACCTATAACTTCCAGTTTTTGTTTGCATGCTTTTTAAATCATTTTTATTGAATCAACCACAGGTGACTGTACTCTTTCCTGTATTCATCATAGTTTTTTTTGCAAATATTTTTCAGTTGTGGCTGAAACTGGCTTGCCTGTACAGGATCTGATTGTCGTAGTTTTATTTATCCTTTCTTACTATTCCCGCTATCCATTTTTCAGCATTTTTATAATAAATTTTGTCGACAACATGAGCAGGCAACTTTAAACTTCTGAACTCGCCATTTACTTTAGGAACAATCATTTTTTCATCAGTTGTAAAGAATTTCCAGTGACGGGACCAAACCTCATGTGCATGTTTTTTAATATCCGCTGGCTCTTTGATATTGTTATTTACAATATCCATAGCACTAATCCTTAGATCAGTCCCATATAATATCCTGTCCTGGTATTTAATAAAAAAATCATGAACTTTTTGCCAGTTAGTTATGGCCTGGAACTGCAGGTGTGAGATCCGTTCTGCCATATCTACTGCCATATTAGGAAACTTGTCAAGCCGCTTTGCCAGTTCATCTACGCTCCATTCGAGGCTTCCGAGATGTGCGCCAATAAAAATTAAGTCGGGATTTTTTTCGAGCATATGATCCCTGGCGTCGATATAGTCTTCATATGACGGACGTTCCGGATGCAAATACATATGTTCTTCGGGATGAGTACGGGCATAGTCCCGATTCCCATTTACAGTCATTTTTTCCAGAGGCAACCACGAATTTTTATGCTCACCCAGATGTCCGATCAGAGGTATGTGTTTTTGAGCGAGGTAATCAAGTATCGGATCAAATCTTGGATTATCAATCATAACAAGCTTGCCATTTTTATCCTTCAAAAAAAAACCTATATTCTTCCAAACTTTTACTGCTACAGCCCCATTGGAAAATGATTTTTTCAGATATTTAAGTGCTTCCTGCTGCCATCCATCGTTATTGAAATTTTTAAGAGAGAAGGTCGTTCCCCATGAAATACGACCAGGAAAGGCTTTAACTGTTTTGATTGAGAATTTTTGCTGTTCTTCAATAGGAATACCAGCATCCGTATAGAAATTTATATTTAAAAGACGAAAATTATCCTCCTCTGCCTGCTTTATAAAAGCTGTATCTGCTTCTGTGTTAATATGCACATGAGCATCTATTTTATCAACAGATTTAAAATCATCTACAGTGTAATACCTGACTGAATCTGAATTTTGCTTTTCTGCTGTTGAAGTATCTGCATTTGAGCAGCATTGAAAAATAACTAAAAGAGGAAGCATCCCCAGGTATTTGTTGTTACTTAAAAATTGCATTAGTCCTGGTTTGAATATATTTTTTAGTAAGATTATTCTTTTGTTATAAGCAGCACAGAAGTCAGGAAGCTTTCAATTTTGAGCAGCAGCTTTAATACAACTATTGATATTTTTTCGCAAAATCCCCTGAGTAAGTATTAATTTCTTCATCACTTAAATGCCCGCCGGAAGTAATAATTATCCGGTATCTCATTTTTAAAGATCCTCCCGCAGGGATAGTAAAATTTAGTTCCTCTTTCCCTTCTGTAAAATCCTTAACACCAAATGGATTTGCTGCAAATAAGCCATAACCGCGGGCATGCCAATAGGTCGGGTAACTCAGGTTTTGAGGGTGGTCACAAATAATAATTGAAATTTTTTCATCGCCAATGCTTCCGTAGAGATTCATCCACTTTGCACGTTTACCCCAAACCGTGTCGCCAGTTACGCCTTCGCTGCTTCTGAAATTCCCGGTTACCCCTTCGTTCGACATTTTTGCGACTGTCGTAGGATTACCCCTGGCGTCTGTTAAAGTTATATCGTCTTTGGAAGGCAATTCCAGTTGCCGGGCAACCCGGATGCCAAAACTACCTTCCTTGGTATCTTTAAACGTCACAGCCTGACCGCTGGAAGTTAAGGTTACAATCCGGTCAATAATACGCGTTGTTCCTTTTGCTATAAAATGAAACTCAGTTTTTTCGGACAGAAGTTCTTTTTCAGCCGGGTCTATCCAACTTGCAGTTGTTACAAGTGTACCTTCCCCTTTTCCACCTGATGAACTTTCAATGCCGGAATGTTTTATCTGACCACCATTTACATTCCTGGTGCCTTCTGAACCGTTCCCCCAAAAATCATATCCATTAACATTGCCATAGTTAAACCAGTTACCTACCTGGTGCATATGGTCGCGTCGCTCATCCTCTCTTGGTTTTATTGGAAAACCACGGGTGACCGGGGTGCCGGCAGCAGTGAGAATGGGATAAAGTACAGGCTTGTAAACACTGTCGGGCCACCGATAGGAAGTAAACAGCTTTCCATCTATCATAACATCGACTCTTTTCTCCGCCTGGTGTTCATCAAAATTTATTACTGATTTTTGCACTTCATCACTTGCTTTCTGCGATTCAGCACCACAGGATAATGCAATAATCGCCGTTAATAAAAAAAATGAAATTGCCCCTGTCTTCATGCTTTCTGATTAGGTTATAAATGTTGCGTACTTAAAAAGAAAAATCAGCTTTTGTCAGCTGCAGTCACGAGTTGATTAAATAAATTCAACTGTTCTTTCATGGCAGCAATTTTATCTGATGGATTAGAACTTTCCTCCAGGAGTAACCACCCTTTAAACCGCATATCGGTCAATAATTTAAACAGATTCTTATAAGGATATTGATCAGTGGCAAGATCTCTTAGGTGGACTGTATCACCAAACCATTTTTTAACCGTATTGAAGTTGGTCTCAATGCCGGGAGGCAGCAAGTCCTGGGGATTACTATTCCAACATATTTTTACATTTTTCTCTTTGACCCCGGTAAAAATGGATTTTATATTTGGTATCTCCGCGGTTTTACTTCCATGGACTTCTACCCGCACTAGCTGGCCATAATCTCTCGCGTACTTACCTACTTCATTTAATGAAGCGGCAATCTGTGCAAGTGTTTTTTCTTTTGGCACTCCTTCTACCAGACCATTCGGTTTTACTTTAATACCCGTAGCTCCGATATCTTTACAGAGCTTGATATATTCTTTCGTTTGATCTATGTTTTGACGGAGTTTAGCAGGATCATTGCTGTGATATTCGAAATTAGAACCATAACCGAGACAGGTGACAGGACTATCAGCAAACATCTTTTTAACTTCCGCGCGCTTTGCGGCATTCAGCGTTATCTCAACTCCATGAGCATGCTGGGTACGCAACTCAACCCCCAGTAAACCTGCTTTTTCACAATTGGCAAGTAAAGTAGGGAGGTTCCAGTCACTGGCCCATTGATAAGTTACGAGGCCTAATTGCATCTTTCCCTTTGGTGCATTTTCAAAAGCAGATAAGATTGGGGAGCCTGCTGCAAGTCCAAGGCCCGCAACTACGCTATTGTGTAAAAAATTCCGACGTGATAAAGGAGCACTCATTGTATAAATTATTTTAGATTAATATGTTTCAGGCAATTGCTTATTACACTTCATCAGGAACTATATAGGGAGGACGATAAATCCGGGTAAGCATTGCGTTTGCTTCAACATCATTAACAAACCTTTCCATACCAATGTCACCTCCCATAAAATGCAATTCCCGTTTAAGCCTGTACGAAATATTGGATAACAAGGGAAGTGCAGAGGAGAAAAATCCATCATTAATGTCGCCATTCAGTGATTCATCTTTACCTGACCGGATGGCATCCAGGAAGTTTGACCAATGCGCTGTGCCATCCTGTTTGCTTTCTTTAGATGAAGCAAAAGGTTCCTTTTCCCTTTTTCTAAAGGCTTTCCATGCACCCCCATTTAATTCAAGGTAACCATCGCTCCCAAAAAACGTATTTCCAACTTCAATACCTAAACTTGATTCACGGTAAGTATACCGGCCGCGAACTTCAAACTCAAGCATTTTGCCATCGTTATACTTTATAATGGACGTTTGGGTATTGGGTGTTTCCTGGGAAGTTTTATCCTGCCCATATGCCTCTACTCCTCCATATACCATCTCTCCGGGTGTTTTTGTTGAACCTTCGTCGCTGTGAAAACCATATAAACCACCATTGGAATATATTGTTACAGGGTGTTCATTTTTATTGAGACCCCAGCGGGCAATATCAAACTGATGAGGACCTGTATTGCCAATGTCTCCGTTTCCAGTATCCCAATACCAATGAAAATTATAATGACTACGTTTTTCATTATAGGGCCTATAAGCTGCGGGACCTAACCAACGGTCATAATGGAAGCCGGGAGGTGGGGTACTGTCTTTTGCCGTTCCAAACGAATCTCTTGCCTTATAACAAATGCCCTTTGCCAGATAGACCTCCCCGATGCCTCCATCATGAAGAAATTTAATAGCTTCTCTTACGTTAGCAATTGAGCGGTTATTCAGGCCAACCTGTACACGCCTGTTGTATTTGCGTGCCGCCTCAATCATTTTGCGTCCCTCCCAAATATTATGCATGGCGGGCTTTTCAACATAAACATGTTTGCCTGCCTGGCAGCCCCAAATGGTAGCCAGGGCATGCCAGTGATTCGGTGTTACAATAGAAACTGCATCAATTTCTTTGTCATCAAACACCTTACGCATATCCCATTCCGTCACAGGCCTTACACCTGTTTTGTCCGTTACTAACTTTGAACGGGAGTCAAACAGCTTTTCATCAGTATCACATAAAGTTTTTAACCGAACATTATGGCTGTCCTTAAGCTTGCACCATGATTCAATATGAACACTGCCCTGGTTTCGAATACCAATAACTGCCATATTGATACGGTCGTTAGCCCCCATAATATTAGCATAGGATTTAGCTTTCATACCTATAGCTACTCCAACAGCTCCCATTATACCTTTTTTGATAAAACTTCTTCTTTCTGCCATAAAATCGATGATTAAAATTCAAAATACAAGCGTTCTTAAATTACCAATTTGGGTTTTGATTTAAATTCTTATTCAAATTAATTTCCTTTTGAGGAATGGGCCATAAATAATCACGGTCAGGATCGAACTTACGTAATGTAGGATCATTTATGGTAACCAGGTTACCCGAGTTGTCTGGATAAGTCATACCCAATATTGGCGCATTCATAACTTCCTGCGCTATTCCCCAGCGTCGGATATCGAAATACCGCTGTCCTTCAAACGCCAGTTCAACCATTCTTTCATGCCTGACAATCTCACGCATTTCCTCCTTGAGTTTTGGTCCGGCTATCGGGGGTAAGTTAACATCTGCTCTTTGACGAACGTCATTTATTGCCTTGAAAACAGTTGCATCAATCTGGTCTAATTCAATTTTGGCTTCTGCATATATCAACAATACTTCTGCATACCGCATCAGTATAATATTGATTCCACTGTTCCTGGGGTTACTGAAATCTTCTTTATTTATATACTTTTTAATATTGAAACCGGTTTTGGTAGAACCTGGCCTGTATGCTACTGCATCAGGTGTTCCACTGCTGGGTCTTGAGTCGTAAATAGTACCGTTGGGCAACGTACTGCCTAAGACAAAAACAGAATAACCAAGGCGGGGATCACGATCCTTATAAGGATTAATAGGATCGAATCCACTGCCGGCTTCAGTGATCTTTTTTCCATTCTGCATTTCATAGGCATCCACCATTTTTTTTACAGGCACAAAACTCCCATCAGCAGTTTGTGAATAAGGAGCCAGTAAAGCAAAAACTGAATTGGAGTACACATCCTTTACAAATTGTTTATCAAGCAGGACTTCTATATTATTTTCAGCTGTGTAAGAAAACAGGTTTTGGTAGCTCGGAGATAGCCCTGATACATTTAAATCCATCATAGCTTTGGCGGCTTCCGCTGCTTCTTCATATCGTTTTGCATAAAGCATAGCACGTGCCTTAAATGCGAGCGCGCTCGCCTTGGAAGCCCTTCCTTTTTCGGCACTTTTGTCGGCCAGCAAGTTGGCAGCAGCTGTGAATTCAGTATCAATAAAATCCCAAACCAATGATGCTTCTGTACGCGTTACATTAAATCCTTCGTCAATAGAAATGGTTTTCGTAATTAAAGGAACGTCCCCGTAAATAGAAACCAGCTGTAAATATAAATAAGCCCTGATAAACTGCACTTCACCCTTTAATTGGGGTATTAGTTGTGCATTGGTTGTTTTTACTTTATCTACATTTTCGAGAAAATAATTTGCAGCGCGAATCCCTTTGTATGCATTGTTCCATTTATTTTCTATCAAAGGAGTAAGTGCGTCATAAATACCCTTCTCAACATAAGACTCAAGCAGAAAACTTACATTGGCGCTGGCAACATCTGACATCGCATCCCATGAAAAAATATCCTGGCCTTCGAGGTAGTTGTAAATTGCATTTGCTGCAAGTACCGCATCTTTTTCCTGGATCCAAAAGATTGCGGAAGTTATGCGGTCATTGGGAATTGTATTCAGCAGATCCTTTTTACATCCGATTGTGAGGACGAGAAGGACAATCATATATAGTTTGAATTTCATATTCTTTTGTTTAAAAGGTTACGTTAACTCCTACAGTATATAAAGATAGTTGTGGGTAATAAGCCACCCTGCCTGAAGGAAACTCCGGATCAAGACCATATTTTGTAGCCTTTGAAATTGTAAAAATGTTAGATCCACTCACATACATTCGCAGCCTTTTTATATGAATATTCTCAGTCAAAGTGGAAGGAAATGTATATCCGATCTGAAGATTTTTTAATTTTAAATATGCAGTATTGATCATCCAAAAATCGGACATCTGGGAATTAATATTCTTTTCCTTAAGCGGTCGTGGAAACCTTGCACCCGGGTTTTCGGGAGTCCAGTAATCTGTATACATATCCAGGGCAAATGCGCCCCAGTTACCCATTTGTCGCAATGCCCCTTCAGGTATCGCATTAGCCTTACCAACGCCCTGGAAAAAAATATTGATATCAAATCCCTTATACTGAAGGTTTGTGTTTAAGCCAAATGTAAACCTTGGAATATCTGAACCGATAACGGTAAGATCAGCAGTTGTTATTTTGCCGTCTCCTGTGATGTCTGCATATTTAATGTCACCTGCACTTGTTGCAGGGTCAAAAACAGGGTATTGACTTACTTCTTCCTTAGATTGAAATATACCTAGTGACCTGAAGCCAATGAAAGCATCAATAGGATATCCTTCCTGCCTGACAGTTAGCGTATTTCCGGTAGTGCCAGTGATATAAGGTCCGGTACCTTCCAAACTCACTATTTTATTCTGCATATCCGAAATATTCCCCGTTATGGAATAACGAAATCCTCCTATACTACTCTTGTGAGTAAGAGACAATTCCCATCCTTTATTCTCCACAATACCTGCGTTTTGCGATGGCGGGTTCAAACCAACTACTGCAGGAATAGGCAATGTAAGCAGAATGCCATCAGTTCTTTTTTCAAAATAATCGAAAGTCATTCCGAACTTACCATTCAAAAACTGAACATCGGCTCCTATATCGGTTTGAGTTGTGGTTTCCCAGGTCAATTGTTGATTTGCTAAAGTCGATAATGCTATACCCTGTGCGGAACTATTGTTGAAGTTATAATTTGAAGCGGATAGGGTTTCAAAATACGAATAAAGCGGTACAGACTGGTTCCCTGACTTACCCCATGATCCTCTCACTTTAAATTCATCCACCACAGTTGACAGAGAGGTCCAGAATGGCTCCTGGGAAATTCTCCATGCTCCTGAAAAAGACGGAAAGAAGCTGTATTTATTGTTGCCGGTAAAGCGTGAAGATCCGTCGTAACGGGCATTGGCTTCAAAGAAATATTTTTCTGAAAAGTTATAGTTAAACCGTCCAAAATACGACCTTAATCCCCATGAAAGATCTGCACCTCCGTTACCGCGGGAGGCGTCTGATCCCTGAGATATTGATTGCACGTCGTTATTATAAAAATCATTTCGGGAAGCAAACAACGTTTTTTCTTTATTTGAAATCTGTGAATATCCTAGCAAAGCATTTAGAGAGTGCTCTTTGACGGTCGTTTCATAGATCAATAAATTATTCAGCGTGTACTCTTCCAGGGTATTCCGGGTTTCCGTCAGGCTATTTGTACTTACCTTCTTTAAAACATTACTATTGTTATAATAATCCCTAATCTCGTAAGCGTTCGCAAAATCTTTCTGATAGTACTGCTGGAACCGTCCGGCATATTGGGTTTGAAACTTTAATCCTCTAAACAGTTTAATATCTGCTTTTAGATTAATAAGCCCATAATTACGGGAATAGGTAGATCTTCCATCGAGTAAATCCGTTACAAGCGGACTGAAACTTTCTGAACCTAATCCATAAGTTCCATCAGGATATTGCGGAACAGCAAAGTTCGATCCGTGCAATATATATCTGAAGACGTTGGATTCATTCAGGGGAGAGATGTATTTATTTACACGATAATTAAAATCACCTGAAAGTGTAATTCTTTCAGAAACTTTGAAATCTGTATTAAGCCTGATGTCCTTTTTATCTCCCTCAGATTGTGGGATAATTCCCTCCTGATCAAAATAGTTAACACTCAACAGGGTTCGCAACTGCTGGTTGCCGCCCGATAATGTTACAGTATGATTTTGCTGCGGAGCAGGTTTAAGGAGATAATCAAACCAAACATTGGGTAGTGGATATTTATATCGGTCAGTCGCATTCACCCATTCCATTATTTGATCTTCGGTGTACACCGGTGCAGCACCGATATTTACTGCAGCCACATTCTTGATGCGCAAGGTTTCTTCGAGTCCCATATGCTTTGGATGCAATAAGCTATTTTGCATTGCATAATAGCCATCATAATTCACGCGTAACTCACCTGACTTTGCTCTCCTCGTAGTTACCAGAACCACTCCATTTGCCGCTCTTGATCCATAAATCGCAGTAGATGCAGCATCTTTCAGCACACTGACAGATTCGATATCAGCAGGATTGATATCGGCAAAATTTTGTTCGATTCCGTCTACTATAGTCAGCGGATCGTTGTTTCCTAATGTGGTGATACCGCGAATACGGATATTTGTATTTGTTTTTCCGGGTGCGCCACCAATGTCACGGATACTAACACCAGGAGCAAGTCCTTGCAAAGCCTGTACGGCGCTTGCAACGGGACGTTTCATCAGTGCGTCTCCCTTGATGTCAGAAACAGCACTTGTGAGACTAGTCTTTTTCTGATTGCCATACCCTACCACCACTACATCACCTAATTGGCTTGTGGTAGAGGGATTCAGGGAGATTTGTAAGCTTGTGTCACCCTCACCCACCGGAACATTGGTTGCCTCATATCCAATATACGACACCTGGATAACTGCTTTTCCTATCGGTACTGTTAATTCAAATTTACCTTGTTGGTCAGTTACGGTGCTTATATTGTTCTTAACAACTGATACAGTAGCCCCCTGAAGCGGAGCATTTGTTTTAATTTCCTGAACTGTGCCCGTAATCTTTCTATGCTGAGCAAGGCCTGAGAGAGAAAAAACAAGGAAAATTATAACCCCTGAAATGTAATAAAGCACCTTTGTTTTCATTCGTTTGTATTTATAATTAGTACAAAAAACCAATTTACTTTTTGCCATCTGAGACCTATGCGTGACTTCGTCGGTTGTGCTTCTTCCCGGTATTATTCAATAGTGGAGTTCCCAACAGTAGAAGTTGTTGCGACATCTTCAATTTGTCCCTGAATCCAACATGCAAAAATGGAGTTACAAAAGTTACAAGCATGAAATTAATCAGAGAGTTGACGCATCTTTGCTCTTTTCATTTTTATTGGCTGACTTTTGGTTTTAAATCTGTTCCTCATAATCAATTACCCGTTAAACAATCAGTGCGAGAATTTGTGGGGATTAAAGCTTAAAGTAAATTTTACGCTTTTTCTTTCGCTGTCTAAATTAATAAATAAATAACCTGGATATATAGATTACAAATGAAATATCAGCGAGAACGTTATCGCAAAATCAGAACAGCCTGGTAAGTGCTACTTGAATTACAGGAAGAGTATTATAAAAGATAACACAGGCAAATCAGATATGATGTACGGACATCACCTGCATTCGGATGAAGAATGGCTCTATGTATTTGACCTATGGATTATTTCTTTTTTTAAGCAGTTGCGTTACAAAATAAATCGCAGAAAAGATGAGTATGAAAATCGTGAGGCCTGTTGCTTCTGCTTTGCTTGAATTGGATAATAGCCAGGTGGTACCTGCCACTGCTACCAGCGGAATAATGACTCCACCCGGAACACGAAATGTTTTTTGTGCAACCGGTATTTGTTTTCTTCTCAGTTGAAGAAGGGCAAGCCCGCCAAAAATCATGAACTGGAAAAACATCCGGTAAAGATCTGTCCGAAGCTGCGGTATAAAAGTCTGCAGGGTGTCTGACAAGGCATTGGCGAGGGCGGCATCCGAAGCAAGCGCGCCGAGTAAATAAAGATTACCGGCCAGGAAGCCGGCATATTTTCCAAAAGCTTCTTCAATAAAAGTATAGGGGCCACCGCTGATACGGGTTTTACTACCCAGCATCTGTATCGGAAGCTTGCTTACAGCCTCCTGCGAATATTAATGCGAAGAAGAAGTATAATAATCTTTTCATGTTTGCGGTTTTAAAAATGCGGATTAAATGTACACCGACTAATTCACTTCAGGATTAAAAATGAATGATCTGCATAGCAGATTGAGATAAGGGGATTGGATGATTAATATTATTTAATTATATTGCCACACAATATAAAATATAATTTTACATTATAAAATTAAAAACAAAACAAGATGGTCAGTAAAACAGCCCTGTTTTTTGCTATCCTGATGACGGTATTAATAGCCACCATCAGTAATGCGGCACCCTTCAACCATTACATTACAAAAAAGGGTGACCGTTTGTATGACGGGGAGAATGTGTTTCGGTTCGTAGGAGTGAACGCTCCCGCCATCAATGGCCACTACGATGGATATAAAAACACAAATCCTGAAAGCGGATACGTCTATGATCCGCTGGAGATGAGCTTTGAAATAGAAAGCTATTTTAAAGACATGGCGCAAATGGGCATCACTGTATTTCGTACCTGGGGTATAACAGTTTCTAACGGATCCAATGAATACGAATCGCTTGTTACCGGCGTAAATACTTACAATGAAACCGCTTTCAGACGCATTGACAAAATGCTTGAACTCTGCAACAAATACAATATCCGGGTAATTCTCTGTCTCGTAAAAGAGAACCAGTACTGGGGCGGTACCGCTGCCTTCAGCAAGCTGTATGGTGGTGGAAACTACTACACCGCTCCGGAACCGAAAAAGGGGTTCAAACATTTGCTGGATAATATGGTCAACCGCATCAATCATTATACAGGTAAATCCTACAAAGATGATAAGGCTATCCTTGCCTGGGAATTTGGTAACGAAGTACCCAACAATCAGGTAGCCTGGATCAACGAAATGGCAAATTATTTGAAAGAGATCGACCCTCATCACCTGATTGCTGACTCAAGACGGGCAAACGGGGTGGAACAATTGACAAAGATTGTAGATGATGTGATGAACCGTTGTAAAAATATCGATTTCGTGAAAACCCGCCAGTATCCAAATTATAAGGGAACGGTGGACGAATTATGGGCCGTTTGTGCAGGGAAAATACCATTGATTATTGATGAATTTCAACAAATGGAAAAGTTCGCCGGTATTCTCGACCGGGTGCAACAGACCGGCACAACCGGGGCTTTGTTGTGGAGTTTGATGAAATACCAATACAAAGGTGGAATTGGCGGACACGCACTTTTCCATGCGTATAGCTGGGGAGGAAGCAGGTGGCCCGGATTCAACAGCGGCGCATATTTTAATGAAGAAAAAAACCTGCACCTGATCAGGAATTACGCATATAAAATAAGGGACGAGCAGGTTCCGCCACTACCTGTACCCGATGGAATACCTTACTTATTCAAAAGTTCTGAAAAAAATGCGGCAGCATTTAAATGGAGAGGTACACCAGGTGCAAGGTATTATGTGGTTGAACGCGCTACATCCGGAAAAGGACCATGGACGAACATTAGTGGTGATATAGACATCAGCTTCGATCTTTATTTCTATCCGATGTTCACCGATTCAAGCGCAACAATCGGATCCGGTTACTACTATCGGGTAAGGGGAAAAAATACTTCCGGTATGACTGCTCCTTCAAATATTGTGGGACCTGTGAAGGTGAAGAAGCGGATGGTAATGGACAATCTGTTCGATTTTTCAAAAGTGTACCACAAAAGCTCCAATCTTAAAATTAGTACTGAAACCTACCCGCGCCTAAGGCAAACTGAAGAAGATTTTGGCCAGGTGGAACGCATGCCTGGAGTGGGTTCCGCCGAATTGGTTTATGGCGCTGATCAATTAAAATCGATACAGGTCGTGGTATTCAATACCAAACCCGACTCCCTGCAGATCGAATATTCTGCCGATGGAGTTTCGTGGAGCAACTCCCGGGAATCCGTTGTGAGAACGGTAAGAGAAGACTACCCCAGTATGATATCCGGGGAGAAAGACCAAACCATTGGGAAATACACCTACGAACTCGCAACTTTCCCGGTAGGAACCAGGTATGTAAAACTTACAACAGGAAACAACGGAGCAGCCGACACCTATCCATGGATTGGCAGGGTTCATATTGGGTTCACGGGCTTCTTAGCTTCACCTGAAAAATAAACGGTATCACCTCAAAATTTTCTTTATGCGGTTTTCAGTTTCGAATCGATCCAGGCTCTGATCTTCTGGTCCAGGATGTCCGGCGGCATGGCACCGTCTTTCACCCGCAGAAAATGTCTCCTGGTTTTTATCAATCCACCAGTGTGCCGCACGACAAGTTTACGACTGCGCCGGTCATTGCACCAGCTCCATCTGAAGCTATAAAAGCTGCTGTTTCTGCCACTTCAGAGAGCGTTGGCAGGCGTTTCAATAGGGTACTTTGAGCCATCGGTGAATCAGGTAGCCATTCACTCACTGGTTTATCACGGGCAGACTCCTTATACTCGGCATTAGTTTTAAACATGTCTTTGGTATAA
>Ga0193752_1000381_pt1 | contig 44346 bp, 39 predicted proteins | sample H1c1metaG_FD_144924 | JGI IMG/M metagenome (GOLD analysis project Ga0193752, IMG submission 144924) | Soil microbial communities from a riparian zone of the East river system, Colorado, United States - H1c1 | ecosystem: Environmental > Terrestrial > Soil > Riparian zone | place: USA: East River...
CGGTTGGTCCGGCACTGGAGGCTCGAGTCGAACGAGCTCTGCAGTTGCGAGTGGCGCTCCACCAGGCTCGGAGCGCCCGCCCGCGAGTAAGACGCTACCGTCCGGCAGTAGCGCTGCGCCGTGCTCCATGCGCGCGCGCGCGAGCTTGCGGTTCAGCTCACCCGCAAAACGTCCCGCCACGGTATCGAAGACTTCGTACGACTCTGCGGCTCCGCCGCGCGCCTCTTCCGCGCCGCCGGCGACCACGATCCATGAGCCCGCGAGCGTCGCGGTCGCATAGCGGCGGCGCAGCAACATTCCATCCGGGACGAGCGCGCCGATCAGCTCACCGGGGGCGACGGTCAGCGCGCTCGACAGCACGCTGCCGTCGGTGCCGGTTCCGCCTGCGATGAACAAACCGCCGTACGGTAATGCAGCGACCACCGCCCCTTCACCGGCGACGATGCCGAAGTCGCTCAACGGACAGGACCGTCCTTCGGGAAGCACCACGATGGAGCGCGGTGTGGCGGCGCCAGTGCCGCTCCCAGCGGCAACCAGGGTAGCGCGACCGCCAGCCGACGCAGCGGCAGCAAAGCGCCCTTGGATGGCGAGCTCGCGGGTGTCGATCGGGAACGTGTCGATGCTTTCGCGCGAGTCGCGAAGGTCGAAGCGAGCGCGGCGCGTTGGAAAGTCGCCGAGTGCAGCGAGCTCGAGTCGTTCAGGTGTGCCGAGCTCGCAGCCAGCGGACGTCTGGAGCTCGAATGCAGCTTCGCTGACCTCGGCAGCGGGTTTACACGCGCCGAGCCACACGAGCGCTAGAAGCGCGCGCGCGACCAACTGCAGACGTCCGACTCGGAGCTGCTCAGGCATGACCCGCAAGGTGCCGCGGCCCAACGCGGTACGAGTGCACAGCTTACAGGCGATGCGTACGAAGCGTGAGGCGCCAATGCACCCACCTGTATCGAGCGCCGAGCCTCTCGCTCGTTGCGCGACTCCGCCCGGACGTCCGTTCCCCGAACGCTACCGGGCTGAAACCGCGTCGCACGCATCGCGAGCCGATGGATCGGGCGCCAGGCGACACTGTTCGCGGCTATGCTGAGGTGTAGTTATGGCCGACGAGTCTTCCGAGCCCGAGCTGATTCACTTCGGCAAGTACCTGCTCGACCAAGAGCTCGCTCGCGGTGGCATGTCTCGGGTGTTTCGCGCCCGCCTTCGCGGACCGGGCGGCTTCGAAAAGAAACTCGTCGTCAAACAAGTCCTACCCGAGCTCGCCCGCGACCCGAGCTTCATCGAGCTCTTCGTCAAAGAAGCAAACACGCTCGTGCAAATGAGCCACCCGAACCTCGTGCCCGTCTACGAGCTCGGCGTGATCGACGGCGTGTACTTCCTCGCGATGGAATCGGTCGAAGGCGCCACCATCGCGGAGCTCCTCGAAGACGGGCCGCTCGCACCCGCTCTCGTCGCCCAAGTCGGCGCCCAAATCTCGGACGCACTTCGCTACGCCCACGAACGCTTTCAAATCGTGCACCGCGACGTCACGCCACGAAACGTGATCGTCGACGAAGCCGGCCACGCACGGCTTCTCGACTTCGGCATCGCCGCTCCCATCGGGCACGAAGGCAAAGGTGAGCTATTCGGTTCGCCGGGCTACATCGCCCCCGAACAATTGCTCGGGGGGCCACTCGGTCCGGAGAGCGACCTCTTCTCGCTCGGCGCCGTGATGTACGAAGCGCTGCAAGGCACCCCCGCATTCCCCGAAGCCCGCCGCAACGCCGGGCAGCGCGAGAGCTACCGGCCAGCGACGCCACTCGCCGAGACCGAGCCGGCGATCTCTACGCTCGTGATGCGCCTCATCTCGATCGATCGGGCGGACCGTCCGAAGAGTGCAGCCGAAGTCGCGACGAGGTTGCGCACTTGGCTCGCTGAACGGCACCCGCAAGGTGTCGAGCAGGAGCTCGCCGCGCGCGCCCGTCGAGCTCACGCTGCACGCAAGTACCGGCCGACACCGAACCCCGAAAGTGCTGCAGCCGTCAGCAGCGGTCGGATCGAAGTGCGTTCGCTCGCGGTCAGCCCCGCCATGCAAGAGCTGCTGCAACAGGCGACGCTACGCATCGAGCGTGAAAGCCCCGAACCAGAGCCGCCGCGATCACTCTCGGATGCGGAAGAAGTCTCGCAAGATCCCGAGGCGCACCGAGTCGTCCGGCGCTTCTTCCGCGACATCGTCGTGATCACGCTCGCGTTGTTCGTCGCGGTCTGGGTCGCGAATCACTATCCGCGAACGCCGGAAGAAGACTACGTAGGAGTCGACCAACGCGGGATCATTCCAACGCCACTCAAGGGCGCGCCGGTCGAACCAGTCGAGCCGACCCCGCCGAGCACTGCACGGGGCGCTTTGCCGCAACCCATTTTACCGCCCGGGCCCGCGGCCACGCCGCAGCTGACCGCGGGAGCCGAGGCCGCGCCAGCCGCGAACGGCACCGCGAGCACGCCGCCGCCGACAGCTGCAGGCGGCGCGACTCCCGTCTCGGCGAAAACCGGCTACGTCACCGTCAGCGCAGCGCCGTGGGCGCGTGTTCAACTCGACGGCCGCGACTTAGGCGTGACACCGCGCAGGCACCTACCGGTGAAAGCCGGCAAGCACACGTTGCTCCTCGAATGTCCGCCCCTCGGTAAAGAAGCCAAGGTCTCGCTCGACGTGCAACCGGAGCAAGACCTACAAGTCGTCGTCGATCTGAACGAGACACCGGCCAAAATTCGCGTGCGCTGATCCGACGTTGGTCGTCAGTTCGTTTTGGGCGAAAACTGAAATGGAATCTGCACGACTGCACAACCGTTTTGGGGCGGCGGGAACTTCCAACCGGCCGCGATCCCACGCACGCAGCTGAAGACCTCGTTGTCTTTCAACGTGCCCGAGATCGCTGTCGCGGAGACCTGCCCACTCGGCGCAACTTTGATCTTCAACTTGAGATCGCCTTGCAGCACGTTGTTGACCTTCAGTCGCCGCTCGTAGCAGCTGCGCACTTGCGAGCGATTGCTGTCGATCACGCTCTGCAGCGATGCGCGCGCGAGATCGCCCTCGCAATCCCACTCGCCGCGCACTTCCTTCACGACGCGCTTTGGCTTCTCCGTACTCGCCGCTTCTTCGGGCTTCCCGGCGTCCTTCGGCTCATCGAGGATCAAGTCGGGCTCCGCCATCGGATTCACACGCTCGGCAGTCGCAGGCGGTGGAGGGGGTGGCGGCGCGGGAGCAGCCGCGGGCGTTGGCCTGCTGAGGAACCAAAAGACGCCTATCGCTCCAACCAACGCCAACAGACCACCCACGATGTACTTCAGATTTCCGCCGCTCTTCGCTGTCTCCGCCACGAAGGCTTCCTTTCGACTCCGACGACGCGATCCGTTGACGTCACCTTGTCACACGCGCCACACGAATACACGAGTCGCGAGCTCGCACGCAGCGACTCGGACCGCCACGAGTCTACAGAGCCCTCTCGAGAGCGCAACGGTGAGCTGTAGTGCCGAGTGCTGCTCCCGCGGCTGGCTCTCTGCGTCAGCGCAGGTCACCCGAATCGACGACGACGCGCAACGAACGTGTCGGCGCCGGCTCGTGCGCCACTACGACGGCAGCGGACGCGCCGATCACGATCGCACTCGCGACCGTCCACACGTACCAGCGACTCCACCACGGCGCGTCATCCTGTCGGACACTCGACTGGGCAATGCGCACGTCGTCACGAAGCCACGCACGTGCCGCGCGCAACGTTTCTGACGTGAGACGGTCGGTGCGTCTGGAGAGCGCTCGATCGCGCTCGACGCGCACCGGCTCAGTACAGCCACTCGCGTCGCAACGCTGAATCAATCTCCGCTTCGAACGCGCGTCGCTTTCGATCCAAGCGACCGTACCGATCTCGGGTGCAGCTGACAGCAGCGACGCGATCTCTTTCTCGAGCGTCGTTGCGTCGGCACTCAACGCAGCACGCACGCGCGCTTTGGCGAGCGCGCGCGGATCGGGCGCGAGCACGAAACGTTGCGTCGGACGTAGACCTTGCGCGACTTCGATGCGCGCATGGTAGGGAAGCCGCCCAGCTGCTTCGATGCGCAGCGCGTGTGTGCCCACCCGCATACGAATGCGTTGCGGTGCGAGTCCGCGGTCGACGTCGTCGACGAAGATGCGTGCGCGCTCCGCATCTACGAAAATAGGCATTTCGCCTTCGGCCCCCGCCGCCGCATCGCGAAAGACACGGTCCGCCAGCGCGACCACTTCCGGGCTCGCCTCCGCCGCCAAGAGCCGCCGCGGCCCGTCGAGCCGCGCCGCGCGCGCGAGCGAATCCGCCGCCAATTCCCAGCGGCCGGCCTGGGCCGCGGTCACCGCGAGTTGCAGCTCGACTTCAGCGCAAAAAGCGGCGGCTCCAGGCACGGACAGCGCGTCCCAGGCCAATCGCTGGGCCTCGGCCAAACTGCGTAAAGCGCCACTTTCGTCGAGGTCGGCGGCGCGTTTTCGGGCCGTCGCCAAAAGCTCCTCGACCTGGCGCAGCGGACCCAGCTCGGCCGGGGTAACTCCTACCTCCGGCGACCAAGAGTCGGCCAGAACCCAAGCCTCCGCATCGGCCCGATCGACCGCCTGGGTGGGGGTGCGGGGGTCGGCCAAAAACGTCTTAGACGGGGCCTCGGGAGCCAGTAGCGACTGGGCCAATTCGAGGTCCGAAGCGCCTCCAAAAAACACTCCGAATCGAGTCGCCGAAGTGTCTGCGAAGGCCTGCTCGGCTACCCCTAACAGCATCAGGAAGAGGTACACTACGCAGCTTGTCACAAGGCGACTACGAACGTGCTCGACTGCACAAAATTCACGGTAAAAGACGGGTTTTTTTGCGAGGCTTGTGCGATGTCTTGCGAGGCCCAAACGCCTCATTTATGTTACCGCGCCTTTCCGACACTACGCTGAAGTACGACGCCGAATGCGGGGGCTGACCGAACCGAATTTGAGATAGAGGAACTAGTGCTCGAGAGCATACTTCAGAAGTTTCGCGGCATCGTGTTGGGGCTGGTGGTGATCTCACTATCGGCAGTGTTCATTTTGCAATTCGGTGGCCCCCAAGCGGAGGGCTGCAGCAAAGGTGCGGGGGCGACCTACGCAGCGGAAGTCTACGGCGACACGATCTCGGCGAACGAATATCGCGCCGCGTTCGCGCTCGCCGGCGGCGACAACTATCCGCCCGAGTACGCAAAGCAGCATCAGCTCGATCACAACGTGCTGCGCGGACTCGTCGAGCGCTCGCTCCTGGCACGCCAGGCAAAGACGCTCGGCATGGAGGCGCACCCGGACGACGTGATGCACAAGATTGCCGACGACGGCGTCGTGTACTTGTCGATGTCCGTGAACGCCGGTCCGTACTTGCCGCCGGCGGGTCCGCGCCGCTTCGACTTCAAGGACCAAGACGGGAAGTTCAATAAGGACAACCTGCGGAAGTTCATCCAGTACCGCCTGCGTCGCAGCGTCGAAGAGTTTGCGAACGAGCAAGCGGAAGAGACGCTCGCGCAGAACATGCGCGACACGGTGAGTGCACAAGTCACGCTGAGTCCGGATGAAGTTTGGGATGCGTTCGTGCGCGAGAAAGAGAGCGTCACGCTCAAATACGCGCGCTTTTCTCCGGTGTTTTACGGCCAAGGTCTCGAGCCCACGCGCGAACAACTCGATGCCTACATCGCGAGTCACGGCGCCGACCTCGACGCCGAGTTCGCGCGGGAGAAGCATCGTTACACCGGGCTCGACAAGCAGGTTCGCGCTCGCCACATCTTGATCAAGCTCGATGAGAAGGCGACCGACGAGCAGCGCGAAGCGGCGAAGTCACGCGCGGCGGCACTCGCGGCGCGAGCGAAAAAAGGTGAGGACTTCGCGCAACTGGCCAAGCTGAACAGCGAAGATCAGGGCAGCGCGAAAAAGGGTGGGGATTTGGGCTTCAATCCAAAGGGCCGCATGGTCAAGGAGTTCGACGACGTGCAGTTTGCACTCGCGCCGGGTGCAATCTCGGATCCGGTGCAGTCGCCGTTCGGCTTTCACGTGATCAAGGTGGACGCCGTGCGCGAGGGTGACGTGCCGGTGGAAGAGGCGAAGCGTGAGCTCGCCGAGAAGCTGTACAAGACGTCGCACGCGGTTGAGCTCGCGAAAGCCGCCGCAAGCGGCGCGCTGGCGGAGCTCAAGAGCGGCACGTCGTTCGAAGCGGTGAACACGCAACTCGCGGGTGGCCCTGGCAAGGAGCCGGATGCTCTCGCGCCGCAGTTCCGCGACACGCAGGCGTTCAGCCGGACGGACACGCCGATCGCGGGCCCGTTCGATGGCTCGCCGCTCGTGCAGGCCGCATTCGAGATGAGCGAGGAGCAGCCGCTAGCGGCTGCGCCGATGCAGCTGGGTGACGAATGGATCGTCTACCGGCTGGAGAATCACGTGCGCGTCAAGCGCGAGGACCTCACCGAAAAAGACAAGCAGCGCATTCACGACGGCTTGTTGAATCGGAAGCGTCACGAAGTGTTGACGGTGTACGTGCAGGATCTCGTGCGCGAAGCGGAAGAAGCAAAAGCCGTGTTCGTGGACGAGCGAATTTTCACTCCGGGCGCGTTGCCGGAGAATTCCTAAGGAGGCCTGAGATGCGACGGGGCAGTGCGCGGAACAGCCGAAGCGGCACGAATCCAGCTCTGCGCAGCTCGGGGAGCTCGCGTCGAACCACTTCGCGTGGAGTTGGTCCTCACGCGCAAACCGCGCAAGCCGCGCAAACGGGCCGTCAGTCGCGGGTAGCACGTCGCTCACCCGCGGCGCGGACAGCCAAGCGCGGCGGTGCGCTGACTGACGCGCTGACGAGTCGCAATGCATTGTTCGGGCTGACGAGCGAGCAGGACTTCGCGCGCAACCTGCACATGGTGCATCGCTCGGGGCTCCCGAACGGGCTTCGCGTAGTGACGGTGCCGCAACCGCATTTGCACTCCGCCAGTGTGGCGGTGCTGGTGAAGGTCGGAGCGCGGCGAGAACTCGCGCGACAACGGCGTGTCCCACTTGCTCGAGCACATGTTGTTTCGTGGCTCGGCGCGTTATCCCTCGGCGTACGCGTTGAACCGGGCGATCGAAGAGCTCGGCGGCACGTTGCACGGTGCGACGCACGCGGACTTCACGTTGTTCGAGGTCATGTTGCCGCCGGCGAACGTCGCGAGCGGCATTGCGATCTTGGGTGAGCTGTTTGCGAAGCCGGGCTTCTCCGAGCTCGGCGTCGAGAAGAAGATCGTGCGCGAAGAAATCCTCGAGTACCTCGATGAAGAGGGGCGCGAGGTCGATCCAGACAATCTGGCGCGCGAGCTGATGTTCGGTACACATCCGCTCGGTATGACGATCACGGGCAGTCTCGATAACGTCGAGGCGCTCGGCGTGCCAGAGCTGCGCGCGCACATGCAGCGGCACTACGTCGCGAGCAACATGGTGTTGTGCGTGGCCGGTCCGGTCGATGAACGCGCGGTGTTGCAGGCGGCGCTGAAGCACTTCGGGAAGCTGCGGACGGGTGCGCCCAGCGTCGCGGTGATCGCGCCGAAGATCGAGCCGCGGCCGCGTGGCGTCGATCGGATGAAGTGCGTCCAGAGCCAGGGCTCGCAAACGGACGTGCGGTTGTCGTTTGCCACCTTCGGTGCGAATGACCCGCGGTATCTCGCGCTCGAGCTGCTCGTGCGCGTGATCGACGACGGCATGAGCACGCGTCTGCACCGGCGCATCTGCGAAGAGCTCGGCCTCGCGTACGAAGTGTTTGCGACGCTCGAACCGTACGAGGAGGCCGGTGTGCTCGACCTCGGTGGCTCGATCGAGCACAGCAAGACGCCGCTGTTCGTGCGCAGTGCGCTCGGGCTCTTGGCGGAGATGTGTGATCGGCCGGTCGGCAAGATGGAGCTCGACAAGGTGAAGAGGCGCTACCAGTGGCAACTGGAGGCGAGCTTGGATGACGCGCAAGCGTTGTGCGCGCACTACGGCCAGCGGGCGCTGCTGAGTCAGGATGGTCACATCGGCGCGTTGCGAGAGCAGATCGCAAGTGTGACGGCGGCCGAGATCCGAAGCGTGGCCCGAGAGGTGTTGTGCCGCGAGCGGCTGCACATCGTGACGGTGGGCATGCTGGATCGGGCGCAGCGCAAGGCGGTCCGTCGAGCGATGGCGAAGTTGCCGTCGCGAACCCGTTGAGCGGCAGTCACGCCATCAGGGCTGCACTAGCGCCGCGATAGCAGGCGGTCTAGGTTTTCTCGTTCCCACAGCAGCGCCAGGTCGAACTGCTCGAAGTCTCGCTCTCGCGCCTGGAACTCCGGGCCATGCAGGCTTCGACGCTTTCCCGACCGGCGCGGTGGCAACACGTGGTGCAACATCTCGTGGTACACGATGTACTCGACGAAGAAGCGCGGCACGAACTCCGCGTCGAGCGCCGGGTGCACGCGAATCAGCTTGTCGCGCGCCGTGTAGCTTCCGAGCTTGATCGAACGCGGCCGGTGGCGGCGGGCCCGCAGCTGCTGATCGCGACTCCAGCTGATCTTCGCTTCGACCCGACTCGCGAAGTAGTGCGCGTTCACGTCGCGATAGATGTCGTTCAAGTTGTGGTGCAGGCCGACCGCAGAAAGCTGAACCGGGCGCACTGTCCGGCCACGAATGCTGCCGCGATGCTGCTCGATGAACTGGCCGATCAGCTGCGCAGCCTGTCGGTCGGCCGACGCCAGGTACGACCCGAGTGCCTGGAGCGTGCTCGCGTCCGCCGCCGCAAACATGTGATGCAACCGAACGTGCATCCGCTGCGGACTACGCTCGAGTGAAATCATCGTCCGGCGGTTGTCCGTCAACGTCACGCGGACCGGCAACGCGAGCGAAGTGCGCAGCGCCGCTTCGAGCTGCTCGTTCGCGTCGCGATCGAACGCTGCTGGCGGCGCGGTCCGCGTGCGCCGGCGAGATGCGCCGCGCGGTTTCGGCACAACGGGTCCGCCAGTTCCAGCTGGCGCCGGACACTCCACCGCCTGCGCCGGCCTAGGTGGCGAGGCTGGCTCGGGCGCGAAACACGCCTCGAACTCGAATGCGGTTTGCGTGGCCACCATGTGGTAACGCGCTTCAGCCTGGACGCTAGAAGTCCCTGCGCGCTACTGTCAAGTCACCCGGAGGTTCGGTGGGCGTTCAGGTGCAAGTCCGCTACTTCGCCGCGGCTCGTGAGCTCGCCAGCTGCGAAAGTGAGCTCGTCACACTGCCGGCCCACGAGGTGTCCAGCGCCGACCTGTTGGAGCTCCTGGCGGTTCTTCATCCGAGGCTGGCGCCGTACTTGGGTCGCTTGCGCCTCGCGATCAACGACGAGCTCCGCTACGACGCTCCACCCGTCAAAGCCGGGGACGTCATCGACATCATGCCCCCGGTCGCTGGCGGCGCACCCGAAACTCCCACCGCATGGATCAACCTCGACGCCGACCGAGGCCGAGTCGCGTTGAAGACCACTGCCTTGTCGGTCGACGAAGTGATGGCTGTCGTCGCGCACCCGAGCGCGGGCGGGATCGCCATATTTGTGGGTGTCGTTCGCAATCACGCGGAAGGGCGTGCAGTCGACCACCTCGACTACGAAGCCCACGACAAGCTCGCGACGCGTGAGCTCACCCTCGTCGCGAACGAAGTGCTCCAGTCTCAAGCGGACGTCCGCGTTTGCGCCGTCCATCGAGTCGGAAGCCTGGCGATCGGAGACCTGGCGGTCGTCGTCGCCGCAAGTGCGAGTCACCGCGCCGAAGCTTTTGCCGCGTGTCGCGCTCTGATCGAAAAGATCAAAGAGCGAGTGCCCATCTGGAAGAAAGAATGGGCGACGGACGGGACCGCGGATTGGGTCAACCTCTCCGGCTGACGGAGAGGATGCCGACCGCGTGAGCTCCACGCGCTGACGCAAAAACGCCGAGCGGTTCGAAACCGGCTCGGCGTTCTCGCGAACAGCTCTCGCGCAGAGGGCGCTACTTCGCCTTTTTCTCCGCGGCAGCCTCTTCTTTTGCGGCCTTCTTCGCCGCCGCCGCTTCCTGACGCGCAGCTTTCTTTTCAGCGGCGGCAGCTTCCTTCTCCGCCTTCTTCTCTGCCGCAGCCTTTTCTCGCTCGGCCTTCTTCGCCTTCCAACCCGTCAGCGGCGGCTCCGCCTCCTTCGGTGGACCTGCGTCCTCGACTGCGGCCGGACCTGCGTCCGCGACGCCGCCGTCCTTACCGAGATTCTCGAGGTCCTCTCCGGTCATCCCGAAGTCCTCGTCGTTCATCGGCTCACCACCGACGTCACCCTGATCGGGGTCGTTGATCTCGTGGCTCTTCACCTTGTCCGGCAAGTACGTGGTGATGATCGGCACGTAGCTCACCACCATCAAGGTGACGAACAACACACCGATGAACGGCAGGACCGCGCGATACAGCTGCGTGACTGGCCGTCCGAACCGGATGCTCGAGATGAACAGGTTGATGCCGAGCGGAGGCATCAAGTACGCGATCTCCAAGTTCAACAAGAAGATGATCGCGAAGTGGTACGGATCCAAACCGTACGCACGTGCGAGCGGCAGCACGAGTGGAACCGCGACGACGATCGCCGCGAAGATCTCCATCAACATGCCGACGATGATCAGGAAGATGTTGAGGACGAGCAGGAACACGAACTGCGACGTGATCATCGACTGCATCAAGTCGAGCAGGTGTTGCGGCACCTCGGCTTGAATCAACCAGCCCGTGAACCCGACGGCGCACGCCATGATGATCAAGATCGCGCCGACGAGTGTCATCGACTCGATCACGACGCGTGGCAGATCCTTGCGGATGTTGATGTCGCGATAGATCACCGTCTCGATGAAGAGCACGTACAGCGCCGTGAACACCGACGTCTCGTGAATGCGCAAGATGCCGGACGCGAAGCCCGCGATCAGCACCAGCGGGATCGCGAGCTCCCACTTGAAGACCCACAACGTGCGCCAGGCGTGTTTGAACACGAACGGCTGCCGGACGAAGCCGACCCGAATACCCGTAATCGACCCGTAGATCGCGAGTGCAACGACGACGAGCGTTCCCGGAATCAAGCCCGCAACGAGCAGCTTGTTCATCGAGACGTTCGAGATGATGCCGTAGAGCACGAGCGGAACGCTCGGCGGGAACAAGATACCGAGCGAGCCACCGGTCGTGACGAGACCGAGCGTGAACTGCTGCGGATACCGCTCCTTCAACATCGCCGGCATCAGCAGCCCACCAACCGCGACGATCGTGATGCCGCTACCGCCGGTGAACGTCGTGAAGAAGGCCGAACCGATCAAACACACGATCGCGAGACCACCCGGCATCCAACCGAGCCACGCGCGCGACACTTCGAGCAAGCGCCGCGGCATCCCCGATTCCGCGAGCAAATAGCCCGCGAACGTGAACAACGGGATCGTCATGATCGACGGGTTTTCGGCGAACTGCATGCCGAACATGTCGATCGCCGGAGAAGCCCACGTGCCTTCCGGCAAGCTCAAGAACAACGCCAATGCAGCCGCGCCAAACAGCGCGAACAACGGCACGCCCACGAACGCGAGAAGAATAAGACCGACTACGATCAGAATCACGACTGGCCTCCTGGCACTGGCGGATCGGAGGGTGCCAGGCCATGGCGTTCACCGGACACAGCAGCGTGGACCTCGGCGAGACGCGCATGCTCCTCTGCTTCGGCGCGCGCCATCGCTTCGGGCCCCTGTTGCACTGCGATCGCCGCGCCGATGCCCAACCCGATGAAGCGCACACCGATCACGAGGAACATGATCGGCACTACGATCTGGAACGCAGCACCCGGCGTTTCCGCCGGGATGCCGACCACGTTCAGGACGGTGCGCACGGCACAGAACAGCGTCGGACGGTCGACACCTTCGAGCGCCTGGAGTTGTGCCGGCGTCGCGTCGCACACGTGCATCGAGCCGTTGTCACCGAGTAGCTCGTACTCGATCGGACGCTCCTTGAGGTTCAAGCTCACCGCGGATGCGAGCGAATACGCGAGGGCGAGCGTGATCAGACCACCGGCGACGCCGGCGATCGCGTGCATGATGTACTTCGGCTTCAGCGGCGCGAGCCGAATGAGCACGTCGATGTTGATGTTCTTGCGGTAGTGCGTCGCGAGCGAAGCGCCGAGGAACGCGAGCCACATCGTAGCTTTGCGGAGGTAGGAGTCGGCCCACTCCATGTCGGTGAGCATGTCGTTGGCCCACTGCACGTCGAAGCGCGTCAGATTGCGAACGCCGGCAGAAAATGCCGCGACGAACACCATCGAGAGCAACACTCCGACCGTCAGCCATCCCTCCCAGCGGGCCCAGGCGCGATCGAGTCGACGGAAGAACTCCATTGCCTCACTACCTTTCGCGTCGAAGCGGCCCGATGGCACGCTTCACGCTTCATCCGGGGTTATGGACGCAGGGGCGCAACTAACTCAGTCGGGTACACGGTGACAAGGGAGGTATGTGGGTTTTTTCACGCGTTGCGCCTGACACTTGGAAGCCTGAGCCGATCGCGCCAGATTCTTCCACTGGGTCTGCCGCGCTGAAATCGCCAACTACCGATTTGCGTCCGCGCCAGCTGACGCATCGATACGACCGACATCTCACACCTTCGGATCGCGATCGCAATCCGACGCGACGCTGCCTGAACTTACGAGCGCGTCAGCTTCACCGGACCCTGGTGCTTCGAAACAGCGTCGCATGGTTCGCGAGACATCACGCGAGGCGCCGCCGAGACCGAGGAGCGCGCGGAGCGTACGCTTTGGTACGTGAGCACGCACCGCAGGGCTCGGTGGCGCATCGCGCGGTGTGTCGCGCTCCAGGCGACACTGTTTCACGAGGGACCGCACTCAGTCGTAGAAGAGTTCGTCGATCTGTTTGAGCAAACGCTCAGCCTTGCGACGCGCGAGCTTGTTCGGCAACCGGTACTTGGGCACGTCGCCGGCTTGGATCACTTCCATCAGCAGGTCGTAGTACATCTTGCGATCCTGGAGCGCGACCGCGCAGCGTTCCGCCGTCGAGACGAGCACGCCATGGCTGCCGCGATTGGTGATCGCCATCGCCCGGTGCATCAGGTCGAGGCCGAACTTCGGATCGCCACCGACCATCGCCGGGACCGTGCACCAAATCGTGCCGAGCGCGGCGAGACCCTGAGCGCCCTGCACTTCGGCATCGAGATCGACCGAGCGCTCGACGAGGTACTGCGCGTACGGGCGATCGACCGCCGCCGCGAGGCCATCAGGTGATTCCAACATCGCGACCAGCATCGCGAGACCAGACACCAACAAGACCTCGGCGTCTTCCTTCTCGAAGAAGTTGGTGTCGACCCAAGTTTTGAAGTTCTCGACGCCGCTCGCCATCGCTTTGTCGAAGCCGTCGTCGCGCAACCTCAACATGCGTTTGGTCAGCACGAGAGCGCGCGCGAACAAGAGCCCGGCGCGATCGTTCAAGTGCTCGGCTTCGTCGAACTTGCCGTTGATCTCGGCATCGAGCGCCGCCGCCTGCAACCAGCCGACGCCGTACGCGACGTTGTTGAAGATCGTGCCCTGGAGCAGCGGCTCGTAGTCGGGCACGTAGTACAGCGTGCCTTCCGAAGTGATCAAACCGGCCGCGAGCACCGGGCCCACGATCTCGGGGTCGGCGAACTCGCCGCCCTTAGCGTCCGTGAACTCTCGCGTCCCATCGACCGTTGCTTTGATCGTGATCGCGGTGAGGTTGCAAGCAGACGTACACAGCGCGAGCGCGAGCAGCGCCGGACCATGGAAGCGTAGTCCATTCATGGAGTGCCCTTGATAATCGGAGCACCTCTGAGTGTCAACGCAGCGTGTTAGGCGCGAGCGTTGGCGAGTGCAGAGCGCTCGGACTTTGTAATCGCACCATCTGCTATGCTCGCGCGCTCCGATGTCTCTCGTGAACCAGATACTGAGGATTTGTACAGTGTCGCTGGCGATCGGGTTGACCTTGCTGATGATTCGCGGGGTCCCTCACGCACATTCGGATGCCACTGCGACCGCAGTTTGTAGCGCGCCGACCGATGCGCTGGCCGGGACGGTCTGGATCGAACAGGACGCAGCGCACGCATTGATGGGCGATCCCGGATCCGTCTTTGTGGACTGCCGATCGACGCCGGAGTTTCAGAGCGGTCACATTGCGACTGCGCTCTCGGTGCCGAGCGATGCGCCCGACATCGCAACGCCCGTCGCACGGCTGCTAGGAGCGGCGAAAACGATCGTTGCGTACTGCGATGCTGCCAGTGGCTGCGAGAGCTCTCATCGCCTTGCAGCGCGCTTGCGCGAGCTGGGATATCCCGACGTCCGCATCTTGCGAGACGGGATGCCGGGCTGGCTGTCGCGCGGCTATCCGGCGGAGTCGGGTGCGTGTCGTGTGTGTGAGGAGCGGCTGTGAAGCAGGCGCTGGTGTGGGTGTTGCGGATCGGGCTCGCGGCCGTCTTCGTGTACGCGGCGATCCCGAAGCTGCTCGACCCCGGTGAGTTTGCTGCAGCGATTCAGAACTATCGCGCGGTGCCGGAGTCGGTGGTCGGTCACATCGCGCTGTTCGTCCCCGTGTTCGAGATCGTGATCGCGATCGGGCTGCTCGTGCCGCCCTACACGCGCGGTGCGGCGCTGCTCGGCACTCTGCTGCTCGTGGTGTTCGGCGCAGCGATGGCCCAAGCGCGCTGGCGCGGGATCGATCTGAGTTGCGGCTGCTTCGGCGCCGCATTCGAGGCCAAGGTCTCGTGGCTCACGGTGACGCGGACGCTCGGCCTGGCCGGGCTGTCGGCCTGCTTGATGTTCGCGGCGCGGCAACCGCCGGCGCCTCGGGAGCAGCACTAGGGCGCGGCTGCTGCGAGCTCGCGAATCCGTTGCAGTAGCGTCGCCAATGGCTGCGGGCTGGGCACGGCCTGAGGCGCTGACTGAAGCTTGCCGGTGTCATCGGGCTGAACGAGCGCGGCATCAGGTGCTGCCGGCATCACCACTGCGGCGTTGCCTTGTCCGGTGATCGACAGGACGCCCTGCCCCATGCCGCTCACGTTCAGCTCGCCGTTCGCAGTGCGCCGAAGGAACACGATCGCACCGCGGTCGTCGGGGATGTGCGCTTCACCGGGGACATGCAGGCCGACGTCGCCGATCGTCCCACCGAGTAGCGTTGCGGTGAGTGTCTCTCCCGCTTTGACGGTGCCCTTGAGCGGGAGCTGAACGCGAAGCTTCACGTCCGTCACGATCAGGCCCGAGCTCTCTTGTTTGCGAGAGGCCCGAGATTCGGCCTTGGCGAGCACTACGAAATCGCTCATGCGAACCAGCTGAGCGAGATCCGCCGCGAGCAAAGTAGCGGCGCTCGCAGACGCGGCGAGTGCAGCTACCAGCAGCAGGGCCAAACCGAGGACCTTGGGCATAGGTGAAGGGTACGGTGTCACAGCGCCCAACGCACTCTCGCGCCGGCGAAAGGGTCCGACGCGCGGACCCACCCCGCGATTTACGAAGATTTTCACTCTTTGACGATGAACTGAACGCGACGGTTTCTGGCTCGGTTGCCCGGCGTCAGGTTCGGTACGAGCGGCCTCGAATCGCCGTAGCCCTTCGCCTCCAGTCGGTCCGAGCCGACACCCGCCGACACGAGCGACTGGACGACCGCTTCCGCGCGTTGCTGTGACAACGTGAGGTTCGCTTCAGGATCCCCGATGTTGTCGGTATGGCCCTGCACCTGGACATGCGCGGCTTGCGGATTGCGCAGGAGCACATCCGCGATCTCGCTCAGCAGCGGTGAGCTGCGCTCGTCGATCTCGGCACTGCCGGTCTTGAACATGATCTGATCGCGAATCTTCACTTCCTTCGCGGTCAGCGTGACGGACGCATCCTTCGGCTTCGGCGTGAGCACGAGCGGCAAGCTCGCATCGCCACCACTCGTGACGCTGAAGGGCTGGGTCTTCAACAGGTACGCCGGCAAGTCCACGCGCGCGACGTACTCGCCGACCGGTAGGCCCGAAAGCGTGAAGTTGCCCGACGCATCGGACACGACCGTCTGCGGGCTGGGCCCCGCGATCTCGATGCTGACGCCCGGCACCGGCGCGTTCTTGTCGTCCTGCACCGAGCCGCGCAAGGCACCACTTCGCGGGTGAGCCGTGAGCTCGCAACGCGCTTCGATGAACGCAGGCGGTGCCGGCGGTGCAGCTGCTGGCGGCGCCGCGCCTGGCTGTGCTGGCGCGGCTGTTCCAGTTCCATCCGCCGCGTAGGGCTGCAGTGCCTCCGCGACGCTCGGGAGCGGCGCTCGCGCTGGCGCCGGAATCTTCACGGTGCAGCGACCCGGGTCGTAATCGGGATGCGTGATCTCGATGACGATGTCCCCCGGATCGAACGGATAGCTAATCCACTGCCCGTAGGCGTTCGTGAGTTGTGGACTCAAGTCGGTGTCGGGGTAGCGCACGATCGCACCGACGATCGCCGTACCAAAGCCGCGCTCGACCACCGTGCCGCGAACGCGCAGCTTCTCTACCGCGACGGGTGCGGCAGGAGCAGCGACGTATTGGATCTGAGGCTTCGCCGGGCGCGCGTCGATCGCATACCCGAGCGCAAACATCACCGCCCACGGCCGATTCGGCGCGAGCTCTCGCACGAACGTCGAAGCTCCGGTCAAGCCGATGTCGAACGCCAACAAACCCGACAAGCCGCGGACCGGCGGCAGCACGCGCGCCCCGAGCGTCAGAGTTGAAGGTGCTGCGGACAAGCCCTCGATCGCCAAGCAGCTGTCCGGCCCGTCGATCCCCGCGCTCGTGGCCACCGATAAGCAGCTATAGCCCTGGCGATTGACCGGAATTCCGATGCGCCACTCGAACAGCGGCTGAATGAAGAAGTCGTCGTCGACCTGCAGCGGGGCTTCGGCACCGAGGCTGATCGTGAACATGTCCACGCGGTTGATGCCGAGCGCGAACCGTTCGATGCGATTGACCAGGTGCCTATCCTCGTTCGCGATCGGCCGACGCGTGCTGTCCAGCTCTTCGTAGCGGGCTGCTTCGACGCCATCGATCAGCGCGCCCGAGTTATCGAGCAGGTATTCGAGGTTCGCGCGCAACACGAGGGGCACCGACTCTTGGATGCGTCGCAAGTCGGCCGTAGCCAAGCCGCGGAAACCCACACTCGTGCCTTTCAAGATCACGCCCAGGTCGCCGATCGTGTTCAAGAACAAGAACCGCAAGTCACCGCCGAGGCCCAACCACGGCAGGATCTGTGTGAAGCCCTTGGCGCCGAGCACGACGTCGCCCGCAACTTGAAGCAATACCGGCTCGCCGGCGGTGTTGCTGTTCGCGTGCGTGCTGAGCGACGCGTACGCCTCGAGGTGCTCGATCGGCGTGACCGACAGCGACAATACGCCGCCGAGCCACTCGTCATGATCGAGCACGTAGAGGTACTCGTCCGCTGAAAAGTAGTCGAACCCGAACTGCAGCCGGGCAGTGCCGGGCGGGCCCGACGCGGCGTCGACGACCCGAACGCCACCGGCCGGACCGAGCCAAGTGTTTTGCGCGCGCCAGCGCAACGCCTCATCGAGCTCGGGGTCCGTGGGTAGCTCTTCGCCTGCCTCGTCCGATGGCGCGGCTGCGACCTCGGTATCGACTGCGCCACTAGCGCCAGCCGTGCCGACTGCCAGGCGCGCCGACCCTGCCGCCGATGGCTGCGCTGCGGCCGGAGCCGCGGGCGCTACCGCCGGCGTAGCACCGGGTGGCTCGGAGATCGGCGGAAGCGGAGTCAGCCCACTCGGCGCCGGCGGAGCAACGCCGCTCGGAGCGGCAGGCTGAGCCGCACCCGACTGCGCTAACGCTGGAACCGACATAGCCGGAACGGATGAGCCGAGGACGAGTGCCCAGCCCACGTACCGCAAGAACCCCTTCATCGTGCTTCCTCTCGAGCAGGTCGAGCGGGGCGCTTCGAGCCGGCGCGTGCCACCGCAGCGGCCCACCCCTCTCCGCCTACCGCGGCGAACGCGGGATTGTACGCGTGCGTCACGGCAGTGAGTGCTCCGATCACGCCGGGGATTGTACATGAGCACGCGGTTGGTAGGCATGTTTCCGAGCATCCGAAACGCTACCGGGTGTAGATTCGCCAGCGATACCCATGCGCATTCGCTGCCTGCTCGTCATCATTGCGTGCAACGGATCTTTTGCTGCTTGTCATACCGGCACAACTTCGACGTGGGCCGTGCACGCCGAGCCGGAGTCGCGAGCGTGGACCTCGGCCGAACGTCCAACCTCGAGTGACACAGCTGTAATGCAATCGTCTGCGCCGCCGTCGGCAGCAGAGCCGAGCTGGCGCGCGCATTACGCGTTTGCACCGGAGCTCGCGCACGCGGAGCTTCGCCGGGGTGACACGTGGCTGATCGATTTCGGTGAGCAATCCGATGCCAAGTACAGCTTGGGTGGCTGGCTCACGCTCTCCACTGGGGAGACGCTCACCTCGCCCAAGGCCAACGCGATGGTGGTTCGAAGTAAGAACGCCAAGCTGTTCATGCCCCTGGATCCAGACACGAGCTCGGGCGAGACGACCCGCGTCACGTTGCGAATGCGCAGCTTTGCCGCGACGCCGCTCCTTCTCTACGTGAGCGGCAAAAAGATCGGCGAGCAGAAGCTCACCGGTCGCGGCTTCGAGACCGTCGCGTTCGACGTAGCTCCGGGGGTGATGCGCGGCGGTGACAACCTCGTGGAGTTGCGCGTCAGCCGCTCCGGGACGGTTCGTCCCGGCATGACCGCAGGGTTTGCGATCGACTGGGCAGGGATCGGGCCCGTGAGCAGCGCGAGCCTCGTGCCGCCACCAGCGGCAACCGACTTGAGCAGCGCCGATACGCTTCGCATTCCGGCAGGCATCACTCTCGGCTACACGCTCGAAGTGCCGGCCGGTGCGGAGCTGCAGGCATCGGTACAGAGCGCCGGACCGGCCCGATTGCAGGTGAGCGCGGCGCGCGACGGTGCGAAGCTTTCGGAGCTTTCGGCGGTCGAGTTGACCGGTGGGACTGAACCGAAGCGCATTCGCGTTCCGCTTGCGTCGCTCGCGGGGGACATCGCCCGGATCGATCTGAGTGCAAGTGGCGGCGTGGTGACGCTCACGGCACCGATGGTCGTCGTGCCGAGTCAGCTGCACTCGATCGAACGCAAGCCGCTCAAGAACGTGCTCTTGATGCTGATCGACACGCTGCGCGCGGACAAGCTCAAGCCCTACAACCCGCAGACGCGTGTCCGCACGCCGGGTCTGATGCGCTTCCTCGAAAACGCGGTCACGATGCGGGACGCGCGCGGACAAGAATGCTGGACGAAGCCGAGCGTCGCGACGCTGCTCTCGTCGCTCTACCCGTGGCAACACAACGCGTTCGACGACGACTCGAAGGTGCCGGCGTCGGTGGAGCTGTTGCCCGAATATTTTAAAGGTCGCGGCTTTCGAACGGCGGGGTTCATCGCGAACGGCTACGTGTCGGACAAGTTCGGCTTCGGGCAAGGCTGGGACGACTACCGCAACTACATCCGTGAAAACCGGCGTTCGATCGCGCAAGAGGTCGCGGCCGACGTGCTCGAGTGGCTGGACGCGCGCCCGAAGCAGCAACCGTTTTTCTTGTACGTGCACACGATCGATCCGCACGTTCCGTACAAGCCGCCGAAGAGCTTCTTGGCGATGTATGACTCGGCGCCCTACTCCGGGCCGGTCGACTTCGCGAAGAGCAATGAGCTTCTCGAGAAGATCAAGATCGGAAAGCTCACGCTGAACGATCGCGACAAAGTGCGTCTGCAAGCGTTGTACGACGGAGAGATCTCGTATCACGACGTTCACTTCGCAGCGATCTTCGACGGGCTCGAGAAGCGCGGCTTGAGCGACGAAACGTTAGTCGTGATCACGGCCGATCACGGCGAAGAGTTTTGGGATCACGGATCGGTCGGCCATGGCCACAGCCTGTACGACGAGCTCGTGCACGTACCGCTGATTTTGCGCATCCCGGGTGTGACCGAAGGCAATGCGATGTTGCACGGCGACGTCGGGCTCGTGGACGTCGCGCCGACGATTCTCGACGCGCTCGGGCTGCAGATCCCAGAAACGATGAGTGGTCGTTCGTTCTTGCCGGAGCTCTTGGGCGGCGGCCAGTCCGCGCCGAGAGCGACCGCTTCGCAATTCATGACCGGCGTTCGGTCGGTTGCGGTCGGTCGGTTGAAGCTGATTCAGCGCGGCGTCGAAAACGGTGCGCTCTACGACTTGCGGAACGATCCCGGCGAGACGCGCGATGTCGCGAAGACGCGGCCGATCGCGCTCCGCTATGCGCGCGGCGAGCTCGGCCTCACGCTCTCGCAAAACACGCAGGCGCAGTCGGGCAAGCCACGCGTGCACGTCCAGCAGAAGACGACGATCGATGCAGAAACCGAAGCGCAGTTGCGCGCGCTCGGCTACGTAGGAACTTCGCGCCCGTGATCGACGGTCATTGGCCGCACGGACTCGAAGTCCGCTGAGTTCTTCGCCAGCACGTCGACCAGGTTTTTCTTGCGCGCGCGGATCGCCCAGTTGAAGCCGTGTGCCTCGCGGTACAAGTGCGCGAGGGCTGGATTGACTAACCGGCGCGCTGTGCGCAGACGGTACCAGGGCAGGTTCGGGAACAGGTGGTGCTCGATGTGGAAGTTGAAGTTGAGCACCAACAGCTCGGAGACGATCGGCGGGTAGTTGCACGAGCGCGTGGGCAGATGTTGTTGCCACAGCGGAAGACGTTGATCGAACGCGGTCAGGCCGGTGTGGTGCGGAAGGTTCACGAGCTCGACCGCGACGAGATAGACCGCGATGCCGGGCAGGAAGTTGCGAAACGTGATCAGCGACGGCGCGAGCCAGTGCAAGCCGGCGAGTGCGAAGGCCAGCCAAGCCACGGATCCGGCACAGCGAATCAAGCGGCTACGCGAAAGTTTGCCTTGGCGGGCTTGCACGATCGGGTACGTCCAAAACACGACGTGTTGTGCGAAGCCAGCGAGCGGTAGCCACGAGCGCCATGCCGTTGTCATGATCCACGGGAGCTTGCCTTCGCGCGCGCGCCGAACGATGGCGAGACCGGGATCGCGTTCGGGATTGCCGGCCCAGACGTGGTGGTCCGTGTGGACGTACTTCCAAGGCAGAAACGGCAGGCAACAGAGAACGCTGGCGTAGTGGCCGACGAGCGTGTTGACGAGGCGTGAAGCGCTGAAGCTGCCGTGCCCGCAGTCGTGCAGCACGCCGAACGCTTGGAACATCACGATCGGAATCAGTAGTTGTGCGCCCCAATAGGCGCTGCGGCTCTCAGTTGCAAGCAGCGCGAGCACGACGGCAAAGAGCGCGGCGTTGACGACGAGCGTGAGCGTGCCGAGGAGCGGACTCGGACGAAACACGAGCTGCGCGCGGATCACTTCGTAGTCTGCTTTCGCGAGTGTGTCCTCGAGTGCGCGAGAGCTCGGAGATGGCATGCCGGTATGTTCAGCGATGCTCGATCCAATGCAAAGAGGCGTTTTTGATGTCGAGCGATCTGCGCGTTCAACCCACCCGAAGGTGACCTCGAAACGCGGCACGTGTCAGGCACGGTGCCGCTCAATCCGGCGTTACAGCGCGCTGCGGCCGCGGCAAACACCGTGTTTTTCAAACATATGTCCGAATCGTTTGACTGAGTGCGTGTGCGGCATGGCGGGTGCAATAGCGCACGCTGGCGCTGCTTCGCCAACCCGACGCGCTCGAGCAGCTGCGCCGATCGCCGGAGCTCTGGCCGAGCGCGGTCGAGGAGCTGCTGCGTTTCGAGCGGCCGGATCGGCTCGATTTCGCGGCCGAAGAATCGCCACTTGTCGTTTGGTCAAGGTCCGCACTACTGCATCGGCGCGGCGCTGGCGCGACTCGAGGCGCAAATCGCCCTCTCGACGTTGCTCGAAAAGGCCGGCGGCATTTGTCCGGTCGACGTGGAGCCGTGCTGGTCGCCCAACCCTGCCCTCCGCGGTCTAGCGAAGTTTCCGGTCGTGACAGGGCGCGCGTCGCAACAGCCTCGTCACTCGAGGTGCGCGTCCCTCGCGTAGTGGCGCGTAGCGGCACGCGGATTGCCTGCTCGCGCACGCATGCCGTACCGACGAATCCCTCCGATCCTGCTGCTGCTCGCCTTATTCGCTTGCACGCCGGCGCAACAGAAGCCCGTGATCGCGACCGCGGTCGATGATGCGGATGCGCGTCGCACCTCCTTTGAAGCCACCCTGCGCATCCTGGATGAACATCCCGAATACGTGGACGAGTTGTTTGCTCAGAGTCGGCAGCATCCGAAGACGCTCGATCGACTGCTCCACGACACGGCACAACACCTGCACGAAGAAGAGCTTGCGAAGCGCACTGCGGTTCAGCTCTGCGGCGCACCCGCCGGGCTCAAGACCACGCTGATCGCGTCGCTCGACCTGATGCAAGATCAGCCCGCCGCACTGAACGCGGCGGCGGAAGCGATCGAGGAGCGTCCAAAAGAAACAGCGAACATGGTGACGCAGCGCGAGCTCGCGATCCGCCGCACCGTCCACGCGCTGGTGGTCGCCGTGCAGCAAAAGCCGAAAGCAGAATCGGCGTTTCGCGAAGCGCTGAGCGAAAACAGCGACGCGATCGCTGCGATCATCACGAAAGATCCCGAGCTCTCCGGCAAGCTGTTCAAGAGCATCGCAAAAGCCGGCGTCAAGCGCGGCACGAGTGAGCTCGAAGCGTTCGTGAAGGCCTACGCCGAGTAATGGCGGGTCACGCCTTCTTGCGACCACCCTTCTTCTTCTTCGCGACAGCCATGTTGTCGACGAGGTTCGGGTACGGTCGACCGGCCTTCTTCGCGCGCTGTTTGGCTTCGGATTTGTCCGCCGACGACAGCTTCGTGGAGCGCGTCTTCCGCGGCGCTGGGCGCTCCCACGGCGTGCTCGCCTGCTTGCGTTTTCGAGTCTTTTTCGCGGCCATGAGCAAGTCATAAGCAACCGGCGCGACGCCGCCAGTCGCGCACCGACGAGACGCCCCCGGCCGCACAACGGAACAACCGCGCGTCCGCGCCCCAATTTCCCTAACACCCGACGCAAATGTGACCGAACCCGAAGCCTGGCCGTGTCAGGCTTTCGAGCGCTCGTCATGGGCAAAGGCCTCGAAACAACCCTCGCAGTGCTGAACGGGTTAGTCGGCAACTATCTGTCGCGTACCGGCAACGGACTCGCGACCGAGATGAGCCTCTATCGCGCCGACCTGCCGCTCCCAGCGGAGCGCGCCACACTCGCAGCCGCGTACCCTCACGCGACATCGCGCCTCGTCGTGTTCGTGCACGGACTCATGAATACCGAGAGCATCTGGCGGATGCCTGATGGCACCGACTACGGATCGCTCCTCGAACGCGACCTGGGTTGGACTCCGGTTTACGTCCGCTATAACACGGGCGTCGCGATCGCAGAGAACGGCGCGCGCTTGTCGGCGCTGCTCGAGCAGGTGCTCGAAGCGTATCCCGTCGCAGTCGAAGAGCTGCTGCTGATCGGCTTCAGCATGGGCGGACTCGTGATCCGCGCCGCCTGCCACGCAGCTGAAACGCACAAACACATCTGGCGCTCGCGCGTGCGCCGCATCCTCTACGTGGGAACCCCACACCTCGGCGCACCCGGCGAACGGCTCGGCAAGCTCACGAGTGAAGTACTTCGCGCGATCCCAAACCAGTACACGCGCTTGATCGCCGACATTGCAAACCTGCGAAGCGACGGCATTCAAGATCTCGCACACGCGGCGCTCCGCGATGAAGACCGCGCGATCGCACGCAGCCCATGGGATTTGCGCGATGCACGTCACCCCGTCCCGCTCTTACCGGACATTCAGCATCACTTGATCGCAGGCTCGGTCTTCATCGACCCGCGCCTCACGTTTCTGTTCGGCGATACGGTCGTGCCCGTCGCGAGCGCGACGTACAAGGGCCACGCGCTCGAGCTATTGCCGCCCGAACGCGTCCACGTCTTACCCGGGCTCAGTCACCTTGCGCTCGCGCATAGCCCCGCAGTCTACGAACGAATCAAAGCCACCCTGGAGCAACCGACATGAGCAATCTCCAACGCTGGCGCGGCCTATCCGCGTTGATCGGCGACGCCGTCGAACACGGCGCCACTGCAGTCGAACGCATCCACATGGCCACTGCCCGCCGGCCCTTCCAGATCATCGAGCTGATCCCCCCGATCGCGGCGCCGACGAAGCTGGTTCACGGCGTTCATGACGCCATCGTAACGAACACGTACAACCAGATTCGCTGGGTCAACTCGCTGGTCCAGAAGGTCGTGCAGACCGCGCTCGCGGAAGAGACGCAAGCGCCCAACGCGCCGCAAACCAGCGAAATCTCCGACAAGACTTGATAGTTCCGGCTCGGCCGCGCACGGTCCGGCGAACAACTGCACTCCCTTGTGCTTGGACAGATCCAATCCCAGGTGTAGTCTGGCCAGTCATGTCAGAACCGTCAGTTTCCGCCAGCTTGAAGGACGCCCGCGTCCTCGTCGACGTAACCCGCACGCTCACCGACAAAGCCGTCGCCCGGACCGCGCAGCTCACGGCCAATGGCAAGCAGATCGACGCCCATCAGGTCGTCGTCGATCGCGTCGCCTACGCCGCTACCGAAGCGCGCGCCGCGCTCGAGCTGCTACTTGCCGCCGAAGGCGCACGCGAAGCCGGTAAGCCCGATGCGCTCTTGGAAAATCTGGCGATCGCAGGTGTCGCAGATCTCTACCGTGCCAGCCGCGATCGGCTCGAGCCCGTGGCGGACGATCTCGAAATCGTCGCCGACCTCGAGGCCGCCGCGAGCGGCGCCCGCGATGCCCTCCGCCGCGCCGGTCACGAATCGGTCGTGCGCAAGGCCGGACGCGCCGTCGCTGAAGCCGCCGGCCGTACGACCTGGCCGCTCGATCCCACGGTCGCTGAAGTTCGCAACGCCGTGCGTCAGTTCGCCGAGCGCGAAGTCAGCCCGCACGCAGAGCGCATTCACCGGCACGACGAGCTCATCCCTGAACAGTTCATCTCCTCGATGGGCGAGCTCGGGTACTTCGGCTTGTCGATCCCCGAAGCCTACGGCGGCCACGAGCTCGGCAACCTCGCGATGGTGCTCACCACCGAAGAGCTCTCGCGCGCGTCGCTGGCAGCTGCAGGCTCGCTCATCACCCGTCCCGAGATCCTCGCCAAGGCGTTGCTCGCAGGCGGTACCGAAGAGCAAAAGAAACACTGGCTGCCGAAGCTCGCGTCCGGCGAGATCATGGTCGGCATCTCGGTAACCGAACCGAACACCGGTAGCGACGTCGCCGCGGTCTCCTGCCGCGCGACCAAGACGACGGTGGACGGGCAGCCCGGCTACTTCATCGAAGGTGCCAAGGCGTGGTGCACGTTTGCCGGTCGCGCAAACGTGCTCGCGGTGCTCGCGCGGACCAGTACTGATCCGAAGGCGGGTTCACGCGGCCTATCGATGTTCATCGTCGAGAAGCCGTCGTTCCCCGGTCACGACTTCGTTGCGACGCAGCCCGGGGGCGGCAAGCTCGAAGGCAAGGCCGATCGCACGCCCGGGTATCGCGGCATGCACAGCTTCACGTTGTCGTTCGAGCGCTGGTTCGTTCCTGAGGCCAACCTCGTCGGCGGCGTGGCCGGAGAAGGTAAAGGCTTCCAGCTGCAGATGGCGGGCTTCGCGGCCGGACGTTTGCAAACCGGTGGCCGCGCGTGCGGCATCGCCCAAGCCGCGATCGAAAAGACCGCGGAGTACGTCGTTCAGCGCAGCGCGTTCGGGCAGCCGATCGTGCAGTTCGGCCTGACTGAATACAACCTCGGTCGCATGGCGCACCGGCTTGCGGCAGCGCGTGCGATCACGTACGCGGCTTGTGTCGGCATGGACGAAGACGAACGCAAGGCCGCACCGCTCGCCGCGCAAGCCAAGTTGCTCGCGTGTGACATCGCAGTCGAAGTCACGCAGCTCGGCCAACTGCTCCATGGCGGTTGGGGTTACGCCGAGGAATATGCGATCAGCCGTTACGTCGTGGACGCACAGGTGTTGCCTATTTTCGAAGGCGTGAAGCCTATCCTGTGCTTGAAGGTCGTGGGCCGCGCGCTCCTCGCCGGCCCCGTCGCCTAGTCGAAACACTCGACGAGTCTCGAGATGCCGCCGTGAGCTTCGGGCTTGCGGCGCGCATTTCACAACACTGCTGAAGCTCATGCCGTGAGTCCCGCAAACGTAGTACCGAAGGACATGCTCTCCCTTTCATTGGAGAGCATGGCGCCACCCGTGCTGTCGCTGCTCAGCCTGGTGGTCGTTGCGCATTATCTCTCGCCGCAAGAGTTCGGCGTCGCGACCGTCGCGCTCGCGATCGTTCAGCTGTTCAGCGTCCCGGTCGAACGCGCGTTTCACGACGAGCTCGTGCAACGCACGGAGATCGACAGCGGGCACATCAACACCGCGTTCACGATGACGCTGTTGCTCGCAGTCGCGATGTGCGCCGCGGCCCAGCTCCTTGGTGGCGCATTCGAATACTATTGGCAGCAACCGCTACTCGGGAACGTGTTGCGGTGGATGAGCCTCAGCTTGCTCGGGACAGGCGTTGGCAGCGTGCTCGCCGCGCTCTTGCGCAGGCGGCGCCAGTTTCGTGCGCTCGCCTTGTGTTCACTCGGCGGCTCCGTTGGATCCGCTGCGATCGCGATCGCGGTCGTAGTGCAAGGCGGCGGCGTCTACGCGCTCGTCGCGCAACAAATCTCGCTCGTGTTTTTGAGCACTCTCACGCTGTGGCTACTGCCGCACGAGCGGCCGCGCTTAGGCTTGCACCCGAATGCAGCGCGCGCGTTGATCGGGTTCGGTTCGTTACCGCGATCGCGGCTGGCGACTAACCTTCTCGTGCCACGCATCTACATCGTGTTAGTCGGCGGGCTCCTCGGGTACGCGAGCGCGGGTGTACTCGGCCTCGCGTTTCGCACTGTCGATTCACTTCGCGACTTCCTCGTCAGTGCGCTTGCGCGTGTCCCTCTGCCTCGCAACCGGCCGGTTAAGCTAACGGACGCGTCCACCTCGCGTCCTTACTCCTACGGTACCCGCGAGCGTGCGATACGGCTCACCACACTTGCAGCATTTCCAATCTTCGCCGGCATCGCGTTGTCTGCAGACGACATCGTTCCACTCGCGTTCGGTGCGCACTGGTCGTACGCGCATGCGTATCTGAGTGCGTTCGCGCTGCTCGCGATGCCGCTTTTCTTACGACCTTTGAACGACTTGATGCTCGAAGCCAGTAACGAACCTTACCGGCACGTAGCGGCGATGATCGAGCTCGTGGCCGAGACGGCGATCGTCGTGCTCGGAATGGTGCTGATCGGGCGACACTCGCTGTGGCTTGCGCTGTTAGTCTGGGCAGCCAGATTGTTTGTTAGTCTGCCGCTCGACCTTTGGGGTGTACAACGATCGACCGGCGTATCGTACGCGCGACAGCTCAAGAGTGTGACAACGCCGGCGATTGCAACGCTTGGGATGGCGATCGTCGTGCTCTCCGCGCGCACCTTGTTTCCAGCGGAGTGGCCGCGCGGTTTACGACTCGTAATCACGCTTGCGATCGAACTCACCAGCTATGGCGTTTGCGTCGCATTGCTCGATCGCGCACTCGTTCGTGAAGTCGCGAACCTGTTGCGTCCGCGCAGAACGTAGTTCGATCCTCCGAGGCGCGAACGCGCGTAAACGTCGGACCAATTTGACTCAATGAGGCGGTTGTGTGACTGCTCCGACGTGTACATTCCAGTGTCGGTTGAGGTTCGCGCTATGGCATGCGCCTTGCTGCGGAGCGAGATCAACTTAGCGCGGCATGCGTCGCGAAGGAGGCCTGTGTGAACAAACGCCGCGATACGGGAAGTATCTCGACCTACTTTTTTCCAGCACTCTCGTTGGCCATCGCAGCTGTAGGCTGCGCCGGTCAAACACCTGCAGCGCACGATGCACGCGCTGCCGGTGAGTGGACGTTCCGCTTGCCCGAGACGGGAAGCCCATATGCCGGGCTTGCCATCGCGAGCCCGGGGCAGCAGACGGGGCTCAACATGGTGGACGACGCACTCGCGACGCCCGCAGCAAAGACTGAAACTGCAGCAACTCCAAAGGCGCGTCCGGCGCCTGCGCCCCGCACGGTCCTAGCACAGAACACTCATCAGCCGGCTGCGGCGCCGGCTTCGCAGCCGACGGCTGCAACTGCACCGCCTTCGCTTCCGGCCGTTGCGTCAGCACAGCCAGAGCAGTTGGCTCTCAACACGCCTCCCGTACCCGATGCACGCGACGAGATGCGCTACTCAGAACGCGAGCAGCAATCGCAAAGCCAGCGTGACTTCCGCGGTGGCGACGCGATCGTCATCAGCGCGTCGGCGCTCGTCGTTGTCCTTTTGATCGTGCTCTTGGTCTTGCTACTCACCTGATCTATGCGCTTTTGTACCGTGGTCGTGGCGCTCCTCACGTGCTCTTGCAGCGCGTATATGGGGGGCGCCACGACTCTGCCTCAGAAGGATTTGCAGAGCGAACCGGGTTGGATCGCTGTTCGCGGCGTGCAGCCGCTCCGCCAGAAAGACGATCACGACTGCGGTCCGACCGCGCTCTCGATGGTCTTGAACTTCTGGCAACCCGAACGCGCGAAAGAGTTGCTCGCGAATCTACCGCTCGACCGCCAAGCTTCGGCGGGTGAGCTGCGCGACGCGGCGCGTGACAGGGGGCTGTCAGCATTCGTCGTCGAGGGCGAACCCGAGGACCTCGTGCACGAACTCGAAGAGGGCCGGCCGGTGATCGTCGGCGTCGCCAAGCCGACCACCAAGGCTGCGGTAGCGCACTATGAGGTCGTGGTAGGGATGCATCGCGCATCGCGGCGTGTCGCCACCTACGACCCCGCAGACGGCATTCGTCAGAACACGTTCGGCGGGTTCTTGATGGAGTGGAAGTCGGCCGGGAGCGTGCTCCTCGTGATCATGCCGAAGCCGAATGGCGCGGATGCTCCTGCGCAACCGGCTACCGGGGCTACGGCGGCGGCTATTCAGGCAGCGGGTGCGCCGGCGGGTTCGGTTCCGAATGCTGCAGGTTCGGGTCCGGAACAACCGAAGCCGGGCGAGCGTTCTACTGCGGCAGCGTCGGCGCTGTGAGCGAGATCGTGTCAAGGAACGATTCCCCTGGCATCATCGCGTTGGGCAGCGCTGAAACACGACCGGCCGCGCCGGCGTGTCGCGCTGTGACCGCTCGCACATGCGCCCCATTACCACCATCGCCTGGATCACCGTGCTCCTGCTCGGCGGCGCTGCGGCGTATCGATTCAGCCCGTGGTGGAAGGGTGCGGAGAAACCGCCGGCTTACGACACCGCGAAGCTAGGCCGAGGCGCCATCGTCGCGAAGGTGACGGCGAGCGGAACACTTTCGGCGCTGGTCACGGTTCAGGTCGGTAGCCAGGTCTCCGGGCGCATCAAAAAGCTGCACGCCGACTTCAACAGCGACGTGAAGAAGGGCCAGCTGATCGCGAAGATCGATCCGCAGCTCTTCATTGCGACGCTCGGGCAAGCCCGCGCGAACTACAACGCCGCGAAGGCCGACTTGCTGAAATCGAACGTCCAATCTCAGGACGCCGAGCGACAGCTCAAGCGTACGAAGAGCCTCGCAGAGCAGAAGCTCGTCGCGGACGCGGACTTTGACACGGCCCAAGCGAATGCCGATGTCGCAAAGGCGCAGATCGCGGCATCGGCGGGCCGCGTCGAGCAGACGCTCGCGGCGCTGCATCAGGCAGAGGTCAATCTTACCTACACGACGATCGAGTCGCCGATCGACGGCGTCGTGATCTCGCGCAACGTCGACACCGGACAGACCGTCGCCGCTTCGATGCAAGCGCCGATCTTGTTCGTGATCGCAGAAGACCTGCACAAGATGCATGTCGATACGAGTGTCGCGGAAGCGGACGTCGGCAAGCTCACGGCGGGCATGAAGGCGACGTTCAACGTCGATGCGTATCCGAACGAGAAGTTCGACGGCGACGTGAAGCAGATTCGCAACTCGCCGCAGACCGTGCAGAACGTGGTCACGTACGATGCGGTGATCGATGTCCAGAATCCGGATCTGAAGTTGCGGCCCGGCATGACTGCGAACGTGACGTTCGTGTACGCGGAGCAACTCGATGTTCTTCGCGTGCCGAATGCTGCGTTGCGGTTTCGGCCTGCGCCAGAAGCCGAGCCCAAAGGTGGTGCTGCGCCGCGTGCGGGTGGCACGAAAACGCTCACCAAGACGCTCGTGAAAGCGAGCAATCCGGGCTCGCGCAAGCGCACGCTCTATCTGTTGCGAGGTGACAAGGCCGTTCCGGTCGAGGTCACGACGGGCATTACGGACGGCTCGTACACGGAGGTCGTCGCGGGAGAGCTGCGCGAAGGTGACACCGTGATCACGGATACTGCGTCGACCGGCGTGAAGCCGGCGGCGGCGCCGGGCGGCGGCCAGATGCCGATGCGCCGAGTGTTGTGACGGGTCGCGCGCATGTCGAACGAACCGCTCATCACGCTGGAAGACATCAAGAAGCAGTACCGCATGGGCGACGTGATAGTGCAGGCGCTCGCGGGCGTCTCGCTGTCGATTCATCGAGGTGAGTTCGTCGCGCTGATGGGCGCGTCTGGTTCGGGCAAGTCCACCTTGATGAACTTGATCGGTTGTTTGGACCGACCGAGCTCTGGCCGCTATCGGCTGCAGGGCCACGACGTCGCGAAGCTCGACAAAAATGCACTCGCGGAGATTCGCAATCGCAGCTTGGGGTTCGTGTTTCAGAGCTTCAATCTGCTGACCCGGACCAGCGCGCTCGAGAACGTGGAGCTCCCGTTGCTCTACGCCGGGGTCGGAACCAAAGAGCGCCATCGCCGTGCACGCTCGGCGCTCGAGCGGGTCGGCCTCACGGACCGGTTGCACCATCATCCGAATCAGATGTCGGGCGGCCAGCAGCAGCGCGTTGCGATCGCGCGAGCGATCGTGTCCGAAGCGCCGCTGATTCTCGCCGACGAGCCGACCGGCAATTTGGATTCGCGAACCAGCGTCGAGATCATGGCGCTCTTTCAAGAGCTCGGGCGCAGCGGCATGACGATCGTCGTCGTCACGCACGAGCCCGACATCGCGGAGTACACGCGCCGCGTGCTGATGATGAAAGATGGGTTGATTCAGAGCGACGAAGCGCGTGAACAGGTCGTGGCTCGCGTCGATCCGAGTGTTCCGCCCCCGCCCCCGCCGGTTGCCGAGGGTGCGCCGTGAACCTGTTTCAAACGTTCCGCGTCGCGCTGCTGGCGCTGCTTCGCAACAAGCTGCGCTCGTTTTTGACCACCCTCGGCATCGTGATCGGTGTTGGAGCGGTCATCGCGATGGTTGCGATCGGTGAGGGAGCGAAGGCGCGCGTCGAGCAGTCATTTCAATCGGTCGGGGCGAACCTCCTCGTCATCATGAACGGCTCCACTCGAACCGGCGGTGCGATGGGTGGGTTTGGTTCGATGCCGTCGCTCACCTGGGACGATCTCCTTGCGATCAGAACGGAGGTTGCGACCGTCCGTGCTGCTGCTGCGCAGCTCCAGATGAGCTCACCGATTGCGAGTGAGGACCAGAACTGGACGACGCAGGTGGTGGGAACGTCGCCCGACTTCTTCGTTGCGCGCAGTTGGCCGCTGTCGATCGGAACGATGTTTTCGATCTCGGACGTCGAGGCGGGCAGCAAGGTGGCTGTGCTTGGACAGACTGTCGTCGACCAATTGTTTGGGCGAAGTGTCGATCCCACCGGCCAGATTGTTCGGATTCGTAACGTACCGTTCACCGTTATCGGTGTGTTGGAGCGCAAGGGCCAGTCTCCGATGGGTCAAGACTTCGATGACACGGTGATCGTTCCGGAGACCACGTTTCAAGCGAAGATCCGTGGTGGTTTGCAGAAGTTCGTTCAGGGGATCATTTACGTGAGCGCGGTATCGGCGAGCGACACGACGCGCGCGCAGAGTCAGATCACCAGTTTGTTGCGCGAGCGGCACAACTTGGCGCCCGAACAGGACGACGACTTTTCGTTGCGGAGTTTGGCGGAGATGGCGAGCGCGCAGCAAGAGGGCATGAAGACCCTCACGACGTTGCTCGCGAGCATTGCGGCGGTGTCGCTGCTCGTGGGTGGGATCGGCATCATGAACATCATGCTCGTGAGCGTGACGGAGCGAACCCGTGAGATTGGTTTGCGGATGGCGATTGGGGCAAAGCCGGCGAACATCCTCGCGCAGTTCTTGATGGAGGCGTTGGTGTTGTCGTCGGCGGGCGGCGTGATCGGGGTGGCGTTGGGTGTGTTGTCGGCGAGGCAATTGGCGGCGCGGTTCGATTGGCCGTTGCTGGTGCAGCCGGACATCGTCGTGATCGCGGTCAGCTTCAGCGCAGCGGTAGGCGTGGTGTTTGGGCTGTATCCAGCGCGTAAGGCGTCGCAGCTCGATCCGATCGACGCGTTGAGGTACGAGTGATGAAGCGCCGTGGGGCGGTCCGGAGTGGGCGGGCGAGTGGTGCGCGTGCGGCGAGCGCGCGTGGGCCCACTAACAGAGCACGCGCGGTCGCGTTATTGCTGATTGTACTTTCCATTGCATCGCTGCAGCTGTTGGCTGCAGGAACGGTGCGAGCACAAACCATCTTGACGCTCGAAGCGGCGCTCGAACATTCTCGCACGCATGCTCCGGAGCTCGCTCAGGCGCAGACCACGGTTGATGCTGCACGGGCTCGCATCGACATTGCGCGATCGCCGCGGTTGCCGCAGGTGACCGGATCGGTCGGCTATCAGCGCAGCACGTTCAACGGCTCATTTTCGAGTGGCGGTCTGAATTCGACGACGACGGGCGCCGGCGCGACCGGTGTCGACACGACCACCACCATGACCGGTGTGACAACGACGAGTGGTGGCACTTCGCGGTCGCGTTTTAGCTTGGACATGCGCAATCAGTGGAATGCGACCGTGCGAGCGAGTCAGCTGTTGTATGACTTCGGTCAAAGTGGCGACAGTTTACGTGCGGCGCAATCGAGCGAGCGCGCGCAGGTCGAGAATGCGCACGTCACTGCGCTCGATGTCGATCACGCGGTCCGCGATGCGTTCATGACCGCGGCTGCGAACAAGGCGTTGGTGCAGGTCGCGCAGGAGTCGCTGGACAATCAAGCGCGGCACCTCGCACAGATTCAGGGCTTCGTGACGGTTGGAACGCGGCCGGCGATCGACCTCGCGCAGTCACGGACGGAAGTTGCGAACGCGAAGTTGACGCTCGTGCGTGCAGTAAACAACTACGCGGTTGCGAAGACCCAGCTCGAGCGAGCGATGGGGATCGACCCGGGCGAATACGATGTCAGCTCACAGGTGCCGGAGCCGGAGCCGGAGGAGAATGCCGGCCTCGACAAGTTGGTCGATCAGGCGGAGCAGACGCGGCCGGAGTTTGCGGCGTTGCAGTATCAGGAGCGGGCTCAGGAGTACTCGTTGAGTGCGAACAAGGCCGCGTATGCGCCGAGCCTCGCGTTGACCGGGACGGTCAGTGAAGCCGGATCGGAGCTCGACGCGCTCGCACTGAACTACGGCGCGGGTGTCACGTTGAGTTGGCCGATCTATCAAGGTGGCGCCGTCGATGCGCGGGTACGCGAAGCTGCGGCGAATTTGAAAGGTCTGCGGATCGAGCGAGAGTTGTTGAGGAAGGATACGCGCCGTGAGTTGGAGCAGGCGTTGTTGTCGCTGCACGCGGCGCAGGCGGCATTGGAAATCGCCGACGAGGTCGTAGCGAACGCGAAGGAGCGCCTCCGCTTAGCGGAAGGTCGTTACAGTGCGGGAGTCGGAAACGTCATCGAGCTTGGCGACGCGCAGTTGGTGTTGAGCAGCGCGCAGTCGCAGCGGGTCAGCGCAACCTATGAGTTGGGTCAGGCGCGCCTGCAGCTGCGGATCGGTTTGGGGCGCTGAGCGACGAGCTTTGGCTTGAGCGTCTGAGATCGGCTGGCCTCCTCGCAGCGCGGTCAGCCGCTGCCAGCGCGGTTGCAACCACGTATCGGTTTCGGCCGCTGAGCGATTTGCATCGACGGCTTGGGCGCGCCAACCGCCACTCCGGGCGAACAGCAGGCCTCGAGTCAGACCGGCGACGCGGCTGGTTGGATTCGCTGATCGGGCGGCAGGTCGGGCCGCGGCGGACGCTGCGGAATTGGCAAAGAACCCGCGGCGTACCGAAACATTCCGCTTCCGGCACTCGGCTGCGGACGCTTCGGCGCGACTGGCTGCCAACCGACTGCGATCGCCGGACGCCGCAAGATGCCCGTAGGCAGCGGCATGATCGACCGCCCCTGCACGATCTGTGTGCTCTCGTTCGCCAGATCCACCGGATCAGGGAAGTCCAGTGCGCGCGGAATCTCCGAGTCCGCGCGCGCCCGTTCATCCTCCGCGAGTGACTCAGCGTTGTGATCGGGTGGGGTTGCGTCGCTGAAGTTTTGGCTTGCCGCTTGTGGCTGCGCACCGAATGGATTGTGTGGCGCCGCTGCGAACGGGCTTGATGCCGGTTCGTACTCCACCTCGGACTCAGGTTCGGGCTCGAGTTCGGGCTCCGGCGCGGCGCGAGGTTCCGGTTCCTCGCGAGGGCTGAACGAAATCGTGTCGTTGACGAACGCGTTCGGATCCGTGCGCCCGCGGTCGCTCCGCATCGACTCATCCAGCAACGCGGGACTCGCCGCTTCGGTGTGCGTCGTTGGCTCTTCCGACTCCAGCACCGCTTCTTCGCCATGTGCGGCTTCGGAAGCGGCGGCGGCTCCGAGATCTGCGTACGCCATTTGCCGGACCGCGACGATGTAGTCGTACACGGGCCGCGAGCGTTCATCGAACACCAGCCCGTCGATCAAAGTTTCGTAACGCTCTTCGGCGGCTACATCGGCCCCCTGATCGCTCACCTGAACGGCGCGACCGGCGCCCGCGAATGCGGGAGTACCGTCCGTCAGGTACACGATGAAGCGCACCCCTTCGCCGGCCGAGACTTCGAGTGGCAGTGGCAGCAGCATCCGTTCGCCATCGGCGCGTTCGAGATACCCCTGCCCCAGCTCTGCGACGTCTTGAAACGTCGTGCGCACTGCAAAGACGTCGTCACTCATCGTCACGCTCCTCGGTGATCGGTCGAAGGACGAGCTCTTGGTCCTCGCGCAGCAGAACTTCGATGCGCCGCTCTGCGTCGTCCAGCCGCTTTGCGCCCAGTCTGGAGAGTGCCACGCCTTGTTCAAACGTAGCGAGTGCCTGTTCGAGTGGGATCTCCCCAGTCTCCAGCCGCTCGACCACTTGGGACAGCTGCGACAGGATTTGTTCGAACGACAGGTTCTCGCGCGGCTCTTGCGCGGAGTCTTGGGCCACAAAAACCTCCGGATTCAGTCAATAACCATGCCCGAGCGTGCCCGGGTGGGTCAACTCGTTGAGAGTGAGTCGAAGTATGGCGCCAGCATTTGACCCGGAGGACCCTAGCGCGATAATCGCCTCCATTCTGGATGCAGGGCACATCGCAGCAAGTTGAGCACGGTGACGGGCCGTGGGTCATCGCGCCGGGCAATCACGACGGCGTACACCTCGGACATCGGGCGCTCTTGCGCACTGCCCGCCGTGTTGCGGACGCGCACGGGTACGGAACGCGCGCCCTGACCTTCGAGCCCCATCCTGCCGCGCTCATCGATCCCGCCCGCGCCCCAGAAAAACTCACTCTTCAACCGCGGCGGGCCGAGCTCTTGCGCGGTGCGGGAGCGGACTCCGTCGTCGTCCAGGCCTTCACGCGGGAGTTCGCGGCGCTCGCGCCTGAAGACTTCGTAGATTGGTTGCTCGCGCAGGGCGCGAAAGCGATCGTAGTCGGGCCGGATTTTCGGTTTGGCCGACAACGCCAAGGTGACGTGACCTTGCTCAAGACGCTCGGCTCCCACCGCGGGTTCGAAGTGCTCATCGAGGAGCCCGTGCTTCTCCAGAACGAACGTGTGGCATCGAGTGCGATTCGGATCGCGTTGCGCCGCGGCGAGATCGGCAACGCGAACCGCATGCTCGGGCGCTTTCACGAAATCCAAGGCGAAGTCGTGGAGGGAGACCGGCGGGGGAGAACGATTGGGTTTCCAACAGCGAACTTGCATCCTGAACCTGTGTTGCCGCCAAGTGATGGCGTGTACGCGGTGATTGCTCGGCAGCTACCTGCGGCCGATGCTGTTGGTTCGGACGCTGGTGAAGTGGAGTTGCTTCTTGGAGTTGCGAATTTAGGAACTCGTCCAACTTTTGCTGCCGGTCGAAGCGTCGAGGTTCATTTGTTCGACTTCGATCGCGATATTTACGGCACGCGGTTGCGCGTTGGATTTGTCGAGCGCGTGCGAGGCGAACAGAAGTTCTCCGGCATCGACGAGTTGCGTGCGCAGATACAGCGAGACAGTGACCATGCGAGGCAGCTCCTGCTCGCGAGAGATCGGGAGCTCGAACAGTGGATCTGAAAGACATCGAAGAGTGGGGTCGTGATCTCTTGCAGAGTGAAGCGACCAAGAGAGGCGTGAGAAATCCCGAGGTCTATTCGAGGTCCGAGTTGATGCGGCTCATCCTCCAGGACTACGGCGCTCCCACGAATGTTAAGGAAGCAGCGCGGTTGATCGGTGGGATTCTCGGCTCGGCGAAGGAAGTGTTTCGCTCGCGGTTGGGCGCTGCGAAGCGGTTGAGCGGTAAGGGCACGCGAACGTACGTCGGTGCGGGACGGGACGCGGAACAAGCCAGGCGCGAAGCGGAAGCCAAGCCGTATGCGGACTGGGCCCGAGAAAAGCGTTCGGAGGAAGCGGCGCTTCGCGAGGCCGAGGTAAAGCCCCATGCCGACTCGGCGCACGATGAGAATTCGGGCGAAGAGGAAGCGGCGCTTCGCGAGGCCGAGGCGAAACCCTGGGCTGCGCGTTCGGAGGAGGACGAAGGGGCGCTTCGTGAGTCGGAACGGGTTCGTGCCGAGTCGCGAGACCAGCGGCGCGAGTCGGAACGCGTGAGGGCGGACGCCCGTGCGGCGGGTGCGGCGCACGACGATGACAGTCGTAATCTCCTCAAGGCGGGCTGGCACGAGGTCCCGATTGAGCGAGCGAAGCTTCCGCAAGAGTGGCAGCAGGGCGAGATTTTGTCGCCGTGGACGCCGGAGCCTCTCAGTGAAGATGCGGTAAAGGCCAACCTGGTGCCGCGTGTGGATGAGCGGCCGAGCAGTCAGTCAGGCGTGCGTCGTGCGTCAGCGGACGCCTTGCTCAGTGGAGAAGTGCCGGAGAGAGAGTCGTCGGTCGAGGTTGTGTCTGCGCAATCGACGCCGCCAGCGGCGGCAGAACACATCTCGTACGGTCCGCATCCCGTCGACGGTTTGCTGGTCCGTTGGAGTGTGACGGCGGAGGCGATCGAACGTGCGCGGAAGGTGCTCGGGGCGGATGGTGAGTTGGCGGTGAGAATTGTAGCGGTGCGGGCCGATCCGCCGGCGGCTGTGAAGACCGATGTGATCGAACACGGCCCGGTCGGTGAAGTGGGAGATTGGACCGCGCCGCTGTTGGCGTCGGAAGCGCGGTATGTAAGTGCGATTGGTTTGCGAAGCCAGACGCGTTTTGTATCGATAGTCCACGCGTCATCGTAGAGCGCGCGCACGATTCACGTGAATCGTGCGACGTCGGCCCGGAAAGCCCTTCCCTGCTTGCGTAGGTCGAGAGAGCAGATCCGCGATTGACGGTTTCACTCGGTCCACACCGCGTCCATTTGTTCTACCGAGTACAGTTCCACTCGGTCCAGACAAGGCGCGATTGTTCTGACGAGTACACTTTCACTCGGTCCAGACAAGGCGCGATTGTTCTGACGAGTACACTTTCACTCGGTCCAGACAAGGTCGATTGTTCTCGCGAGTACAGTTCCACTCGGTCCAGACAAGGCGCGATTGTTCTGACGAGTACACTTTCACTCGGTCCAGACAAGGCGCGATTGTTCTGACGAGTACCAATCGGTTCGTGATTCACTGGATCCGGTTCGGGTTCGATCGTTCCGTCGAGCACTGATTCGTTCCCTTGAACAACAGCGCTGGCTCGCCGCGGCCACTCGCGCGAAGCTCCGGTACGAACATCATCTCAACGTCGGCGTCCTCCGGCCACTTCGCCAAGTTTGGCAGCCCACACGATTCGCATGCATAACCACGCGCGATCGAGACCGCTCACGATTCACGTGAATCCCGCGACATCGGTCTCTGCGGCGCACTTCGCTCAAACTCGCCTGCCGATCGGTCCGCACACGCGAGCGGGGCTGGGTGCAACCCAGTGAGGCCGCTTCGGCCGCGGCGCGCCGACTTCTCCCTCATCGGGCCGCTATTGGCGGCATACGAGCCGGTGCAAGTCGTGAACGCGTTCGACCGACGCCAGCGCCCATCGCGACGCTCGACATTTCCGCGCAACTCGCGTCCGGCCCACCCGACCCCCCTTCCCCAGCCTGCGGCCTAACAAACATTCCTAACGCGCTCGGCCCACCGCAGCGGGCCTACTCGCTCGGCAAGTTCGCGTTTCCGCGAAAGGGCAGCCGTTCACCACCACGATGTTCGGGCCAAGCTACGGCGAGACCGCTCGGCACCGCGGCCCTCCGCGCCGATGCGCGCTTGCGCGCACGATCGCAAACGCCGCGAGGAACGCCACCGCTTCGCGTCGCGACCACGCAACTGCCGCTGGTGACAACCGAAGAGGGGTGCATGACGAAACTCGCGCGACCGACTCCCTCCGCTCTAGTACGCGCTCTGCTCAGCGTCACGTCAGCGTGCACGTGGTCGGATGCGCAACCCACGCTCGTGTTTCAACTCAATCACGTGACGCGAGGTCGGCTCACCGAAGTAGAGCGGACGCGAACCCGCGAGTTGGCATTTACGGCGGCGATCTCTATGGCGTTGGATCGAGCGGAGGTGTTGCCCACCGAGAGCATGAGTGGTGCGCCGCCGCCATCGCTGGTCGACTCACCGATCGAGTCTGCAGCCCTCAGCTGCGAGACGGCGCCACCGGCGTTGTGTGCGTGGGCGAGAACGGCGGAGGAGTCCGCTTTCGTCGCGGCGCTCGAACATCCGGAGGTGGAACCGTGAATCGCGACACTGCGAAGCGTGGAATGCGCGCAGTCACGGCTCAGCCCAGCCGTTCGCGCGTCGCCGCAGATCAATGTCCACAACAAGGCTGGAACGAAGCGCAACCACAGGTTGTTAGGCGCCGCAGGTCGCGTGTGATCTGCGAATCTGCGCGCTTGGCTCATGTCCCGACAAGCCCTACGCCAGCGCGAAGACTCCCGACCTCACGCTCGACCACGCATCCCAACTTTCGCCACTCGAGCAATGCTCTCGCCGCCCGGTGTGCGCGGGCGCGCGGCAGCGACAAAACGTCCGACGGCGGGCCGAACGAACCAACATTCGCGTCACGAACCGTGCCCGCCGAGCGGGCTCTATCCGCGCTGCACTGCATGGCGACCGCGCAGCTGCGCGGTGAACACGGCGGTCCGGATGTCGACCTCGCGCGCCGCATACGTTTCATAGTAGGCGTGGCGTGCCTCCTCACAACCCTGTGCGGAGCCCTCGCGCGAGCCGATCCCCCTCCCGCTGACGGCGGAGATTCCGCGTCGAGCCCACGCGACGATCGCCGCACGTCCGTCGACAGCGTCAGCGAACTCGCAGAGCTCTCACTAGCGCGCGAACCAGAGACCTCGCGGGCCGCACTCTCCTCGCTCAGTCCGGACACGATTGCAGCCCTGCTCCAGCGCTACGCGAGCGAACCCACTGCGATCAAAGTAGTGCGTGCAGCAATCAAAGCGTCGGAGCGCGAACCCGATCGCTTTGCATCCATGCTCAGGCGCGCGCGCTGGCGAGGCCTAGTCCCAACGCTCTCGCTCGGGGCGCGCCGTGGCCAAGGCGTCGATCTCCGAACGACCGTCACTGAGGACGACGGTGTTCGTTTTACATCCGGCGATGACCTCGTACTTTCGGCCACCCTTAGGTTCGAGCTAGGTCGGCTACTGTTTGCGGACGAGGAAGTCACCATCGCGCGTGAGGCGCGAGCGGCGAGAGCGATCAGGCTCGAGCTCGTGCGTGACGTCATACATTGGTACTACCTCCGCCGTCGGCTGCAGCTCGAGCGTGATGCGCTCGGCCATACCAGTGTCACGCGTGAGTTGAAAATCGCTGAAATCGAGGCCTTGCTCGATGCCTTTACGAATGGCGCCTTCGGGCGCATGATCGGAGGCCAGCGAAAAGAATGGACAATCGACGAAAGCACGCCCGGTTCACGACCGAGATAGCAGCTGAGCTCGATGTCGAGGGCGAAATCTTCGCAGGCAAAACGCGTGACGTCTCACAGGGCGGCGCGTCGATCCTAACGGATGCCAAGTTGCTCGACGGCAGTAGCGTCACTCTGACGCTAATACTCACCGAAGACGGCATTGAGTCCGCACACACAGAAGCATTGTGTACGCGAGCGACTGTCGTCTGGACTGCAGAAACGGACGCCGGCGAAACCGCAGCAGGTTTGCGTTTCGAAGGTTTGGGCGTCTCCGGAACCCGCACGTTGGCCCAGCTGCTATCGGCTCTGTCGACGAGTTCGTTCCCGCCGCCGAGTCGACGAACCTAACGAAAGTCAGCCGAGCGCTGCAGGATCCGCAACACGCCGGTCCGTGAAGTACTCCAGCGTGGCAAGTGAGCTCGCCAGCAGCAGACTCACGAACAACGCGCAGCCGATGCGCATCTCGATCGAGCGCTCGGGAGCCACCCAAGCCCATACGACGCTCGCGATGACTAGCGCAAGCGAAGTACGCCCGAGCCGGCGCACACTGCTAGCCGCCATCGGCTGCACGAATGCCAGCAGGCACAGCACGCCGAACAACTTCACAGCGAACACGGCGCTGCTGAGTCCGAGGTCGAGAGCCGGCCACAGACCCGATGCGCTCGCACTACCGCCGCCGAACCACACACTCGTGATTGCGATGGCGAGAACGATGCGGCCGAGGTTATCGAGTGTGGCTTCAAAGCCCTCCCCCGCGGAGTTCGAGTGAAGCCGACCCACCAGTGCAAACACGAGCCAAGCGGCGAGCCACGTCGGTGGCCGAGCGACGATGCTCCAGCCCCAGGGCAGTGCGCCTTGTTCGTTCGCGAGCATCGCGAGACTCGAGCTCCCGCCGAGGATTCCACTGCCGGCGAGCACGACGCTGATCAGGGCACCTTCGCGGAGAAATCGAAACTTGTGCATCAGCGAGTGCGCGCGACGCTCGACTGGATCCTCGATGCTGCCAGCCAACTGCGGCGCCAACTTCCAGGCGCGAAACACGAGAAGCACGAGGTACCCGCCCAATGCCGCCGCCAGCGTCAGTCCTGATCCTTCCCAAGCGGCGAAGCTGCTGGCGGCAGCGCACACGGCGGTGCCGGCAAGGACAACGTCCCGCGTTCTCACGCGCGATCCTGCGAGTGGGCGGAACAGCGCGAACCGCTCGCGGCGCAAGCGTCGCAACCCTGCGCGAAGAAACTCGACCGGTGCGGGCCACGGACCCAAGAGCAAGATCGCGACGAGCACGGGACAGACCCAGAGCAGATAGCGGTACCCGTCGAGCATTGCGCCGGGGGAGCGTGGAAGGTCGAGGTCCAGGCTCCGCTGAACATCGACTGCGTCGCGAAGTGTAAGTCGAATATTCGTCGCAGCTGCTGGCTGCGCCAGGTCTGCGAGGCTACGAACTTGAAGCCCATTTGCCACTTCGATCCGGTCCCCGATCACGACGCGTGCGCCCGCGGCGATGCCCCCGGCGTGAATTCCGGCCACGCGAACGCTTCCGGTTTCGGTAGCGGATTCGATCACGTCGATGCCGAGCGAGTCCATCGTCCGTTGGCCGTCGCGTCGAAGTCGGGAGTCATTGGCGTCTTCGGTGGCCAACCATTCGAGTCGAACGTCGCGGGCTTCACCGGCGATCCACGGTCCTGTGTTCTGGGCGAATCGGAGTCGTGCGCGCCCCGCGAACGTCGCGTGGCCGTCGACGGCTTTTGCCGTTTGTTCGTCCACGAATGCGGTCACGCGTGTGCTCGATGCGGCTTGTGCGCGAAGCGAGAGCGATACGCGTTTGGCGGATTCGCCGGCCGTGTGAAGGTCGCCGTGGAGCAGGAGTTCGCCGGTGTGTCCGGCGGGGAATCCGTGTCCGGAGAATTCGAGGGTGCTACCGGCTTCGGCGGTGCTCGTTTCGAGTGCGGAGACGTCGAGGAGCCAGAGGGTTGCGCGGCTGGAGCAGCCGAAAAGTGAAGTAAGCGACACGCTCAGGATGGCGCAGCGCAATGCGAGGTCCATTGGGAACCCTGTGATCGAACCTGGTGACCGGTCCAAAAACCGGCAGGTCGGTGGGGTCCACGATTACGTTGAAGCGGGCTCGAGTCTGGTGTATGAGGCCGGACCGCGTATTTCGGGGTCATAGCTCAGCTGGGAGAGCGCCGCACTGGCAGTGCGGAGGTCGGCGGTTCGATCCCGCCTGGCTCCACTAAAGAAATCTACGGTTGCGACGGCCTTGCGGCGTGCCGGCCGCTCCCACGCAACCGGGTCCCAGACAGTCCGAAGCAAGTCGTAGGCGCACGCCCACGATCCGCTCGACTCCCTACCGGTTCTTCTTCTTTGCGAACGAGGGGTTAGAGCCCAAACACGTTCACGTGGTAGCAGGCGGCGCGTACGCTACGCTTTGGCTCGAGCCCATCGGGTTCGCCAATACCCGACGATTCAACGCCAGACGGATGCCAGAGACACCCAGACTGGTCGCATCGAATCGAGAGCGGTGGCCTGGAGGCGTGGGATGACTTCTTCAGTCACAAAGATTGAACCCATGGCAGTTCATCTCGAGATCGACGAGACGTTTCTGCGATTGCGTCTCGCAGACGGGCGTGAGCTCGCCGTTCCGCTCATCTGGTTTCCGAAGCTGAGCAACGCGACCGCGGCTCAGCGCAGTCACTGGCGCTGGGTCGGCGGCGGCGTGGGCGTGCACTGGCCCGACCTAGATGAAGACCTCAGCGTGCGCGGCATGCTGCTCGGCAACGCGACCACATAACACCGCAGGCGTTACTCGAAAGCTGTCGCAATCGAGTCGACGACGCACTACCGCGAACGCATCGCTGGGCGCACCGTGAGCACGCCGCCGCTGCTAGCTGCAGGCGCGACGCGGGCATGTCGGCGTGCACGACCTAACAGGTACCGCTTCGCGACCTCTGCGAGGATGAGATAACTGACGGTCACGACGGCGAGAAAGATGAAGTACCTGCCAGGCAATGGCTCGAAGCCGAGTACTCCCGCCAACGGCGAATAGGGCAAGATGACGCTCACTACGACCATCGCCACCGTCGTGAACGCGAGTGGCCAACTGGGCCGGCTCGTCAGCGGGTTTCGCGGCGTACGGATCACGAACAACACGAGCGTCTGCGTCGCGAGCGATGCCACGAACCAGCCCGTGTGAAACAACGCCTCACCCGCGTGAAAGAAACGTAGCAGGACGAAGAATGTCAGAAAATCGAAGAGCGAGCTGAGCGGACCCATGACCAACATGAAATTCCGGATCGTGCGTACGTCCCAACGCTGCGGCGCAGCGATTACTTCGGAGTCGACGTTGTCCGTCGGAATGGTGATCTGCGCGAGGTCGTAAAGCAGGTTGTTCAACAGGATCTGCGTCGGGAGCATCGGTAGAAACGACAGAAAGACTGACGCTCCCGCCATGCTGAACATGTTGCCGAAGTTCGAGCTCGTCCCCATGAGCAGGTACTTCGTCACGTTCCCGAACGCACGCCGACCCTCCATGATGCCGCGGTGGAGAACGTCCAATCCTGCTTCGAGCAGAATGATGTCCGCCGCATCGCGCGCGACGTCGACCGCAGACGCGACCGATATGCCTACGTCCGCAGCATGCAGCGCGGGCGCATCGTTGATCCCGTCGCCGAGGTAGCCGACCACGTGACTGCGATGTTTGAGCGCGAGCACGACGCGATTTTTCTGCGCCGGAGACATGCGCGCAAAGACGGTGGTTTGCTCGGCGACGTGCGCGAGCGCCATGTCGTTCATGCTTTCGAGGGCGCTGCCAAGCACGATCTGCTCCGCATCGAGGCCTACCTGCGCGCAGACGTGGCGCGTCACGAGCTCATTGTCTCCGGTCAGAATCTTGACTTGCACACCGTCCCGCACGAGCGAAGCGATCGCTTGTCTCGCACCCTCGAGCGGCGGATCAGCAAAGACGACGAAACCCGCGAGGACGAGATCATGCTCATCCGCGATGGAGTATTCGCGTCCATTCGGCACCTGACTCGTTGCGACCGCGAGCACGCGTAGACCTCGTGCACTGAGCGACTCGTAAGTCCCGCAGCATCGCGC
>Ga0193752_1000382_pt1 | contig 44270 bp, 45 predicted proteins | sample H1c1metaG_FD_144924 | JGI IMG/M metagenome (GOLD analysis project Ga0193752, IMG submission 144924) | Soil microbial communities from a riparian zone of the East river system, Colorado, United States - H1c1 | ecosystem: Environmental > Terrestrial > Soil > Riparian zone | place: USA: East River...
GCCAGAGGTTAGTCGTTAGCCGTTAGCCGTTAGCCGTTAGCCGTTAGTCGTTAGCCGTTAGCCGTTAGTCGTTAGCCAGAAACTAGAATCCGGAATACTCTTCGCTTGCTAACGCCTAACCACTAGCGACTAACGCCTTCATCTGCTGACCGCCGCCCCGCAGGCCACCCTTCGCCGTCGCCCACCTGTTTTGGAAGGGCGATAGTACTTCTCAACGAGAAGGTGCCCGCTAACATTGACCTTCATCACCGTGACCTCTGGACGACACCGCGTCGTCACCGCACGATTAACCACCAACGGCCTTTCGGGGCGACATCACTTGCTGATGTGCGATGGCAACGACGAAGGGTAGCCTGCGTGTCGGCTGCGCTCTACTTTCACATGGCTCTTCGAAACCGCCGAGAGACCAAAAGCGTCTCACGGATCCAACTCCGTCGTAGGTTGGGCTGAGTCTTCGAAGCTCAACAGTTGCACCGCGCATTTGGGGTGTTGGGCTTCGAAGACTCGGCACGATGTACATGGATGTACGGAATGTCGATCTGGCTGGGAGCTTTGATCGACCAACCTACAAGTAGCGTCGGATCTCTGTCATCGCGAGGATGAATAAAACCATTTCGGATCCGCAGTTGTAGCCGATCTGTAGGGCGCCCTTTGTCGTTGCCATCGCATCTCAGCAAGTGATGTCGCCATCAAAGGCCGTTGGCGGTGCAGCGTCTAGATGCAGCGGCGCGTTCGTCCAGTGGTGACGAGAGTGAAGTTTAAATTCGGCGGGCACTTTCTCGTTGGAAAGTACTATCGCCCTTCCAAAACAGGTGGGCGACGGCGAAGGGTGGCCTGCGGGGCGGCGGTCAGCGGATGCCAGGCCAAAGTTTTATGGAGCCAATAGGGAACCCTCGTGTGAACGCGGGTGATGTTGGTTGATTGCTGCGGCGGCCAGTCTATCCCACACCAAACGAATCACGTGCGACGCGCATTTGCATAGTTTCGAGATCCGCCTGCTGCACTTCTAGCGAAGCGCTTCGCGTCATCGTCAGCCCGTAGCAACTCAATCCAATGCCCATCTAAGACTTGCATCTTGATGCAAAGGCAATAGGTCACTGAATTGCGTGCACGCCGCATTGAGCCTTGTTTTCCGCTGGTTTTCCCTCGGCTCCGCACGAATACCCCCGATCCCGGGTGTTGACAATCCGTAACAACTTCAACGCCGTCGACCGTTTCGAAAGCGCGAGGTTTATGGTCTACTGCCAAGTTATCCGCTGGCAGGTTGCCAATGACGATATTCGAAGCTTCGAAAGCCCTTGTCTTGCAACCAGTACCATCCGAAAACGTTTGCAGCCTTCGGATTTGATCAGCGCTTCACCGGTTCCGTGCCCTAGAATTCAAAGAGAACGCTTATGTCAGCCGCTTCCACGACGGGAATCGATAAAAAACATCGCAAGGTCATTCTGGCCTCATCGCTCGGCACGGTCTTCGAGTGGTACGATTTTTATCTGTACGGTTCGCTGGTCGGTGTGATCGGCAAGCACTTCTACACCGGCTTGAACGAAACCACTTCGCTGATCATGGCGCTCCTTACGTTTGCCGCGGGCTTTGCCGTGCGGCCGCTCGGCGCATTGGTGTTCGGTCGCCTGGGCGACCTCATCGGTCGCAAACATACGTTCTTGCTTACGATCGTCATCATGGGTGCGTCCACGGGGTTGGTCGGCATCTTGCCGACGTACGCGAGCATCGGTGTTGCGGCGCCGATTATTTTGGTCGCGTTGCGATTGCTTCAAGGCTTGGCGATCGGCGGGGAATACGGGGGTGCGGCGACGTACGTTGCAGAACACGCGCCGCCGGGACGACGCGGCTACTACACAAGTTGGATTCAAACCACCGCCACAGTCGGTATGGTTTTGTCGCTGCTGATCATTGTGACTTGCCGCTGGATCTTCGGCGAAGCGTTCGACGTTTGGGCGTGGCGCATTCCATTCTTGCTGTCGGTGCTCTTGTTAGCCGTGTCGGTGTACATCCGCATGCAACTCGAAGAGTCGCCGGTGTTTCATGAGATGCGCAGTGAAGGCAAGTTGTCGAAGGCGCCGCTCTCGGAATCGTTTCTGCGCTGGAGCAATTTGAAGGTTGTGTTGCTGTCGCTGTTCGGTGCCGTCGCCGGCCAAGCCGTGATCGCGTACGCCGGGCTCGCCTATATGGCGATTTATCTTGAGCAAACATTGAAGGTAGATCCGAGCACAACGAATTTGATGGTGGCCTTATCGCTAGGGGCGGCGACGCCGTTCTTCGTCGTGTTCGGCAAATTGTCGGACACCATTGGCCGCAAGAAGCTCGTCGTTGGCGGCTGTTTGCTGGGCGCAATTGTGATGTTCCCGCTCTTCAAGGCGTTGGTGTATTACGCCAACCCCGGCATCGCGGCTGCCCAAGAATCGAGCCCCATCGTCGTTGTCGCCGATCCGAAGGAATGTAGCTTTCAATTCGATCCGAGCGGTCAAGTGCCGTTCTCGACGTCCTGCGATGTGGCAAAGAGCAATATCGCGCGTGCCGGTGTGCCTTATCTAAACGAATCTGCAGCGCCTGGGACGATTGCAATCGTGCGCGTCGGCGATCGAGTGCTGACATCGTTCGACGGCACCGCGTTGTCTCGCACGGAGTTGAAAACTCGCAGTGCGGCGTTTGGCGCTCAATTCAAAGAAGCGATCGTCTCGGCCGGCTATCCGGCCAAGGCAGATCCGAATCGCATCAATTTCCCGATGCTGTTCCTCATCATGTTCTTGATCGCGCTGCTCGGGCCGGTGGTGTACGGATCGTTGGCCGCGTGGTTGGTTGAATTATTCCCCGCGCGCATTCGCTACACGTCGATGTCGTTGCCGTATCACATCGGTAACGGCTGGTTCGGCGGCTTCTTGCCCACCGTCTCGTTCGCATTGATCGCCTATACCGGCAATATCTACCAGGGACTGTGGTACCCCGTGATCGTGGGCGTGACCACGTTCGTGATTGGCGGCCTTTTCCTACGCGAAACAAACGGCGTCGCAACCGAAGAGTAAATGCGATCGAGAAAAGGCTCAGACTCAGTACAAGCCTGAACCTGTTCTCTTCGGGACCCCGCGCTAGATGCGGGGCGCCCGTCTGTGCTACTAAAGCGCCATGAAATCCGACGTAGTCCCCGAACCTAAAGTGACAGCTGAAGGCGAAGCGTTTGCTTCGCCGCCCCAGCGCATCGAGTATCCCGAGATTCCCATTCCGGCCGCGGGCGATTACGCCGAAGTCGCTCCCGGGATCTTGTGGCTGCGCATCCCCATGCCCATCGATCTGAATCACATCAATCTGTGGTTGCTCGAAGATGGCGATGGCTGGACGCTCGTCGATTCCGGTTTGAATGCCGATATGTGCAAGCAAACTTGGGAAACACTAGAAACCAAGCTGTTTACGTCGCGCCCGCTGAAGCGCATTTTCGTGACGCACCTGCACCCCGACCATATTGGCCTCGCTCGCTGGCTGCAAGAGCGTCATCAGGTGCCGGTATGGATGTCGACGCGCGGCGTGGAACTGGCGCGGCTGTTTGCAAGCACCCAGAGCGCGGCCGATCTCGCCGAGATCCATGCGTTCATTCGCGGTCACGGCTACACCGATGAAGACATGTTGAATAAATTCTTTGGCGGTCGCATGTATCGCTCCGCGATCAGTGGCATGCCGGAGATCGCGCACTTTCCGAAGGATGGAGATGTCATTGAAATCGGCACTGGACGCTGGCGCGCGTACGAGACCAACGGCCATGCGGAAGGCCATCAATGTCTGTCGAATGCGGAGCGCCGCATCTTGATCAGCGGCGATCAAGTGCTGCCGACGATTTCATCGAACGTGAGCTTTTCGACGCGCGGCGGCGACAGCAATCCTCTCAACTCATACCTCGAGTCGCTGGAACGTTTAAGCGAACTGGACGCAGAGACGCTGGTGTTGCCATCGCATGGCAAACCTTTCCGCGGCCTCAGAACGAGGGCGGCCGATTTAATCGAGCATCACCGCGATCATCTCGCTGCGGTCATTGAAGCTTGCGCGGTGCCGAAGACGGCCTTCGACTTAGTCCCTGTCCTGTTCAAACGCCGCCTGGTAGGCGCGCATTGGATGTTTGCGATGGGCGAGACCATCGCGCATACCGAGTATTTGGCGCTGCAAGGCAAGCTACAGCGGGAGACGGATAGCACTGGAACAGTGCGGTATCTTCGAGCCGGCAGCTAGGCTGCGGGCTCTGGCTACGGGCTACAGGCTACAGGCTACAGGCTACAGGTCGGATGCGCTTCGCGCGTCAGGCTTTTTTGTCATCGTCTCGGCGAATTCCGCGTCGATGAATTCCGCATCATTATTTTTTGTCTGGCTGCGGCCTGTAGCCTGCAGCCTGTAGCCCACGCGCGGAACGAGGCACGAAGTGCCTCGTTCCAAAGCTTCACGCCTTCTTCTTCACAACCTTCTCAACTTTCTTCGGGTGATGTGGACGCGACTTGCCGTAGCTGCCGCGCCAGATTTTGCCTTTGCGTGTTTTGCGATCGCCCTTAGCCATATCAACCTCTTGTCGCCAGTAGATGACATCCGAACCGCTAATTTACGGTGTTGGGTACTCAATGGCTAGTCGATACGCTGCTACGCGTCATTCCGTGATCTAATGCCGCGCTACGCGATTCCGCGGGCGGCACTATGGCCGGCACCGGTCGGCTCGCCCCTGTCAATTAAAATTGGGGCCGAGCGTCGCTCGAAACTCGGATTGCGTGAAGAATGGGAGAAACGGTGGGGGCACCGCAGAATTACGTCGAGGCCGACGCCTATCGCATTGCGCGGGAGGCGAACTCACTGCAGTGCGAATTGAATGCCGCGGTTGCCGTCTGTGTGTCTGACGACACTCAAGGCGTTGGCGGTCTCCTGCATCTGCGCTACATCCCGCATAACGTCGCCAAACCGGTTGACCTCACCGACAACACACTCAGCACGGATTTGCTGTTGTTGGATCGATTCTGCAAGGATCTCCGCGCAGAGGGTGCTCGGAAGCAAAGCTGGCGCGTGCGCCTGATCAGCCACATTCCAACGACAGCCGGCATGGATACCCCGGCCGCAACGCTGTTCGATTTATTGCGCGCTTATTTCGCGGACAGCCGATTGGCACCGGAATGCAAGGAGTTGCGCAGGCTGGGAGCGGTGCTGGTTCGGTTAGACCCTCGAGAAGGCCGGGTTTCCGTGCACGCCGCCGAGCAAGCTGTTCCGCCCGCCATCGCAAAGTAATAGAGCGCATCGCTCGAACTCGATAATTCTTCTGTCCCTCACTCATCGTTTGCCGCGATAATTGCCGCCGTTGCAATGGCCGGTTCCGTCGCAACACGAACAACAATTGAGCCCGAACGGCGCTCAAGCTCGGGGGCAAAGTGAATAAGCCGATTTATAAATCACTGTATTTCCAAGTGCTGGTGGCCATTGCCATCGGTATATCGCTTGGATATTTCGCGCCGGACTGGGGCGTGGCCATGGACCCGTTGGGTAAAGGCTTTATCAAGCTGATCAAGATGATCATCGCCCCCGTTATCTTCTGCACAGTGGTGACGGGAATTGCCGGTATGGAAGACATGAAGTCCGTCGGCAAGACGGGGGGCTACGCGCTGCTTTACTTCGAAATCGTCAGCACGATTGCATTGCTCGTCGGACTCGTGATCATCAATGTCGTGAAGCCGGGCGAAGGCATGAACATCGATCCCTCTACGCTGGACGCCAAATCCGTCGCAACCTACGCAAAGGCTGCGAGTGAGCAGTCGACTGTCGACTTCTTCATGAATGTCATTCCAACGACAGTGGTCGATGCCTTCGCGCGAGGCGAAATCTTGCAAGTACTGTTGTTTTCAATGCTGTTTGGATTTGCGCTGCACGCATTGGGTGAAAACGGCAAACCGGTTTTCAGCTTTATCGATGCGGTGTCGCACGTGCTCTTCCGCATCATCGGTTTCATCATGGCGTTGGCGCCGATCGGCGCTTTCGGCGCGATGGCCTTCACCATCGGCAAGTACGGCATTCAATCGTTGGTCTCGCTGGGCGCTTTGATGCTGTGCTTCTATGCCACCTGCTTGCTGTTCGTGTTCGTCGTGCTCGGCATCATCGCCCGTGTTCACGGGTTCAGCATCTGGCGCTTCGTTAAATACATTCGCGAAGAGTTGGCCATCGTGCTCGGTACGTCTTCGTCGGAGTCGGTGTTGCCGCGCATGATCCACAAGATGGAGCAGGTGGGTTGTCGCAAATCGGTCGTCGGACTCGTGATTCCCACCGGTTACTCGTTTAATTTGGACGGCACATCGATTTACCTCACGATGGCTGCGCTCTTCCTCGCTCAGGCCACCAACGTGCACCTCTCGCTGATGGATCAATTGGGATTATTGGCAGTCCTGTTGCTGACCTCGAAAGGGGCGGCTGCGGTGACGGGTGGCGGCTTCATCGTATTGGCCGCGACACTGTCCGCGACCGGAACGGTTCCGGTTGCTGCACTTGCGCTCATTCTCGGCATCGACCGGTTCATGTCCGAAGCCCGTGCGCTGACGAACCTAGTCGGCAACGGCGTGGCCACCATCGTCGTTGCAAAATGGTGTAAGCAAATCGATGAAGAAAAATTGCGGGAACATCTTGCGTAACGTCCCGTAGAAGAGCACAAGTAAGGCTATGGAACTTTTACCGGCCCAAGAGATTTAAAAGGTAGATTCAGAAGAGAAAAGTTCGAAGGTCAGTCAGACAAGAATCTGAGGGGACACAATGAACATTCGTTTTTCCGACGGGCACATTCGCGTCCGTGTCACAACTCGGGAGCTGGAGCGACTCATTGCCGGCCGCTCGCTGACGCTTGAAGTCCCGATGCCGAGATCCCACCGCTTCCGCGCCAGCGTTGGCACCGCCGTCTTCGGAGATTGGCAGCTGGATAGCGACCCCACGGGAATTTGGTTGACGCTACCGCGCACCGATGTTCAGGAGTTTCAGAAAGAATTGCCGAGCAAAGAAGGATTGCAGCACGACTTCATTTTGGATGGCAGCAAGTTGTCGGTGAGCTTTGAAGTCGATTTGCGCAAGCAAAGCGAGCAGAAGGCGGCGTGAGCACGGAGCGCGGAGCGCGCAGCGCTGCGCGAGGCTCTGGGCACTAGGCTCTGGGCTCTGGCAAGAAGTCAGAGCGCGAACGCGCTCTTATAATCTGGCTACAGCCTACAGCCTACAGCCCGTCGACGCGGCTACGCCGCGAGTACCTGCAGCTCCATCGGCTCGCCTTTCTCATCCACCGTGTGCAGGACGACGGATCGCCGCCAGACGCGCTGTAGATATTCGAGTACTTTCCGGCCGCGCTCTGGATCGAGCCCGCGGCCATCGTTTTTGTGATTGTGTTGCAGCTCTAACGTACCATCGACGCGGATGTGACTGGCGGAGACACTCGGCGCGCCGAAGTTGTATTTCGGTGCGAGCAGCGCTTCATGCAGCGCGTGTACATCGTCCTCGGCGACGCGCACTGAACCGTTCGACTCCGCATCGAACCGGAAGAGTTTCATTTCCTCCGCCAAATCGTGAGTCAAATTGTTGCGAATGAAGCTGAAGTCATCGTCTTCTTGCATCATCGAGCGCGCCTTCTCGATCCCTTTCTCCTCGATGATGTGCTCCCACATCGAAAAGCCGAGGTGGTACGGATTGACGCCGAGCGCAACTTGGCTCTCGCCGGCGACGGGTCGGACCACATCCGAATGGCACTTGATGGCGTCGACGTAAGCCGTCTGCGGCAGGAAATTCGCCTCGCGCAGCAATCGGGCGTGCCAATACGAGGCCCAGCCTTCGTTCATGATTTGCGTTGCAAACACCGGATAGAAGTAAAACGACTCTTCGCGCACCGCGAGAAAAATGTCTCGCTCCCAGCCCTCGAGTTCAGGTGCGTACTGCGCGACAAACCACAACAAGTCGTTTTCCGGATGCGGAGGAATCGGCGCGCGCTGGCGCGAATGGCCTGACTTGTCCGTCTGTGTTTCCGCTTCCAAGGATGCGAAGCGTTTGTGAAAAGTACTGTCGATCACATCTGCCTTCGGCGGCAGGTAATCGGGATACCGCTGCCGCCGCAGCGTCTGATGCATATCGATGTGCTGTTCGAGGGCAAGCGCAGCGTCGAGCACGGCCTCGACGCGCTGCAATCCGTGCTCCTCGATCGCACGACCTATTTGCCGCGCATGATTGGCCGCATGTTCGACGATGTGCTCACTGACTTGATTCTGAGCGCTCTGGAACAGCAGATTATTGCGAGAGAAATCGGCGTGTCCGAGAACGTGAGCGGTCACGAGCACGTTTTCCGCCAGGCTGTTGCTGTTGGCAAGATAGGCATGACCCGGATTGCCGGGGAACACCACCTCGAATAATTTCGAGTTGCCCATCCGGTGTTGAATGAGCTGGTAGATATAGCGTGTGCCGAACGACCAGTGCGGCATCCGCACCGGCAGACCATAGACGGAGATTTCCATCATGAAGCTATTGGGCACAGCTTCGAAGTCGACGGGGTGATAGCTGAGGCCGAGTTCCTTGGCGAGCTTTTCGATATCTGGTTGGTAGTCGCGCCAGCTGCTCATGCGGTGCTCCGAGCGTGTCGAGACTCGAGACTCGGGATTCGGGACTGGTCAGGAATGAGTCGGAATGCGGGAACTAAGAACCGGAATTCGTCGGGAAGCAATGAGTGCTCCTTCCCGTCTGAACGAATCTCGAGTCTCGAGTCTCGAGTCCCGACCATCAGCGTTTCAGCGGGCATCAGGCGCTCAGCCTCCCTACGCATCCTCGCGCTCCTCGTGACGAAAGAAATGCTTGATCGCATCCCACACGTCTTCCACGCGTGCGAGCGCAAAGCTGCCGGCGGCTTTTCCTTCGGCGCGAATGTCTTTGAACAGCATTCCTGTTTCCGTCGCTAGCGGCCGCTGGCCTGTGCCGGACACTTCGAGGTAGCCGCTATAGTTGGCGATGGATGCGATCTCGCTCAGCGCTTTTTGTGCGTGCAGACGATCTTCGGTGTAGTTGTCGCCGTCCGATGCATAGAACAAATAGATGTTGTAACGAGCTGGGCTGAAGCGCTCCTCGATGATCTCGCGCACTTTTTCAAGTCCCGTCGAAGCCACTGTGCCGCCCGAGCCTTGGACTTGGAAGAACTGCTCCTCGTCAAACTCCCACGCTTCCGTCGTGTGCGCCACAAATACAGTATCCAGATGTTTGTATTCTCGCTTCAGACCTTGCGTTGCCCAAAAGAAAAATGTTTTGGCGAGTTGTCGATCGCGATCGGTCATGCTGCCTGAGACGTCCATGACCAAGAACACGACAGCTTGAATCGAAGGTTGCTCACGACGGTTGAGCTGACGGAAGCGCAAGTCGTCATCGGTGAACGTCGGGCTGTCGGTCTGACCGCTTTGCGATTGCACCGAGCGCCGCTTGATCGATTCGAGCATCGACCGGCGGCGATCGAGTCGCGATCGGGCTCCCCGCTTGTCCCAGCCTTCGCGAGTCCAGTCTGGATTCTCGGAGGCGCCAACGCGCGCTTTGAGATTAGGAAGCTGCATCTCTTCCCATAACCAATCGACGATGTCGTCGACCTTGAATTCAAGCGTGAACTCGACACCGCCATCGCCGCTGCCGGCAGCCCCTTTGCCGGGCCCATCGCCTTGCGAGGGTTGCGCCAGCACGTCGCCAGGCTTTGCCTCGCCTTGACCGACGCCTTGCTGCTTTTCGGGCCGACGTAAACGAAAATGATAGTGCTCGAGCATCTTTACCGGCACGCGCACGGTCTTCGCGCCGCCGCCCACGATGTCGGCGCTGGCGACGATTGCGGGTAGATGCTGACGAACGGCATCGCGGACTTTTTCGTTGTGACGCAACCAGTCGCGAGCGCCGCGAGAAAAAAGTTCGTACCAGGCGCTTACCGTTGAATTTGCTGCCGAACTCTGACGGGCGCCCTCGCCCGAAGGCGGGGAGGGCGGAGTAGTCGGCGGGTCGCTGGAATTCGGCATGGCTAACTCTTGCGACTACTCTTGTGCGAGGAGCGTCGTGACGTAGTTCAGCGCTTCCTTCGCGCTGTGATCGTCGTAGCCATATTCATTCACCAGTCGTTGTTGCACCGCCGAGATCTTCTTGCGCGCTTCGTCATCGGGGCGAGCGCTCGATGTCACGAGGCGCAGCACATCGCGTCGCTCTTCGAACAAATACTGCTCGATTGCCTCGTGCATACGCGCGTGACTGTTCAGCGTGAACTTCTCACCCGTTTTGAAGGCCACCATCGCCTTGCGCACGACTTCTTGGCGGAAGGAATGCTTGCCCGAATCCGACACCTTGATCTTCTCTTCGACAGAACGCAGGAATCGTTCGTCGGCCGGGCGGTTCTCGCCGGTGATGGGGTCCGTGACTTGACGCTGATCGAGCGAGGCTTCGACTTCGTCGAGATACTTCTCGAGCAGTTGCTGCGCTTCCTCTTCGAACGAGGCGAACAACGCGCGATGCACGTCCTCCTTCACCCAACGGTTGTAGAAGTCCTTGCGTGCGCATACTAAGTGATCGATCCAACCCTTCTTTTGCTTCGCGTCCATTCGCGCATCGCTCTCGATGGAGTCCTTCAGCGCCAGCAGGAGTTCCATGCTGGTGAGGCTGCTCGCGTCGTTCCGTGTAATTGCATTGGAGATGGCGTTGATGACAAAGCGGGGGCTAACACCTGCCAAGCCTTCATCGGGCGCTTCGGAGCGTAACCGCGCTGCTTCGGACTCGCCGAACCCTTCGATGCTTTCGCCGGAATACAGTCTGAGCTTCTTCGAGGCATCGAGGCCCTCGCGTTCCGGCTTGTGTAGCCGGGTCAGGATCGAGAAGACCGAGGCAAGTTTCAACACATGCGGATCGAGGTGCACGTTGCGGAACGCAGGCGCGCCCGAGACCAGTTTCTGATAGATGCGCGACTCTTCTTTATAGGAGAGCGCATACGGCACTTTGATGATGACCATGCGATCGAGCAGCGCCTCGTTCTCTTTCTCCTGCAGAAACTTGTTGAACTCGGCGAGATTGGTGTGCGCGAGAATCGTTTCGTCCAAGTGAATGAGCGGGAAGCGGGAAACCTTCACGTTCTTTTCTTGCGTCAACGTCAGCAAGAGATAAAGGAACTCGCGTTTGACCTTCAGGATTTCGATCATCTCGAGCATGCCGCGGCTGGCGGCATACACGGCGCCGGACCATGACCACGCGCGCGGATCGCCTTCATCGCCCACCTCGGCCACCTTCGACAAATCGACGGAGCCGACGAGATCCGCGATGTCGGCGGTGGTCGGATCGTGCGGCGCGTAGGTGCCGATGCCGCCGCGCAGGGCTTCGGAAATAAAGAAGCGCTCAACCGGCACGCGCAGGTAGTCGCCTTCGTATTCGCGCTCCAGTCGATCGCGTGCCCAGGGGCTCAACTCGCCGGTGAGTTCAACACCGTATGTATCGCGAAACTCGGCACGCAAACTGGCGGGAATCAAGTTGAGTGGCGATTCGTGCATCGGCGATCCCTTGATGCCGTACATCGCGCCATCATCGGTGCGGCTGTACTCTTCGAGTCCGCGCTTCAGCAAAATCGCCATCGTTGATTTGCCGCCGGAGGGTGGACCTAGCAGCAGCAACAGGCGTCTGCCAACATCGGAGCCCGCTGCGGCGGCTTTGAAGTAGTCGACGACGCGCGCTAAGGGCTCATCGACACCGAAGAGTTCGCGCTTGAAGAGCGCTTGCGCTTTCTCAGCTTCGTTTTCACCGGCGGCGTCTCGGCCGTACCAGCGAAGCATGTCCCAAATGTATTGATGGCTGGAGCGAGCGTATTTGGCGGGATCGAGCGGCACAATCTGCGTGAGGAAATCCCCGAAGGTGCCCTCCCAGTGTTGGGCACGATGCTGGCGACTGAATGCGCTCAAAGATTCTACGAAGCTTGAGCGGCGCGCTGGTCCGGCATCGGACGGCTCGGTCGGCATTCGCATACCCTCTGTGCCTCGCGGCACGTTAGTTACGTTGCTGATCCTTACTTGGCTGACGTTCCAACAAGACTCATTCGAATAAATACACCTAAGCGAAGTCATTTGCTATCGGATCAGACTGCCTTCGCACAAATTGGTTGCTGCTATCGATTCGCAACTGCTGTGTCTCGACTGATGTAAAGAGGCTACTCCCAACCAATGCAAGTTCCGTGACGTGGTAACCGAAATTGAACCTCTTAATGTTGCGGCTTTTTCCCTTGGTGTGCGCACCGCGCAAGTGCGCTCGCGCATAGATATGAACGCACGTGGAGCAGGAATGGTCTGATGCCGCGGCTATAAACCTCTGCAGGCGCGAGTTCGGAACGCCACAAGTTTTGTAAATGACAGAACCTTCCTACGCGGTCGTGAATAGACGAGGCAAACGCTGATGTTGGGCTAAATCGTGATCTATGGCCGCAAGGGCCTTACTACTCTGCGCTTCGCGAAGGATTCGATATGATAGGACCGTATCGCATACCGGCTGAAGGCAACATGAACATACCCAGCACTGCATTTAGGCTCGGCTTAGTCGTTTGCGCCACCCTCGTGGTGGGCTTGGGCTCAAGCACGCAAGGGTTCGCCGCCAACACTTGCCCGCCTAATCCTTGTTTCGACAACAAGGACACCTTCAGTCGAGCCACGTGCCAGCGCATAGCCGATTGGGTGGTGATCGGGTCAGTGACCAGCGTCGCACCGCTTCCATCCGGTGCGAAGGAATCGGCGCAAGTGACGTTACGCGTCAGTCAGTGGGAGAAGTCTGCGAAGAGCGTTAGCGTGGCGACGACGCTGCAGTTCATCGCCGGACCCTGCGACAACGTCCAGGACCTGAAGAATGTGAAAAACGGCGTCTACCGCTTCTACGGTAAGCGCTCGCCGGCGCCGTCGAATGCATTTGTTTATTTCTACTATGAGCGCATCGATTTGAATTAGGTGTCAGCCAGCGACGAGAAAGAAAGCAGACCAGGCACTCTCAAACTACGAAGACTAGCCAGAAAAGGATGAGTCGCAGATCTGGCGTCCAAATCTGGCTAACGACTAGCGACTAACACCTAGCGACTTCCTTCTCACAGTTCCTTGTAATAAATAACCGTCGCACACGGCGCGCCGTCCGGCATCAACGCGTACTGAGGAATCTCGCCGCAACGCTGCCAGCCGTGGCGCGAGTACAGCCGTTCTGCTTCGGGATTCGCGGTGTCGAGCACCAGCAGCGTCTTGCCGGCTGCGCGTGCCGCCTCTTCGGCCGCGACCAGCAGTGCGTCCCCGATGCCGCCGCGACGAGCGCGTCGGTGCACGAGCATCTTGGAGAGATCGCCACGATGCGGCTGGTTCTCGGGCTGCGCCAAGATCACTTGCGCCGTGCCGACAATCGCGCCTTGCCCATCAAGCGCCGCCACGACAATGCGTTCGCCCCGCTGCGCGCTGGCAGCTACATCGCGCCAGAAAGCATCCGACTTCGCGCGCGTCATCGGATGCATGAAGCTGACGGACGCACCGCCCGCCACGCAGTCGATCAGTACATCGCCTAACTCCCGCAGTTCGCGTTCATCGAAGCGATCAATGCGGCAGATGGCGCAGGGGTGCAGGGCGGTCATGCCGACCTTCTGATGGCGCGAAGCGGATCTGTCGCGATCACCACGACGTAGTGAGTGGGCTTGCGTGTGCGATTGCGAAAGGTCGTCGGCTCGTCGAGCTGCATAGCCAGACAGTCGTCTTCGGCCAATCGATAAGCCATCTTGCCGACTGTGACTTCGAGATTGCCCTGACGCACCCAGATTTGTTGGTGGACGCTCGCCTCGCGTTCGCCTGTCTCGTACGCGACATGCGCGCCCGCAGGCAGCATCACTTCGACGATGCGCAGCGGCGATGGAAAATTAGCGGGTGAGACATTGCGCCGCACATAGCCGGAATCGGGGTCGCGCCATGACACGCGTTCGCCGCGTGCGACGGGATCGGGCGGAGCATTCATGTCATCGAATAGATTTGCGAGCGGCACACCGAGGCCGGTAGCGATCTTTTCCAGCACCACGGCCGTAGGGCTGCTTTCCCCTCGCTCCACCAATGACAGCATCGAGCGGCTGACTGAGCACTTTGTTGCCAGTGCCTCAAGCGACATACCTTGTTCGGTTCGCAAGCCCCGTACGCGGTGAGCAATGCGGGCGTTGATGTCGGGGAGGTCGCGGGCGGGTTCCATCATGGTGGATAGATTATCTAGCAAGGTGGAAATGATCAAGCTCAGGAAGTGAGCGGCGGGTAGCGGATGGCGGGTAGATAAGAGGATCAGAGCGTCTGGTGATGGATCTTCACCACCCGCTACCCGCTGCTCACCGCTCACTTCGCGGACGGCAAGAATGATCAAGACAGACTGCGGCCATCGGGCAACAATGCGGACAGATCGAAGGACGTCGTTGGCAAGCATCGCTACGAGGATTCTATGAAGCGTTTTATTCGGACTCTGGTTTGGTTCGGCCTGATGGGTTGTCCGGCTTTGCTGAACGCGCAACAGACCGCGGCGCCCAACGCCGCCATGATGGAGGCCTTTAAGCTGGCGCAACCTAGCGAAGCGCACAAAGTGCTCGCACTGATGGCGGGCAAATGGACTGGCAAACTTAATATTACAGATCCATCGGGAACGCAGCCGCCGATGGAGTCGACCGAAGAGGCGGACTCGCGCTTGATGCTAGGAGGCCGGTATCTGGTCGGGGAAGCGCGCGGCACCCTGATGGGAATGCCCATGCAACGCATGAGCGTGCTCGGTTACGACAACTTCAAAAAGATCTACACCTTGGTCTTTTACTCGAGCATGGGGACAGCCACGGATACCGCGGTGGGTACTTACGACGCGAGTAAAAAAACACTGACCCTACGCGGTGTGTTCGACGGACCCGGCGGCAAGGAGCCGTTCAAGAATGTCGTTCGTATCGAAAGCGACGACGTCCATGTGTTCGAGTCGTACAAGGTGTTGAAGGACGGCAGCGAGGTCAAGGTGATCGAAGAGGTCTTTATGCGGCAGAAGTGATGCGCGGCGCACACAGCTAGTAGCCTCATTGGCTAGCTGGTCAGCTGGCCAACGTCGAGACAACGGCCACTTCGAGCTGCGGCGAACGGTGTTCGTTGGAAGGAAGTCTCTCCGCTGACCCCGTTCGCGTTGAGTGAGTCGAAACGATCCTGAATGCCTTCCGCCTCTCCAGGGCAATCGGAAAAAGATCCCTTCGATCTCCTCAGGGCGAACGGTGTTCGCTGGAAGGAGCTCGAAGGGCTGACTCCGTTCGCATGAGCTGTGTCGTTGCCACTCAGAATCTGACCACGGCCTACAGCCCACAGCCTAGCCCGCGACCCGCGGGCTACTCGCCCCGCTCGCGGGCGACGGCGCGATAACCTATATCTCGCCGATACTGCAGTCCGTTCCAGGTAATCGCGTCTGCTAGTTTGTACGCCGCTTGTTGCGCTTCGTACACGCTGTTGCCCAGGCCTACAGCGCACAGCACGCGTCCGCCGCTTGTCATTACTTCGTTGTTCGCAAGCTGCGTGCCCGCGTGGAAAACCTTGCCGGGTAATTTGGCGGCGGCGTCCAAGCCATGGATCGCGTCGCCTTTGCGTGGCGATTCAGGATAGCCGCCTGCAGCCAGTACGATGCCTAGTGCCGCGCGTGTGTCCCATTCATCGCGAACGCTGTCGAGCTTGCCGTCGAGTGCGGCGTCGATCAGCATAGTGAGATCCGATTTCAAGCGCATCATGATGGGCTGCGTCTCGGGATCGCCGAAGCGGCAGTTGAACTCGATGACGTTGGGTGTGCCGTCGGGCGCCACCATAATGCCTGCGTATAAAAATCCAACGAAGGGCGTGCCCTCGGATGCTAGACCACGCACGGTCGGTTCCATCACTTCGCGCATGATGCGTTGGTGAATAGCGGGCGTCACGACCGGTGCGGGCGAGTAAGCGCCCATGCCGCCGGTGTTGGGGCCTTGATCGTTGTCGAAGATGCGCTTGTGATCTTGCGAGGTGGCCATCGGCAAAATGTTTTTGCCGTCGACAATGGCGATGAAACTCGCTTCCTCGCCTTGCAGGAATTCCTCGACGACGATCGTATTGCCCGCGGTCCCAAAGGAACCCGCGAACATCTGCTCAGCCGTGCGCACCGCTTCAACCGTCGTCTCGCAGATGATCACGCCTTTGCCGGCAGCCAGACCATCGGCTTTCACCACGAGCGGCGCCTTTTGCTTGCGCACCCAGGAGGCGTCGAAATTTTCCTTCGTGAAGTTCGCGTACGCGGCCGTTGGAATGTGGTGGCGCTTCAGAAAATCTTTAGTGAAGGCCTTCGAGCCTTCGACTTGCGCGGCCGACTTGCGCGGCCCAAAGCAACGCAACCCCGCGGCTTGAAATGCATCGACAACGCCAAGCACCAACGGGCCTTCCGGGCCGACGATAGTGAGCGCAACGCTTTCTTGTTTAGCAAAATCGACGAGCTTCGCAATGTCATCGGCCGCGATGTCGACATTGCGGACCTTCGGCTCGAGCGCCGTGCCGGCATTGCCCGGCGCCACGATGATGTCAGTGACGCGCGAGGACTGCGCGACTTTCCAAGCGAGTGCGTGTTCGCGACCGCCGTTTCCGAGGATGAGGACTTTCATCGGCGCGCTCTGCGGGCCGACGAATCAGGCTGTGGGCTGTGGGCTGTGGGCTGTAGCCAGAACATGAGTCGGAATTCCTGTGCTGCGGAAGGTGTCATGCGGCGATGGTTTCCGTTCGTTATCGGCATCGTTGCGTCAGCGAGGTATTGTTCCGAGGGTCGTCTGAATCCGACCTTCAGCCCACAGCCCACAGCCTAGGGAATGCGTCACTTCCGTCACTCAGTGACGAAAGTGGCGCATCCCTGTCAGCACCATCGCAATCCCATGCTCATCCGCAGCGGCGATGACTTCTTTATCGCGCATCGAGCCGCCTGGTTGAATCACGGCTTTGATGCCGAACTCGGCCGCCACATCGAGGCCGTCGCGGAAGGGAAAGAACGCATCGGAGGCCATGACGGCGTCAGTGACGGTGAAGCCTTCGTCCTTGGCTTTCATCGCGGCGATTTTGCTGGAGACCACGCGGCTCATCTGGCCGGCGCCGACACCGATCGTCATATTGTCGCGTGCATAGATGATGGCGTTCGATTTGACGTACTTGCAGACACGCCAGGCGAATTGCAGGTCGCGCATTTCATCGCTCGTGGGCGCTCGCTTGGTCACCACTTTCAACTCGTTGTTGTTCACCATGCCGGTGTCGCGCGATTGCATCAGCAAGCCGCCGCCGATGCTGCGCACTTCAAATTTCGACAAGCTCGGCGTCATGTTGCCGGTGATCAGTAAGCGCACGTTTTCTTTGCGCGTGCAGGCGGCGCGAGCTTCTGGGTCTGCATCGGGTGCCACGATCACTTCGACAAATTGCCGTTCCAAGATGGCATTGGCAGTGTTGCCATCGAGTGGGCGATTGAAAGCGATGATGCCGCCGTACGCCGACGTCGGATCGGTTTTGTATGCGCGGTTATACGCGGAGAGGATGTCCGCATCGATGGCGACGCCACACGGATTCGCGTGCTTGACGATGACGCACGCCGGCGTATCGAACTGGCGCACGCATTCGAATGCTGTATCGGCATCGGCGATGTTGTTGTACGACAGTGCCCGGCCTTGCAACTGTGCCGCGCCGCCGACCGTTGCGCCTTGTGCGCCGTTCTCGCTGTACAGCGCGGCCGATTGATGTGAGTTCTCGCCGTAGCGAAGATCCATGCGCTTGCGAAATTGCAGCGACAGCAAATCCGGATACTCGCTGGCGCCTTCGCCTTGAACGACCTTATTAAGATAAGCGGCAACCATCGCGTCGTAACTGGCCGTATGGGCATAGGCTTTCGCCGCCAAGCGTCGACGCGTGATGGTTGACACTTCGCCGTTCGCTTCGATTTCTTTTAGGACTGTGCCGTAGTCGAGCGGGTCGACCACGATGGCCACGCGCTCATGATTCTTGGCCGACGCGCGCACCATGGCTGGACCACCGATGTCGATATTCTCGATGGCGTCTTCGATCGTGCAATCGGGTTTTGCGACGGTGGCGGCGAACGGATACAAATTCACCACGACCAAATCAATCGGCTCGATGCCATGTTGCGCCATCACAGCTTCGTCGATACCGCGACGACCCAGCAATCCGCCGTGAATCTTGGGGTGCAGCGTCTTGACGCGGCCATCCATGATTTCGGGAAAGCCAGTGTGCTCGGAGACTTGTTTTACTGTGACGCCATGTTGTTCCAGCAAACTGGCGGTGCCGCCCGTGGAGAGAATCTCGACCTTGAGATCGCGCAACGCGCGCGCAAGATCAACCAAACCTTCTTTGTTGGAAACACTAAGCAGAGCGCGACGGATGGGAGTCATGGAGGATGGTTGATGCTTCTAATTAAGTGGTGGCGTTGTGCGAATTGAATGCGATCCGGCGGGCGAGAGGGTCGAGACTCGTGATTCGGGATTGGTTAGAGGGAGTATCGATTCAGGCTCTGTCGAGTCACGAATCTCGAGTCCCGAAAATCTCACTGCCTGGCATGCATCAATCCGCCAGCCTGTAAATCTTGAGCTTCTTCCGCAGCGTGCCGCGATTGATGCCCAGAATATCGGCGGCGCGTACTTGATTGCCTTGCGAATAATCGAGCACAGCTTTGAATAGCGGCTCTTCCACTTCACGCAGCACTAAGTCGTACAGCTCGCCGGGCTTATGGCCGTTCAAGCTGGCGAAATAATTATCCAATGCGTCGGCTGTCATCGTGCGCAGCGGCAACGTGCGCGGCGCGGGATTACGCGGTAATTCTCGACGAGGTTCGCGGCGGGCCTTCGTTCTTTTTTTCGGCGCCATGTGCACTCCGCAATTGCAAGCCAGCAATAAACGACTGCGCTGCCGCGGCTGGACTGCGGTAGGAGTTCCCTTGATCTATTTCCATTTACGCAGCGGTCGGAGAGGACGCGCGAGATACGCCAGCTAGATCGGCAAAATAAGCATCGACGGCGTGGAGTTGTGTTGCCACAGACTCCGCTTGCATTGCCTCGGCGCGAAAAATTTCCGCGTTGGGCCTGCCGCGTGCATACCAAGCGATGTGCTTGCGCGCAACTCGTATGCCGGTCCAGTCGCCGTAGTGAGCATATAGGTTGCGCAAATGGGCGCGCATAGTAGCACGGACCTCTTCGTGTGAAGGGGGCGCCAGACAATTTCCGGTGTGCAAAAAATAGTCAACCTCGCGAAAGATCCACGGGTTCCCTTGTGCACTGCGGCCAATCATTAATCCATCTGCGCCGGTCTTCTCAAGTACCAGTTTTGCTTTCTGCGGGGAGTCGATGTCTCCATTGGCAAAAATCGGAATGCGCACTGCGTTCTTGATGGCTGCGATGGTCTCGTACTCAGCCTCGCCCCCAAACATGCACGCGCGAGTACGTCCGTGCACCGCAAGTGCTTGAATGCCGGCTTGCTCCGCGATTTTCGCAATGCGCACGCCGTTGCGCGCATCGGGACTCCAGCCTGTACGAATTTTGAGCGTGACGGGCACGGAGACCGCCGCGACGACGGCTTCCAAAATGCGGGCCACCAATTCCTCGTCGCGCAACAGTGACGAGCCTGCTGCTTTATTGCACACCTTCTTTGTGGGGCAGCCCATGTTGATGTCAATAATCTGCGCCCCGGTGTCAACGTTGCGCTGCGCTGCGTCGATCATCATCGCAGGGTCGCCGCCCGCGATCTGCACGATGCGCGGTTCCGGTTCGTCGCGATGACTCATGCGACGTTGCGATTTGTTGGTATTCCACAACCGAGCGTCGGACGTGAGCATTTCGGTCGCGGCAATTCCGGCGCCCAGATCGCGGCACAAGTTGCGAAAAGGCAAATCGGTGACGCCGGCCATCGGCGCGAGCGCCAAATTATTTTTCAGAATGTACGGGCCGATGCTGACCGGGCGCGCGCTGAAGGCAGGAGTGGGGTGCGCTTCCATGTGTTAACGCACGAACGGCGAATCATCCGAGCAGACGATGCTGATCTCCGCGCCTTCTTGCGGTGCAGCGGAAGCGTTCAGCGACGAACTTAAGGGCAAGCAAGGATGGCTTTGAAAACCTACAGCATCCGCGCCGGGATCGACGAGCAATATTTCCGCGTTGGCCCTTTGGCGAGGCGCCATCATCCGATCCGAGGCGGTGGGCAAATATTCTTCCGGCTTAAATGCACGCAAGCCCACGGCGCCACCCCAGCGATCTTCGAGCGACAGCTTGATGAGCGGGAAGGGCTGCGCGAAGGCGGCGGTGTTCGTCACGCTGGCGCGCACTCGCAGTGTGTCGCGCTCGGTGCCGAGCGTGACATCCCACACCTGCAGCTCATACGCCTTCAAATCCCAATTGGGATTGAGTGAAATTCCGAGCATGCGATACGCGCGCGAAATCGTGTCGCCCCAGCGAGGGCTTCGCACCAGCGGATCGCGATAGTGATGAACCAACTGCGCCGCAAACACGAGCACCATGGAGAGGCTGAGGCCCAGCCACATTCCTTTGTTTGAAGGTTCTTCGTAGTCCGGCACGGAAAGCGCAGCGAGTTCGGCGGCGATTTCGCGATGCTCGGTATTCGCTTGGTTTTTGACTTGCGCACGCTTCCAAATACGTTGCGAGAGCGGCGCCACTTGATCGGCTGCGTAATCCGCGCGGAAATCCCCGGACCCAAAAGTGTCGGACCCGCCGTCGTCGGTTCGAGCGTCTGCGCGAATCTCTTCGTCGGACGTCAGTTGTCGATCCGTTTCCTCGGCTAGTTCGTCGTCACTGACATCGATCTCCGAGTCGCCTTCTTCCTCTTCGAATTCCGGTTCGCGATCGATGACAACATGTTCGTGAACGATTTGCGCCGGCTCGTCATCGGTGGCTGCAAGAGTGCGATACGTCCCGCTGATTTCGATACGCGAGCCTTCAAGCGTGATCTCTTCTTCCCGATCCGGCAGCCGCGCTTCGATCCCCGAGTCTTCTTCAGCAGCCTGCTCGCCTTGATGGGTTTTGTTGAATTCTTCTTCGTCGATCAAGCTTTCCAGCGCATCGAACTGCGTACGGCACTTACCGCAACGCACTTGCCCATGGCCCAACTTAAGAATCGCGCCGGTGACGCGAAACACAGTTTGGCAATTGGGGCATTCGGTCAGCATGTGCGCGAAGCGGCCGCTAGGCGCCGGGCTGTAGGCTGTGGGCTGTAGGCCGTAGCCAGAGTCGGATGAGGCGGGGCATTTTTAGCATCTCGGATTCGTTGGGCTTGCAGTCGTCTTCATCACGTTAGGAACGCTCTTTGCTAAACGCTGCGCCTGCTCATCTGGCTACAGCCTACAGCCTACAGCCCACAGCCCACAGCCTAGCGAGCGTGCTCGCGACTCACCGGCGTTTCACGCCGCTGAGCCGAGACCAATCGTCGCGGTGGAGCGGCAGCTCCATATCAAACCACGCCCCATACCGTTGCGCCAAGTCCGCTGCTTGATTTCTGAGGAGACCGGACAACACGATATGTCCGCCCGGCGTCACCAGCTGCGCCAGTAGCGGCGCGAGTTCCGCCAACGGCCCCGCCAGGATGTTGGCGAGCACCAGTGGGGCCGGCGCAGGGAATGGGCCGCGTTCGACGAAATCGCAGTTGATGACCTTGAGTTGCGCTGAGACGCCGTTTCGTTCTGCGTTGTCACGGCTGGCCGTGAGCGCTTGCGGATCGATATCGATGCCGAGCGCGCTTCGAGCACCCAGCTGCAATGCCGCGATGGCCAGGATCCCTGAGCCGCAGCCGTAGTCGATGACATGCTGTCCTTGCAGGTGTGCGTGCGCGTCGAGCCATTCCAAGCACAGCGCCGTCGTGGGGTGCGTGCCGGTGCCGAAGGCCAGGCCCGGATCCAGTTGCAACAGGATCGAATTCGCATCGACTTGTTCAGCCGGTGGGCTCATGCCGCCCGGGCACACCCACAACCGCTGACCAAAACGCATCGGCTTAAAGTCCTTCAGCCATTCACGTTCCCACACTCGGTCCGCAATGACTTCGAAGCTCGGGCTAGGCAAAGCCATCCCAATCTCCGCTTCCACTTCTTTCACGATCTGCGCCTGCTGCGCGTCGACATCGAACAACGCATGCACCGTAACCGTTGGCCACAACGGCGTCTCACCCGGCTTAGGCTCCAAGATCGGATCGTCGGCCGAATCCTGCAACGTCACAGATGTCGCACCCGCTGCGAACAAAGCGTCTTCGATCGCTTCAGGATTGCGGGAGCCGAGGTGGAGGGTGAGGCGGAGGAAAGGCATGGCGCGCAGCGCGAAGTCGTTAGGGGTTAGTCGTTAGTCGTTAGCCAGAGGAAGAGCCAAGGCCAGTATGTTGAGAGTGTTCACAAGCTGATCCGCTCCGGTTCCACTCTGGCTAACGACTAACCCCTAACGACTTTCTCGCTTTTTGCGCGATTCTCGCGCTACTTGATGCCCAAGCGCCGCTCAAGGTAATGAATATCCAATCCGCCCGCCCTAAACGCCGCATGATTGAAAATCTCTTGGTGCAGCGGAATGTTCGTCTTGATGCCTTCCACCACCATCTCGGATAGCGCGTTGCGCATGCGGGCGATTGCGGTGTCGCGATCTTCGCCGTACGCGATAACTTTGCCGATGAGCGAATCGTAGAACGGCGGCACGACGTAGCCGCTGTACAAATGACTGTCGACGCGGATGCCGGGGCCGCCGGGCGGGTGATACAACTTCACGGGGCCGGGCGAGGGGATGAAGCCCTTCGGATCTTCGGCGTTGATGCGGCATTCGATGGCGTGGCCGCGAATGACGATATCGTTTTGCGTCCAAGGCAAGCGTTCACCTGCGGCAACGCGCAGCTGCGACTTGACGATGTCGATGCCGGTGATGAGTTCCGATACCGGATGCTCCACCTGCACGCGCGTGTTCATTTCGATGAAATAGAACTCGTTGTCTTGATACAGAAATTCCAGCGTGCCCGCGCCGCGGTAGCCCACTTCACGGCAGGCCGCGATACAGCGATCGCCGATCATCTTGCGCTGCTTGATGGTGATGCCTGGCGCCGGTGCTTCTTCAATGACCTTTTGATGGCGGCGTTGCAGCGAGCAATCGCGTTCGCCCAAGTGAATGACGTTGCCGTGGTGGTCGGCTAGAACTTGAATCTCGATGTGCCGTGGCTTCTCGAGATACTTCTCCATGTACACCTGATCGTTGTTGAATGCGGCCAGTGCTTCGGCCTTCGTCACATTGATCGCGTTGAGTAGCGTTGCTTCGCTGTGCACGACGCGCATACCGCGACCGCCGCCGCCGCCCGACGCCTTGATGATGACGGGGTAACCAATCGTGCGTGCGACGCGAAAATTTTCTTCGGGTTCGTTGCCGAGCGGGCCGTCGGAGCCCGGTACGCAGGGCACACCCGCCGCTTTCATGATCTTGATGGCTGAGACCTTGTCGCCCATGGCGCGAATGGTTTCGGCTTTGGGTCCGATGAAAATGAAGCCGCTCTTTTCCACGCGTTCCGCAAAGTCTGCATTTTCCGATAGAAATCCGTATCCAGGATGGATGGCCACCGAGTCGGTAACTTCCGCCGCGCTGATGATCGCGGGCATGTTGAGGTAGCTGTCTTTCGAAGCCGGCGGTCCGATGCACACCGATTCATCGGCGAGCAATACGTGCTTCAAGTTCGCATCCGCGGTCGAATGCACGGCGACGGTCTTGATGCCCAATTCGCGGCAGGCGCGCAAGATGCGCAACGCGATCTCGCCGCGATTAGCAATGACGACTTTTTCAAGCATGATGTTGTGTGAGTTTCGTTCGAGGCTGTCGAGGCGTGAAGGGTTGGTTGCCAGGTGTGGCGCGGTTGTTAGTCGCTAGTCGTTAGTCGTTAGGGGTTAGCCAGAATCGGAGTAAGAAGCGCTCAGCCGTGCTTCTCGATCTGGCTAACGACTAGCGACTAACCCCTAGCGACTTCTTCCTACGCGCTATTCGACAATAAAGAGCGGCTGCCCAAACTCCACCGGCTCGCCGTTCTTCACCATCACCGCGGTCACGCGGCCGGACTTGTCGGATTCGATCTGGTTCATCATCTTCATCGCTTCGATGATGCAGAGCGTGTCGCCTACGTTCACTTCGCTGCCCAGTTCGACAAAGGCCTTGGCGCCCGGCGAGGCCGACGCATAGAAGGTGCCGACCATCGGCGCCGTGACACTGTGATGCGCCTTGGAGGGAGCAGGTGGCGGAGCGGCAACTGGCGCTGCGACGGGTGCGGCGACCGGGGCGGGCGCGGGGGCGTAGTGCATCATGGGCGCTTGGGCGCCGGCCTTCGGGAAGCGGCTGATGCGCACCGATTCTTCGCCTTCCGAAATTTCGATTTCGGCGACGCCCGATTCCTCGAGCAGTTCGATGAGCTTTTTAACCTTACGAATATCCATGCAGACTCCTCAAAGGAAATTCTTGTTTGTCCGGCTGTAATTGGCAGCCTTAGCTAGTCAAGCGACACAATTCAATTGTTCTGGTCAGTTGTTCTGTTCAGGAATCAATCTGAGCAGCGCGGCTTGCAACGCCAATTCGTAGCCTTGTGCGCCCAGGCCCGTGATGACCCCAACCGCGACGTCGGAAAAATACGAGTGATGCCGAAAAGCTTCCCGAGCGAACACGTTGCTCAAGTGCACTTCGATAAAGGGAAGCTTCACTCCCAAGATCGCATCGCGCAGCGCCACGCTCGTATGCGTGAAGCCACCCGGATTAAAAATCGCAAACGCCACGCCTTCTTTGTGCGCGGCATGAATGCGATTGATGAGTTCGCCTTCGATGTTGCTTTGGAACGTAACCAGCTCATGACCGGCCGTTTGCGCCTGCTGTGTCAACTTCGCGTTGATCTGATCCAACGTCACCGCCCCGTAAACGCCCGGTTCCCGGGTGCCGAGGAGGTTGAGGTTGGGACCATTTAGTAGCAGCAGGTGGGCCATAAGCAATGTCGCTGATGTCGGCGACTTCATAGCAATACGCGGAAAATAGCCGCGAGTTTACCCATAATTTCGGGTAAATGGCGATAGTTGGTTTCAAATCGGGCGGCGGGACCGCGCGCCAGGAGGCGAGAAATCGCGAGATCGGCGGGGTTCAGGCCTTGGGATTGGGGATGCTAACGGCGGATGAGGGAGGAGTCTAGTTACGAAAAGGCAATAGAGGAGAGGGTTCTAGGCTTTAGATCGGAAGGATTACGGCGCTGATTCGCATTTCAGCGTTTATTAAAGTGCCTGTTTGCTCCAGAGCGACCCTCACCCGCCGCTTCGCTTGCGACCTCTCCCTGATCCGGTAGAGGTATCGACCGGATGCGGTGCTCAGCACCTCTACCGGATCAGGGAGAGGTCGCGAGTTGCGATAGCACGCGGCGGGTGAGGGCAGATTTCGTTGGGCGGAGTCCCCGAAGCCCAACTTCATCTCGCTGCAGCCCACAGCCTCCCCCTCAGTGCTTTTCGGGCCCACCCATCAGAATCTTCTCAAGCTCCACCGAAATCCACGCCCTGCCCTCTAGCGGACTCAACTTCCCCGCATTCACCTGCCGCACGCCATCCAGCAACACGGCCAGTTTCTGCTTCGTGATCTCGCCGATGTACAGCGTGACGATGCGTTCTTGGTTGTCGGTGAACACGGTGAAGGGCAGGCCCATCGACTCGACGCCAAAGGAGTTGGCGGCGGCGAAGCCGTCTTGCTCGCCCATCAGCATGGGGTAATCCATTTTGATTTCGGCGGCGTACTTCAGCACGTCGTCGCGGAAGTCGAGTGCGATGCCGACCACCTCGAAACCGTTCTGCGCTTCGGCTTGATGCGTCTCGATCAAGAGCGGAATTTCTTTGCGGCAGGGGCCGCACCACGTTGCCCAGAAATTGATGATCAGCGACTTGCCGGGCCACGACTTGATCGACTGCATCTTGCCTTCGCGATTCATGAGCTGAAACTCAGGCAACTTGTCGGGCAAGGTTTTCGCCGGTTCTTCGGCGGCAGCGGGCGCTTCGGCAGGCGTTGATGAGGCCGCCATAGTGGGCTCGGCAGGTGTTTCGTTTTTCTGACAGCCGGCGGCACCGATGGCCGCAATGGCTAGGATTGACCAGCCGATTGTTAAAGAATTCTTCATGAGCCTTCAACCCTCAAAATTGCCCCTCTCCTCTATTTCTGCCCCCTCGCCCCTTGTGGGAGAGGGTGGGGGTGAGGGGTACGCGAAGCGGATCTTTGTTCTGTTCTCGCGAACAGAATCACCCTCACCCTAACCCTCTCCCCTCAAGGGAGAGGGGATCGGAATGTGGGGAGAGGGAACCGGAATTAGAATCTCAAGTCGTAAACGCCGACGCCACATGTTCGTGGAATTTATCAGCCTTCATATACCCCACCACGCGGTAGTTGCGACGCTCATCGCCCGTGGTCGGGAAGAACATGATGCTGGGCGGACCGAAAATGCCAAAGCGGTTTAACAAAGCTTGATCGTCGTCGTCGTTGGCGGTGACGTCGGATTGCAACAGCACGGCGTTCGCTAACGCGGCCGTGACACGAGGATCGGTGAACGTGTACTTCTCCATCTCTTTGCACGACACACACCAGTCGGCATAGAAGTCGAGCATCACGGGCTTGCCGGCGGACTTCGCAGCGGCCAACTCGCGATCGAGATCGGCGAGCGACTTGATGCGCTTGAAGGGCAGTGCGTGCTCAGCAGCCGACGCCATCGGCCCGCCGCCGACTGATGAGGCGACGCCCACGCCTGCGAGCGGTTGCAAGGGATCGGTGCGACCGGCCAGTGCGCCTAACAACAGCGCGCTGCCATACACCAACAAGATCACCCCAAAGCCGCGCACCACAGACGGCGCTTTCTGTGCGCCATGCGTCAGCGCGAAAATCCAGTAGCCCGACACAATCGCGAGCGCCGCCCACAACATCATTGCAACGATGCCGGGCAGCAACGGCTGCAGCAGGTAGATGGCGACACCGATGAACACCACGCCGAACATCTGCTTGACGGTGTCCATCCATGCGCCGGCTTTCGGCAACAACGAGCCGGCCGAGGCGCCGACGATCAATAGCGGGACACCCATGCCGACGCCGGTGGCGTACAGCGCGAGTGCGCCGCGAAACACTTGGCGACTTTGACTGATGACTGATAACGCACCAATAATCGCCGGTGCCACGCACGCAGTCACCACGAGCGCAGACAACGCGCCCATCACAAACGTGCCGATGAACGTGCCGCTCTTCTGGTTGTTACTGACGTCGGTGAGCTTCGACTGAATAAAGCTCGGCATCTGCAGCGTGTATGCGCCGAACATCGCAAACGCCAGTGCAATAAACAGCACCGTCATCAGGATGATGATCCACGCTTGTTGAAAGAATGCTTGCGGCGCTTGCTTGAACGCCAACACGAAAATCGCGCCGGCGGCAGCGTACGTCAGCGCCATGCCCTGTGTGTAGGTGAGTGCGAGCGAGAAGCTGCGCATGCGCGTGATGTTGTCACCCTGCCCAGCAATGATCCCCGACAGAATCGGAATCATCGGCAACACGCACGGCGTGAGCGACAACGCCAAGCCCGCGACGAAGAACAGCATCAACGCATAGGCTAGGTTGTCGCCTTGCAATGCATTCGCGAGACGATCTTGCTCCGATACCATCTCGCCGCCGCTGCTGCTACCGGCTTGCTGTCCCATCAGAGTGCTTGGCAGCGTGCTCGCTTTATCCGTAGACGGCAGTGCAAGCGTGACGAACTTATTTTGCGGGTTGTAGCAGAGCCCCGCGTCGGCGCACCCTTGATATGTCACTTTCAGCTTGAAGTCGCCTTTGGCATTGGCGGCGCGCGCCACCGGCACAGTGGCTTGCAACGTCGTGTAGTACACAACTTGCTTGCCGAAGTATTCGTCTTCGTGAATTTTGCCGTCGGGAAATTCCGGAGTGCCGAGCTGCACGAGTTGGCTCTCGCCATCGAGCACCACTTTCACGCGATCGCGATACAAGTAGTACTCCGGCGCGATCACCCAGTTGAGCGTGATCTTGTCCGGTGAATTCATCGACGCGCTGAACTTGAACGCCTCATCGGGCTTCAAGTATTCGTCTTCGTTCGAGGTGGGCGCTGAAGTCGTCTTCTTGAGCGCGTCGCGGATCGCGTCTTGCGCCCATACATTCGCGGTGCCGATTGCGAACACGGCTAATACCAGCGCCAGCATTCGAGTCATGAAGGACAGGGGTGAGCGTCGCAAAGAAACCGAATTCATCGTCGAACCTCAGTGCCACGGTTAGGTGGCGGGGAAACAGAGAGACCGGACCCTACCTCACACTATGTCGTATCCACTCGAGATATTTCTCGGAGCCAGCGCACACTGGGATCGCGATCAGCTCGGGGAGTTCATACGGATGGCTTTCGGCCACAACGGCTTGAAGCTCGGCCCACTTGGCTTCGGTCGTTTTAATAAGAAGAAGGACTTCGGCCGCCGATTCGACCTGGCCCTCCCACCTATATATAGAGCGGACTCCGGGAAGAATGTTGACGCAAGCGGCCACGCCAGCCTCGACCAACCCCCGACCGAAGGCCTCGGCGGCTTCCTGGTTAGAGAGCGTGGTTACCGAAAGGATCACTTTCTCTTTGGTTGTCATGAACTTAGAAGGATACGCGGAGCGCATGGCCGTGGCTACCGGCAACCGGCTACCGACTTCCGGTCGGAATTGGGAGGACCGTGCACGGCCCTTTCCCGATCCGGCCGTAGTCGGTAGCCGGTCGTCGGTAGTCCCTCCAAGCATCTTTCCACTTGAATTAAATCTTTCCCCCCCTATTATTAGCAGCCGACGTGGGAGAGTGCTAACGCATTCCGGGTCGCTGGGGACTGACCTTGGTCTGTCCACTAAAAGTCCCAACGCTTCTAAAGGGTCGGATTCACGTCCGGCCTTCTCGAAACATCCCGCCAGTTCTGGGCAGAGAGATCTGTCCCTTCTTCTAGACTTATTTGAATGGGGTTATCGTTATGGCTGACAAATTGAAAATCCGCCCGCTTCACGATCGCGTGATCATCAAGCGCATGGAAGAGGAACGCACTTCGCCAGGTGGCATCGTGATTCCTGACTCGGCAACCGAAAAGCCCATCAAGGGCAAAGTCATTGCGGTAGGCAAGGGCAAGATCCTCGAGAACGGCAATGTGCGCCCGCTCGACATCAAGGCCGGCGACAACATCCTGTTCGGTAAGTACAGCGGCACCGAAGTGAAGGTCGACGGCGAAGAACTCCTCGTGATGAAAGAGGAAGACATCATGGCGGTCATCGAAAAGTAACTAGCCAAGGCGCTAGGCGACTAGCCGGATTAAGAATCAAAGATCACGTTTTTTAAATTCAGATTTGCTAGTGACTAGCTACTAGCTACTAGTTGCTAGGGACTGAATTTTTCAGAGGAAAATAGAAATGGCTGCTAAAGAAGTAAGATTTAGTGATGACGCCCGCGCGCGCATGCTCCGCGGCGTGAACATTCTCGCGAATGCCGTCAAGGCAACCCTCGGTCCTAAGGGCCGCAACGCAGTGCTCGAGAAGAGCTTCGGCGCCCCGACCATTACCAAAGACGGTGTGTCGGTAGCGAAGGAAATCGAACTCAAAGACAAGTTCGAAAACATGGGCGCGCAGATGGTGAAGGAAGTTGCTTCCAACACGTCTGACGAAGCCGGCGACGGCACCACCACTGCAACCGTGCTTGCTCAAGCGATCGTTCGCGAAGGCTACAAGGCTGTTGCGGCCGGCGCGAATCCAATGGATCTGAAGCGCGGCATCGACAAGGCTGTAGAAGCCGCTGTCGAAGAGTTGAAGAAGCTCTCCAAGCCTTGCAAAGATCAAAAGGCGATTGCTCAGGTCGGCACGATCTCGGCGAACTCCGATGAATCGATCGGCAAGACCATTGCTGACGCGATGGAAAAAGTCGGCAAAGCCGGCGTGATCACCGTTGAAGAAGGTTCAGGTCTACAGAACGAGCTCGAAGTTGTCGAAGGTATGCAATTCGACCGCGGCTATCTGAGCCCGTACTTCATCAACAACCAGCAGAACCAAACGTCTGAGCACGAAAATCCGTACATCCTCCTGTACGAAAAAAAGATCTCGAACGTTCGCGAAATGCTGCCATTGCTCGAAGGCATTGCTAAGGCAGGCCGTCCGCTCCTCATCGTTGCGGAAGATGTCGAAGGCGAAGCGCTGGCGACTCTCGTCGTCAACACCATTCGCGGCATCGTGAAGGTTGTGGCTGTGAAGGCGCCTGGTTTCGGCGATCGCCGTAAAGCCATGTTGCAAGACATCGCAGTGTTGACTGGCGGTACCGTGATCTCGGACGAAGTGGGTCTCTCGCTTGAGAAGGCCACGCTGAACGATCTCGGCCAAGCCAAGAAGATCGTTGTCGAGAAAGAAAACAGCACGATCATCGACGGTAAGGGCAAGGCTGCAGAGATCAAAGCACGCGTGACCCAAATCGAAGCGCAGATTGAAGAAGCGACCAGCGACTACGACAAGGAAAAACTGCAGGAACGTACTGCGAAGTTGTCCGGCGGCGTAGCCGTGATCAAAGTCGGTGCCGCAACCGAAATCGAAATGAAGGAAAAGAAGGCCCGCGTCGAAGACGCTCTGCATGCAACGCGTGCGGCAGTAGAAGAAGGCGTGGTTCCCGGTGGTGGCGTTGCGCTCATCCGCGCACAGAAAGCCCTCGATAAGTTGGTCGGTGCGAACGAAGATCAACAGTTCGGCATTCGCATCCTCACACGCGCGATCGAAGAGCCATTGCGTCAGATCGTGACGAACGCTGGCGAAGATGCAGCGGTTGTGTTGGCCAAGGTGAAAGAAGGCAAGGGCACGTTCGGCTACAACGCAGCGAACAGCACGTATGGCGACATGCTCGAAGCCGGCATTCTGGATCCAACCAAGGTCACGCGTTTGGCATTGCAAAACGCAGCCTCGGTTGCCGGTTTGCTCCTCACGACCGAAGTGATGATTGCAGAAGCCCCGAAGGATGAAGCTGAACACGGCCATGGCGGCGGTGGCGGCGGCATGGGCGGAATGGGTGGCATGGGCGATATGGGAATGTAATTCCTGATCTAGCTCAAACGGACTAAATCATAAGGATCGTGATGAAAACCCCGCCAATCGAAACGTTGCGCGGGGTTTTCTTTGTATGGGCGCAACGAGATTTTGGCGAGACTTCGTCTTTATGGCAACGAGCTTCACATGGGAATTCTAGATCTATTCTCTAAACGGCAGCGTCGTGCGCGCGGCGAAGACCCGGATGTTTATCAATACGATGAATTGCCGCAGCAGCTGCGCGTTCAAATCGTCCACATCATTCGAGACGCATTTGGTAAGGACCATTACGACTGGAATCATGCAAAGCAGGCTTATAAGTTTGTTAAGGACGCGTTATGCCGAGAGTATGGTCTTTTTGAACTAACTACATATCCAAAGTCAGATGAGGAATCCGTACTAAATTTCTTTCTTAAGGAGTCATCCATCGAGCGCGCACTAGACGTGGTGGAAATCTGCTTTAAGGTCATCACGGTGCTGATCCCCGAAAATTCGTCCTATCTTTATCACACTGATCGCGAAATGAGCGCTGCGGAGGCGGTCACGGAGCTAAACACGCGGTTCAAAGAACACGGAGTTGGCTACCGATTCGAATCGAGCGAAATATTGCGTGTTGATTCTGAGTTTATGCACTCCGAAGTCGTTAAGCCCGTTCTATCGCTACTGCGCGGAAACGAGTTCAAAGGGGCTAACGACGAGTTCTTACTCGCGCATGACCACTACCGGCATGGTAGATACAAAGAGACGCTCGTCAATTCGCTCAAGGCGTTCGAGAGCGCGATGAAAAGCATATGCAAAATTCAAGGTTGGGCTATCCAGCCGGGAGATACTGCTAAAGCGCTTATTAATACTTGCCTTAAGCAAGGACTATTGCCACCGTACATGGAGTCGCAAATGAGTTCTCTACGATCTTTATTAGAGAGCGGAGTTCCTACCGTCCGGAATAAGGAGGCGGGTCATGGTCAGGGACCGGATCTGACTGTCGTTCCTGAGTACTTAGCGCGCTATGCATTGAACTTGTCGGCCACCACTATTCTCTTTATCGGCGAGGCTAATGCCGCGCGCGGTTGATGCAGATAGCTGGATGGTCGCGACCTGGGCCATTCTGTCAGTTGTGCGGCCCGGGCAATACCGGCGCAAAGACATTCGGATCCTGCGAATCTGAATGATCTGCCACTGATTTGGATGCACGCGGACTTGGCACAGAGAACGACAGGCGCAGCATGGAACTGTACTTCGATGAATCGGGCAATACGGGACTTGATCTGCTAAACAAGGATCAGTCCGTATTTGCTCTGGCCTCAGTATGTTTCGATCACAACAGCGCTGCTGCATTACTTGAGCCCCTGCTGAGTCAAGGTCAGCAGGAGGTCAAGTACTCAAAGCTTAAACGGACGAACCGCGGGCGCGAAGCACTCGACAGGTTCTTTTCGTCTGATGCGCTTACGCCAGTGAAATGTAAGTTTACTGCTGTCGATAAACGGTTCTACCTAATCACGCACCTCGTGGACAAGCTCATCGAGCCAACTCTGCATGAAAATGACATCAATCTTTATTCAAGGGATGCCCATGTCGGGTTGGTCAATGTCTGGTATTTCGCAGGACAGACCATCTTTCCGAATGGGCATTGGATGAAGGTTCTTGATGCATTCTTGAGTGCAATTCGAAGGCGCAACACGACAGCGTTTGCTGAGTTCGATGCTGCTTTAACCCGGGCCGCTCATGAAACGCCGCCTCAAGACCGGGATTTCTCTACTGGACTTCTGCTTTCGCGTGGCCGGCTGCGTGAGTTTGTTGGCGTATATGAGAGGAACGAGGTGTTCGATCCCGCCTGCGATTCTTTCATCGCCCTTACGCATAAGTGGATGGAGAACGACTCGTCGCTTTTTCGAGTTACTCACGATCAATCTAAGCCGATGAAGCGCAACGAAGATTTCCTGCGGGTGTTAATGACTCCGGTTTCCTCGAGAGTTATTGGGTACGGAGATCGACGCGTTGAACTGCCGCTCAGGATCCAGAATCTGACCTTCGCAAATTCATTGCATGTGCCGCAGCTTCAGATTGCTGACTTGATTGCTGGCGCTGCCACAGATTTATTGAATTCAAGAATGCGAGATTCAAGTGCGCGCCTTACAGGTCCAGTGGCTGAACGCCTCGTGACGCTTTTTACCGGCGGCATGTTGCCGTCCTTCGAAGATATTGCGCGCGACGTAGCACCACCCACTCAGGGTGAAGTTAGTCTTGTGGACGGAGCGGGAGCATTTATGCGAGAAGCTGGATACTTCAAAAAATGATGCGCAATAACCGCCTGAGCGACCCGCAGTACCCGTTGAGCCACTGCCGATAATTCGGACACGTGGTAAACGAACTTTTCTAAGCAACTTCGTTTGAAGAATGCTTGCCGATAACTGGTGGCCACTATGAGCTCGAAGAAGCGGCGGAGTACCGAAAAATTGGAAACGGTCGCTGGCAATTCGGTACCGAAGACGGGGTGGCTCACCGATTCGTCAATGAGTCGGATAAGTTTAGCGTTGTCACTAGTCGCAATTCTCGTATCGCTAGTCCCTTACTACGGTCCTCGAATCGACGCGGCTGAAAGAATTTCTGGCGAGCGAGCAAAAATGGTTCTGTTTGCCGCTGGCAGACCGTTGAAGTGTGATGACAAGGAGCTGTGCGAGACCTGGGTAGGCCTTGTTGAGACCGCAGCCGAAGAGGCAACGAAAGCCCTTGAGGCAGAACGAAGCAATTTGAGTGGCGCAGAATACGCTGCCGCCTATGCCGACATTTATGGTGTTCTATCCGAAGCGATCGAAGTAAAAATAAAGCTTGGCAATCCGACACTAGAGATACCGGAATTTCCTACCGATGCCAGAACGATAGAGAAGGCGTATGAGCTTCGTAGGAAGCGACAAGCGATGGACAAATGAAGGTCTGACGGTGCCTATGAGCAGACCAGTCTTTCACGGACACGTGGTTAACCGCGCCTTTGCCTCTCGAGCTGCATCGGGACCAAATCCTTCCAAGTAAGAGCGCTGACGCACGGGATTGTGAACGTGGTTACGTCGCCATTGCTCCACGGAGGTGCGGTGCTCGATGGGAGGATGCCGCAGGAAAGTGCGCGACATTGGTGCACCGCACGGCGGCCCCAAGCTGTTGCACCTCGGCGCGGTTACCGTTTAGAGTCCAGGGCAATCCCTCATTTGGGGGCTCAGGTACCGAGCAATAACAATATGTTGTGTCAGGGATGTCCGACCACAAAGCATCACAATTGCCCTATTGACGGTTCAGTGAGACTCTAACCATAATGGTTACAGGGGTCACAGAACAACAAGAAGATCCAGCGTATAAGTTGGAAGATATCCAGATGATTGCCGCTAATGGCAATCGCCTCAGCTATGGCTCGACGAAGGTCGGAGAAGATGCGGAAGAGCTCGAATGTTCCATGGAGGAAATCCTGCGCTGCATCGCAACTTTAAGTCCCAATGATTTTCGACATTCACAGCGGTATGAGTTACTAGCCAAAGGGCGCGGTGCGAAGCGGAAATTTGCCCTCTGGCAGGACGTATATCACGTGAGATTTCGAACGCCGATTGGGGCGATGGACCTGTACGTAAAACTGAGCATCTTCACAGATTGCGTAGTCCTACATTCGTTTCACCCTAAAGGACAGCACCGATGAGCGACATGAAAGAAACCCTAGCGTGTCCCGTGTGTGGTGAAGATGGTCTAGCGATTGAATCGTTTGATCGCAATATCGCCTATGGGGATAGGAAGATAACGGTTCATGGGCTGGAGCGTTGTCGCTGCCTAGTCTGCGATGCGGATCCAGTTTTGCCAGACCAAATTCGGCATAACCAACTAATTACGGCAGACACAAAACGTCGCCTGGACAATCTGTACTTATCTGCAGAGATTCGATCGCTCAGGGACGAGCTCGGTCTCTCGCAATCCGAAGCAGCGGTAATTTTTGGCGGGGGGGCGAATGCTTTCTCGAAGTATGAGCGCGGAGATGTGGTCCAAAGCGTGCCGATGGATCGGCTTTTGAAGATTACAAGTCGTTATCCATCATTGGTTTCAGACTTGATGCAAATCGCAGGTATTGAGCTGAAGCCGCTAGTTGTTGGAATTCGCGATGCGTTAGAAATGGCGGTTGACTTCGGATGGGATGAAGTTGATGCAATTGCGGTTAAGAGATATCCGTTGCTAGCTGTCGCTAGCGCGAGTAGTAATGACGACGTGCTTGAAGGTAGCAAAGGAAAATGGGGAAAACCCATTGCATACGAACGAAAGATTGCGGTCGCCGGATGAGCGAACTTGACGACACGGTGGAGAGAATGCAAGCGTGTCTTAGCTTGCAAGATGTCTTCATCCGAAAAGCGTCTGCGGAACTTCTCAGCGGATTTGACGCTAAGCATTCATCAGAACCATTGAGCATCCAACTAAAATTTAATCCTCACGGTGAGGCGGAATCAATTCTCCTAAAGAGCGCAGGGGACGGAGTAGAGGAATCCAGATTACTGCGCTACGCAATCGAAACAGGCGTGCGATTTCTCGCGGAAAAGGTTGGTGAGTCGAAAAAGCAAGAAGTTCGCGCGGAGATTCTAGCGACTTTCGTTGTCGACTACTTTGTAACAGACGACTCCTGCCTATCGGACAACAGTGTAGCGAAATTTGCTGAGAACGTTATCTATCATGTGTGGCCTTATTGGCGCGAATTTGTTCAAACTAGTGCCAACAGGCTTAGGCTCCCGCCGGCCGTACTGCCGCCGTACAAATTAAGAAGAAAGAAGAGCCTACATCTCAGCGAGACGAGCAAAACATAGCCAGTGAATCGTTCCGCATTTCCCGGAGAGCTCCGAGTGTGACTCAAGCGGCCATCGCTTGAGTCTGTTGACGATCATAGTATGCCTGCTCCAACTCGATGGGCGGAATGTGTCCGATCGGTTCGAGTAGGCGTCGATTGTTGAACCAATCGACCCATTCCAGCGTGGCGAACTCGACTTCATCGACGTTGCGCCACGGACCGCGTCGATGAATGCCCTCTGCTTTGTATAACCCATTGATCGACTCCGCGAGTGCATTGTCGTAGGAGTCGCCTGTGCTGCCGACCGAAGGTTCTACGTCGCTTTCTGCCAGTCGCTCGCTGTAGCGGATCGACAGATATTGTGTGCCCCGGTCACTATGATGGATAAGGCCTTGCAGATTCCGTCTTGAGTGCAGGGGTGAACCCTCGGTGCGTATGTAAACATATGAACATATCTGGCTATTTGCAGAGGTAATCGGCCTCGGATGAAAATACGAACGCAAGCCGATGACTTCTTTAATGCTTATCGTGTCCTGCGCGAAAGTAACGACACGTTGTTCGCTCAAGCACAAAAGACCGGCGAGAAGGTACCAGTAGACTCAAAGGCATTCGGCGCCCTGCCCGCAATGGGGCCCAGCGTCGTGTGCCTAGCGTTTTCGGTTGAGCTTTACGTTAAAGACCTGCATTTCGCGCTCAATAACAAAGCACCTCGCGGGCACAGTATCTTGAAGCTGTATGCGAAATTGCCGAGGCCAATTAGACGTAAAATATTCGCGCATAAGTCGATCAGTCAGCATCCTTGGGCTTTAAGTGAACCTGTATTCGTATGGAAAAGATTTACCGGCCCCCGCCGCGCCTATTACGGGTTCCTTCAGAGAATGAAAGCAATCGGGAATCCTGGGTGCCGGTTGCAGACATTCCTGCAATTCTTTTCCAGGCCTTCGAGGCGAACGAAACTGGTTTGCTTGCGGCCTACCGGTGCCTACGTAGGCGGGTGAGACACGGGACGTATGCATGTCGCCGTCCAGTCTAGTATCTTCTTGTCTGCACACCGACGTGTAGGGGAAGGCTCTATGAGCGATGAACCTGAACTTGAAATCTCACCCATGTCTCAGCTCATCTCGAGCGGCGGTTGTACGGTAAACGTGCAGATATATAGGCTGGTAGGCGGGGCGTCGTGGACTCTCGAAGTCGAAGATGAGTTTGGCAATTCCACCGTTTGGGATGACACGTTTCCTTCCGAGTCAGCCGCGCTTACAGAGGCGAAGAATACAATTTTAGCTGAAGGTGTGGGTTCGCTAATCGGTCCCGAAGATGGCAAAGGTCGCCAGGATGGTTGGAAGTAACTGCCACCGCCGATTGAACATTGGCCCACCCTAGCGTCAACGCCGAAGTAAAAGCGACCCACCCGGACACCCCTCGTCATTGATATCAATCCGGCGGTGCCACGCGAATTCAGGATTCCCTGGGAGGTCTCCGGTTCGTTTGTAAACAGATGCAAATATTGCACGGCATTGAAGGGCGCTTGACGCTCTTCGTCATTCTGGCACCTTCCGAAGCGAGCAAGACACGATTAATATCCGCCTATGTTCACGAAGGCACCAAGGAACACAAAAGGCGGCGTCTCAGCAGATCTTGTCGAGATCGATGCGCTGATCGCGGCAGCGGAGCAGGATCCGAACGCAGCGGAAGCAATAGCCGCTGGAAGGAAGAATGTTGCTGACGCGTTCTATGCGGATCGTGCGACTTCTCTAACGTACTACAGGTTGCGAAAGGGGTGGTCGCAAAAGCAGTTGGCAGCTAAGGCAAAGTCGAATCAGGCGCACGTCGCTCGAATTGAGATTGGCACTGTTGACCCCAGCCAGAGTGCAGCGCGAAAGATATCGCAAGCACTCGGCATCTCGCTCGCTATGTTCAACCGGGCTTTGACTTTAACAAGGAAGTAGTTGGAGGACGCCAGGAAGCCGGTGAGGGCTTATCGGAAATACTCATTGAGCGCGGAAGTAGAACGATTATGAACATCCATCCGATGAAGTTACTCGTCGTCTTGTTAGTCGCCTTTAATTTTTTGGCCGCCGCATTTGCAGGCGCTGCCGCTCGCGGTGAGCTTGAGAAACTCCCGAACAAGTACGCTTACTCAGGCCCAAAGATCGAATCGATCGCGTTGTGCATTCGAGGTCCAGCTAACTGGTTAGAGAGGTTTCCGAAACAGCTTGCTTCAGATCTGAAAGCTCGGGGATTGCGAGTGGTAGACGCGACGGATCTGTCCAAAACGGCCGAGAGTGATGACGAGACGCTGCGACGTATCAACGAAGCCGGTGTCGATACTGTGATGTTCGTTTCTATACGGGCTGCAAGCAACCCATTCACGGCGAATGCGGCACTCAGCGTCCATGTTCGCGATAGCTCTGGAGCCTTGTCCTGGCAGACCGACTATGCAAACCATTCTGGAGCGCTTGGTAAGGGTGGAAGACTGATTCGAGCCAGCAGCAAACATATCGTTGATGCACTGACGAGTGATGGCCTAATTAGTAAGTAAGACGAAATCTTGACCAAGCCACATCGGCATACGGGCGGATGTCACAAAGACAACATGCACACCGCGCTCCGTTTGCGCAAACCATTGGCGCAACATTCACGCGGCAACTGGTTGTACTACAAAGTGAACGCATCTTTGCGACTTCTTGGTGCGAATCGCAATGCATCAGGGAAGTTTCAATCGCTGTTGTAAATTCCTCCGACGAAGAAATGCATCAAGGCATTCATCTTTCTCCCTCCGTCATTCACCCCCTATCTATTTTTTCGCGCGCTAGTTATAACTACCAGCTCTAATGGAGGCTTGGACGCCGAGCAGTGATGCCGACAGGGAGAACAAAAATGATAGACCGCTTTCAGCGGCGCAGTCTCTCGGCTCTGAGAGATTACAGACACTTGAAACAGATCATTGCCGAGGCCTTTCGATCTCGTCGAGATCGCTAAGCGTATTCGACGATGTCTGGCTTCTTGCAAGGCCGCCATGATTAAGGGAATGAGAAATCTCACAGCGCCCGTGCCTGCGACGAGGTATGGTCAATTCGCATTAGCGAACTGGGCGATAGCGTGATTGCGCTACGTCTAATCCGTGAGCTCATGACTCCGGCGTGCTGCCGAGGTCTGCTCGAGGTGTTCGATGTCGACGGCGGACTCGTAAAACGCTTTTACTCTATCGAGAAACCGTGGATTCCTCATGAAAATGGCGGTCGAGCCGGTATGCCGTTTCGCTCATGTATAGGTCCTGGCATCTACGATCTCAGCAACTATATGCGGCCAAACGGCGACAAGGTCTGGCGTCTCGTCAATCCGGATCTAGATGTATTCCCGTTCGAAGCTGATATTCCAGCAGCACGCAGCGGCAAAGGCCGTTTCTTAATTCTTATTCACATCGCGAATCGCGCGTACGACGTGGTCGGATGCATCGGTCCTGGTCGGAGCTGGCGCACCGAGGCGAATGGAGGGTTGATGGTTACGAATTCGCGCGACGCGATACAGGATCTCCATCGTGTGCTCGACGGACGAAGGCGCCTGGAGATCGAGGTCATCGAATCACGTGGTTAGCGACGAAGATTTCAAGGGCCGATCATGATCCGCTGTAAGGACCAGGGCAAGCTTTCATTAGGCGAGATGGCAGGCATGACGAGGCAGAGACGGATGATTTCATGCGGCCAAAATCGTCTGAATATGCAACCAGAGAGGCGTAGTTGCGCAAGAACGTCGGTGCCGTCGATCAGCACTGAAGGCATTGACCTCAAGAAAGAAGGCGGCGGCAAAAATGGGTCATACGTTCATACATACCTACCCATTCAGAGAGCCTTCCACAGCCCAGCCAATTTCATAGCGACAAGGTAATAAGAGAGGATGTCATGATTGATCGAAAGTTCACCGACCTGATACTCGTTTCAGTGCTGCAGTGCTTTGTTTGCGCAGCGTCCATGGCGCAGGCGTACAGCATAAAGGAGGTGGTGCTTGGTTCAAGTGGATCCCCCATCACCCAGACTATCGAACCAGGTGACTACAAATTCCGCATCAGAAACCAGATTCCAGGAAAACAATACGTATTCGAGACGACTACGAAGGATCAACCAATCATACTGCCACCTCCACTTAGTTTGCCTGTTCCTGTGCCAGTCTCGCCGTCCCCAGCGGCCGCTGTGAACCTATGCAAGCAAGCCATCGACAAGGCAACAGCCGCCGCAAATTCCGCAGCGAGTGAGGTTGCTGTTGCCGACGCCTTGAAGAAGGCGCCTCTGGACTTTGCTGATGCCGGTTGCACTGAGGCTGAGGGTCGGAGTGCACTGCAAGCGCTTGAAAGCGCGACCTCACGTGTGCTGGATGGCACATTTACAGTCAAGCGTGGTCAGACTTTCGAGATAAAAGTCAGTCGATCCGAAAAGGAGGGCGTGCTTATCGTGGGCAACTACGAGTTCGCAACAGTCAACGAAGTATTGGGGGCGTGGGTGCCGTTCTACGGATTCAACTTCATCGACAGCGGAGATGAGCGCTATTTCGCAAGCAGTAACGCGACGACGCCGCCAAGTTTCACAATTACTAAGCTTCAAGATCGTGCCGACTACGCGTTTGCACCTTCTGTGTATTTCATGTGGATGAGGGAAGAGAATCTTGGGGGATTCCAAAACGCCTTCGCGTGGCGAAAAAGCGACTTGTTTGGGGGAATTGCGGCGGGGCTCGGATTCGATTTCGACAATCCAACTGTCTTTCTTGGCTATGGAATTGGATGGGGTCACAACGTAATGATCAACGCCGGCGTTGATCATTATAAAGAGAAACGACTGCACGGAAAGTATTCTCAAGGGCAAGTAATTGCCGAGGAACTGACTGACGCGCAATTGACTGAGGAGACCTACAAACCTCGCGCCTACGTAGGGTTGGCATTTCGATTTGGATCCAATCCATTCGAGAAGTAGCCATGACTATTCCGTGGTTGTCTACACGAAGTACATCGATTTGGATGCTGAGGATGTATGCACTACGTATCGGCTTACTTCTTGCGGCCGTGGCGACGCATGGCTGCCTGGGTCGGCAGGTAGAAGAGTCAATTCCCACTGTTCAATTTCCCATGCCCAGTGGCAGTCTCCAAAGTGCATTAAAGGATCTTGCCCTTCGGCGGGCCGATGAGTCCATGCTCTATCTGCGAGTCGACTCATTTCCGCGAGACTCGATATTCGCCACTCTCCCGCAGACGGCGCGGCCGGAATTTATACCACTGCAGGCAAGCCGTCAGATCATTATTCAACTACGTCCTGATATCACTGCGGACGACCTTCGCGCATTGTTTACAGCGTACAACATCGAGCCAGTGAGAGTGTTCCACCAGATAGGTGTGATCGTCGTGCAGATTTCTGATGTCCCTAGACTTGCAACACAAGAGTTGGTTCAAGAGGTAGGCGATCTGGAGAGCCTCGATCTCTCTCGCAGAATCGACCAGCTTGCTAGCGATTCGAGGGTTCTCTCAGCTGTCGCCAATTCAGTACTCTCTGCATCTCAGTCAATTTCTGAGGCCGGCGTCAACGATGTCGTACTTCTTCCGGAATCTCCGGTCGAACAACAAGACTGGGGTATTGGGGACACGCATATTGACCGAGTGTGGCCGAGACTCAGCGGTGAAATCAAGATTGGCGTGCTCGACGTTGGTTTCGCAAACCACAGCGATCTAAAAATGCAACAAGGGCTTCCGGCAAAATTCGAGAAGCATCATCACGGAAACCACGTATCGGGGATACTATGTGCCCAACACAATGGTATCGGAGTCCGGGGCGTACTTAAGAAATGCACTGTCGTCTATGGCGCGACGGAGAACATTTTGAGTCGCGCTGGGTCGCCGATTGATCCGCGTGACACGAATGCCTGGGCCGCTCTTTACAGTGAATACATTGCTAGTGTTTTGGATTTCATCGACGCAAATCCAGAAGTAAAGGTTATCAATATAAGTCTCGCCTATAACTGGTCGCACTTCCTAAACCGCGATCCGAGGACTGACCCGCGATTGCTGGACACAATCGCGGGGCAAGGGCGCATTTTTTATTCGATCCTTAGGCTGGCTGCCAACAGAGATGTCGCGATAGTTTCGGCTGCAGGCAATGACAGTGCGTCACTTACAAACCCGCTGGAGGCTATTTGGGCAAGCCCCTTCAATTTCGGGGCGCGGCTATTGAGTTCGGATCAAGAATGGTCGAATGCGCTAATTGTGGAGGCGCATGATAAAAACGGCAAGCGCGCATCGTTTTCTAACATTGGCGGTGACATTTCTTGTCCAGGGGTAGACGTGGTAAGCACTTCGTCGCATTCGGCGACTTCTCTTGCTCGCATGTCTGGAACTTCCATGGCCGCTCCATATTGTGCTGGCGCTTTAGCAGCACTTAGAAAGCTGCTTCCAAAGATAAGCCTCCGCATGGCCATAAACTGTATTCATCGCAGTGCACGATCTAATGGTTCGGTGCCAATGCTCGATCTCGAATTTGCCGTTGCGAATTGCACACGTAATGAAGAATCGGTTGTTGCCGCACAGCGAGCTGCAAAACTAAGATTCTTATCAGAGGCTCAGAGCAGGCCCAAAGCGACGGCGACGCAGACACCGATTGCATCACTGAGTCAAAGCCCTTCAGCTAGTGATGCATGCAGCTATGCGCAGCGGGAGGAATTTCGTGTTGCAGATGTGGCCGATCTTGGCGACGGGCAAGGACCAGAAATCGTAAACTCAGAGGCAAGGAGTGTTGTTCGCCAATACGCCGCAAAACTAGCCAGCAGTGGGTGTCGAGAGCCAGCATTGATCGCTCTCCGCTATGGGTTTGATGGAAATTATCGGAGGCGACTCGATTTCGCTTTGGCATTTATGAATGAGATATTCAAAGCGAAATATGCCGGGGGTGCCGTTCTCGTCGAGTATCCTCAACTCGGAGACTTTAACGACATTCAGAATTTTACGGATCGCGTTGTTATCCTCATTGGAGAAAGCCGGTTCCACAGCAGAATCATCAATGAAGTACGATAACGTGGAATCCCAGAACCCCTGAGGAATTCTGGGTGCCGGTTGGACTGCCCAGCCTTTTCCGGACACGTGGTTAAGCCAAAGTCGATCGCTCGAACTCGACGGGGCTGAGCCCATCCAAGGTTGAGTGCCGACGGATCGGATTGTAGAACATCTCCATGTAGCCAAAGATCGAAGACTTTGCTGCGGCCCGCGTACTGTAGCGCTCGTGGTGCGTCAGTTCATTCTTCAATGTTGCAAAGAAGCTTTCAGCGGCGGCGTTGTCCAGACAGTTGGCAGATCTGCTCATGCTGCAGCGTAGAGCATGACTTGCCAAGACTGTTTGATACCGATCACTCGCATAGTGAACACCGCGGTCACTGTGATGGATCAGGCCAGGCTCGGGCCGCCTGAGCGCTAACGCCATCTGCAACGCGGCGACAGTGAGTTCGTCTCGCGGACTGGATCCCATTGACCAACCCACAATGCGACGTGAGTAGAGGTCCATCACCGTAGCAAGATAGAGCCAGCCTTCGAACGTCCACACGTTGGTCACATCGGCTACCCATACGCGATTAGGCAACGATGCAGTGAAGTCTCGATCAAGCAGGTTGGGCGCGCGGGTATGACCGGAGTCTGACTTTGCGCTTCGCACAAAGCGCCGGCATCGCTTCGTCCAGAGGCCATTTTCACGCTTTAATCGCGCCACTCGATGCTTGCTGCAGAGCACTCCGCCCTCGCGTAGCTCATCGCTCAGCCGGATGGCTCCATACGCTTCTCGGCGCCGATGATGTAGCCGCTCGATCTTCGGCCAAAGCTTTAGATCCTCGATCTTGCGTGCACTGTGAGGACGATCGAGCCAATCGTAGTAGCTGCTACGGCTCACCTTCAAAAGGCGGCACAGCGCTTTCACCGAATGCCACGCATGCTGCTCACGAATGAACCCGTACCTCACTTGCACTCCTTCGCGAAGTAGACCGTCGCTTTTTTTAAAATGTCGCGCTCCTCTGTCACTCTCGCGAGTTCACGACGCAGGCGCGCAATCTCTCCGGCCTCGCCAACCTGCTTGCCACTGCCAGGGAAGGCGTCGTCCTTCTTCGTCTCAACCTCTTTGCGCCACTTAAGTAGCTCCGATGCGCTGACGCTCAATCGCCGCGACAGCTCTGTCACCGAGTGTTCGCCGCTTTGCAGTTGTCTAACTGCCTCAAGCTTGAACTCGCGCGGATGCTTGTTTCTTACTCTGCCCATGCAACACCTCTTTTCCCCACTCTGTGGGGTAATCTAGGTGTCCGTCAAATCCTGGGCAGTCCAAC
>Ga0193752_1000383_pt1 | contig 44061 bp, 45 predicted proteins | sample H1c1metaG_FD_144924 | JGI IMG/M metagenome (GOLD analysis project Ga0193752, IMG submission 144924) | Soil microbial communities from a riparian zone of the East river system, Colorado, United States - H1c1 | ecosystem: Environmental > Terrestrial > Soil > Riparian zone | place: USA: East River...
TCGCAGTTTCCTCTCCTGCTTTCAATCTTCTACCCCTCGCCCCCTAAAGCGGACATCTCATTTGCTACTACTACCGGACATATAATGTGCTAGCTACACCCGCTCGAAAAAAATCTTGACAGAAGGACTACATCACCGATAGGATACTTACGTTCACGAAGTAATAGTTTAAAGCACTTTTGACGGTCTCGTATTTTTCCACATGGGAGAACTGTCCATAATTATTTACAGTAGTCTGGCCTCATTCCTTGATGAGAAGCCAGCCGTGTTCGCAGCAAATAGTTTTTTTTGAGCCGTTAGCCTTTAGTTGCTTGCGGCTTTTTTGTTGCATAAAACGAGCACCGATCCCTGTTGAAGTTTTTTGAGACGATGGAGAAACGTAATGAGGAATAAATTTTTTATCGGTCTTTTCGCAATTCTATTTTTATGCGGTCTGACAGTCTTGGGCAGTTCGCCGAAATTCTTTAGCAAAGTACTCGAATCAGTAAAAACGAGTCCAATTTCTAGTGTATTTTTTGCCGAGAGCGAAAACGAGTCCAAAAAAGAGACTTCGAAAAACGAAAATAGGCGTGTTAAGTCCGACGCATCTTTAGCGTCTAACCAATCCCTTAATAGCGATATACCCGAATACATTCTCTACGACCGAATGTTTAGCCTCATTCCAATGTTCAAGAAGCTGGCAGAGGAACAAGCGGCAAGAGGTGAACCTGTGACTGCATTTCATGGTTATTTCGAGAGAGAAGCGAACTTGGATGATGGGCAAGCTGGAATTTTGCAAGAAACCGCCGCTGGATACGTTGGTGCAGTTAAGTTAATTGATACTGAAGCGGAGATTCTCATTGAACAACTTAGAGCTCAACACAAGACGGGCACTTCGTCCGAGGAACCCTTAATTCAGCCATCACCTGAATTACTAAAACTTCAAGAACAACGGAACAATTTGGCTTTACAGTATAGGGATCAATTAAGCAGTTTGTTGGGAACCGCCAAATTCAATGAATTGGACTCCTTTGTTAAGGGGACTTTTGCCGCCGGGTTTCAAGCTATGCCGCTTCCGCTTGCATCAGTTCCAACCCACACGGATCAAGGAGAAGGAAAATGAAAAGGACCCTCATTATATATGCGTTTGCCTTGGTCTCTAGTTTGGGGTTGATCGGTTCAGAAGCAAAAGCTCAAGGTTGTACTAATCCATCAGGCTGTATCTACGGAGAAGCCAGAGTAACCTTTAACTACACTGTGAACCGGGTCGAGGGATACTCTTTCGCACAAGCGGATTATACGGCCGGACTGAATTGGAATCCTAAGGTTGAGGGATCGATCTATCGAACCGATTTTCCTGAAACGGATCTGGACTTCGACATCGACATTGGCAGTGGCAGCTCTGTTCCGGCTGTAATAAATCTAATGACGACAAACTTCGTCAACGGTAAAACCTACTGCAACTATACGAACTTTTTTGCCTTAAGGCCGGGCCAAAGCGTTTTCATTGGCGCTATGCAGGACTGCAAAACGATCCCAATACCGCCCACACCAACACCTACTCCAACTCCAACTCCAACTCCGACGCCGACAGCAACACCGATACCAACCCCGACTGCTACGCCAACGGTTTCGATAACGCCGTTCGAGGTTGTCGAAAAATTTGGGACAAAAGACGTTAGTATTACGATTGCTAATAATGCCTCGGGGATAACCAAATTTACGCTAACCACTACAGCCGGAACGGGAACGGCGACCTTTGAAAACGGCACAAACGAAACCATTGTTAACGGAAACGCTACAAACCAGCCCTTAAAAATTAAAGGCGTGCTGGAAAGCAGTCAGGTTGACAATATCCGCATCGAAGCAAGAGTGAACACCAGTTCGACAGTTTTGGCCCCAGACAACTTCACCGTAGCGATTATTACATCTTTGACATTTGAGCGATTTGATTCGGATTTGGACGCAAACCCAGGAACTGATGGAACTCATACTGCTGAGGAAGGGCGGCGCATTTTCCCGGACAAAACCGAGCCAACTGATGGAGTTGACCGATCGATGGTCAAAGTCGAGGCAAAAGTATTGCCCGCCGCTCCTGGCTTGATAGTTTATTTTGGCAGTTTCGATCTGGACGATCCATCCGCAAACGCCGCTCCAATTGATACAAATTTGAGTGATGGTAAGGACAATAATGTTGTGAGCGGCTCAAAATCGGGTGATTTTGCCCTACTGACCGGCAGCAGTTGCGATAACAGCGTGGCCGGAACGGCTCCGAATTTTGTGAGTACGACAGAGTGCTCCGTAGAAGTAGGCGGCACCGCGACTGCCTACTTTAGGACAACCATGCAGCCCGGCGACAATTTTGCTATTGGGGCAAGCGTTGACAGCTCCTACCGAAATGGAATGACGGTTAACGCTTCTAATGGTTCGCAGGTTATTAATTCAACGAATCAGGCTATTCATGTCAACGATGAGAAAAACCTCGACCATATTGCCGGCCTCAGAACAGAAATGCTCACTGTATGGCGCAACCTTCACATAGAGGTTGATTCGATGGGAGATGTGGGAAATAGTAACCGTGATACTGGGACGATTACCGGCGTCGCACAATCAACCTGTCCATCACCACCGGGAACATGCGTCGTTAACACGGTGTATGTAATATCCGGCACTCTCGATGAAAACAGGTTTCAAGGTGGTCGAATTCAAATTGGTTCGCAGAGTTTCCGCGTCGCGGCTAATGGATTCAATACATCGGTTGGATTTAACGTCATATTTCTAGATGGTACTCCATCGGGGTCTCAGACGCTGTCCGTACCAGTGAACTTCACGATTTATGACGATGATGATTTCAACGATGACGACGGCACGAATATGAATGGAGACGCCGGCGAGAACATCGATCCGCCTCCGCATTCGCTTGTCGAAAATACGGACACACCGTGTCCCGATTCTCAATCAGCGAACAATTGTAACGTGTTCGCGCCCGCGTATGTTAAACCTTTGTATGATTTGGCAAGTAGTGAAGTTCCTTTTGTTTTGAATGTAAATGTTTCCACCGTTACGGCTGATCCGACAGCGGCAGAGATTCAGGCGCACTTTCAGTTTGCCAATCATGCTACAGAAGCTGACTCAGGTTTTTGGACCATGTACTTGAATGGAGCTTATCAACACGATGAGAGGCGGGACGGAGACGGAGATCAGCCAATTGGAGGCGTTACTCTGGGTCCGGTGCTTGGAATAGTCGATGCCCTGAACGGGCAAGGAGCCTTGATTTATATGGAGCTAACGAGGTCTACGGAGCTCGGCGTAGTGGGAACGAACAGGGTAAGTAGAAATTTCACCGTTGCGCACGAACTGGGCCATTTATTCTATGGCACTCATCAAGATGGCGGGCTAATGGCTACGTCAAATAGTAGAGGCAGTGGAATATTTCATCCTCTAACTCTTAATAAAATAAGAGGTGGGGAGTTTACTGATCTTAGCGGAGTGACAAGAAGGATTACTAATCCCTAATAACTTGGAGAACTTAGATGAAGCGATTTAAAAAACTCATTCTTGTCTTCGGATTTTCCGGGACTGCCATATTTCTCTCAATCGGGTCAATTGCGCACATGCAAAAAACTCCGGACACCGGGTTGGTTCTTGGATTAAGATCGGTGAAAGACACCTACAAATTAGGAGAGCCGATTTCGATATCTATTGACCTTAAGAATGAATCTGAGAAGAAAGTTAGGATACTCGACGGATTTAACTTTGCCGAAAGCAAGTTCCAATTACAGGTTTCACGCGATGGTCAAGAATACCGTGGCTCAAATGATCCTGGTTGGGGGACAATTGACACCATTAATTCGCGGGTAGACATTGAACCTGGTCAGAGTGTTTCGATCAATGGGAACATTTTATGGAGAATGTCCGCAAAGAATCAACCTGAGTTCATATTTAGAGAACCTGGTAATTTGTTTTTCCGGGTTCTCTACGATTATAAAATTGACGGAACAAAGGACGAAATGAGACTCGTTTCCGATCCCATCGAGATCACAATCGTGGAACCTCAAGGCGAAGACTTGGAAGTCTGGAATAAAATCAAAGATGATGGCAATTTTGCTTACTTGATCCAGCGTGATGAGATTCTTATTCCATCGTATAAAAAGGAAGAAAGATCAAAGTTTAAACAAAAGGTTGAAGAAATTATAAGGACACACCCCAGCAACTCCTATGCTGAAAGTTTGAATCAAAGTCTCACGAAGTTAAACGCTGCAGAAGAAAAGCGAAAAGCTATGATCGAAAAGGTCTCGCAGCCGCGATGATCAAGAGTACTGGCGGCGATTTTTCGTCCTTCGTTCGACGGATGGATCAGCGGCAGTCAGTTGGGGTTTCGGCACCGATATTCCGATCCCGGGCGGCTTTGCCGCCGTCTCGTGGGGACTCGGTACCGACATTCCAGTTCCGCTCGGTTATCTGCCGCAATAAGAACAGAGCTTTGTGTAAATCAAGAGGCTGTCTGAAAAGGCGGCCTCTTTGTTGTTTTGATTTCTTTTTGATCTGTTTCGTGTATTTCGTGGAAAAAACTCTTAAGAAAATATCCACGAAAAACACGAAAGAAGAAAGTAAGGTCATCGGATCAACTTTTCAGACGGCCTCTTTATTTTTGCGAAAATATTTTCGTTCGCCTCAGTTTACTACCCGCATAGGTAGGTACAACGGTCTTTTTTTAGTCTAAATTGCTATCAGTCCGGCAGATCTGTTGGGCGACGCTTTTTATACAAAACATTCATATTCACGAGTAGACCATTTATTTATATGCTTCACGACGGAAATTCGGGGTGGGTGCGGGCCTATGCCGGAATGGTTTTCCCTTCGAACACGCAGGTGACAATTAAGACCGGCTTGAGCGGCAATGCCGAGATCATCAATGCAAACGGCGAACGCGTTAATTTGCCGGCAAACTCGATGAAGATCGTCACCGCCAAATTCTCGGCGGACGATGTTGATACGCTTCGGCAATTCCGGATCACCGCCCGCGATATGATGACAGCCCGATCTGCTGTACGGCACAGGCTGGCCCCGACCGCCTAAAATTTTTAACCAACCGGCGTTTTGCATGAAGCTGTCTGAAAAGGCAGCTTTTTAAATGTTGTAAACCCGCTCCATTTATTATATAATTCACAATGTTCGTTGCATTCACCGTGAATGACGAATCATCGGAGTAAAAGCAAAAATGGCGCAAAAAAGTCCTCAAAACATTCTTTTGATCACAAAACCTCGATTCTTGCGCCGCTTGCGCCGGCGCACACGGCGCGGCGCAAAAATGGGCATTTTAGAGCGGTTAAAAATCACCTTTGTCGTAAATAGCTGTAAAGACAGTTGCTTACACGCCTATACAATGCCGTTTCGCAAATCCGGCCCGCGAACGATAGAATATGTAGTTTTGATACGAGGACATTGATCTTATCTTATGCTGCAAGCTGGAATTGTTGGACTGCCTAATGTCGGGAAATCGACCTTGTTTAATGCGCTGACGGCGCAGGAGTCGGCGTTGGCCGCAAATTACCCGTTCGCGACGATCGAGCCGAACATCGGCGTAGTCGCCGTGCCGGACGAACGTCTGGCCGTTTTGGAAAAGCTGAACAAGGCACAAAAGGTCGTTCCGGCAACCGTTGAATTCGTCGATATCGCCGGACTGGTTCGCGGTGCGTCGAAAGGCGAAGGCTTGGGCAATCAGTTCCTTGCGAATATTCGCGAAACGCACGCCGTCATTCAGGTCGTGCGGTGTTTTGAGGATGACAATATCATCCACGTCGAAGGCTCGGTAAACCCGATCCGCGACATCGAAACGATCCAGATCGAACTCGCTCTCGCCGATCTTGCCTCCGCCGAAAAACGCCGCGAAAAAGCTGCTCGGGCCGTAAAGGCTTCCGGCGATAAGGCCGCGAAGATCGAGCTCGAAATACTGGACAAGATACAGCCCGTTTTAGAGGAAGGCCGCCCGGCCCGCGCCGCCGACCTGACCGACGATGAACGCGTGATCGTAAAAACGTGGTTCTTTCTTTCGACCAAGCCGACGATCTACGCGGCCAATGTCGATGAGGCGACGCTGGCCGACCCGGAAGCAACCGCACACGTGCAAGCCGTTCTGACCCACGCAAAAACGGAAAATGCTGATGTCGTCGCGATATGCGCAAAGCTCGAGGCGGAGATAGTCGCGCTCGACCCGGCCGAGCGGACCGAATATCTCGCCGACCTCGGCCTGAGTTCGAGCGGCGTCGATAAGCTGATCAAGGCCGCCTATCATATGCTCGGGCTGATGAGCTTTCTGACCGCTGGTGAAAAGGAAGTGCGTGCGTGGACGATCCCGATCGGAACCAAGGCCCCGCAAGCCGCCGGTGAGATCCACACCGACATCGAACGCGGCTTTATCCGTGCCGAGATCATCGGCTACAACGACCTCGTCGCCTGCGGCTCACGTAAAGCTGCCAGCGAAAAAGGCCTGGCCCGTCTGGAAGGCAAAGAGTACATAATGCAGGACGGCGACGTGGTCGATTTTAGATTTAACGTATAGGCGAGATCCACACAGATCGCTTTTCGCCGTCGGCTCGGACAAAGGCGGCGTAGATCTTTCCATTCGCCATCGTTGCGGCGGGCAGCGATGCATCTTCGATCGCACCGTTAGTATCTGAGGACGATTTGCCGGTTTCGCCAAGCTTTATCCGGTTGTCATTCACCGCGAAGAGGCATTTTGATACATCGCTAATTTCGTCAAATGCGACCGGAGTTCCGCTTGCGGCAGAGCTAAGCAAAGTCCTTTCGCCAAACGAACGTCCGCCGTCCTTCGATTCGGCGAAATAGATCCCGGCCGGACCCGCATCGCCAGCCGTGTACCAAAAGATCTTCAATGAATTGCCTTTACCGTTTGCCATGGCGGCACCGGAAACAGGACACGCATTTAGCTTCCATTTGTCGTCGCTTACGATCGTCTTTTCCGAAAATGTTGCGCCTTTATCCTTTGTCGATGCGACGGCTATATGACGAAGATCGCCCGGCAAAACCTGTCGCCAGCTTACGTATAACGTGCCGTCCGCCGCCGACAGCAGCGAGGTTTTGCAGCAAGGACATACATCACCGGCGATCTTTTTATTTGCCGAAACCGTCTTTCCGCCGTCTGCCGATACAGCAAAATATACTTCGCTGTTTGGCTCGGCAGCCTCCATTTCTGGTTTCACAGGCTCCTTAAGTTTTTCGGCACTGTTTGAGTTGTGATGGATCTTTACAAATTGAAGATCTGATGGCGGTTGTACCTCGTTCAGCGTATCACCAAGATTTTCGACGTGTTCCTTTATTTCGATATTTCGCTCATCAAGCCACGCAAAATAAACTTTCCCGTCCTTATCCACGGCCAATGAATGCATGCCGTGCGATGCAGGTTTGGTGTCGTCGTTCACTTTTACAGGTGAGGCAAACGACTTGCCGCCGTCACTTGAAACGGACAACAGTAGATCGTTTCCGCTTTTCCCGCCGGATTCAACACCTTGCGTCCACCCAACGTAAACTGAACCGCTCGAACCGACAGCGACGGTCGGCGGATCGCCGCGCCAAGCTTTCGCCGTTCCCGCATCTGGATTTATGCGAACCCTTTCGCCGACCGCGGTCAGGCCTTTGTCGTATTTCTGCAAATATACATCTGCCGACTTTCGATCGTTATGCCCGACATAAACAACATACAAATTGCCTTCGGGATCGGATGCAATTGCCGGTTCCGCGCCGTCCAAGCCATCCGGCGAAATGCGGACTGCCTGCTCGACAGCCCTTTCGCTGCCCGACCGATTTTCAGGAAGTTTAGTTTCGTTGCGGCAACCCGCAAAAACTAAAAGGCCGATAAGCAGGAACGCTTTGCACACAAATACCGCAGATCTCATAAAACAAGTATGCTAAAAACGGGTTCTGATTCCAAATTGTTATGATTTCGTGTAGAATCTCGTAATTGACTTGCCTGCAACACGGCGCCTTCGTCTATCGGTTAGGACGCAAGATTCTCATTCTTGAAAGAGGGGTTCAACTCCCCTAGGCGCTACCAAAATTCATACTAATTTATACGGCGTTCGAGGAAACGGGCGATGCGGGAGATCGCTTCGGCGAGGTCGTCTACGTTCGGCAGGAAGACCATACGGAAATGATCGGGCTGGTGCCAGTTAAAACCACTCCCTTGCACGACCAGCACTTTTTCTTCCGCCAACAGATCACAGGCAAATTGCTGATCGTCGTCGATCTTGTAAACGGTCGGATCGAGCCGTGGAAACATATACAGGGCAGCTTTTGGTTTGACGACTGACAAGCCGGGAATTTTTGAGAGCAGATCGTAAGCTCTATCGCGTTGGCGGCAGAGGCGTCCGCCGGCGGCGACAAGATCGTCGATGCTCTGCGTTCCGCCGAGCGCCGTCTGTATCGCAAGCTGCCCCGGCGTATTCGCACACAGCCGCATCGACGCAAGCATATTCAGCCCTTCGATATAATCGCCCGCCTGTGATTTATCGCCCGAGACGATCATCCAGCCCGCACGATAGCCGCACGAGCGATGATTCTTGCTCAGCCCGTTAAAGGTGACGAAGAGCACATCATCGGCAAGCGACGCGATGCTGGTGTGCGTATTGCCGTCATAAAGCGTGCGGTCGTAGATCTCGTCGGCAAAGACGATGAGGTTATTTTCGCGGGCGATCTCGACTATCTTTTCCAGGATCTCCGCCGGGTAAAGAGCGCCCGTCGGATTGTTTGGATTGATGACAACGATGCCGCGCGTTTTTGGCGTGATCTTCTTTCGGATGTCTTCCAGATCGGGAAGCCATTCGCTTTGTTCGTCGCAGATGTAATGAACCGGCTTGCCGCCTGAGAGCGAAACTGCGCCTGTCCATAATGGGTAGTCGGGAGCCGGAACAAGTATCTCGTCGCCCGAATCGAGCAGCGCATTCAACGACATCGTTATCAGCTCAGACGCGCCGTTGCCGAGATAGACGTCTTCGACCGTAACGCCGCGGATCTGCTTGTCCTGCGTATAATTTACGACGGCCCGTCGCGGTGCGAACATTCCCTTGCTGTCGGTGTAACCGGCGGCGTTCGGCAGGTTGCGGATCATGTCCTGCACGATCTCGTCCGGTGGTTCGAAACCGAAGGCCGCAAGGTTGCCGATGTTCAGCTTGATAATGCTCTCGCCGGCGAGTTCCATCCGCTGGGCAAGTTCCATCACCGGTCCACGAATGTCGTAGAACACGTCATCCAGCTTGTGAGATTTTGTAATGGGCCTCAAACGAAAGGTCTCCTGTGCGAGAACGATGGTCGGGGTAAATGTGGCATGCCCTCGGCAGGATTCGAACCTGCAACCGAGCGATTATGAGCCGCGCGCTCTACCGTTGAGCTACAAGGGCATGAGAATATTTATATTAGACGATAGGCTTAATTCCCGCAAATCGTTTAGGTCTAACCGCCAAACGAAGGCGGCGGTGGCGGTTGGTTAACTCCTGGCTCGGATCGTGGTTGGCGTCCGAGAAATGCCAGAAGTCCCCACGAAGCCAGACCGGCGGCAACGATCGCGACTATATTTATTGGCCAGGTGTAACTCTCAAACATCGACTCAGGCCAATCCCACATCGCCATCCCGACGAGGAAAAAAACTCCGATGGCAGCCCCGACAAGAAGCTGTGTGCCGATAAAAACTGCCAGACCGACGATGGCCCAAAGGATTCCGTTTCGACCGTTCTCGTTTGCTTTTCTGTATGCCAGTACGGCGATCAATATCGCAATGATCATTGTGTTTACCTCGCTACTTTTATGACTAGGCCTGACCGCTAAACGAAGGCGGCGGTGGCGGCGATGCGGCCGACATCGGCGGATCGTCGCGCACTTTTGAAACGTGCTTCATTACGAGCACCATCCCCACGATGCTAAGAGCGATGCAGACGACATTTAGGACCATGGCCAGACCGGATATCTCCGTTTCGAGTCTGTCGGCTGGTGTGCCAGTCATCATATAGTAAATGACGAGAACGATCCCGATAAAGAACGGAATAATGAACTGCAACGCCACGCCGATGCCAACGGTTAGCAGTGCCCACAAAGCCGCATTTCGATCCGTGTTCTTAGCCGTTTTATAGACCTGTATCGTGAATACAACGATCGCGATTATTCCCAGTAATCCAAGCATAAATTTTAGGGTTAGCGGTGGTAAGTTTCCGTCTCGACGGTCGAATGCAACTGAGCATACACTGCTTTGCTTTTCGTAACCAACGAATTCTGCTATATTCTCGTCTAACTTTCCTGGAATTTCCAAATAAACTAAGGTGAAAATTTAATGAGTGCTGTGATCGACGAAACCGGTTCAGGCGGCGGCAAGGAATTCTTCGGACATCCGCGCGGCCTTTCTACGCTTTTCATGACCGAAATGTGGGAACGCCTAAGCTACTACGGTATGCGGGCCATCCTGCTTTTGTACATGACGTCTGAGCTGCAAAAAGGCGGGCTGGGCTGGGACGTTCGGTCGGCGGCGGCCATTTATGGTCTTTACACGTCATCGGTGTGGTTTTTGCCGCTTATCGGCGGTTGGATAGCCGACCGCTACATCGGTGCGAGAAAAGCGACGCTGATCGGCGGAATAATTATCACGCTCGGGCATTTTCTTCTCGCCTTTCCGCCTATTCCATTCTTTTACGCAGGCCTGATCGCTGTTTCGATCGGAACAGGTTTTCTGAAATCGAACATTAGCAAGATGGTCGGTGACCTATATGAACAGGGAGATCCGCGGCGCGACGCCGGATTCTCTATCTTCTATATGGGCATAAATACGGGATCGTTCCTCGCTCCGTTCGTCTGCGGAACGCTGGCCGTTTATGACTGGCATTGGGGATTTGCCGCAGCCGGTGTGGGTATGCTGTTGGGCGTGATCCAGTACGTCCTCGGCTATCGCCACCTGAAAGGCATCGGCGATGCGCCTGTTAAATATTTTGCGGAAAATCCGACGGCTCCAAAAGAAAGCTCGTCCTACATCGCCCAGATGATCGGCGTGGTTATCTTCACCATCGTGGCGATCATTCTGCTGGCATCGTCGGCAAATGTGCTCTTCCCGAGCCTCATCGGTAAGGAAGATACGATCCTAAACATTCTCGGGCTAGGCTTTAATTTCTCGGTCGCGATCAAATATGTGCTGATGCCGGTAGTGCTCGTGGCCGGGCTGATCGCAGTTGTTTTAACTGGCCTTCAGGACAAGCTGACGACAGAAGACTGGAAACGGATCGGGATAATTTTTATCCTGTTCGTTTTTGCGACGATATTTTGGATGGGTTTTGAGCAGGCAGGTTCGAGCCTGAATTTATTTGCGGAACACGTAACTAACCGTCAGGTAACCACGACGTGGGAATTCCCCAGTGCGTGGTTCCAGTCGGTCGGGCCGCTTTTCATTGTCGTATTCGCCCCTGTTTTTGCGTGGCTATGGGTCACGCTCGGCAAACGCCAGCCGTCCGAAGAACTTAAATTCGCGGTTGGACTTTTACTTACAGGTCTGGGTTTTGTCGTTCTGGCATATGCGTCATTCCTATCGGGCAGCGGAAAGGTTTCGCTGTGGTGGTTGGTGATAGTTTATCTGCTGCACACATTCGGCGAACTTTGCATCAGCCCGGTTGGCCTTAGCGCAATGACAAAACTTGCCCCGAGCAAGATGGTCAGCCTCATGCTCGGCGTCTGGTTCCTTTCGATCTCGATGGGCAGCTATTTCGGCGGGCTGGTCGCAGGCAATTTCGAGCCGGATCAAACAACGTTGGTCGATCTGTTCGGTAAGGTCGCGGCTGTTCTGCTAGGCGGCGGCATCGTGCTGCTATTGCTCATTCCATTGATCAAAAAACTTTACGCGACTCCGAAAGAGGTCGTTCCGATAGAGCCGGCATAAACGAGAAGACAAGAGCCTGGAGATAGGAGACAGGAGAATTCTGGAGACTATGGGCGAGAAGATATTGCGGCATCAGGATTTGCTTGTTTATAGAAAGGCATTTGAGGCAGCGATGCAGATTTTCGAATTGAGCAAATCATTTCCCAAAGAGGAAACATATTCTCTAACCGATCAAATCGCCGATCTTCACGTTCCGTACCAGCTAATATCGCGGAAGCATGGCGAAAGCGAAGATATTCGACCGCTTTCGTCAGTAAACTAAATGATGCGGAGGCGAGGCAGCGGAAACTCAAACATGGCTCGAGTTTGCGGTCAGATGCAATTACCTCGACCGTGATAAAGCGAAAACTATCTTTCTTGAATATGAAGAGACCATTTCAATGATGGTTTCAATGGCAAACAACCCTGAAAAATGGATTCTTAAAACCGCAGAAATCAAGAAAAGATAGTCCTAGCTCTCATCTCCTGTCTCTAGTCTCCCGTCTCTTATCTTCTCTAAACGCTTGCATTGCCTCGGTGGCACCGGCGTGCATGATCTCCGGTTTGTGGTATTTCCAGTGTTTTTCGAACTCTTCGCCGGACATTTCGGGGTGTTCGCCCCGGGTTTTTTCCTTCAAATATTCCTCGGCCCAGGCGCGAATATCCTGATTAGTATTCAACGCGGTGCGGGCTCCGTGCATCAAATTATCTCGTTCCATAGATTTAGTCTCCGTATGTTAGATTAAATCTTAGTGAGTTTTGATAGCAAACGGCGTGGCCGATCGTTGTTCGGAGGCACACTCCCTACCGGTCGTGTTTCTGCCAATCAGGAGTCTTTAGTGAAAAGAAATTTTGCTCTTCTCTTAATCCTTACAGCCCTAATAACCAATAGTGCTTTTGCACAAAAACCTGCCGCGGCCACGGCAAAGCGTCCTGATTACGCTGTTCCCTTTGTCAGCAAAACGCTGCCGAACGGACTCGAAGTGATCGTTCTGCAAGATCCGTCGGTGCCGCTGGTCACGGTCGAGCTGGCCGTCCGCAATGGTTCTTTTACGGAATCGCCGGAATTTCATGGCCTGTCGCATCTATACGAACATATGTTCTTCAAGCCGAATCTCGCCACTGTGCTTCGCGAATGTGAAAGCTCCGGGCAGCAGAGCGGCTCTACGGTGATGCCGCAATGTACGCGTGCATTTTCGGTAAAACCGAGGATCGGCGACCTCTCGTATCTTAAGGATTCGAACAAGGTAAGCATTTTCAATGGCACGACGCGGGAAGAGATAGTCAATTACTATTTCACGGCGACGCGCGATTACGTTGGCACGGCGATCAAGACAATAAATGATTCGGTACGCTTTCCAACCTTTGACGAGCAGGATTTTGAGAATGAGAAAAAGGTCGTTATCGGCGAGATCGACCGGCACGAGGCAAACCCGTTCGGCTATCTCGACCTCGCGATGAAGCAAAAACTTTTCTTTAAATACCCGACGCGCAAAGATCCGGCCGGCACGCGCGAATCGGTTAGCACGGCGACGCTCGAAAAAATGCGGACGATACAATCGCGTTATTACGTGCCTAATAATTCGGCGTTGATCGTGACCGGTGATGCGAAACCTGAGGAAGTTTTCAAGCTTGCCGAGCAAATAATGGGAAGCTGGGAACGCCGGCCGGAAGATCCGTTCAAAGAATTTCCACTGGTCGAACATCCGCCGCTGCCCAAGAGCGAAGCGGTCGTGATCGAACGGCCTGCCGATACGATGATCGACAACAGCGGCGGGCAGAACGTGTTCGTATCGATCGGCTGGCACGGCCCGTCGATCGGCAAAGACGACGCGGCCACCTACGCTGCCGACGTTTTTTCCTATATCATCACACAGCCCAATTCCCGCTTTCAGCGTAATCTGGTTGATTCGGGTTTGACGGCGTCGGTCGGCTTTGGCTATTACACGCAGCGAAACGTCGGGCCTATCAGCCTGATCGTTACGACCAGCCCGGACAAGGCAAAAGCGGCGATGACAGCCGCCTATAAAGAGATCGCCGCGTTTACTCAGGCAGATTATTTCACCAACGAAGAACTCGAAAGCGCCAAAACGATAATGGAAACCAACGACCTTTTCGAACGCGAAAAGGCGAGCGAATATGCACACACGCTTGGGTTCTGGTGGTCGTCGACCGGCATCGAATATTTCCGCGGCTATCACGCGAAGCTGCGGGCCATAACGCGGGCCGACATCAATCGCTACATAAAGACATACGTTCAAGGCAAAAACCACATCGCCATCGCCCTCGTCACCGCCGAAGCCAAAAAACAGGCCGCATTGACCGAGCAGGACCTGATCGGAGGTGTGCAATGAGAATGAAATATTTTTTACGATTCGCTCCTGTTGTCGCAATATTGATCACCTCGGTTTCCGTTTTTGCGCAGACCGGAAACCTTGAAAACTTTACGGCACAGGCCGCATTGGTTTCGGAATTTGAGGTCAACGGGCTAAAGGTGATCTTGAAGCGGCGCCCGAATTCGCCGACGGTTGCGGGCGGGCTCTTCGTTCGCGGCGGTGCGAGGAATATCACTGACAAGAATGCTGGGATCGAGAGATTAATGTTGGCGACGGCGGTCGAGGCAGGAAAAAATCTGCCGCGTCAGAGCGTCCGCCGCGAACTTTCGAGCATGGGCAGCGTCATTAGCGCCGGAGCGTCTAACGATTACAGCGCCGTCAGCCTGGCGACAACGAAGAATGATTTTCCGCGAGCGTTTGAGATCTTTTCAGAGGTAATACTCAACCCGGCATTTGCCGAGGACGACATAAAGCGTAACCGCGATCAGATGCTGACCGGCCTGCGCGAAGCCGGTGCCGTGCCCGAGGCTGCATTGGAAACTTTGCAGGATCGAATTATTTACGCCGGGCATCCGTATGCGAATGACGTAAACGGAACCGCCGCGACGCTTGGCACACTCACCGCCGCAGACCTGCGTGCCTATCACACCAAGATGATGGAGACGTCGCGATTGTTATTCGTTTTTGTCGGCGACCTCGACGCAGAACAGTTAAAGACACGGATCGCCGCGACCTTTGGCAAACTTCCCAAAGGAATATACAAAGATCAGCCTTATCCCGCGTTAGATTTTTCCAAGGGAACGCTCGACGCGACCCAGCGTTCGCTGCCGACAAATTATGTAAAAGGCGTATTCGCCGCACCTGCATTGGACAGCCCTGATTACTATGCCATGCGCGTTGCGATGTCGTTATTGCAGACGCTTGTGTATCAGGAAGTTCGCGGCCGGTTGCAGCTTTCGTATGCACCCGATGCCGAGATCGACAGTCTTGCCGCGAACACGGCAAACATATCCGTCTCGACCAACGACCCGAATACCGCCACATCCGCTATGCTTGCGCAGATCCGTTTTCTGCAGGAACGCGATCTTAACAGCGGCATTATCGACGAGATCTCATCGTTCTTTCTTACCCGCTATTACATGGGACAGGAAACGAGCGTGGCCCAGGCCGGCGAGCTTGCAAAATACGAACTGATCGGCGGCGGATGGCGAAAATCGTTCGAATTTTTGAATGGCGTGCGTTCAGTGAAACCGCCTGACATTCGCACCGTCGGAAAGAAAGATATGCGCAACATCCGCTTTGCCTACATCGGCGACACCAGCGGAATTAACCGCTCGATCTACGTCCAATAAAAAAGAGAGGCTGTCCGAAAAAGTTGATCCGATGGCCATTTTCACATCTTTCTTGATTTGCTTTTCTTCTTTCGTGTATTTCGTGGACAGTTTCTTAAGAGCTTTTTTCCACGAAATACACGAAATAGATCAAAAGGAAGTTAAAACAACAAAGAGACCGCCTTTTCAGACAGCCTCTTAGATAAATTGCCTCCAGATTTAGCTGGAGGCAATTGAGAAAAAAGATATTCTCTGATTCCTCACACTTTCCTAGCCGTCCTTCTTTCGTCCTCCGCCAGATTCGCTTTTCGAGGGTGGAGCCGGGCTCTTGGATGGCGGCGGCTCGCTCTTCTGCGGCGGACTGCTCCGCGGTTCTTCCCGCTTCGGCGGATCATTGCGCGGCGGGTCGTTCCGTGGCTGTTCCCGTCGCGGCGGTGGCGGCTCGTACTTTGGAGTCTCCTGCCTTGGCGGGTCTCGTCTCACTGGCGGATCAACGCGTGGAACTTCCTTTCTCACAGGTGGTTCATAGCTCGGCGTTTCGGTTTTCGGTTCTTCCCGTCGCTCGCGCGGCGGTTGTATCCGCGGCGTACCTTTTGTCGGCGTTTCTATACGCTGGTCTGCCGTTGGTACATCCGCTTCTCGTTTCGGCGGTCTCGGCCTATCTACGATTCCTGTATCTCTCGGGATCAACCTGCCATTAATAGGCGGGGTTTCATTGTTAGCCGGCATCCGTGTCACAGGCGGCCGATTGCCATAAAAACGGCTGTTGCGTAGCTCCTTATCGAGAGGAGCTTCCGACTTTCGCTCGGCCGCTCCGGTCTTGCGGGCTAAGACAGATTTGGACACCTGGGGATTGGCAGGCACCAAAATGTCGCGACCCAACTTCGGTTTTACAGTCTCGTATTTCGGCAATTGGCCCTGTGTTTCCGTTTTTGCCAGAACGCCCTTTATGATCTCCGGCGAAGCATTTGTCGGCCGTTTTCTACCGATGCCAAAATCGTCTTCGGGCAGCATTACTATGCCTTTTGCCGGTATTTCCGGATCGACCGGAACATATTTGCCCCTCGGCTTTGGCACCAACGGCCCGGGTATCGGCGTCGGTTGAGGGTTAATGTTTCCCGGCGGGCGATTGTCATGCCGGCGGTCGCGTCTGCCGCGATTGCCCACCCAGTCATGATAGCCGTTGTAATTGCTGTACGCCTGTCCATATCCGAGCGGATACCAGCAGACGTTGCGATTGATGACGCGGACGACGACGAGCGCCGGATACCACCAACTTCGGCTCGAACGATATTGTCCGTAAGGCGTCCAGACCCAGCGGTTGCGGTACCATATCCATCGGCCGTGATGATAGGTCGCCCAGCCCCACGGCTCGTCATTTACCCACGTCCAGCCGAACGGCGGCACCCAACGCCATGTTCCATAACGATACGGCGACCAGTCGCTGTATCCTCTGATAGCCGTATCATTTGGACGCCAGACGTACCCGTAATCGCCGGTGTATTCCCAGTCGCCGTTGTCGTTAAGATCTTCGGCACCGTAGATGTCCTGATCGTAATATTTGTCGTAATCGGCTTTCTGAACAAGCTTGGCGATCTTGTCATCACGCTCGCTCGACCACGAATCGAACTCGTCGGCATATCGCCCGGCATCCGCAGTTTCCCATTCGCCGGCAAGATCGCCCTCGATCAGCAGCTTTGCAGAGCGGCCCGATTTTAACGTAAAACCGGAATTCGTCGAATAGACTCTCGCCTCGCCGCCTTCGGTAACGCTGACGCGGACCTCGCGTTCGTCCTTCGATTCGGCATCGATGCGGTAAACACCTTCGCGCTGAATAGCGACTGTCGTATTAGGTGCATCGACCTCGAAATATTCCTTGTCCATGTCAAACTTGCGCAGGCGCACGCTCGCAGATCCGCGTGACACGCTTATGGCGATGCCTTCGTCACCGAGCGTTTTTACCTGAATGTACGAATTTTCCGCAAGGCGAAGATGCGTCTTGCTGTTGAACTGTATTTCCACACGCGCGTCTGCATCGGTCGATAGCTCGTCGCCCTCGACGATCGGAAGATTCGGATCGGCCTTTTCCCAATCATCGCTTCCGTCGCGGCGTATCTGAACTTCGCCGCGAATAAAACTGATACGTGCAACTCGATCTGTTACCTCGGGCAGTGTGTCGTCCGTTTCATACGGAAACGCGGCCACGGCCAGGAGCAGCATCGAAAGGAAAACCGAAAAAGATCTTGGTCCCACGGTTCGCATTTGCTTTCCCTCCTAAATTGTCTCTATAAAATACAAGGAAGAGTGGCTTTGGTCTTATTAACCCAAGCCCTTTGAACGCGCTTTACAGCAAAAATCGTTCCCGACGCACGAAAACGATACAATTCATATATTTTCTCTATTTATCAGCCAAATTGAATTTACGCCTCTCGCTGCATTTTACGAAATCGTGCAGCTTGGTTTTCACAATGGACGAAACCGTGCAGATCTGCGGCTCTGCGTTCAGGCTGGTCTCAACGCAGAGATCGCTGAGACGGACGTAGAGAACACAGAGAAGAAACTCAAATAACCCCAAATTTCATTTTGTTCTATAATTGATTTTGAAATGAAAAGATCTGCAATTATTTTCGCCGGCATTTTGTTGCTGGTTACGTCTGCGATTGGCCAGAAAGCCGCTGCCGGAGCAGGCAAGGCCGATCCTGCAAAAGGTGTCCGCGACGCTTTTGAACGGCTTGTCGAAGGCATTCGCCAGGTTGATGCGGAAAAGGTGATGAGTGTTTATGAGAACGGCGACCGTACACTCTTTTTCAACGACAACGGCTCGGCGACCATCGGCTGGAAGACGATGAACGATGTCAGAAAAGAGCGCTACGCCAAGACAAAGAACGTGTCGATCGAGGTGACCGGAGTTCGGGTGGAAATGCTCAGCAAAACATCCGCCTACGTTTCGTGCAAGTGGAAACAGTCGCAGGAATATGACGGCAACCTGGAAAGCGCGTCGGGCCGAATGACTTTGGTTTTCAAGTTAGTCGGCAAAGACTGGAAGATCGTCCACGCCCACACGTCGCCTGATAATCCCGCCCCGACACGGCCTGTAATGCCCTCTGAGCGCGAGAATTAAATTCAAAGCTTACTCGTTTTTGTTTTCATTTTTGTTCATCTTTATCTGTGGTAAAAAGAAGATCTTTACCACAGATAAAGATGATGAAGCAGGAGAAGGATGATGGCCGAGTAAATGAAAAAAGGGGTGTCCGAAAAGTAGTTTGTTTTGTGTTTTTCCGTGCTGTTCCGTGATTTCTGTGGTTAATGCCCGAAGGCGGAAACCACTGAACACACGGAAAACACAGAACAAAGAAAACAGATTTGAATTCCCTACAAGCAAAAAAGGCCGTCTTTTCAGACAGCCTCTTTTTTTTGTATTGAATTTACTTTTAAACGACCGCTCCGGGATAGGTGCCGCCGAGTTTTACGTCTTCGCCCTCGGCCAAACTATTGACCAGTTCGTAATGAAAATAATCGAATTTCGATGCAACCGCGGGTTGTACGCGTTTGTCGTACATCTCACGCGAACGGTCGATAGCTTCACGCAGACGGTCGTAAAGATCGCTCGATTCGCGTCCCTCAACCACCTTTTGTTCATTATAAAGCTTGATCTCTGAAACCAGAAGCCGTGCAAAACGGCGGGCGTCATTGTGCAGCCGGCGTTCTTCATCGGCTACCTCGATGGGCAGATCGACGTTACGGTCGCTAAGGCGTGTTCGGCCTGCGGGAGCTGTCACAACCTCGACAACAGGTTCGGCGACGTGCCCGTTTCCGTTGCCGTTCGCGATAGCGACAACTTCTTCCTTCGGTGCAGGTGCAAATGTTTCAACAACAGGCGACGCGTCGGGAACGTATGCTTCCACAGTCTCGGCGATTGCCGGTTCTTCTGCGACAGGCTCTTCGACTTCTGGTGCGGCTATCTGAAAATCATTTGCCGTCTCATATTCGACGGTTGACGGCTCATAAGCACTTACCGTTTCTAGCGCCGGAACCGGAGCTTCGTCAAATGAAACCACGCCGGTATATTCTTCCACAGGTTCCGTTTCCGCGACCACAGGCTGTTCGAATTGCTGAAATGTTTCAAATTGCGGCTCCTCGACGGGTTCCGTAACCGATTCATACGCAGCAGGAACGGAGTACGTTTCCCCGACCACCGGCTGAACAGGCTCCGCATAAACCGGTGCGGTATACTCCTGCGGCGTCGTAGCAAATGAATGTAAAGCTTCGACCGGTTGTGCCTTTGCCGTCTGTGATGCTGCAAGCAGTTCGACCGTCAGGCCGGCGACCTTCACCAGCGTCTCAAGCGCATCAACATTAAAGTCTACGCTGCCGTTGCCGCGATCGGCATAAAGCACGGCAACGCCGCGGCCGCGGGCTGTAAGCGGTATCGCATACATACGGTCCGGACGGCCAAGGCCTAAGGTTTCAAGGTAAATTTCTTCATCCGCATGCTGCCCGTAAACGGCCTCAGCCGCAGCCATCGAATTTACAGACGCCGCAAGCACGGTGTCGAGCGAAAGTGCAAAATTCAGATCGCGGACCACATTCTCATCGGCAGCGACGCCTTCGCCAAAAACCTTCCAACCGACAAATCGGTCGTTCTTTACGATAAAGAATGCGCCGCGGGCTGTGAATTTCTCGGCATGATCGACCAGCGTTTTCAGGATGGCCGCCTGTGAAGTTTTAGAACTGATGTCATTGATCGCATCGCGGATAAGGTTGTAGCTCGGTGCCGGCGTCGATTCGTCCTTGAGCTTTTCAGCCTCGCCAAAGGCGGTCGCGGCTATCTGAGCGCCGTCGTCACGAGCAAGGCGCAAATGCTCCTTAACCGATTCGCCGAACGCAACATCGATACCCGCCGATTGCGGCATCCGCGTCGAAAGATCGGCGATGGCCGTGTCCAATTGAGTGCGGTGCTTTTCAAACTCGGCTTCGAAATTTTTCTGAAAATCGGCCACATCCTGCTGAATTCCAGCAATGACGTTCTTAACCTGGCCTTCGAATTCGGTTCTCAAACTAAGCTCGAGTTCTTCGATATTCACAACGATTTCTCCTTAAGATACTGAAAATACGTGGGTTGCGATGCGCTTTATAGGTTGGCGGTTCCGGATGGGTGTTGCGCTCTGAGGTCAGAGTGACAACTCGTAAAGAATCGCCACCTCACGAATTATCGCGAATTAAACCGATTATTGTCAAGAAATTAGTTGCGAGGAGTGAGAATTCTTTAAATGGCCACAACTTCGATCTCGGGGTCGATCTCTTCCTTGATCATATTCTCGATCGCCATCAGCGTTCCGGTCAACGAACTCGGGCAGCTACCGCAAGCACCCTGATAGCGAATGTTGAGCGTGTGATTTTCGAGGCCGATGATCTCCAGCCAGCCGCCGTCGCTGGCGAGAAAAGGCCGAATGCGTTCATCGAGCAGGGCATCTATCTCGCGCAGGATCGGATCGTCGTGATCAGCAGCGGCAGCGATCGCACCACCAACAGCTGCGGCTGCACCGTTGCCATTGCCATTCGCCGATTTGACGCTTTCTGCTTCACGGATAGGAACGGCCAATATAGGCAAGATCTCATCCCATTCGGCATCGTCCGTTTTTTCGACGGTCACCATCTTGTCCATGTAAAAGACCGAAACGACCTCGCCGGCATCAAAAATAGCCTTTGCAAATGCGTTATCGACGGCCGATTCCGCATCCTTGAACGAATGCGAAGTGCCGTTGGACACGGGTTCCTTTAAAATGAACTTAACCGCGTTCGGGTTTGGCGTTTCTTGTATGTCTGCGATCTTCGGCATTTTCTTACATCATGCGGAATCATCCGCAATCTATAATTTTATCAATCCTTACATTTTTGTCAACATTAGCCGCGTGGTTCGGCGAGAGTGCGTTTCCAAACAAAAAGCGAACTAACGAGGGTTAAATACCTCGCTGTTCGCTACATCATTATCTACAAAACCCGGCTTATTCCGTAATGTGGATATCTTCGTTCTTGTTAACTCTGCCTGAGAGGAAAAGTGCCCCGAGGGCAACAGTTGCGATCAAGAACACAACCGTGGCAACAATGTACTTCGTCTCAGCGCTCCGGGTATACTGATAAATAGATCCAACAGTAATGATCGCCGAAACGAGTGCCAATAAACCATACAGCATAAAAACACCTCCGTTCGTCTAAAAGAGATTATTCCGAAGTTTGCCGTTTAATCAACGAGTCCTGACTTCAAAATCCGAGGGGTAAGATTCTAACTGTAAACTTCAAATACTTGCTTTGGAACGACTAATAATAACCCCAATCGAAATCAAAGGCAAGGAATTTCAAGTTGATACGCTTTGCGTCCGGCAAAGGTTCACAGAACTATTTCAATCGGGCCGCGACCATTCGCGGAATGTCCTGAAAATCTGGCCTCGCGTCGAATTCCATCCATATTTCCGGATCGAACATAGCCAATACCTTTCCCGATTGGCCAAACCCGATCTCGATCAGGAGCCAACCGCCCGGCTTCAAAAATTTAGACGCGCCATCGATTATTGCCCTGATCATCGCAAGTCCGTCGCCTCCATCTGAAAGCGCCGTGTGTGGTTCATGATCGCGAACCTCTGGTTGAAGCCCGGAAATCTCCTCAACCGGCACATACGGCGGATTTGAAACTATGAGGTCGAAGACTTCGTTTCCGATGCCCTCAAAAATGTCAGATGAAATAAGTTTTAACCGCCCGGCCACGCCATGACGCTCGGCATTTGACCTGGCAACCTTGATCGCCATATCCGAAATGTCTCCGGCAACAGCGGTTGCGGCTGGGACATTTTTCAAGACAGAAACGGCGATGCAGCCGGAACCGACGCCAATTTCACAGAAAGTTGGTCTGTCCAATTTACCCAGATGTCCTATCGCCGCTTCGACAAGCATTTCCGTTTCCGGACGCGGGATCAAAACGTCCGGCGTAACAACGAAATCGAGGCCGAAAAACTCCTGTTCGCCTGTGATGTACTGAAAAGGTTCGCGCCTTGCCCGTCGTTCGAGAAACGAAGTATATTTTTTCTCTTCATCCGGCGTAGGCTCGTATTCCGAATGTGCGATCAGGAAAGTCTTTTCGCGGGCCAATGCGAATTCCAGCAGCAACGAAGCCTCTCTTTGAGGTTCGGCGACACCTGATTCAGACAACACCTTAAACCCGGTTTTCAAATGATATGGTATCGTCGGCATCTATGGTTTAAGGGCGCGTGTTGCGATGAATGGCGGCAAATATTCGGTAAGCAGGTTGTCGGATTTTGGCCAATAGTCCTCGTAAAAACCGGTGATATAAAATCCGGCGTCGATCTGGCCGCCGATCTGTTCCTCGAGCGTGTGACTGTATTCCAGCGGCTCACCTTGCTCTATCAGATTTGCAAGCTCGTTTGCGGTAAGCGATTCCGCATCCGAATACGGGATCGAATGGCGAATGACCAGCCGCTTGTTGGTCTCCTCCTCAAACCGGTCAAAAACAAAAACTACCGGCTTAAGAATTCCCGCCAGCAGATGTCCGCCGGGTCTTAATACACGAAAACATTCACGCCAGACAGGCTCAAGATCGGGCATAAAAAGATTCGAACATGGATTTAAAACAAGATCGAAACTTGCATCCGCAAATCGCGAAAGATCGGCTGCATCGCCTTTTTCAATGCGGATATTAAGGCCGTCACGGTCCGCGACAAACTTGTCCTGTTCGAGCTGTTTCGCTGAATTATCAAATGAGGTAACATTCGCACCCGCCGCCGCAAGGATCGGAGCCTGTTGCCCGCCGCCGGACGCAAGGCACAAAATTTCCTTGCCCGCGATATCACCAAACCAGTCGCGCGGCACAGGTTTTTCCGGTGTCAAAATAACCTGCCAATCGCCAAGACGCGCCCGTTCGATAACGTCCGAACTAACCGGCAGCGTCCATTTGTCAGCTTCATCAACCGCCTTGTCCCAAGCCGCGCTGTTGTGTTCCTGAATGTTCATCGCGCACCGTCTCCGCGAAATACGGCCGGCAGCGTCAGCAAAATGATCTTCAGATCGAACCACAGCGACCAGTTTTCGATGTAAAAAAGATCGATCCGCACCATCTCATCGAACGTCAGGCGATTTCGCCCCGAAACCTGCCAGAGGCCTGTAATTCCAGGCTTCATGTCCAGCCGTTTGCGATGCCACGTCTCATAGGCCTCGACCTCATATGGGATCGGCGGACGCGGCCCGACGATACTCATATCGCCTTTTAAAACATTGAACAACTGCGGCAGTTCATCGAGGCTTGACCGGCGAAGAAAACGCCCGGCAAGCGTCACGCGCGGATCGTCCTTTACCTTGCCGAAGACCGGAGCTTCATCGTCACCGGCATTTGCTGCGTCGTCACCGTCGATATTTTTCTGATACGCATCGCGGTGAACGTCTTCATCCGCATCGGAACGCATCGTGCGAAATTTGTAACAAAGAAAGATGCGTCCGTCCATCCCGACGCGTTCCTGGCGAAAGAACGCACGGCCTAGTGAATCGAGCTTTACCCAGAGCGTAACAATAAGAAATACAGGTGCGAGAATCGTTATTGCCACGAGTGAAATAAAAATATCGGACACACGTTTCAGTAATCGCTCGGCATCCGAAAGCGGTTCGCGAAATAGCCGCACCATCGGCAGTACGCCGATTTGATCGACGCTGGTTTTTTGCGGCAGCAGTTCGAAAAGGCTCGGTGCAAAGCGGAATTCGACACGCTGTTTGCGGCCGATCTTCATCATCGATTCGAAGAGACGGTCGCTCGAAAGCGTGTTGTCGGTAATTATCACTTCCTGGATCGAGAGATCGCGAACGACATCGGGCAGATCGTCTATCGAGCCGAGCATCGGAACCGAATCAGGCCCGGCATCGTCGGCATCGCCTGCGCCCCTCAGTATTCCGACGACCCGATAGCCAAGATCGCGCCGCTCGCGGAGTTCGCGAATGGTTTGTTCGGCCTCAGCGTTTGTCCCGACGATCAGCGTCGGTATCAGATTGATATCGCGGTTTCGTGCTCGGACTTGTACAAACCGAATTACGAGATGAAATATAAAATAAGCCGATAATGCGATAGCAAAATCGATAACAAAAACGCTGCGGGCGTAAGAGAAATCGCGAAAGGCAAAACCACCGCGAAACAGAAACGCCCACGCAACGATAAGCAGCGACGAAACCGCTACGGCCTTGAATATCTTGAAAGCTTCCTGCGCGTATGAAAATGCTCCGTGGTAGCGAAACACGCGCTGGTAAAGCAGCATCGCGATGCGCACGGGAACCGCGAAGTATAAAATTCCTGCGTACGGCACAAACTCTTGCGACCACGCCCAGGCCGTCGTAGAAAGCACCGGCTCGCCCTGACGAAGCGTGAACGCGATCACGAAACTGAACAGAGCTATCACGGCATCGACTGCGATCACCGCCGCTTTTATCGCAGGCATCACCCAAACCGGCACACGATTAGTTGCGCGGTTCGCGATGCGTATTCCTTCGATTGCGGTCCCAGCCTTCATCCGTGCCCTTTGTCCAAAAATTCGCGCATCCAGATCTCGAAATTCAAAAGCTGGAACACCTGAAGATTGTAATCTTCTTTCCCCGAAAGATTTGCGTCTATGATGGTGCGTACGTATTTCGGATCGAACAAACCTCGCCGGCGAACCGTTTCTTCATTCAGCAGGTCTTCGACCATCGGCCTTAAGGCACCCCGCAGCCACGATCTGATCGGCGCCGAAAATCCTGCCTTGCGTCGCCATATCACATCTTTCGGCAAAACGCGCTCGACGGCTTTTTTCAGGATATATTTTCGCTTCAACCCTTTGATCTTTAGATTGCTGGGGATGTGAGCCGAAAGTTCGACCAGCTCTTTATTCAGGAACGGCGCCCGCACCTCAAGGTTAGCGGCCATGGATGTCCGATCGGTCGTATCCAAATTCAGCGCGGGCATGAATGTTTTGAAATCGACGTAGAGCAAACGGTTCAACGGCGAAGCATCGCGGCATTTTGCAAAGAATTCACGATGATATTTGTAGGCGTCGAACTCAGTTGCCTTCATATCACCGGAATATAGTTTTCCCTTCATCGCGTCGGTAAAATATGTCCCAAACCCGAGGTAACGGTCTTCGAAATCCATCGCGGCACTGCGGGCAAATTTCTTCGCGTTTCGCAGCGGTGCGGTAAACCTTCCGCGAACGCCGCCGTACAATGAGCTCTCGACCGTCTTCATCAGCGGCCGCCTGACGGACGACGGCATTATGTCGGTCAACCCGGCGATCTGCATCGCCATTTGCCGCGGATAACCGGCAAATATCTCATCGCCGCCCATGCCCGAAAGCATCACCTTTTGCGTCGTCCGTGATTGCTCCGAAAGCAAAAACGACGGTATCGCCATGTCTATCACCGGAGCGTCCTGATGCCAGACAAGCTTTGGCAGCAGGTCGGCAACATCCGGCTGCAGCAGCGTTTCGTGATAATCGATCGGCAACAGTTTCGCCACCTTTCGCGACCATTCAACGTCGTCCGGGATTATGTCAAACTCAAGATCCTCGGCCGAAATTCCGGTCGTATATGTCGAGACCTTTTGCTTTGTATGCTGCGTCATGAACGCAACTATCGACGACGAATCTACTCCGCCCGACAAAAACGCTCCAAGCGGAACATCCGCCACCATTTCCATCCGCGTCACGCGTTCCAGCGTTGCGGCGACGCGCTGTGCCCATTCGCGTTCGCTGCCGCCTCGTTCCTCAACCGAATAGTCGAGGTCCCACCATTCCTTTATCGCGATCTCGCCGTCTTTCCACGTAAGGAAATGTGCCGGCGGGAGCTGATAAATATTCTTGAAAAGCGTATGCGGCGGCACCGGCCAGAGGAACGTCAGGAACTGGTTCAGGCCTTCCTGGTCGAGTTCCGCATCGACGAGGCTCGACGCAAGGATCGCCTTTATCTCGGACGCGAAAACAAACGCATCGCCTGTCTTTGCATAATAAAACGGCTTTAGCCCGACGCGGTCGCGAGCCGCAAAAAGCATCTTTTCACGGTCGTCCCAGATCGCAAAAGCAAACATTCCGTTCAGCTTTTCCAGACACGCCGTGCCCCACATTCGATAAGCTTTTATAAGCACTTCGGTATCGGACGCGGTCGCGAATTTTTCACCTTTAGCTTCTAGCTCTTCGCGAATGTCGAGGTAATTATAGATCTCACCGTTATAGGTGATCGCGAACCGTTTATCTTCGGTAAAGAACGGTTGGTGGCCGGCGGCGGACGTGTCTATGATCGAAAGGCGGCGATGGCCGAGGCAGGCCGACAGCCATTGTTCGCCAAATCGTTTGGAGACAAAAGTGCCGTGATCGTCCCGCCCGCGATGCTCCAGCGATTCGAGCATCGGGCCGATCCGGCGTTCAGGTTCAGTTGAAATTAGGCCTGTGATTCCGCACATCTTAAGCCTCTAGTATTGCTTTTTTCGGCCGCAGATGCACCCAAAGGTGCCATCCCAACAGACGTTCCAGCGGAAGCCAGCCAACCTTTAACGGCGGTGCATGCATAAAGCTTTTGTACGAACGAACGACTTGAAATTCAGGAAAATCATCGGCTACATCGCGAACACCGTAAACTTTTGAATAGGGATTTTTCGGACCGTCTGTATTTGCATGAATGAAATTTCGCATCGAAAGATAATTCCAAATACCTTTCGCCTTTGCATTCGCCAAGTGCTCGCCGACTATGCCGTCACGTTTTGCTCCGATGATGTAAAGACCAAGAAGCGCCAGCCGTCGCACAAAAAAGATCGAAAGCAGATAGTTCAGCGACCATTTTGCATAGAGCATCGCCACTAGTTCGCCGTCCGGTTTCAACACGCGGGCGATCTCGGCACTCGCTTTTTTGATCTCCGGAATGTGATGCAGAACACCGTGGCTGAAAACCATGTCAAAGGAATTATCGTCGAACGGCAGCGAAACGGCGCTTCCCTGTTCGACCGTTTGGTACGGCAGCGACCTTAGCTCGAACCGCATCTTCACGCGCTTTACAGATTCCTCTGTAAGGTCAAAACCGGTGTAGATCGCTCCGCGTTTGATCAGTTCTTCCGAATCCGCTCCTTGCCCCAAGCCGATCTCGAGTATGCGTTTTCCCTGAAAATCTATCGCGTCAAGATTCTTTAATATGTGCGGTTCTTTTTCATAGCGGTAAGCATCGTATCGCGCAAAGAACTCTTCGTACTCGCGTCGCTCGTCATCGGTCATATCGCCGACTAGCGACGCCCCGCACGGATTCTGCTGCCAAAATTGCTGGATCTCGTTTTCCATGTTTGTCGCTGATCCCAATCTCTTCATCCTGTTCTTTCTTGCTCCTCTTTATCTGTGGTAAAAAGCCGTGTGTTAACCACAGATAAAGAAGAACAAGAAGGAAAAAACCTGAACGGATGAAACTAAAATTTTTCCAAAATAAGGTCGGCAACAATTTCTTTTGTTTGAGTTTTATTTCGCAGAGAAAGATTGTCTTTTTTAACCGGATCTAAAGTTTCAATATCCCCTTCAGTAGCGATCGTTTTCAACCGGCCTTCGCCGATCAGATATTCGTCTATCGCGGCCTGTTTTCCCGCAAAGATCGTATACGCCGGCACACCGAGCGCCGCAGCCTCGCGATTCATTGTTCCACCGCCCGAAATGACCATATCCGCCGCCGCGATCAGGTTTGCTCCGTCGAGAGCGTTTTGCGGAACGATGATGTTCGCCTGCGGATGCTTCGTCTTCAATTCATCGCCCTGATACTTTTTTCGCGGCAGCAGCACGATCTTTGTATTTTCGAAACCAGCCAAACGATCGAGCAATTTGTCCAATATCTCATTTTCATATTGCCGGTGATAAAGTGCTTCGGGCGCGTGCGGGCGAACGACGATCAAAACGTCCTCAGGCTCGATGCCGATCGTTCTAAGCTCATTTACAAAATTCAAATCAGGCTCAAAATTGGCTAGATAAACATCCTCTTTAATCCCGTCGAAACGCCGCACTTTTTTATCCGACACGCCGAACCGCCGCAACGCTTCATCCGGAAACGAACTCGGAACGATCACCCGTTTTGCCGCCCGAAACGAAAGGTGATTGCCGGGATGATGTTCATAGTCCATCAGGTTGACGCTGCTAATTCCCAGCAAGCGTGCGGCGATCAGCGGTTCCTGTGAATTATGCGATACGGCCAGATCGATCTTTTTCCCTCGCGCCCAGCGGACAAGATCGATCACACGCTTGCCAAATTTTGCCGCCTTCGCCAAAACATTCTTCCCGCCGTGAGTTCCAAAAACCTCCGTCTTGATCCCAGCCTTTTCGGCCAACTCGACCGTCTGAGCATAGTCGCGTGCCGTCCAAACAACCTCGTGTCCACGCAAAACAAACTCCTCCGCAAGCGCCTTAAAAAAAGGCACGTGTGGTGAATTTCCGAGATCGATCCAGATAAGCATAAAGTTCGGACTGCTAAGTTCGGAGTTCCAGCTTTAGCTGGCCTATTCGGGCAGAAACGCGACCCGTTAGGGAGCGTGCTGGTAAAGACTCAACCCGCACGCTCGTTCACACTCGCGTTTCTGCCCGCGCAGTGTCAGCTAAAGCTGGAACTCCGAACGCTCGATCAGTTTAGCCAAAGCATACGCCATCCACGCCTGTCCCCAGCGAATGAATGGGATCTTGGTCGTACTGCGGCGGCACTTTTGATAATAAAAAAATCCGCCCGGGTCGTGAAGATTTGCGACAGTCCAATCCATCACCTTTTCAGCCAACGGTAAAGCCCGACCGTCTGTTTTCGCAAGCTCGGAAAGCGTCGCGATCGCGGATGCCGCCGAGTGAACATCCAACGGAAAAACTTGCGTATCGAAATATTTTGGTGAACCGTCGTCGAGAAAGAAATTATTGATCCAATAATCAAATCCGCGTTGAACCGCTTCGTCAGTCTCACTTTTTATTTCAGGAACGAGATTCCCGGTCCGATCAAGCGACGTCAGAATAAATGCCGTGTGAAAATTGTCGATCCACGAATGACGCAGCTTTGGCCCGTATGTCCACGAGCCGTTTTCTTTTTGATGTCGGATAACATACCGCGCGGTTTTCGCCGAGATATTCAAAAACTCTTCATTCCCGCTTAGAACGCCGACAGCCGCAAGCACTTCGCCCGCAAGCAAATTGGAATTAAATATCAGGCTCGAATCGCCGGGCGTGTAACTAAAGCAAAGCTCGTCATCTGTTTCGTGCGGCCGTTGAAGGTCGCTGAGAATAAATTCGCAAACCTGCTTTGCAACATCGAGGTCTGCTTCGTCGCCGAACAATTGGTAGCTTTCAAGAAAAGCATTCGCCGCAAAGGCCGTCGGCACGATCGTCCGGGTGCCTTTCGGTGCATAAAAGGCTCTCGATTGCCAATCAAAGTTATATCCGAACGCTGTCGTTCGCTCGCCGTTTTTAGCCGTCCCGGAAATGGACTCGGCTCTCAGCATCTCAAGCAATTTCCGCGCGTTCTCACGATGCTTGTTTTCATTCGTCCCACGAAAACGCGATAGTTCGGCTGACGCGAAAAGCGCTATCGCCTTTGAATTGATCCCTTTTGGAACGGCCAAAATGCCGCGTAAATTTACGGGCGATCTTTTTACGGCCTGTATCCAAGCGAGCCGTGCCGGAGCCAGACGGCCGAGCGGCGTGGCTTGAAAGATCCGGCTCGACAAGCCGTCAAACGGATCATGGCCGGCAAATCCTTCGGATTCACAGTATTGATAAAGCTGAACGTAAAGCTGTGTGAGGTTAGCGGGCATCTAAATTTCGGTTTTGACGATCTCGCGCATTTCGGCAAACGAGCGGTCGAGTATCCCGGACAGCCGCGCGGCCTCGTCAAAGATTATTTGGGCGTGTTCGCGGGCATTTCCCTGTACGCTTTTATCCTCAAGCAATAGCTCGGCAAAGCCGGAAATGCTGGTCAATGGCGTCTGCGCGTCGTGCGCGGCCTGCCGCAATGTTTCCGATAGCGATCTGCCCGTTCTCTGTGATTCTTCCATTTTTGCCCTTTCGCCCGAAAAGCTACATAATAAGGCTTTATAGCGGCAAAGACGAATGAAATTCATCACTGACATCAGGCTTTTGCTTTTGGGAATTTGGCTTGGGGCTGCGGTCTTTTTTATCGCCGTTGCCCAGTCGGCCTTTGCGGTGCTGCCGCAACGCGAACTTGCCGGAGCGGTCGTTAATCGTACGCTGACAATATTGAATATCAGCGGGATCGCGATCGCCGTGCTGCTGCTGGTAATGTCGCTGATCGCGGCAAAACATTCTAACCGGCTGCTGCTTTGGATAGATCGGCTGCTTCTGGTCGTGATCGCCGCAGCGTGCGCCGTCGGCCAATTCGTGATCGGACTAATGCTTATCTCTGTTCGTGCGCAGATGGGCGGCAAACCGATAGACGAGATCGCAGTTGACGATCCGCTGCGTATTCAGTTCAACAACCTGCACGGATATTCGGAAGCAGTTCTGATGGCCGCGATGATAGCGGCGTTGATAGCTTTCTTTGTGATCGCAAATCGCCGCTCGGCCGCACCTGTAAAAACGACAACAACAAACGACCCTTATAATTTTGAAAAAGAGTTTAAGGTATAGCAGCTATGGAACTGATCGAAAAACAGCCGGAATTTGTCAACAGGTTTTCACGTTGGTCGGGCGATGAAAAGCTTGCGGGTTATCCGTTCGTCGAGAATGTGCACGCGCCGTTCACGCCGGTTCGCCGGGCATTGCCGATGATGAATCTGGCGTTGATCTCGTCCGCCGGCGGATACATTAACGGCACCGATCCGTTCGATCTTTCATCAAAGGGCGGCGACGCTGAGATTCGCGAGATCCCGGTCGAAGTTGAGGCCGCCGATCTTCGCTACGCCGCAAAAGGCTATGATCCGGCCGCCGTTCTGAGCGACAGAAATGCGCAGGTTCCCGTCGATCGCTTGCTCGAATACCAGGCAAACGCCGTCATCGGGCGATTGAACGAATGCTGGTTTAGCCTGAGCAGCTATATACCGAACGCCGCGATGGTCGCCGGCGAGATCGCACCGAAATTGGCCGACCGGCTAAAGCGTTACGACGTGCAAGCCGCTTTGCTGATTCCCGCTTCACGGCTTTGTCATCAGACACTTGGATTGGTTGCCCGAGGGCTTGAATATCACGGAATTCCTTCGATCGTGATCTCAGTTGACCGCGGCATTACCGATAAGGTCCGCCCGCCGCGAACGGCCTATTACGACGGCGAATTAGGCTCGGTCAGCGGCCAGCCAAATTGGCTCGAACATCAGCTTCGCATTTTGGATGAAACTCTGCGTTGGATGGAAACCTACGACCAACCCGGTTCCCGCAAGCTTGCCGTTGAGATCGAAACCAAGGTTGAAGCCGCTCGAGGCGAACGATAGTTCAAAATGCAGAAGCCCGACCGTGAGGAAGGGCGAAACATTCAAGTTGACCGTTACGCCCAAGCTAACGCGCGGGCTTTTGCATCAGAGGCCAGCTAAAACTGGAAATACTTGCGCAATCTTTTGATGGAATTTAAGACAAACTTAATGGAAATCAGCCCTTTAGCCCATTCCCATTTGCCAATGCTTGATCGCATCCAGCGGATAGATGAGCATTAAGATATTGATAAGCAGGCTGTCGCGGATCCACAGGATCAGAAACACTTCGACCAAAACGAAGAACGCCAGCGATCGCCACCAGCCTAATTTCACCGCGATCCAAAATCCAACGCCGCACGCCGCGACATCGGCTATCGAGTTCACTATCGAATCGCCAAAATAATCGAAAGACGCTGTATTCGCGCGATATTTTTCGATAATGAAATTGCTGTTTTCGAGAATCTCCCATCCGGCCTCGGCAACTGTCGCGATCAGAAATCGCCATTCGTTCCCTAGCTTGGGAAGCAGCAAACTTATGATCCAAAAGAACGCGACGCCGTGCAGAATATGCGTGAAAACATACGGGTCCAACAAGTGCTGCGACGTATGAGTGCTGCCCCATGCCGCATTTATATAGATCGCCCAATCACCCTGCTTGCACCACCAGATGCGGCCCTGCGACCAAAGCAGAAGCGACATCAGAGCCGTGACAGCGACGGCCGCGGCAAACGGCATAAGCCGGACATTATGATTCTCGATGCCCTCTGTTTTTGTCATCGCTAAAGGCTCTGGATCTGTACGCCGCCGTTGAGTCTCTGATTCAGGTTGTGCCCGATCATCGTGGCACGCAGCTTTGCGGCATCGGCCATCTCGCCCGAGAACAGCCGATCAACCGTTTGGCCGAAAATTTCGACCCAGCGGACAAAATGCTCAAACTTCAACGGAAATTTTTCGTGCAGTTTTTGATGTACGGTTAGCGGATTGTTGAAATAGACCGACTTGCCAAACAAAACTTTTTCCCAAAAATCGACGATTATCGGCATGTGAGATTCGAGATCTATATCGGCAAAGTGATGCCCGATCTGCTCGTCATAAATTGCGATCTTATAAAATTCGACAAGCAGAGTCTCAAGGTCTGCCCGCGTTTCGATATCACGTTTCATTATTCGGTCGAGACTTCCTCTTCGCCATGCAAAGCAGCATTCAGCGTGTGCCAGCTAAGCGACGCGCATTTTACGCGGGCCGGAAACTCGAGCACGCCCGCAAATACCTTCAGCTTGCCGAGATGATTCTCTTCGGTTTCGACATCGAGTCCGCCGGTCACCATTTTGTGAAATTCGTCGAAGATAATTTCCGCCTCGTTCTTCGATTTGCCCTTTACTACCTGCGTCATCATCGACGCCGACGCCTTAGATATTGCGCAGCCCGAGCCTTTGAACGCAACGTCGGTCACCGTGTCGCCGTCCATCTTCACATACACGCGCAACGCATCGCCGCACAACGGATTTCGCCCGTCCGCCTCATTATCCGCACCCTCGATCTCGCGAAAATTACGCGGATTCTTATTGTGCTCTAAGATCGTTTCCTGATATAGCTCGTTTAATTCTGACATCTGAAATTTCAAAATTTGAGATCTGAGTGATCTACGCAAACACCTCAATAACCTTCTGCACCGCATCGGCCAGTTTATCAACCTCTTCGCGAGTGTTATAAAACGCGAACGACGCTCGTGCGGTTGCAGGTACGTCAAAGAACTGCATCACCGGCTGTGCGCAGTGGTGGCCGGCCCGGACGGCGATGCCTTGCTGGTCGAGTATCGTGCCGATGTCGTGCGGATGGATGTCGTCTATCGTAAACGACAATACGCTCGCCTTTTCTGCGGCGGTGCCGATTATCCTTACGCCCGGAATGTCGGCCAGCCGCTCGGTCGCGTATTCGAGCAACTCGTGTTCGTATGCGGCTGCTGCTTCAAAATCGATCGCGTTGATATAGTCGATCGCCGCACCTAAACCGATGCCCGCCGCGATCGCCGGCGTGCCTGCCTCAAACTTTGCCGGCAGCGGAGCATACGTCGTTTTTTCAAAACTGACGATGCGTATCTGGCTGCCGCCCGTCTGATACGGCGGCATTTTATCCAGCCATTCACGCTTGCCGTACATCACGCCGCTGCCCGTCGGGCCAAACATTTTATGTCCGGAAAAGACAAAGAAATCCGCATCCAAGTCCTGCACATCGACCGGAAAATGCGGAACGCTCTGGGCACCGTCCACACAGACCGGTACGCCGAATTTATGCGCCGTCGCGATCATTTCCTTAAGCGGATTGACCGTGCCCAAGCTATTGGATACGTGCGTCACAGCGACCATTTTGGTGCGTTCGTTCAGCAGATTCTCGTATTCGTCGATGATCAGTTCGCCGCGCTCATTCATCGGGATAACGCGTATCGTCGCTCCGCGGTCTTCGGCGACCATCTGCCACGGCACGATGTTCGAGTGGTGCTCCATCTGCGAAACGATGATCTCGTCGCCTTCGTTAATAAAGCCCTTGCCGTAGGAATGCGCGACCAGATTAATGCCCTCGGTCGTGCCGCGAACGAAGATGCAGCAATTCGCGTCCGGAGCATTGATGAACCGTTTCACCTTTTCACGCGCCGCCTCATACGCCGTCGTCGCGTGCTGTGACAGATAATGCACGCCGCGATGAATGTTCGAGTGTTCTTCGGCCAAGTATTTTGACGTACGGTCGATCACACTCTGCGGCACCTGCGACGATGCTCCGTTGTCCAGATAGACCAGCGGCTTGCCGTTCACTTCCATCGACAGCACCGGAAAATCCTTTCTTACTTTTTCAACATCCCAATTGCTCATCTCTTGTGCTGCTTTCATTATTTTATAACCAAGGCAATCTTTAATGCCTTATTCAACTCCTGCAGCTTTGCGGCTGAGAGTTTACCAATATAATTTGTCAAAACAGATTTATGGATACTAAAGAGTTCGTCACACCTAACACAGCTATGATGCTTAAGACCTTCATCGATTCCAATCTCAACCTCCGTTTCAATCCCAAGACAGTTCGAATAAACAGGAGCACAAATCACAGTCGAGTAACTCGAATCAATAACTTCCTGGCGGCCAATTACAACGAACATACGAAAGTTCTTCGGATCGTTCTTTGTAGGTCTTGCAACCCTGTAAAGTTCGCCCCGCTTCACCATTCGGCCTGAAACTCCAGCGTCTCTTCCACCTGTCGGTTAATCAGATCGGCGTTTTCATTTATTATCCGAATGTCACGCCGATTTAGCTTTTTTGGCCTCTCTTTCGCCACATAAGCAACCAAAGCCGACTCGACAATGGCTGAGCGTCCGTTCTTCTTTCCGGCCAAGGCATCCACTTCGACCAATAATTCTTCGGGCAATGTTACAGATGTTCTGACTCTCATATCTCTATCTTTTCGCCGCAGCGACTGCTTTTGATTTTGCCGTCACCGGTTCGGGCGGTTTTGATTTCGCCTTCTTTTCTTCGCGTTGAATAAATTCGCGCAAAGCGGTTTCGATAGTTGCCGCACGACGATGTTTTTCAATTGCGATCTCGTCGATCTTCTTCAATAGTGATTCTTCAATTATTAACGATGTTCTTACTCTCATAGTTTTTATACTTCCAGTTTTACGTTCAGACGGTTTAATACAGACGCGTCCAGATCCGCCTTGATAGTTTCTATACCGATCTTGTTAATTATCTCCTCAGCAAATCCATAGGTCAGCAGATTTTTTGCCAAACCTTCCGGTAAACCCCTTGTCAGTAAATAAAATAATTCTTCTTCCTCAAGCTGTCCGACGGTCGCTCCGTGAGCGCATTTTACGTCGTCGTTAAATATCTCAAGCTGCGGCTTTGTATCGACACGGGCCTCGTTAGACAGCAGCAGATTCTTGTTAGATTGCTTCGCGTCAGTTCCGTGTGCATTCTCGCGAACGAAAACTTTGCCGTTAAATACGGCACGCGATTTGTCATTCATCACGCCCTTGTAATTCTGGTGCGACGTGCAATTCGGCACCTGATGGTCGATTATCGAATGCGTATCGGCGTGCTGCGTGCCGTTCAGCATATAAAGCCCGTCAACCCAAGCCTCGCCGCCTTCAGCCGTAAACTTCACATCAATGTCGTGCCGCGAAAGTGCTCCGCCGAGATTGATGTTCGTCGAATTATAAACACTTCCACGCCCGACGCCCACCTCGGTCACGCCATAGTGAACCGCATCCGTCGATTCTTTCTGCACGCGGTAATGCGTCAGGTTCGCGTTGTCCTCGATGACGATCTGTATCGCCGTATTGGTGAAACTCGCAGCTTGCGATGCGTAATTTTCTACTATCGTCGCTTTGCTTCCTGCTTCGGCGATCACAATTATATGCGGAAATATCGCCTTGCCGTCCTCGCCCACGAACGAAAATTCGATTGGTTCGTCGACGACGGTTTCCTTTGCGATTCGAAATACCGCAACATCGGCAAATGCCAGATTCAACGCCGTAAATCCGTTTCGCTCAAAGTTGAATTTCCCTAAGATGGCGGTTTCGATCTCATCTTCCGGATTTCGAACATTGTCCACTATCCACTTTCCACCACCCACCGCCGCAACATTGGTATATTTCCAATCTTCCAGGCGAGGCGTGGGAAAGCCCTTGTCTGCAAATACTCCGAATGCCTCGGCTCGCAGCTTTCGCAAAGCGTCCGGCTCTTCGCGGTTTGCTATAAACTCGCGAAACGCTGCACCAAAATTTGTTTCCTTTGCTAATTCTGCCGTCATCATTTCGCCGCTGCCTTGACCCAGTCGTAGCCCTTTTCTTCTAACTCATGCGCCAGTTCCTTGCCGCCTTCTTTAACGATCCGTCCGTTCGCCAGAACGTGTACGACATCCGGCACAATAAAATTCAGCAGCCGCTGATAGTGCGTCACCAAAATGATCCCGTTCTCTTCACTGCGAAGTTTATTCACGCCTTCAGCGACGATCCGCAGAGCATCAATGTCCAACCCCGAATCGGTCTCATCAAGGATCGCCAGCTTCGGTTCAAGCACCGCCATCTGTAATATCTCGTTCCGCTTTTTCTCGCCGCCCGAAAAACCTTCGTTTACCGAACGCTTGAAAAACTGCGGATCCATATCTACGATCTTTGCCTTTTCTTTCAGGTAATCGTTGAATTCGATCGGGTCAAGTTCCTCCTGGCCGTGATGCAGCATTTTTTGGTTATACGCGAGCCGCAGGAACTGCGAATTCGAAACGCCGGGCACCTCGACCGGATACTGAAACGCCATAAAAACACCTTCGCGTGCTCGTTCGTCCGGTTCGAGTTCGAGCAGATTCTTGCCTTCGTAAAGCACTTCGCCCGAGATCACCTCATAGGTCGGATGTCCGGCCAACACCTTCGACAACGTCGATTTGCCCGAACCGTTCGGCCCCATTATCGCGTGGACCTCGCCCTTGTTGACCTGCAAATTCAGGCCCTTCAATATTTCCTTGCCGTCTATTCCGGCATGCAGATCTTTAACTTCCAGTAACATAAACCTATCCTAATTCTTCAACTATTCTCTCAATATCTTTCTTAAATCTCGGTAGATCGTTTTGCGTAGTGCCCCAGATAATTTTTGAGTCGACCTCGAAATACCCATGAATCAATCGATTCCTAGTTGCGGTCGCGAAACGCCACTCAACTTCCGGATATTTCGCCTTTAGGTCTCTTGTCAGACAGGTGGTCGCTTCACCGATTATTTCAATATTTCTGACAACCGCGTCGATCTTCACCTCATCTTTTGCAAACGCATCAAGATCAAACCCCGCAAGGTAGCGCTCGATCTTGGATAACGAATCCAGAATATGTCTCAGGCGGTCGATGTCAATCGGCTTTTTCATAGATCACTTGTAAATCCCGCAAGACATTTGCACGAATGTACCGATTAAGCATGGGCTCCGTTGCAAGATCGACATTCCTGCCCAGAATCTCCTGCAGGTCTTCCGCAATACCGTAAAACTTCCAGCCAACCGGTCGTGAGAACTTAACCAGTAGATCTATATCGCTTGTCTCATCCGCTTCGCCGCGCGCGAACGAGCCGAACAAGGCGCAATACGAGATATCGTTTCGCTTGCATATCTCTATGATCTTTTCCTTTTCCGTCTCGGCTAGCTTCATGGCTTCAAATGTTTTTCCCTTTAACTTCCAACAACATTTTGTTTTTCTCTTTTCAATTCCTTATCCATTTCCAGGCCCGGCGTACCGTACCATTCGTCGGCGGTCGTATCGCGAACCCTTTGAAATCCGTGCTTCTCGTAAATACCTTTTGCACCCGGAACAAAATATGTCGTGTACAAAAATATGCGTTCGAATTCGGTGTCAGCCGCATATTCATCGACCGCATCGAGCAGCCTGTGGCCGACGCCGCGACCCTGCACATTCGGGCCGACCGCCATGCTTCGTACGTACAGACCTTCCGGCTCCGTCGTAACCGAGACAGTCCCGACCACCTCGCCGCCTACCTCCGCAACCCAGATCGGCCCTTCCTCAAACCGCCGTGCGATCTCTGCCCGGTTCGGCGTCACGACTTCAAAAGCTTCAGCGGTGTAGTGATCGCGGTAAACCGTAAATGCTTCGCGCAAGACATTTGATATTGCCTCCGCATCGGTCGCTGTCGCTAATCTGACATTCACTTCCGCCTTCATCCCCAACCTCACCGCTCCATCACGACGCTAAATATATTTCGCCCTTCAAAAATGTCACTGCCTGTCCGCCGATCTTTACGCGGTCACCCGCGAGTTCGCAAAACAACTCACCGCCGCGTTTTGATACCTGACGTGCGAACAATTTGTCCTTGCCCAATTCCTCGGCCCAATATGGGATCAGCGAACAATGGATCGCTCCCGTCACAGGATCTTCCGGAATCCCGATCTTCGGTGCAAACATACGCGATACAAAATCGCAGTCGTCACCAGGCGCGGTCACTATCACTTCGTCATATGGCAACTGGGCCAATGCGTGTTGATCCGGATCAAGCGCTCGAACTTTTTCTTCGCTTTCGACACGTAAAAAGACCATGTTCCCTTGCGATTCCCAGACCTTTGTCGGCACTTCGCCCACAGCCTGCGCAAGCTCGTCCGAATGTTCGATCTCGGTAACCGGGTACGCGGGAAAATCCAGCACAAGCTTATCGCCGTGCTTCTCAACGCCGAGCTTTCCGCTGCGTTCCGAATGAAACGGAATGAACGCGTCCTCAAGCTTTAGTTCGTTAAAGATGACGTGCGAACTGGCCAGCGTAGCGTGGCCGCACAGATTCACCTCGACCGTCGGCGTGAACCAGCGGATGTGATAACGGTCGCCTTCCTTCACAAAAAAAGCGGTCTCGGAAAGATTATTTTCGGCCGCTATCTTCATCATTGTGTGATCCGGCAGCCATGCATCAAGCGGCACGACCGCCGCCGGGTTCCCGCCAAACGGCTCACTCGTAAATGCATCAACCTGAAAAATTTCCAACTTCATATTTCGTTTTCACCACAGAGGACACAGAGAACACAAAGATTTTTTCAACCTTTTTCTATATTCCATCGAGTACATATGAACAATATATCTATCAATTCTCTGTGCCCTCTGCGTTCTCTGTGGTTAAACTTCTTCCCGAACCGCAGCGATCGCCTGTATCTCTATCTTCGTCCCGAAATGCAAGTCCTTTACAGGGATCATCGCCCTCGCCGGTCGGTGATCGCCCATCACGCGGGCATAAGTCTCATTCACCGCACCCCACAGTTCCATATCCGAAACATATATCGTGAATTGCAATACTTGCTGCAGATCGCTGCCCGCCGCCTGCAATACCGCCTCGACATTCCTGAGCGCCAATTCCGTCTGCTCACCAATATCACCCGTAAACGGCTCACGCGTCTCTAGCGTCATCGGCAACTGACCGGATACATATATCAACCCGTTATGCTCGACACCCGGCGAATAATGCCCTTTCGGCTGCGGCTGGTTTTCTGGTTGGATCGTTATCATAAATTCTTACCACAGAGTGCACAGAGACCACTGAGATCGGCAAATGAGACAAGAAACTCTGTGTCCTTTGTGCTCTCTGTGGTTAAAATCTTCCTAACCAACACTTCCTTCCAATTTCAACCCCAGCAGCTTCGTCGCTTCGACCGCGTATTCCATTGGCAGCTCGCGAAACACCTCTTTGCAGAAGCCGTTGATGATTAGCGACACGGCGTCTTCCTGGCCGATGCCGCGTTGCTGTAAATAGAAAAGCTGGTCCTCGCTGATCTTGCTGGTCGTGGCTTCGTGTTCGACCTTGGCAGTGGCGTTCATTACCTCGATATAGGGAAACGTGTTTGCCTCGCTCTTGCCGCCGATCAGCATCGAATCGCATTGTGTATAATTTCTCGCACCTTCGGCCTTTGGCATTATTTTGACTAGGCCGCGATACGAGTTGTTCGACTTTCCGGCCGAGATTCCTTTTGAGATGATCGTCGATTTTGTGTTCTTGCCGAGATGGATCATCTTCGTGCCGGTGTCGGCGATCTGCGCGTTATTGGTCAGCGCGACCGAGTAAAACTCGCCGATCGAGTTGTCACCTTGCAGGATCACGCTCGGATATTTCCATGTGATCGCCGAACCCGTCTCGACCTGCGTCCATGAAATTTTCGACCTCACGCCGCGACAGGCACCACGCTTTGTCACAAAGTTATAAATGCCGCCCTTACCGTTCTCGTCACCGGCGTACCAGTTTTGCACGGTCGAATATTTGATCTCTGCATCGTCCAACGCCACAAGCTCGACGACCGCCGCATGAAGCTGATTTGTATCGAACTGCGGTGCCGTGCAGCCTTCGTTATAGGCGACATAACCGCCTTCTTCTGCAACGATCAATGTGCGCTCAAACTGTCCCGCGTCCTGCGTGTTAATGCGGAAATAGGTCGAAAGCTCCATTGGGCAGCGGACACCTTTCGGGATAAAAACGAACGAGCCGTCCGAAAATACCGCCGAGTTCAGAGCCGCGTAATAGTTGTCGCCGACAGGCACGACCGAACCGAGATATTTCTGGATCAACTCAGGATAATCGGCCACAGCCTCGGTAAACGAGCAAAATATCACGCCAGCTTCTAAAAGTTTTTTCTTGTACGTCGTCGCCACCGAAACCGAATCGAACACGGCATCGACCGCCACATTCGCCAGCATTTTCTGCTCGGTGATCGGTATGCCCAGCTTTTCGAAGGTCCTGATCAATTCCGGATCGACCTCGTCCAAACTCGCCTTCTTGGCTTTTTCCTTCGGCGCCGAATAATAAGAGATGTTTTGAAAATCGATGTCCGGGTAATGGAAATTGGCCCAATTGTCCGGCGCCGTCATTTTCAGCCACTGACGGTACGCCTTCAAACGAAACTCCAGCAGCCATTCCGGCTCGTTCTTCTTAGACGAGATAAGGCGCACCGTTTCCTCAGACAAGCCCTTGGCGATCGTCTCCGTCTCGATATCCGTAACGAATCCGTATTTATATTCCCGGTTTGTAAGTAATTCTGCTGCTGTCGACATTTTGTTTATTCACCACGGAGAGCACAGAGGCCACAGAGTTTTAAATCTTTTACCAAACGATCAACTTCTGTTCATCCACATCACTCTCTCAAAAATCTCCGTGCTCTCTGTGGTTAAATCCCATTCTCAAACCCGCGACGGTTCGATCGTTCGGTTGATCCCTTGAATGCTGTGGAACATTGCGTCCACCGACTTTTCATCCCCGACCATCTGCGCCAGCGTGATCCGCGACAATGCATTTTCGACGATCTCGTGCAGGCCGACAATTACCGGCCTGATGCCGCAATCACCGGTGTGTACACACTTGTCCATCACGCCCGTATAGCTTTCGCAATGCGAATTCAATACGTCTTCGTCCAGCACCTTTATTATCTCGTTCAGGTAAATATCGCCCGCCGGACGCGCCAGAAAATATCCGCCCTTTGTGCCGCGCGTCGAATTAACAAATCCGGCCTTATTCAGCAGCCACATCAGCTTTCCGGCATTCGCCGTCGATATGCCCTCGCGCTCGGCGATCTGCGGCAGCGTCAATGACTGGCTGTCGTTCAAATTCGCAAGTTGCACCAGGCAACGCAGTCCGTATTCCTCTTGTGCCGAAATTTTCATAAGCTGCTTGAGCGTAACGAGTTTCGAGTTTGTCGATATTTGATTATCGCAAATCATTACTTTTTGGTCAAGATTAGAAACGGAGATTTTCGCAGCATGTATAAGGTTGATATTATTCGCCGGCGGTTATCAAGACAGCATCGCTGATAGTTCGGCCCTGTGTAAATGCAAAGGACTTACCGTCGCGCGACCAACTGAACGGCAGTATTTCGCTTTCAGGCAGTCCCGGCACTTTCGTCGGCTCGCCGCCCGCGATCGCCTGATTCCAGACGCCGCTTATCCAATCCCGATAAAACACAGACTTGCCGTCGCGTGACCATTCCTGGCTCAAATTGGCCGATCGCGCTACGGAAAATAGTTTTACGGGTTCGCCGCCCGTTGCCGGGAAAAGTGCCAGACGATGTAGATTTTCATTGTCCGACATTAGAAAACAGGAGATCAGTATGCCGTCCGGCGAAATACGTGGTGAAAATGCCGCACGTTCCGTCACCTGTATCGGTTCGCCGCCATTTGCCGAAACACGCCATATTGACGTCTTTCCGTATCGACCGGAAACGTATGCGATCCATTGCCCATCGGGCGAAATGGATGGTGAGCCGTTCATTCCGCCGGAGGTCAGTTGCCGCATATCGCTGCCGTCAACCGTCGACCGCCAGATCTCGTTAGTGCCGCCGCGGTTCGATTGAAATACGATAAAGCTTCCGTCCAGCGAGACGTTCAGTTTCTGGTCGATGCCCCCATCGGGCGTGATCTGGCGTACGTTCCCGCCATCGGCGTCCATCGAATAAATAACGCGGCTTTTGTCTTTTGCACCGATAAAATAGATCTTCCCGTCCGGCGACCAATCTATGCCAAGCCATCCATACATTGCCCCGATCGAGCTAAACGTGATCTGTTTTGCATTTGCGAGGTCGTCCACCTGAGCGACCCAGATATTACCCTCGGTCAGTGCCTGCGTCACCAATAGCGACTGCGAATCCAATGAGATACTAAGCGGCGCTCCGTAAGTATCGGCATCGCGAGAGATGCGGCGTGCTTCACCGCTTGTCGCGTCGATCTGCCATATCTGGTTGTCTGCCGATCCTTTTTCCTTGGCTATCGCAATAAGGCCCTTATTTTCCGCTTGCCATACGATATTGAGAATGTCGCGCCAGCCGTTCGGCTTGACCGGGCGGCTCTCACCCGTAGCCGCGTCCACGAGAAAGATCTCCTCGTCTCTGCTCTCGTTTATCGCCGCCGTGGCCAACGTCGCACCGTCCGACGACCACGCCGGAGCCTTTGACGAAAACGCCAGATTGAACGGCCTTGTCGTAAGTTCGCGTTCACCACTTCCGTCGATGTTCGCTATAACAAGGGCCGAAACTTTACGTTCCTTGTCCATTCGAAAATAGGCGATCTGACGGTCATCCGGCGACAGCGAAAGAAACTCGCCTACCTGATCGAGCAGTTTTTCGGGCACACCGCCAAGCACCGGCATACGGTAAAGCGTGCCGTTATAAGATTGATCTCTCGTGTTATGGGCAAAATACAGCGCCTTGCTGTCGTGAGAAAAAGCGAGGCCGCGATAGATGCCCGGTTCCGGCGGACGCACCTGGACCTCGTTGCTGCCGTCAGTCTGTGCCAGCCAAAGCCCCAGTTTGAAATCGTTCTTGTCGTTGTTAGCCGTATAAGCAAAGAACTTGCCGTCCGGCGAAATGATCGCCCAATTGATCGTGCCTTTATTTGTGAGGCGTTTGATATTCGCGTCTGCAAATGAAGAATCCTGCCGCCCATAACGCGTATATGCAAAATAGCCGCCAGCCAACACGACCGCAGCCAGAATAAGTAACCCGGCCCAGCGAACCAGTGATCCTTGCGAATTGCTCGCTGCGGCAGGCAAGAGCACTTGACCGGAAAACCCAACAGTTTCC